>ERZ795053.2284-NODE-2284-length-23449-cov-6.514662_pt1 | contig 23449 bp, 24 predicted proteins | sample MGYA00375137_ERZ795053 | MGnify/ENA primary metagenome ERZ795053 (study PRJEB30182, sample SAMN05720284) | activated sludge metagenome | isolation source: Anaerobic digester | place: Hong Kong | collected 2014-12-17 ...
TGTCCCTTCCGCGGTTCTTCCGACTACCTGTAACGACGGTACCCCGACTCCGCGCCTGACGCGCCGCGTGGCGCGCGGACATCTGCGCGGATTCGGACGATCACTAGGACGAGGACTTGCGCGAGGAGATCACTTGGTCCACGACGCCGTACTCCTTGGCGTCCGCGGCGGTCAGGATCTTGTCGCGTTCGATGTCCTGCTGGATCTGCTCGACCGAACGACCGGTGTGCTGGGACAGAATCCCCTCCATCTCAGCACGCATGCGCAGGATCTCATTGGCCTGGATCTCGATGTCGGACCCCTGGCCACCACCTTCGGTGTAGGGCTGGTGGATCAGCACCCGGGCGTGCGGCAGCGCGAACCGCTTCCCAGGCGCACCGGCGGCCAGCAGAACGGCCGCCGCCGAGGCCGCCTGCCCCAGGCACACGGTCTGGACCTGCGGCTTGACGAACTGCATGGTGTCGTAGATCGCGGTCATCGCGGTGTACGAGCCACCTGGGGAGTTGATGTAGATCTGGATGTCCCGCTCCGGGTCCATCGACTCCAGGCACAGCAACTGGGCCATGACGTCGTCGGCGCTGGCGTCGTCGATCTGCACACCGAGGAAGATGATGCGTTCCTCGAACAACTTCGTGTACGGGTTGTGGATGCGCTCACCGGTCGAGGTCCGCTCGCGGAACTCCGGCAGCACGTACCGGCTCTGCGGGTTCAGGAAATCCATCAGGCGGTCCCTCCACTTCCGGTCACGTCGGCGGCACGCTGCACGACGTGGTCGATGAAGCCGTATTCCTTCGCCTCGTCGGCGGAGAACCACCGGTCGCGGTCGGAGTCCATCTCGATCTGGTCGATGGTCTGGCCGGTCTGCTCGGCGATGAGCCGGGCCATCTGCTTCTTGATGTACAGCATCTGCTCGGCCTGGATCTTGATGTCGGAGGCCGTTCCACCGATCCCACCGGAGGGCTGGTGCATCATGATCCGCGCGTGCGGCAGGCTGTACCGCTTGCCCGGAGCACCGGAACTGAGCAGGAACTGCCCCATCGACGCGGCGAGCCCCATGGCCACCGTGGCCACGTCGTTGCGCACGAACTGCATCGTGTCGTAGATCGCCATGCCGGCCGAGATCGAACCGCCGGGCGAGTTGATGTAGAGGTAGATGTCGCGGTCCGGATCCTCGGCCGCGAGCAGCAACATCTGGGCGCAGATCAGGTTCGCGACGGTGTCCTCCACCGGTGAGCCCAGGAAGATGATGCGTTCCTTGAGCAGGCGCTGGAACACGGAATCGTCGTAGGCCATGGGGCCTGGCTGGGGCCCGCGGCCCTGCGGACTGAGGTCGTTCACTGGCGGATGCCTTCCGTTCGTGGTGTCGTATCGACCCTAACGCCGACCCATGACACGACCATCCCGGAAAGCGGGTTTGTTCGCTGTCGGCGTGGTGGGGCTACTTCTCGTCGGCTTCCTCGAGTTCGGCCTCGGCCTCTTCCTCGGCCTCCAGCTCGGCTTCCTCGGCCTCCAGCTCGGCCTCGTACTCCTCTTCGAGGATCTCGTCTTCGATCGCGTCGGCCAGATCGTCCACGGCACCGGCATCGAGGGCGCTCAGGTCCACGGTCTGCCCCGACGCGTCGGTGACCTTCGCCTTCTGCATCACCAGCGCCAGCGCCTTGCCGCGGCGCACATCTGCCATCGCGGTCCCCACCTGCCCCGCCTCGGCCAAGGCGTTGGCGAACTGGTCGGCGGACATGCCGTAGCGCGGCGCCTGCTGGACCAGCCATTGGATCAATTCGGCCTGCTCCACCCCGAGTTCCTCGGTGTCGGCGATCTTGTCCAGGATCAACTGCGACTTCAGCGACTGCCGGGTGTTCTCCTCCACCTCGGCACGGTGCTCCTCGTCCCCGTGGCCATCGGAGAAGTGGTCATTGATCTGCGCCTGCAGGAACGCCTCGGGCAGCGGGAAGTCGACGAGCTCGAGCAACCGCTCTGAGAGTTTCTCCCGCGCCTCGTAGCCCTGCTCCACCAAGCGGTTGCCCTGCAACTTCGTGCGCAGGTCCTCCCGCAGTTCGTCGATGGTGTCGAACTCGCTGGCCAACTGGGCGAACTCGTCGTCGGCGTCGGGCAGCGTGCGCTCACGGACACCCTTCAGGTCGACCGTCACGTGCACGGTCTTGGCTTCGTACGGCCCCTCTGCCGGAGTGTGGTCGAAGGTCACGGTGTCGCCTTCGGACGCGCCGGTGACCGCCTCCGAGAAGCCGTCGATCATGCCTTCGGCGCCGACCTCGAAGGTCAGTGCGGTGCCGGCGAAGTCGTCGAGTTCCTCCCCGTCGAGCTCACCCTTGACGTCCACGAGCACCAGATCGCCCTCCTCGGCCGCCCGCTCGACGGGGGTCACGGTGGCAAAACGCTTGCGCAGTTGCTCCACCTGCTCGTCGATGTCCTCGTCGGACACGACGGAGTCGCTGACCTCGACCTCGAGGCCCTTGTAGTCGGGCAGGTCGAACTGCGGCGTCACATCGACCTCGGCCGTGAAGGCGATCAACTCACCATCCTCGATCTGGGTCACCTCGACCTCGGGCTGGCCCAGCGGGCGCAACTCGTTCTCGCGGACGGCCTCGTCGTAGGCCTTGGGCACCTCGGCGTTGACCACCTCTTCAAGGACGACCCCGCGCCCGAAACGCTGGTCGATGATCCGCGTGGGCACCTTGCCGCGCCGGAAGCCGGGAACGTTGACCTGCGACGCGATGCGCTTGTACGCCTGCTGGATCGAGTCGTTGAGGTCCTCGAAGGGGATCTCCACCATGAGCTTCACACGGGTATCGGACAACTTCTCGACAGTGCTCTTCACGGTGGACTCGGACTCCTCGTAGGGGGTGGGACAGACAGGCCCGATGCCGGGCATGCTCATCGTACTTTCCGTCGTTGCGACGTCGGGGCGGCGGGACTCGAACCCACGATCTCTTGCTCCCAAAGCAAGCGCGCTAGCCACTACGCTACGCCCCGCGACACCCTTGGTAATCTGGATTTCCTGCGGGTGTAGCTCAATGGTAGAGCCTCAGCCTTCCAAGCTGATGGTGCCGGTTCGATCCCGGTCACCCGCTCCATGGACAAAGCCCGGGATTCTTCCCGGGCTTTGTCCATGGATTGCAGGCGGCACAGCCGGGATCGGGAGGAGCCCGCCGAAGGTGGGCGACGGACCCGGTCACCCGCTCCATGGCGGCCCCGCCGCCGGCCCTTTCGGTGAAGAAGTGCAACCTCACGTGCCACTTCTTCACCACAAGGAGGCCCGCCCCGCTGCGCCGCGCCGAAGGTGGGCGACGGACCCGGTCACTGCGCGGCACGCAGGATCTCCACCATCTCCTCGTACCCGCGGGCCTGGGCATGGTCCAACGGACTGCGCCCGTCGTCACGCGACGGGATCGTCACGTCCGCACCCGCTTCGACGATCAACTCGACGACCTCGACGTACCGCGGTGATCCATCCCCGAGGATGATCGCCTCGTGCAGAGCGGTCCACCCGAGACGGTTCACGTGATCAATGTCGATGTCCTCCCGGAGCAACCGCCGCACGATCCGCGGGTAGCCGCGATCAGCGGCCCTGATCAGGGCGGTTCCATTGAAGCTGTCCTTGCTATTGATCCGGGCACCGTTGGCGATCGTCAGGTTCAGAAGGCGCGGATCGTCCCCCACCTCCGCGGTGGAGATCAGGTAGGCACTCTGGACCGTCTCGTCCTTGGCGTTCACGTCGGCGCCGGCAGCGATCAAGAAGCGTGCGACTGGTAGGTGATTGGCGTACGCGGCTGCCACCAGCGCGGTGCGGCCGCGGCCGTCACGGGCATCCACCGATGCCCCTCGTACATGCGCGCGGCGCACCGCAGCGAGGTCCCCTCGACCGGCGGCGAGGATGAGTCGCTGGTCCATGCGGGGCGCCCGGGGCGGGGTGATAGCCACTCCTGCCGCCGCACCGGGCTGGGGCACAGGGCCCGGACTCGAGGCTGGGTCGGGCGCCGAACAGCCGGCGACCAGTACCACCGCGGCCACCACGGCCTCAGACCGCATGGCAGTCCCACCGCAGTCGCCAATAGTCGATGCTCCAGCCCGTGTCCGACCGCAGATCCGCACAGGCCGCATCCACCGCCCGCGCGAGATCCCGGTGGTGCTCCGCGGGGATCGCCTCCCACACATCGGCCCGGAACAGCTTGGTCCAGTCCGCGGGAGTCTGCCCCTCGCGCAGCGGCGTGGGTCTCGGGAACCACCACATGGCTCGCACGTCGAATCCGGCCGCCTCCAACAGCGCAGCCTCCTGTCCCGCGCTGGGGAAGAACTTCCGGATCGTCGGCACCGGGTGACCCAGGGCCGCGACCGCCCCGGTCAGCGCCTCGTCGACGGTTCGCACGTTGTGCTTGCCGCCCATCTCGGCCACGAACTGCGCGCCAGGCCGCAGGACCCCCCGGATCGCCTGCAACGCGCCTGTCTGGTCCGGCATCCAGTGCAGCGCCGCGTTGCTGATGGCCAGATCGAACCGGCGGTCGAGATCCAGGGTCATGACGTCGGCGGCGAGGAATTCGACCCCGGGATGCGCGGCGGCAGCACGCGCGATCATCGCCACATCGAGATCGACACCCAGGACGTCGTACCCACGCTCGGCCAGCACCGCGGCATGAGCACCGGTTCCACAACCGATGTCGATGGCCGCCGCCGGAGGCTCGACATCGATCAGATCGAGCAGATCGCCTCCGTACTCGGTAACGAAGCCGAAGTCGCGGTCGTAGGACTCAGCGTCCCACTGCACTACAGGCTGTCGACCAGAGCGATGTACTGCGCCTCGGCGTCGGCTGAGGACATGCCCGCGCACTGTGCCCACGCGTCGTGCTTGGCACGTCCCACGGGATTGGTGAACCCGGGTCGCTTACCGGAGACGTCGCCCTCGGTGGCCTGCTTGAACAAGCCGTACAACTGCAGTTTGACCTCGTTGCCGGGGTCCTCGGTGAGTTCTGAAACCCGCTGTTTGGCCGCATCGAACTGTTCAGACATGCGATGACCGTAGGCCCGGAGCCCCTCGTCACGCAACTACGCGGCCAACGCCGAGCGCCAGACCGACGGGTCCGGCAGCGTGACCACGAGCCGCCCGGGCGGCACGTGCGACTCAAACTCCAGGTTGCGCCCTTTCCCCGACACCTGCAGATCCTCGCGGGACATGATGACCACCCGTTGGTCGCTGGCGTAGAGGACTGCCTGCTCGGTCAGCGCCAGCACCCCGAGCCCGGGTAGCGAGCCGGCGTCGCGGAACTCCGCCTTGCGGCACTGCGCCGGCCCGATGAGCAGCGGCGGGCGCCCATGCAGTTCCTGGGCCAACAACTCAGTCGCCCGGGTGACGCGCTTCTGCGCCCGCGGTCGCCAGTAGAAGAAACCGAACAGCACTGACACGACCAGCGCGATCAGTAGCGCGCCCAAGATCACCCACAGCCAGGACATGACACCTCCACACAGGAGGGTAGGTGCCCGATCACAACGAGTACACGTCGGCCTGGTCACCCTCGATCCGGCCGACGAGGACCTCGTCGGCGAGGCCGACGAACAGCCCGTTCTCGAGCACACCGGGGATGTTGTTGATCTGCGACTCCAGAGCCGCCGGATCGGTGATGGAGTCGAACGTCGCGTCGACGACGAGATTGCCCTGGTCGGTGACGACGGGCCCGGCCTTGCGCACCGCCATGCGCAACTCCGGGATGGCGCCCAATTGGGCCAACGCGGCCATCACCTGGCGGTACGCGTCGGGCACGACCTCCACGGGCAGCGGGAACGACCCGAGTACATCGCTGAGTTTGGTCTCGTCCACGACCACCACGAAGCGGTCGGCACGGCTGTCGACAAGTTTCTCGCGGGTGTGGCAGGCACCGCCCCCCTTGATGAGATTGCGCTGGGGGTCCACTTCATCGGCGCCGTCGATGGCCAGGTCGATCCGGTCGATCTCGTTGAGGGTGATCTGCGGGATCCCGTACTGCTGAGCGAGCAACGAGGCCTGGAACGATGTGGGAACCCCGACGATGTCGCTCACCTCACCGGCGGAGAACCGCCGGCCCAGCTGCTCGATCATCAGGGCCGCCGTCGACCCCGAGCCCAGACCCAGGATCATCCCGGACTCGATCCGTCGCGCCGCTTCGGTGGCCACGAGTTCCTTCATGCGCTGCTGCACGTCCACGCAAGCACCCTAGTCGACATCCGATGCGGTATCGGGCGCCCCGCATCGGGCAGGATGGACGCATGCCAGGACAGAACCTCACTCGGGACGAGGCTGCGCAACGCGCCGCGATCATCACAGATGTGACCTACGCGGTGGACCTCGACCTGACGGGCACCGGCGACACCTACCGATCGCGCACCACGGTCACCTTCCACTGCACAGTCGCCGGATCCACGTCCTGGCTCGACCTGATCGCCCCCTCGGTGCGGTCGATCACACTCAACGGCCGTGACCTCGATCCGGCAGCGCACTTCACCGGGGCCAGGATCGACCTGCCAGATCTCGATTCCAGCAACGTCGTCGAGGTGGTGGCCGACTGTGCGTACATGACCTCCGGCGAGGGCCTGCACCGGTTCATCGACCCGGTCGACGACGAGCAGTACCTCTACACCCAGTTCGAGGTCGCCGACGCCCGCCGCGTGTACGCATGCTTCGAGCAGCCGGACCTGAAGGCACCGTGGCAGTTGAGCGTCGAAGGCCCGAGCCACTGGGTCGTCACCTCCAACGCGCCGACCCCCGAACCCAGCACGCCGCGCGAGGGTGTCAGCCGCTGGGAGTTCCCCGCGACCAAGCCCATCTCCACGTACATCACCGCGCTGGTGGCCGGTCCCTACCACGTCGTGCGCGACGTGTACTCCGGTCCCAACGGGGACTATCCGCTGGGTGTCTTCTGCCGCAAGTCCCTGGCCGAGCACCTCGACGTCGACGACATCCTGTTGATCACCCGGCAAGGTTTTGAGTTCTTCGAGCGGATCTTCGAGGTGCCCTATGCGTTCGAGAAGTACGACCAGCTCTTCGTGCCCGAGTTCAACGCAGGCGCTATGGAGAACGCGGGCTGTGTGACGTTCCGCGAGGATTACATCTTCCGATCACGCGTCACCGAGGCGGCGTACGAGAACCGCGCCAACACGATCCTGCACGAGATGGCCCACATGTGGTTCGGCGACCTGGTCACCATGCGGTGGTGGGACGACCTGTGGCTCAACGAGTCCTTCGCCGAGTGGGCCAGTCACTACGCGAACACCCACGCGACGCGGTTCACCGACGCCTGGGCGACCTTCGCCAACCAGCGCAAGGCCTGGGCGTACCGACAGGACCAGCTCCCCACGACACATCCCATCGCCGCCGACATGGTCGACCTCGAAGCGGTGTACGTGAACTTCGACGGCATCACCTACGCCAAGGGGGCGTCCGCACTGCGGCAACTCGTCGCGTTCGTCGGCGAGGAGGACTTCCTCAAGGGCCTGCGCAGCTATTTCGCCCACTACGCATGGTCGAACACCACGCTCAACGATCTGCTCAGCGCGCTGGCCGATGCCAGCGGCAGGGACCTGAGCCATTGGACCCAGCAGTGGCTGCAGACCTCCGGGGTCAACATGCTGCAGGCCCAGATCAGCGCGGGACCGCAGGGCGAGTTGGACAGCCTGGCGGTGCTGCAGAGCCCACCCTCGCTGCCCGAAGGCGTGGCGCCGACCCTGCGCGATCACCGCATCGCCATCGGGCTGTATGAGAGCGGTGAGAGCGGCTTGCGGCGCACGCACCAAGTGGAGGTGGATGTCACGGGCGCACGCACAGAGGTTCCGGCCCTGGCCGGCCGGGCCCGACCCGATCTGCTGCTTCTCAACGACGACGATCTGACCTTCGCCAAGATCCGCCTCGACGAACGCAGCCTGGCCACCGTGACCGAGCACTTCGGCGAGGTCTCAGACCCGCTGGCGCGGGCGCTGCTGTGGGGTGCCACGTGGGACATGACCCGCGACGGGGAGATGAGCACCGGCGCCTTCCTCGAGGCGTTGGCCGGCGGCATCGCCCATGAGACCGAGGTCGGCATGGTCCAGCAGGTCCTGCGGCAGGCCGACAGCGCGGTCGCGCTGTACGCGGCGCCGGAGAACCGGGGGCGGTACGCCGCGCAGATGGCGGACATGCTCGATGGCCTGACCCGTGGGGCACGGCCCGGCAGTGACCACCAACTGGCCTACGTACGTGGCCTCATCTCGTTCGCCAGCAGTGAGCAGCACGTCGCCCTGATGGCCGGGCTGCTGGACGGTGGCACCACCATCGACGGACTGGTCGTGGACACCGACCTGCGCTGGTCGCTGCTTCGCCGCCTCGTCGTGCTCGGCCAGGCAGGTACCGGGGAGATCGACTCCGAACAGCGTCTCGACGACACTGCGGCCGGACGCCTCAACGCGGCGGCCTGCCGTGCGGCCATTCCGACGGCAGCGGCCAAGGCCGCGGCGTGGGAGGCATGCCTGCACGACACCTCACTGCCCAATCACATGCTCGGCGCCATCATCGGCGGGATCACCGTGCCGGATCATCGGGAGCTTCTGCGCCCCCACGTCGAGCAGTATTTCGCGGCGCTTCCCGAGGTGTGGCGCGACCGCACCCACGAGATCTCACAGGAGATCACCCTGGGGCTGTACCCACACTCGCTGGTGGAGACGGCCACCGTCGAGCGCACCGATGCCGTTCTGGATGGAACGGTGGACATCCCGCACGGCGCCCGTCGCCTGTTGGCAGAAGGTCGCGACGGGGTGCTGCGCGCGCTGCGGTGCCAGCAGCGCGACGGGGCCTGAGACCGGGGACCTGAGCCCGTCGTTGTCGTGAAGTTGGGCTGACACGCAAGGGTGTCATCCCGACTTCGCGACAACCACCGGCTTCGGCGGCGCGTCAGCGGCTCAACGACCTCACCAGGGTGCGCAGCAGCGACGAATCCGCGAGTTCCTCGATGAGTACCGGTTCCCCGCGCTCATCGGTCAACGGCACTCGCCAGTTCGGGTACTCCTGATCGGTGCCCGGCTGGTTCTGCGTGTTGAGATCCCCGACGCCGTCCACCAGTGACAGGCACAACAACCGGCTCGGTGCGCGCGACAGCAACCGGTGCATGGCCACCGTGATCTGCGTGGGAGTCGGTGCGTCCACCGGAGACAGCAACCCCTCCTGGCGCAGCACGTTGACCCAGACCTCGATCTCGCGCTCGTGCGACGACAGTGCCTGGGCGAAGGGGCGGTCCAGCAGAGCCAGTTCGTCCCACAGGCGCAGGTGCGAGCCGTCGAGGTACTGGGCGGTGGGCGGCAGATCGTGGACGGTGACCGAGGCCAGGCACTCCGTGCGCCACCCGTTCGGATCGTGGATCGTGTCGCCGTCGCGTTCGAACAACAGCACCGTTGTACCCAGGATCCCACGATCGGACAGCACATCACGGGCCCATGGCTCCACGGTGCCGAGGTCCTCCCCGATGAGTGTCACCCCGGCCCGGGCGGCCTCCAGGCACAGGATGTCGATGAGCGCCTGGTGGTCGTAGCGCACGTAGGTGCCGTCGATGGGCGGGGCGCCCGGCGGGATCCACCAGAGTCTGAAGAGCCCGATGATGTGGTCGATGCGCAGTCCGCCCGCATGTCGCATGACGAACCGCAGAATGTCACGGAAGGGAAGATACTCGGCCTGCGCCAGGGTGACGGGGTTCCAGGGCGGCTGGCTCCAGTCCTGACCGGCGGGGCTGAACATGTCCGGCGGCGCACCGACCCGGAAGCCCTGGGTGAGCAGGTCGCCCATCGCCCAGGTGTCGGCGCCGAAAGGATGCACGCCGATGGCGAGGTCCTGGATGATGCCGATCTTCATCCCCGCGCGTAACAACTCCCGCTGCACGTGGTCGAGTTGTTCGTCGAAGATCCACTGCAGCCAGGCGTAGAACTCCACACGATGCGGATCCGGTTCGACCTCCGCCGCGTAGGACGGCCACTCGTCCCACCGCGGACCGAAGCTCTCCGCCAGGGCACACCACCGGGCGTACGCCTGCAGGTCCTCCCCCTCCTCCTCGAGGAATGCCGCGAAGGCCACCCGACGAGCAGGTGATCTGGGAACCTCGAAGATCTTCTCGAGCGCCTGGCGCTTCCCCGTCCATACCGCGTCGCGGTCCAGCAGGTCGGCGTTCTCGTTGCGCTCGCGGAGTTCGGCGGCCAGACGCGCGACCAGGGCCACGTCCTGTTCCGGGAGGTATCCGTGCTCCTCGATCTTCTCGGGGCGGATGTAGATCGGGTGGCCGAACCTGCGCGTCGAGGGCAGGTAGGGCGAGTTCTCCATCGGAGTCACCAACGCCGCCGCATGCAGCGGGTTGACCAGCACGAAGTCCGCGCCCAACTCATCAGCGGCCCACACGCCGAGGTCGGCGAGGTCCTCGAGGTCTCCGAGACCCCAGGAGCGATGTGAGCGCACCGAGTACAACTGGATCGCCAGCCCCCAGCCGCGCGGCGCCTCCGGCAGTCGCCGCGGCGCCACGACCAGTGCGTTGTCCTGGCGGTCGCCGTCATCCTGCTGGACCCACAGACGGTGCCAGCCCATGGGAAGGTCCGGAGGCAGCAGGATGCGGGACTCGGTCAGCCGGTCGTCACCGATCCGGTGGTTCTCGACCGGTTCGCACGGCAGGTCGTAGCGCCGGCCGCCCTCCTCGAGTTCGACCCAGATGAGCGGCGGCTTGCCGTCGGGGTGATGCACCCACGGTCCGTTGGTGTCCTGCTCGCGCACCACCCACAGCGGCGGCAGAGTCCGCTCCCAATGGTCCTTGCGGCGCTGCGCCAGGGCCGCCTCGTAGTCGGCCTCGGACTCCGCGTGCACCCCCAGCGCTGCCAGCGTCGACTCCACGGTCGAATCCGGAACGACCCGCAGCGCACCGCCGAGATCCCAGTACTCGGTCGCCACCCCGCACGAGGTGGCCAACTGATCACGTGCGCTCACCAGGCCTCCGGCTTCCGATCGGACCACGGATGTACCTGCTCGAGTTGGGCGGCTAGTCCGATCAACGTCTCTTCTGCGAACATCTTCCCGACCAGCATCACACCCACGGGCAGACCCTGCGACGTCCAGTGCAGCGGGACACTGACCGCCGGCTGTCCGGTCATGTTGAACGCCGCGGTGAAGGCGGCCCAGCGCTTCTGGTTCTCGAAGTCACGGGCCGGATCCACACGGTCGACGATGTCGTCGACGAGCGGGGCGACCCCGTTGACGGTGGGCATGACGACTGCGTCGAAGCCGGACCACGCGGCCAGGGTCGCCCGGGTCTGGATCCGCAGCAATGAGACTGCCATCGCCAACTGGATACCGCTGACCTCCCGCCCCAGCCCACGCAGGTGCCGGGTCAGGGGCTGCAGCCGATCCTCATCGTCGGGCATCACCGGTGTGAGCAGCGCGAGCGTGTGCCACACCGCCTCGAACTGGGCCACAAGGTCCGGGCCGAACGGCCGGCTCGTCGGCACCACCTCGTGCCCGAGAGCCTCGAGCCATGCGGCGGTGTTGTGCACCGCGACCGCCGCCTCGGGATCGAGTTCGACGTCGGCGATGATCGGTTCGGTGACCACCCCGATCCGCAGCCTTGGGATGGTACTGCGTGCCGCGGCCAGGAACCCCCGCTCGGACGGTGGCGCGTGGAAGGGATCTCCCGGGAACTCGACAGCCATCGCGTCGAGCAGGGCAGCCGCATCGGCCACCGTGCGGGCCAGCGGGCCACTGGTCACCAGGTCCCCGATGGGGTCGCGGATCGGGCCGTTGCTCACCCGGCCCCGGCTGGGCTTGATCCCCACAAGCCCGTTGGCCGATGCCGGGATGCGGATCGAGCCGCCGCCATCGGAACCGTGGGCGATCGGTGCGAGCCCGGCCGCCACGGCCACGGCGGCACCGCCCGAGGAGCCGCCGGCGGTGCGCCGCTGGTCCCACACGCACCGCGCCGGCGGGCTCACCTCGGGTTCGGGCTCGGTGTAGCAGGGCAGGCCGAACTCCGGCGTGGTCGTCTTGCCCGTGAACACCAGTCCGGCATCCCGCATGGCCTTCACCACGTAGTCGTCCTCGTACGAGGTCAGATCGAACACCGCCGACCCCATCCGGGCGTTCGCTCCGACCATGAAGTTCAGGTCCTTGACCGGGCACACGACCCCGAACAGATCACCGTGCGCCTCCCCGGAAGCGACCGCCTCGTCGGCGGCGCGCGCCTGCTCGATCGCGAGGTCGGCTGTCAGCACCACATACGCGCCGGGCACGGATTCGGCCCGACGCAGGTAGTGCTCGACCAGTTCCACCGCACTGACCTCACCTGCGCGGATCGCCGCGGCCTGCTCCAGCGCCGTCAGGTCGTGCAGGCTCACTTCTTGCGCGCCTTGCGTGCCGATCGCCGGCGCAGCATCAGCAGCAGGTACATGACGGCCGCGCCGAGCAGGAACGTGCCGATCAGGATCCAGATGAGGGGAATGGTCACCGTGGTCACCACGAGGCTGACTTCGACGCTGTCCCGGTTGCGCAGGAAGAACAGGACGGTGAACACCACCAGAGCCACAAGTGCCACCACCCGTGCGATCGGCTTCCAGTCCCCGGCACCCGGAGGCTTGCCATAGCGCTCGTCACCATCACCGGAGTAGATGGGAGCGTGTTCGGGCTGTTTGTCGTGTGACGCCATGCCCCGATTCTGGCGAGACTGGACATCCGATGCGAGTCCTTACGCACAATGGTGGGGTGGAACAGACCAGGAATCTGTGGGAGTACCTGCAGGGACCCCCTCTTCAGATCCTGATCATCGTCGTGCTGGCGGTCGCGATCCGGTGGATCTCGGTGGCCGTCCTCAACCGCATCATCAAGCGCATGGCGGCCCAGGGCCGGCGCGAACGCCTCGGGGAGACCCGCCGCGCCGAGCGCACGCAGGAGCTCAGTGATGTGCTGATGAGCCAGCGGCGCCAGCAGCGCGCCGAGGCCATAGGCGCACTGCTGCGATCCGTGATCACCGCGACCGTGGTGATCATCGCGCTGCTGCTGATCCTGCCCATCCTGGGAATCGACGTCGCGCCACTGCTGGCCAGCGCCGGTGTGCTCGGTGTGGCACTCGGCTTCGGGGCGCAGAGCCTGGTGAAGGACTACCTCTCGGGGATCTTCCTGGTCTTCGAGGACCAGTACGGCGTCGGGGACATGGTCGACCTCGGCGAGGCGATCGGCGTGGTCGAGGACGTCACCTTGCGGATCACGCGGCTGCGCGACCTGTCCGGCGTCGTCTGGTACGTGCGCAACGGCGAGATCCTACGGGTGGCCAACCAGTCCCAGGGATGGGTGCTGGCCGCCATCGACATCCCCGTGGCCTACGACGAGAACCTGGACAAGGTCCGCGAATGTGTCGAGGCGGTCGCCAACGACATGTACGGCGATCCGCAGTACGACGACATGCTGCTGGGCAAGCCCTCGTACGCCGGTGTGGAGTCGGTGAGCGGTGAGGCGGTCTTCATCAAGGTGATCGCCAAGGCCGCCCCCGAGAAGCAGATCCCGTTGACCCGCGCGATCCGGGCACGGGTCAAGGAGTCGTTCGACCGGGCCGGCGTGAGGGTTCCGGTCGTGCTGCGGCCCTACCCGCCGGGTGCTGCGGGCGGTGGGGCGCAACCACCGGCGTGAGCGGTCGCCGTCCGCGTGAGAGGTTGTCGTCCCCGTGAGAGGTCGTCGTCCCCGTGAGAGGTCGTCGTGCAGGTGAGCGGTTGTACCGTGTGGATTCGCTCACGCGGACGACAACCTCTCACCCAAGCGGGGACGAGCCGACGGACGCCCCGCGATAGTTTGGGCCCATGACGACCCCCTACGAGGAGTTCGGCGGCACGGCGTTCTTCGACGATCTGGTCGCGGATTTCTACGCCGGTGTCGCCGCCGACCCCGAACTGCGCCCCATGTATCCCGAGGAGGACCTTGCACCGGCCGAACGGCGGCTGCGGATGTTCCTCGAACAGTACTGGGGTGGCCCACGCACGTACTCCGAGGAACGCGGGCACCCGAGGCTGCGGATGAGACACGCCCCGTACGACATCACCGAGCACCACCGGGACATCTGGCTGCGGCACATGCGTGCCGCCCTCGACAAGCGGCAGTTGCCTGCCGAGCTCGACGCGCAGATGTGGGACTACCTGGTGATGGCCGCCAACAGCATGGTGAACCAGCCCACCGGGCCGGTCCGCGGCATGCCCCTGGACCCGCCGACCTCGCTCTGAGCGCGGATGCGTCAGGACCCGAGCTGCGTGACACTGGGGCAATGCGCGTCCTCGTCACCGGTGCGACCGGATACATCGGCGGTCGGCTGATCCCGCAACTTCTCGACCGCGGCCATGAGGTGCGGGTCCTCGTGCGTCACCCGGAGCGCGTGTCCGAGCGCTCGTGGGCCGATCGCGTGCAGATCCATCCCGGCGACGCCACCGATCCCGTCGCGCTGGGCGAGGCGATGTCGGGGATGGACGGCGCCTACTACCTCATGCACTCGCTGACCGCCGGGCATGGTTTCGAGGACCAGGAGCGGGCGATGGCCACGACGTTCGCCCGGGCCGCCGAGCAGGCGGGGGTCCGGCGCATCGTGTACCTCGGCGGGATGGTTCCGGACGTACCCTCGCGCAAGTTGTCCGCACACTTGCGCAGTCGGGCCGAGGTGGGGAAGATCCTGCGCGCGAGCACCGTGCCCACGATCGAGCTGCGGGCCGGCGTCATCATCGGCTCGGGCTCGGCGTCGTTCGAGATGCTGCGCTATCTCACCGAGCGCCTGCCGGTGATGGTCACGCCGCGGTGGGTCAAGACCCGTACACAGCCGATCGCCGTGCGCGATGTCCTGTACTACCTCGTGGGCGCGATGGAGTACGACGGCGAGGTCAACCGCGCATATGACATCGGCGGTCCCGATGTCACCACCTACGCCGGGATGATGCACGGCTTCGCCTCCGTCGCCGGGCTTCGACGCCGCACACTGTTCCCGGTGAACGTGCTGTCCCCCGGGCTCTCGGCCCACTGGGTTGGCCTGGTCACTCCCGTCCCCAACAGCATCGCCCGGCCTCTGGTCGATTCCCTCAAGGTCGAGGTCGTCGCCGGCAACCACGACATCGCCGACATCGTCCCGGACCCGCCCGAAGGCCTGCTGCCCTTCCGGGAGGCCGTCCGGCTGGCGATCAAGCGTGTCCAGGACGCCGACGTGGCCACCCGGTGGTCGAGCGCCTCGGTGGCCGGCGCTCCCAGCGACCCCCTGCCAGAGGACCCCTCGTGGGCGGGCGGGACGCTCTACACCGACATCCGCGAACAGACCGTCGAGGCGGACATCACCCGGGTCTGGGACGTCGTCGAGGGGATCGGCGGTGAGCACGGGTGGTACAGCGCGAACTGGATGTGGCGCCTACGAGGCCTGGCCGACCGCGCCGTGGGCGGTGTGGGACTGCGGCGGGGGCGCCGTGACCCCGACCGCACCCGGGTGGGTGACGCGCTCGACTTCTGGCGGGTGGAGGCCCACGAACCGCCCGTGCTGTTGCGCCTGCGCGCCGAGATGAAACTGCCCGGACTGGCGTGGATCGAGTGGCGGCTGGAGGCACAGGGTCCGCAACGCACGCGCCTGCGCCAACGTGCGGTCTTCCACCCGCGCGGGCTGGCCGGACATGCCTACTGGTGGTCTGTTGCGCCGTTCCATGCCTTCGTCTTCCCTCCGATGATCCGCGGGATGGCCAGAGAGGCCGAAGCCAGCGCGGCACCTCTCGAACGATCGGCGCCACAGCGCGTGGGCTGACCGGCGAATAGCCACCTCATCGAGGCAAACCGGCCGACGATGTTCGATCATGGAAGGGTGCACGGCCCACTGTCCCTGGAGCAATTCAGGCAACTTGTGGATGCCGCGCGCGATGTCATCGTCGTCACCGAGGCGCAGCCCCTCGATGAGCCCGGTCCGCGCATCGTCTACGTGAACGAGGCGTTCACCCGACTGACCGGCTACTCCCAGCAGGAGGCCATCGGCCGCAGCCCCCGGTTCCTGCAGAAGACGGACCTCACCGACGAGGAGACTGTGCACGAGGTCCGCCGCAGCCTCGACGTCGGTGAACCGTTCGACGGGCCCATCCTCAACTTCGCGAAGGACGGCACGCCCTACTGGCTGGACATGCACATCTTCCCGCTGCGGGACCCCGACGGGAACGTCACGCATTTCGCTGCGATCGAGCGGGATGTGACGGCGCGTACGCTGCGGGAACTCGAACTGCGGTCGGAGGCCAACACCGACCCCTTGACCGGCCTGTTCAACCGCCGCGGACTCGATCACCGCGTCCGCAGCGCCTGGGACAACAGCACCTCCACCAACGCCGTGATCCTCATCGACCTCGACACGTTCAAGGAGGTCAACGACGACCTCGGGCACGGGATCGGCGACCAGGTGCTCGGCTGCCTCGCACAGGTCATGCTCGCCTCGCTGCGGGACAGCGACTACCCGATCCGCCTCGGCGGGGACGAGTTCGCTCTCGTGCTGCTCGACACCGATCAGACCCAGGCGGCGAAGGTGGCCGAGCGGGTACGTGCGGATCTCACGCGGATCCTGGCCGAATCGGATCTGCCGGCCACGACGGCCAGCGTCGGTATCGCCACAGGGCTCGACGTCTCACTGCGCGACACCCTGCATGCCGCGGACGGCGCCTTGCGATCGGCCAAGACCCACGGCAAGGACCGCGTGGCGGTGGCCGGTCACATCAGCGTCTGAGGCCGTCCAGGCGGTTGCGAAAGGCGCTCGGCGCGGGCGCGGGTCGCCGTAGCAGGCGATGAACTCCCGAGGCCGCGATCCGCTCCGATCCGCCTTGCCGGATCGATGCCCGCAAACCCGCCTTTCGGACCCTACGGACGCCTTCGCAAAACGGGTACTATCGCGCTCACTGACCCTCGAGGCTTCTGGAGTGACACGATGCGCATCAGACCACTGGCGGCCCTCGCCGGCTTCACACTGACTCTGGGCATCCTGAACGCAGCCCCCGCGAGCGCGGCGACGACATGGACCCCGCCGGTGAACCTTTCGGCAACCGGCGAAGACGCCGAGGCACCAGAACTGGCGACCTCCGTCGATGGCCGTTTCGCCGTCGCCGCGTGGACCCGCGACGGCCAAATGCAGTCAGCCACATTCCAGGACGGGGTCTGGTCTGCGACGCTGGATATGGGTGGGGATGCCGAGTACCCCGATCTTGCGGTCTCGGCCGACGGCTCGACGGCCTGGCTGGTGTGGCAGCGCGGCGGCGGAGGCAACCCCACGATCCGTGTCGCGCGCTGGCACGACGGCGCCTGGGGCGCCTCACAGGCACTCGAGGCCGCCCTGTGCTGCTCCTTCCGCCGACCGACGGTCGCCACCTCGGCCGATGGCACCACGGCAGTGGTGGCATACGAGAAGGACGACGACGAGGTCTCCGCCAAGCGCTATACCGCCGGCGCATGGGGGGCCGCCCAGAGCATCGAGGCGGGCGCTCCCGCCGACACCAACGACCCGCGCGTGAGCATGTCAGGCGATGGCACCCGGGCGGCTGTGACGTGGGAACAGGACGGAACCGTCCACGCCCGCGTGTGGAACAGTGCGGCTCTGTCCGACAACCAGGCCCTGGGCGCAGGCACCGAGGCCCCCGTGATGCAGATGGCGGCCGATGGCACCACGGCTCAGGCGCTGTGGCGGGGAGCAGGCAACGCGATCTTCGCCAGCCGCCTCACGGGCAACATCTGGTCGGCCGCGGTCGACCTCTCGGGACCCAACAACGAGCAGCCGGACGTCTCGGTCTCCAGCAACGGCCAGGCGATGGCGGTGTGGGACTCCGACGCGGGGCTGCAGGCGCGGTTCTGGGACGGTTCGGCATGGGGTGCGGTAGCCACCCTCGGTAGCACGCAGATCCACCAGCCGTCGGTGTCGCTGACCGCGGATGCCGGCCACGCCGCAGCTGTCTGGTACGACTCCAGCGGACCGAACTACATCGTGAAGTCCGCGCTGTGGACGGCCGGGCAATGGGGCACTCCGGGCGACCTGTCGGCCACCGGCGCCAACGCCACGGAGCCCATCGTTGCGTTGTCGGCCAATGGACCCGTCGGTTTCGCCGGTTGGCAGCGCCTGGATCCCGGCTTCAGAGTGATCCAGGTGTCCAACCTGATCGCCTCTCCCTCCGCACCCCTGACGCCGACGGCCGTCGCAGGCGACAAGCAGGCGACGGTGTCCTGGCAGCCGCCGGCGACCACCGGTAACTCGCCGGTCACCGGCTACACGGTGACGGCCTCCCCCGGCTCGGCCTCGTGCACGTCCGCCTCACCGACATGCACGGTCACGGGGCTGCTCAACGGCACCTCGTACACCTTCACGGTGACCGCCACCAACGCGGTCGGCGTCTCAGCGCCGTCGACCCCTTCGAACGCCGTCACCCCACTACCGAAGAAGCCTGCGAAGGTGAAGAAGGTCCGAGTCAAGACCGTTTCGGCCACCAAGGTGAAGGTCACGTGGAAGAAGGCAAGTCGCGCGACCTCCTACCAGCTCAAGTTGTCCAAGCCTGGCGGCAAGAAGTTCACCGGCAGGTGGCGGACCACGAAGAAACTGGCGAAGAAGTTCGCGGTCAAGGCCGGCAAGAAGTACGCGGTCAAGGTGCGCGCTCGCAACCTCGCCGGGGCAGGACCGGTGGTGACCACCCGATTCCGCACCTGACCGCGTGGCGGTGCCATCAGCGTGTAAAGCCCTCGAGGTGCTTGCGCAATGCGGTGGGCACCGGCGTGGGTCGGTGGTCGTCATCGATGCACACGATCACCGTGCGCGCCCGCGCGTAGACCACGCCGTCGGCGACGACCTCGTGCCCGAAGGTGAACGACGTCGTGCCGATTTTGTCCACCCACGTCGGGATCTCGATCGGCTCGCGCCTATAGGGCATCGGCTTGCGGTAGTCGACCTCGTGACGGGCCACGAGCAACCCTGCCTCACGCTTGACCCCGGCGGCTGCGGCGTCGCTGAGAAAGTCGATGCGCGCTTGCTCGAGATAGCGCAGGTACTCGGAGTTGTTGATGTGCCCGAGGGCGTCCATGTCGGACCACCGCAGGGCCACGCGTGCGGTGTACATCAGCCGCGGGTGAGCTTGCGGTAGGTCGCCCGGTGTGGCCGCGCCGCCTCCGGACCGAGGCGCTCGACCTTGTTCTTCTCGTAGCCCTCGAAGTTGCCCTCGAACCAGAACCACTGGGAGTCGCCCTCGTAGGCCAGGATGTGCGTGGCCACGCGGTCGAGGAACCAGCGGTCGTGGCTGGTGATGACGGCACACCCCGGGAAGTCGAGCAGGGCGTTCTCCAGGCTGCCGAGGGTCTCGACGTCGAGGTCGTTCGTGGGCTCGTCGAGCAGCAGCACGTTGCCGCCCATCTTCAGCGTGAGCGCCAGATTCAGGCGGTTGCGCTCCCCTCCGGACAGGACCTTGGCAGGCTTCTGCTGGTCGGGGCCCTTGAAGCCGAACGCGGAGACGTAGGCCCGCGAGGGCATCTCGACCTTGCCGACGTTGATGTAGTCCAGCCCGTCGGAGACGACCTCCCAGACGGTCTTGTCGCCATCGATGCCGGCACGGCTCTGGTCCACGTACGACAGCAGGACTGTGTCCCCGACGCGGATGCTGCCGGAGTCCGGGGTCTCGTCACTGGGGCCGCCGGCCGCGTGGACGATCATCTTGAACAGGGTGGTCTTGCCGACCCCGTTCGGACCGATGACACCCACGATGCCGTTGCGGGGCAGGTCGAAGCTGAGATCGTCCATGAGCAGCCGGTCGCCGTAGCCCTTCATCACGTGCTCGGCGACGACCACGACGTTGCCCAGCCGAGGACCGGGCGGGATCTGGATCTCCTCGAAGTCCAGCTTGCGGGTGCGCTCAGCTTCGGCGGCCATCTCCTCGTAGCGCTGCAGACGCGACTTCGACTTCGCCTGCCGGGCCTTGGGATTGGACCGCACCCAGTCGAGTTCGTCGGTGAGTCGCTTGCGCAACTTGGCGTCCTTGGCGCCTTCGACCTTCAATCGGGAGGCCTTGGTCTCCAGGTAAGTGGAGTAGTTGCCCTCGTACGGGTAGCACCGGCCGCGGTCCATCTCCAGGATCCACTGGGCGACGTTGTCCAGGAAGTACCGGTCGTGGGTGATCGCCACCACGGTGCCGGGGTACTTCTCCAGGTGCTGCTCCAACCACTGCACGCTCTCGGCGTCGAGGTGGTTGGTGGGCTCGTCGAGCAGCAGCAGGTCGGGCTGGCTCAGCAGCAGCGCGCACAGCGCCACGCGCCGGCGCTCCCCGCCGGACAGCACCGTGACGTCGGCGTCCCCGGGCGGGCAGCGCAGGGCGTCCATGGCCTGTTCGAGTTGGGCGTCGAGGTCCCACGCGTTACGCCGATCGAGCTCCTCCTGCAGCTTGCCCATCTCCGCGAGCAGCGCGTCGTAGTCCGCTTCCGGGTCGGCGAGCGCCTCGGAGATCTCGTTGAACCGCGCGATCAGACCCTTCGTCTCCGCGACCCCGAGCTCGACGTTCTCCAGGACATTCTTGGTGTCGTCGAGCTTCGGCTCCTGCTCGAGGATGCCCACGGTGTAACCGGGCGAGAGCATCGCATCGCCGTTGGACACGGTCTGCGTCCCGGCCATGATCTGCAGCAGCGTCGACTTACCGGCACCGTTGGGGCCGACGACGCCGATCTTGGCGCCCGGCAGGAACGACAAGGTGACGTCGTCGAGGATCACCTTGTCGCCGTGGGCTTTGCGGGCTTTGCGGAGCGTGTAAATGAATTCGGCCACCACGCCAGGGTAGTTCGTCACCCCGACCGCGCCCGGACGGGGCGTCAGGCCGCCAGCTCATCCCTGACCACCTCGGCCCGGACACGGGCCAGGTCGGGCCCCACTGCGGAAGCCTCGAGTTCGATGTAGGGACGCCGGCCAGCTTCGCAGATGCGCAAGTGCCCGGCCACCACCACCGGATCCTGGTGCCGCAGGCTTCCCACCACGTTGTCCGCGAGCCGACCACGACAGACGACCGGCAGCACGAGCGGGCGGGCATTTGCCCACAGACCACTGGCCGGATCCTTGCGCCGAGTGCGCATGATGACGCGAAAGCGCGCCACCGCGGCCCCCTGCTCATCGGCCTCGACGGTGATGTCGGAAGCGAGCGACCCGGTGATGATCAGCGCGTTGTACATACCCGAAGCATCACCGCGACAGACTCCGCGCGGAAGGTACCGCGCAGGATCTGTGGATAGCCGGATCAGGCCTGGTCGGCCCCGTGGATCTGCTCGTAGAACTCCACGAAGGCGGCGTAGGCACGCGGGGCGTAGATCGAGGCTGGCCCACCACCCATGAGCAGGGTGACACCGATCGCCTCGGCGGCCTCTTCGAGCGTCGCGCCGTTCTTGGCCGCCGCACGGGCATGGGAGGCGATACAGCCGTCGCACTGGGTGTTGACAGCGATTGCGAGCGCGATGAGCTCTTTGGTCTTGGTGTCGAGAACACCAGGCGCGAACGCGGCACCGTGCAGGGCCGCAAAGCCCTTGTACACGTCCGGGATCATCCTGCGCAGTTCCCGGGTGTCCGGGCGGAGCTCATCCAACACCTGCTGGCCGTAGGTCATTCTTCCTCCTTGTGTCGGCTCTTGCACAAGCATACCCCCTGGGGTATATTCGAATCAACGCAAGGCATACCCCCCTACCCTATTGAGGAGTTCACACATGTGCAGCCCGGCCACCTGCCCCAGCTGTAAGAAGGTCACCTACTCCGGATGTGGCATGCACGCCGCACAGGTCCTCAGCCGCTTCCCCGCGGAGCAGCGCTGCGAGTGCCGGTGACCTCCGTCGGCGTTCCGGCCGAGGACACCCCGGCCATCGTCAACCGCCTCAAGCGCGCCCAGGGCCAGATCGGCGCCGTCGTGCGGATGCTGGAGGAGGGGCGCGACTGCCGCGAGGTGCTGCCCCAACTGGCAGCGGTCAACAAGGCCCTCGACCGCGCCGGCTTCGCCATGGTGGCCAGCAGCCTGCGCGAGTGCACCACACACCCCGAAGCCCACGACAAGGCCGACCTCGCCGACCTCGAGAAACTCTTCCTCTCCCTCGCCTGACCCCCGAAAGGACACACCTGTGATCGAGCAGATCTCCGTCACCGAACTCAAGGCCCTCATGGACGACGGCCGCGCCCGCGTTGTCGATGTCCGCGAGAAGTGGGAGTACGACGGCGGCCACGTACCCGGCGCCGAGTGGATCCCCATGTCGCTGGTGCCATTGCGCCGCGACGACCTCAACACCGCTACCCCCACCTACCTCATCTGCCGCACGGGCAACCGCTCCGGACAGGTCGTCATGTGGCTGGCACATCAGGGCATCCGCGCCATCAACGTCGATGGCGGCACCGAGATGTGGCAGCGCAACGGCTTCCCCGTCGTCACCGCCAGCACCGAAGGGATCCACTCCTGATGAACACCCCCGAGATCATCGTCATCGAGACCCCCAACCTCGGCGACCGCTCCTACGTTGTCGGCTACGGGGACACCGCGGTCGTCGTCGACCCGCAGCGTGACATCGACCGGGTGTACGCGGCGCTCGCCGACCGCAACTGGACGGTCACGCATGTGGTCGAGACCCACGTGCACAACGACTACGTCTCCGGCGGGCTCGTGCTGGCCGAGGAGCTCGGCGCCACCTACGTCGTACCCGTCGGTCACGACTACCAGTTCGAGGCCGCCGAGATGGGTGACGGCGACACCTTCGACTCCGGCACCATGGCGTGGCGCGTCATGCACACTCCGGGCCACACCCCGCACCACGTGTCCTACGCAGTGGCCATCGACGGCGAGGACCGTGCGGTGTTCACCGGCGGCTCGCTGCTGTTCGGCAGCGTCGGCCGGCCCGACCTCATCGGCCCGGAGGCCACTGAGGGCTTGGCCCACGCGCAGTGGCACTCGGTGCGCAAGCTGATCGGCGGTGTCGCGGCCGACGCGGCCGTCATGCCCACGCACGGGTTCGGCTCGTTCTGCAGCGCCACCGCCACCGTCGGCCTCGAGTCGACGGTCGGCCACCAGGCGACCTCCAACCCCGCCGCACTGCTCAGCGAGCAGGAGTTCGTGGACGAACTGCTCGCCGGCCTCGACGCCTTCCCCGCCTACTACAAGCACATGGGGCCGGCCAACGAACTCGGTGCCCGAGAGATCGACCTGTCGCCGGCGGAGAACGCCGACCCCGACGAGCTGCGCCGCCGCATCGACGCCGGCGAATGGGTGGTCGACCTGCGCCAGCGCCGGCTGTGGGCCGCCGAGCACATCAAGGGCAGCCTCAGCTTCGACGCCGAGGGCAACGCGATCACCTACCTGGGCTGGCTCATCCCATGGGGTACCCCGGTGACGCTGCTGGGCGCGACCCAGGAGCAGATCACCGAGTTCCAGCGCGACATGGTCCGCATCGGCATCGACCGGC
>ERZ795053.2285-NODE-2285-length-23448-cov-5.380669_pt1 | contig 23448 bp, 11 predicted proteins | sample MGYA00375137_ERZ795053 | MGnify/ENA primary metagenome ERZ795053 (study PRJEB30182, sample SAMN05720284) | activated sludge metagenome | isolation source: Anaerobic digester | place: Hong Kong | collected 2014-12-17 ...
GGATAGCTCAGGCTGACCGCGGTTCCGCCGGTCTCGTCGGACGAGGAGACGACGGAGGTGATGCCGCCGAGCACGTCGCTGATGCCTGCCAGGCCGACGCGCCAACGGCTGTTGTCCGCGGCGTCGAGTCCTTCGACGAGCAGTTCGCTGTCGCTCGTCTTGTTGGCGAGGAAGCTCATGAAGTAGGTATTGTCCTCGGCGAGGGAGAAGGTGTCGGCGATGTTGCGTTCGGCCACGCCGTCGGACAGCACCAGCCGGTCGCCGCTGCTGAAGAGGCTCTGCGTCGACGGCGACGACGGGTAGGTCAGGGAGACGTCATCGTTGGAGAGGGCCATGGCGGCGAGCCAGGCGCCGCCCCATCCGGTGCCGCCGTCCTTGCCGTTCAGGTTGGCGTCGGCGTAGTCGAAACTCTCGGCGCTGGTGGGCATGCCCGCCGGCGAAAGCACGTCAGCGAGGCTCGAGCCGATACGGATTTCGTCAATCTGGACGTTGCCGTCGTACACATCGATGTCCATGTAGTCCATGGTGATCGAGCTGGCGGCAGCCGTCGTGGCGATCCAGTTCACGTCGCTTTCGGACTGGGGGATCAGGTCGCCGTCGCGCAGAACGGCGAGGTAGGCGGTATCGTTGCCACTGTTGACCGCGGCCATCCGGGCGAGGACCAGCACGGTCTCGTCGACGGGGAAGGCGTTCGGCGTGGTCGCCGGTCCGGTCACACCCGCGAAGGCGCCTTCGGCGCCGTCCGCGCCGAAGAACCAACGCACGTTGCCGGAGCCATTGTCGCGGAAGCTGATGCGGAAACTGCCGGCGTCGTCCTTGCGGACGAGCATACTGACGTACGTGTCGGCATTGAGGTTCAGGGCGACGCCCGTCCCCAGCGGGCGCACCGCGATCGAGCCGCTCGCGCCCAGTGCCCGGTCGCCCGCCGGAGTGAGGGCGGCGGCCCCGGTGAGACCCAGGTTTTCACCCAGCCCCTCGACTTCGACGCTGCCGCTGGTGACGGCCCACGGACCCGCCCAGCCCTTGCCGCCATTCGCGCCGGCGAGGCTTCCGCCGGCGTAGTCGAACGCGTCACAGCCGAGGCAGATGTCGCGCTTGGCGTAATAGCGGACGGAATCCACTTCCATCGCGGTGCCGACGGGGTTGCGGGGAATGCCGAAATCCTCGTTGCGGATCGCGGAACCGATCGCGAAGTTGGTGGGTGCGGCGTAGAGGCCGAGCGGCGCCTGTGCGCGGGCGGTCTCGGCGCCGTCGGCACTCCAGATCAGCTCGCTCGCCTCGGTCCAGTGCATGCCGTAATCGTGAAATCCCAGCGAGAGGTCGGTCGCGCCGGGGAAGGGGTCGGCGGAGTCGAGAATCGTCTCGGCCCCGAACGTCCCGCCGGCGGCGTTGATCAGCGTCCAGTCGGTCAGGCCGTCGTTGGAGTCGCCCTCGTAGGCCTGCAGCAGGTTGGGCATGACGTGGGCCGGCGTGGCGCTGAAGACCGAGCTCTGGATGCCGGAGTCCGCTGCGGCGCGAACGCGCACCTCGGCGTAGCCGACGTTGAAGACGGGATTCGAGTCGATGCGGCCGGTGGTGTAGTCGACGTCGGGCGGATCGCTGAGCGGATTCGCGTTGAGCGTGTTGAGCTTGAGCGTGCCACCGCTCACCTCGACGTTCTCGGGATGCCGGCAGATCGAGCTGGCGCACGCGTCGGTGACGGTCCAGGCGTTGGTGTTCAGCATCGTGCCGTCGAAGTTGTCCTCGAACGCGAGGCGCCAGAGGTGATTGACCGACGACGCCGGAGGTGCAGCCGGCGACGGGGATGTCGCGAGCACGAGCGCGCCGACTGCGATAAGGCCGATGAGCTTCTGATGCATGATGCCGCTTCCTTCCGTCAAGTGGTCGGGCTGAACCCGGACTGTCCAGCAGACGCGGACGCGCCGCAGCGCTAGGGCGTCTTTGGCAGGGTCTTGGACTCCTTCCCGTTCCAGAACACGTGGGCGGGATAGTATTCGGCGTCCTGAGTGGGATTATCGAGCGGGGGCAACTTGCCGATCGTCGGGGAGCTGACGTGGCTGTCCATGTAGAGCACGTTGACGACCTTGCCCTTGCGGTGTCGGGGGTTGAACTTGGGATCGGTCCTGCTGCCGAGCGGCGGCGGGTCGAAGAGCAGGGCGATGTCACGGCGTGTCAGCCGGCTGTCGCCGGACGTGTCCGCCATGTAGCACGTCTCGCCCGGCCTGCGAACAAACGCGATCTTGATCAGCTCCTGGGGATAGACGACGCGGTTGAAAGCGTCGCGCTTGTCGGGTTGAAATTCTTCATTGACAGCGTAAGAGCGCGCCAGCTTCCAGTCGGAACTGTTGGGATCGTCCGGCAACCGGTACGCCGGACAGTGCAGGATGCCCGCACCGGACGCGTACTTGAGCTTGTCCTGATAGGTCGGCGCATCGGGCAGGTTGAGGTAGTTCCAGAAAAGTTCCCAGTAGAACTCCTCCGCGTTCGACCCGGACGACTGGAGCTTCCAGATGCCACGGGGAACGTAATCCTGGTAGTCCGAGGCGTAAATGTTGAGCGCCTTACCGAACATCGCGAGTTGGGTACCGCATTTGAGCAGTTTGGCCTGATCGCGAGCGCTGCGCAGGGAGGGCAACAGGATGCTGACGAGCAGTGCGATGATCGAGATGACGACGAGCAGTTCGACCAGGGTGAAGGCGGCGCAGCGGTTGTAATTCCGGGAAATTCTCGACACGATCCATCCCTCGCGGTCCGTGCGATTATAGGTGGGGAAATCGGCTGCGATCGGGCGCCGGGTCATGTTTGACCTCCGAGGGTGTGCGGGTCGTGGGCGGGTCCGATGCGCGGATGCGACGCGTGGCAAAGATGCGAATGGCGCTTCGGCGCTGACCTGACCATGACGCGCTGTGCTCATAGAAGTATCGCACTTTTGCGCTGCTCTCGACAAGCCACAATAGCGCAATAAAATACAGCTATTGCGTCACAGGACGTTTTCCATCCGCACGTGATCGAGGAGCGCTGCGATGCGCGGACCCACGGTTTTTTCGGTCGCTATTCTGGTCGATACCGCGACCGGTTGGGGCCGGCGTCTGATTCGCGGTATCCGCACGTACGCGCAGAAGCACGGCCCGTGGCTGATCTGGGTCGAGGGCCGCGGGCAGAGCGAAGTGCTGCGTCTGCCGAGCGGGTGGCGGGGCGACGGTGTGATCGCGCGGGTCAGCAACGTGTCGCTCGCGCGGCACCTGCGCACGGCGCGCATTCCGGTGGTCAATACCAGCGCCATCCGCCTGTCCGGTGTTGGATTTCCCAGGGTGTGCAACAACGTGTACCGCAGCGCGGAGATCGCGTTCGAACACCTGCGCGACCGCGGGTTTCGTCATTTCGCGTACTGCGGGCCCGACCGGCTCTCGTGGATCGAGGAGCATCGCAAGGCGTTCGCGGACGCGGTCAAGGCGCACGGGGCCGAGTGCCACGTATTCCGCCCGCAGGGGCGCCTGCGGGCCAACCAGTCGTGGCGGGAGTTCATGGGCCAGCTCGGTGCGTGGCTCAAGGGATTACCCAAGCCGGTGGGCGTGTTCTGCTGGGCGACGCAGGGCGGCCAGGACGTGCTGCAGGCCTGCGTGCTGGCGGGCCTGGACGTTCCAGGCGAGGTGGCGGTGCTGGGCGGTGACGACGACGAGCTGCTGTGCAGCACGAGCTGGCCGCCGCTGTCGGGGATCATCACCCCGGCCGAGCAGATCGGCGCCGAGGCGGCGCGGCTGCTGGAGCGGCTGATGCGTGGCGAAAAGAAGGCAACCGACGAGATCTTCATCGATCCGGTGGGCGTGTCGACGCGGCAGTCGACCGACACGCTCGCGATTCACGACGACTCGGTGGCGGCGGCCCTGCGCTACATCCGCACGCAGAGTCACCGGCCGATCCAGGTGGCGGACGTGCTGCGGGAGGTGCCGATCTCGCGGCGGGCGCTCGAGCGGCGCTTCGAGCAGACGCTGGGAAGAACCCCCAGCGAGGAGATCCGCCGGGTCCGGTTGGCGATGGCCGTCGAGCTGCTCGTGAACACGGAGTTGCCGATCCCGGACGTCGCGGTGCGCTGCGGATTCAGTTCGCCGCAGTATTTCGCGCGGGTATTCGCCGAAGAGCACGATCTCACGCCGCTGAAGTTCCGCCATCGCCATCGCGGCCGCTGACGGCGCAGCTCCAGATGCGCTGATGTGTCAAATTCCAAGATAGGAGGAGTAATGCCACCCGTTATGGACAGCCCGCACTCACCGCGCGCGTGAACTCGGCGTAGTCGCGCAGATCCACACGCCCGTCGCCGTTCACGTCCGCGGCTGGGCTCTGGGCGTCGAAATGTGCGAGGAACGCCGCGGCGTCGCGCAGGTCGAGGACATCGTCATCGATGTAATCGGGCGGTCCGGGACACGCTCCCTGGTCGGCACGGAGCGTCGTGACGCTCGCGAGCGTCGAGCCGAAGCGCAGTTCGTCGACGGCGACCGGGCCGCCGGCGGCGGTGATGCGCAGCGTCGTGAGCGTCACCTGCGACAGTTGCTTCTGCGTCGCGTCGAACGCGGGAATATCGAAGGCCCGCGTGGGTATGGCACTGCTCTCGCCGAACACGATCGTGCGGAGTTCCTCCTCGCCGCTGCCGGGGCGGGCCGCCATCATGCTGACGACCGAGACCGGCTGATCCACGACCGGAACGCTCACCGGTCCCGTCGCGTCGCTCACGATGCCCGCGAGGGCGCGCTCCTGATCGTCGAGGCCCGTGCGCCAACGGATGTTGCCGCTGGCGTCAACAAGTTCAAAGCGGATGCTTGCATTGTCCGGTTTGCGCACGAGCGCGGAGAAGAAATACGCGTTCAGCTCGCTTAGCTTGATGTTCAGCGCCAGCGTGCGCTGCGCCGTGGCGTTGGTCAGCAGGAGCGTGCCGCCCGCGCCGACGGCGGGACTCTGCGCCGGGTAGCTGAGGCTCACGCCGTCGCCGGTCGCGACACCGCCGGTGGGCGGCGTCACGGACCAGGGGCCGGCGAACCCGGTCCCGCCCGCTTGCGCGTCGATCGAGCCCGGCGCGTACGCGAACGGCTCGTACATGGCGAGCACATCAGCGGGTCGATAGCAGTGCACGGCGTGAATCCGGGCGTGCGCTCCGGCAGATGCGGAGGCGTCGCCCGCGAAGGCAGCCGCCACCGTGCGCAGGTGCAGCACCAGTTCCGTGCGCGCGCCCACGTCCCAGGGCAGGCTGGCGTTCGCCGTGAGCGTGTCGTTGCGATACCAGCCCAAGTCACCGGCTGCCGTGCGGTACAGGCCCAACGTCACCGGTTCTGCGGCATAGTTGGTCGCCGCGGATGGCGCGGGCGCGATACCGCCGATCCAGGGCGCCTGCGCGGTCGCGGTCGGCGCGGTCCAGTCGAACGCGCGCTGCCGCACCACCCACGTGCCGGGCGCGGCGCCGGCGGGCGGAAAGACCTCGCCCAGGTACATTTCCCAGCGCTCCGGGGCGACGGCATCCGTGGGCGCCAGAAAGGCAGCCGTGGCGAGTCCGGTCGCTGACGGCGCCTGCACAACCACCTCGCAATAGCCGGCGCCGAACGCGTCGCGGGAGACCACGTCGGCGCCGATCCAGTCGCCCGTGGCGGCGTCACCCGGTCGCGCGGCGCGGTTCGCGAGCAGCAGTGCGCCGTCCTCCACCGATGCCAGTCCCGCCGAGGTGCAGAACGGTGTGCACCCGGACGATTCGCGCCAGCGCTCTGCGTCGAGGGCGGCGCCGTCGAATTCATCCACGAATACCGGGGCCCAGGCGGTTCCGATCGAGGACGCCGGCGGAGCGGCGTACGCCCGCAGACCGTTCACAACCAGCAGCGCCAGCGCGGCGGTCAGCGTACCTCGTTGCAGTGCTCCGGGGCCCGTGTGCATGCTACCGCTCCAGCGTGATGTGGTTTGAAAACACCGTGCTGCCCCCGGTGGTCAGGCCCTCGACGTAAAACTCGATCGAGGCGTCGTTCGGCGCGAGCTCGATCGAGTATTCGAAAGGATGACTGGTGTCGGGCACCGTGTTCCAGTCGCCCGTCGTGCGGTAGTGCAGCGTGATCTGTGTGAAGCTGTCGCTGGTGGTCGACGCGTAGATGTACGCGTTGGTGATATCCTCATTGAGCGAGAGCAGCATGCCCTTGACCACGCCCCACGCGCCGTAGCTGTTCGCGCCGAGCGGCACGACGGCTCCATCCAGCCATTCCTGCTGGAAACCCGCGGAAAACGCGCCGGATTCGATCGTGAGGGCGGTGATGCCCTTGGGCGCGACGTCGACGGCGAGGCTGTTGTTCGACACGATGGCGCCGGTCGCAGACCCGTTCTCGCGGCGGACCTGCGCCGCGTAGCTCTGCACGGGATTGAGCGGCGACACGGCGGGATCGAAATGCAACGTCGTGGTGACCGGGGCGTCCGACTGGTTGAGCAGCGCCACGTAGAGCCGATCGTTGCCGCGGGCGGAGAGGTAGTCGATCTGCACGTCGCCGGTATCGAGCAGACCCGACGGCATCCAGAGCCACACGTTCGCGTCGCCGTAGAAATCACCCGCCCGATCGCCCCACGCGTGGGCGAAGAAATACGCATACGAGTACACGTAGCGGCTCGGGAAGTGGATCGCGTTATCGGAGCGCACCTCCGCGTCGGAGATCAGCCAGTCGAGCATGAGGGCCACTTGCGGCCAGACGTGCGTGTAGTGAAACGAGTTGTAGGTGAGTTCCTCGAACGGCCGCAGCGGGTAGTCGGGCTGCATGTAGACGTTGGTGCGCGCGGTGTTCAGATGATAGCCCGGGAAGTTGCTGTAGCGTCCGACGATGGACGCGCGGGCCACGTCGCGCAGGAAATCGTCGCCGACGGAGTGGGCCAGGCGAAGCATGTCCGGAGCCCAGACCGACAGGAAGATCCCGCGATGACCGTGGCTCGTGTCGGAGGCCTCGGGGACCAGTCCGACCTCGGAGACCCACCAGGCGGGAATCCACTCCTCGGGCGCGGGGATCGGATCGCCGCCGGCGAGGTAGGCGTAAACGGGCGCGAATCCCCCGGGATTCACGAGGATTTCGTCGGCGGGAATGCGCGGCGCCATCCAGGTCAGCATGGCGAACTCGCGGGCGGCGGCGTGGGCCAGCGTCAGGTAATTCGCGTCGTGCGTGACTTCATAGAACCGGTAGAGATCCTGCCAGAGCGGCACGTACTGGTAGAAAAACAGCATGCCGCCCGAGTAGGGATCGCTCCAGTCGGTCGCGGGCGCGTTCAGCCGGTTGTTGATGTACGTCTGCATGCGGCTCACGGCGTCGTTCAGGTGTGCGGTGAGCCCGGTCACGTCGTAGAGCGCCAGCGCCGAGTGGGCGGAGACGTCGCGGACGGGCGCATCGAGGTCGGGCGTGCCCGCGAGTCCGAAGATCTGGCGGGCGTACTCGAGATTGATGAAGTCCTGGCCGCGGGTGAACGCGTGCAGCGTCGCGAACTCGCTGGGTCGGGCGCAGGGACCCTCGAGCAGCCAGGCGTCCGGACCCGCCACGTCGGGCGTGGGGGCGAAAAGAAACTCCTTGCGGGACAGCAGAAACTCCCAGATCGGCCGGGCCCGCTGCGTGTAGACCTCCGCGTTGTCGGTGACCAGCGCGACGGAAAGCGGGTCCACCGCCGACACGTTCTTGACCGAGCCGGGCACGTCGGTTTGGAAGGATGCACCGCGGTATTCGGTGTCGAACTGCGCGTAGGGCCCCAGCGCATAGTCGATCATGTTGGCGAGGGTCTGGTTCGTCGTGGTGTAGACGTTCGCGCGGTAGTCGTGAAAGTCGAAGAGCGTGCGCGCCACGTATTCGAAGGCGTCGCCGGCGTTGCCGGAGTGGACGATCAGCCGCAGCCCCCAGGACGTGCCGGCGCCGGCGGCGAGCTGCGATCCCGGTCCGCCGAGGATGGGCGCCGCGGTCATCGAGCGCATGTTTCCCGACGGATCGCGCAGCAGCACACCGAATTGCGAATTCTCAAACACGGGCAGCGGCTGATACGGGAAAAACGCCGGATCGATCATCACCCCGGTAGCGACGCCGTCCGTCACGACGAACGCGCCGGGCAGCGTGCAGCGGTACGCGGGCGAAAGGTACGCCTTCCCCGGGAAACGGCGCTCGTTCCAGATCTGCGGTTGCCAGATTTCGTCGGCGTCCGCCGGTGCGGCTGCGGGCGCCCCGGTGTATACGATCGATGCGTAGCCGGCCTGCGCCGCGGTCCAGGAGTAGTCGATGCGCGGCGGCCCGCCCGCGGGCAGACTCACCACGGCAAGCAGTTGCCCCTCCGCCCGGGATGGGTAAACCCAGACAATGCGTCCGTCCGACACGTAGACTTCCGGATCGCTCAGGTCGACCGGAGCAGCCGCCTCGAAGTAGTCGTAGCTGGTGCCGCCGCCCGGCTTGGTCCACTTGGCCATCAGGTACGTGACGCGGTCGAGATCGTCCCAGGCCTTGACGTAGCCGGGATTGTCCGCACGGAACAACAACGTGAACGTCGACGTGAATTCGGCGGAGGCGTTGGTGGCGTCCTGAGTGACCGCGATTCCATCCGCCGATAACGTGACACGGTAGTCGCCGTTGTCCAGTGCGGGCTGGGCGTACGTCGGCGCAGTCAGTGCTGCGCCGAGCAGAACAGTCAGTCCCAGCGCGACCGCGAACGTCGCTCCGGCATGTCGAACTTCCGTCACCATTCACCTGGCCTCGGCTGTGCTGGTGATCCGCCCCATGGAATTATCGCGCCGCGAGTCGGGCGATCACAACGCCATTTTGCGGCAAAAAAGCGGACAATCACGTCACGCGCGATGGTGCCATGCGGCGCTCGCGCGAACTACTCGGCAGCCGGCTGCGGCGCATCGCCCCCACCGGTGATCCGATAGTCGTGCCCGGGGCGGATGGCGAAGCGGATCGCACCGTTGGCGTCGCTCCGCGAGAAACGCACGTCGACTCCGGAATCAACTTCCATTACACGCAGGCTTTCGATATTCCAGCCCGCGTTGCTCTTCGCAATGCGGGTCGTCGCAGCGCCATCGGGCCACGTGAACCGATAGTCACCGGTCGATTGCGTCAGGGGATAGACGACCGCCTGCAGGCCATCTGCCGCGGGCGCCCGCGTGACAAAAATCCCTGGGCCGCCCACAAAACAGGGCGTGCGCTCGAGCGGCATCGACTGCTGCTCGAGCCTCCGCGGCCCGACGAAGCGCGTGCCGGTATCGAAATCGAGCCACTCACCGGCGGGCAGGTAGATGTCCATCCGCTCGTTGGTGCGGTAGTCCGCATGCAGGTACGGCGTCGCGAGCAGGCTCGGTCCGATGAGCCATTCGTACTGCCCGGCAGCCGTGCCGGCGAGATCGTACGTGCCCTCGTCGTCGGGAAACGCGATGGGCAGCGGTGTCAGCGTATGGGGAAACCCAGTTGCGTAGCTGTCTGTGGCTGCACTGTACAGATACGGCCCCAGCTCCGCGTGCCACCGGATGGCCTTCTCGAGTGCGGCCTGGTGCTGCGGTGACCAGTCCCACGGTTCGGCACCGACCGCCATGCCGGCGGTGAGCGCGCTCAGCCACGCGTGACGGATCGCACCGCGGGGATTGTCCCCCATGCCACCGAAGCCGACCGCGTCGCAGTAGACATTGGGCGCCGCGCTCGCCGCGTACTGCAGGTACGTAATCGGCATGCGCGCGGTGATCGTGTCGATCTGCACCATGTCTTCCATGCGCAGCAGCGTGCCCGGCGCGGAGTAGGCGCCGTTGCGGGCCATGACGAGAGTCCCCTGCTCCGCGAGTGCGCCCATCGGACCATTGAAAAGGTCCGCCCGCGGCAGATCGAGCATGGTGTCCTCTTTGACGCCGTCCACCCCCCACCGGTCAAACAGCCGCGTATACCACGCGACTGCGGCTGGTTTGGTGCCGTCGAGCACGTAACAGTCGGTCTTCGGGAAGCAGGTGGAGCGGCGTGTCAGCAGCGCGCCGTCGCCATCGCCGACGTAGTAACCCCGCTCCAGCCCCGCGCGCGTGAACGGCCCGTCCGCGACCACGAAGTTGGTGCGCAGCCCAATCATCCAGCGGATGTCGCGGCTGTGCATCCAATCCGCGAGGGCCGCCGGGTCGGGGTACTTTTCCGCATTCCACGCGCCGAAACTGGTCGTGGAGCCGCCGTCCGGCCAGAAGCCCGAGCCGGTCACGGCCCAGCGGATCGGATAGCCATGGTCGAGGTAGCGCTGGAGAATGGCGCGGACGGTGCGCTGGTTGGTATCCCAGCGCAGGGCATCCCACGATTCCCAGCCGAGCTCGAAGAGCGGGTATTTCGGCCTGACGTCGGGGTAGCCCAGCTCGATGCGCGCCTGTCGGTACGCCGCGTAGATGTCCGCGAGTTCGCCGACGAAATATTCGAAACGCACGTGCTGGGCTGAATGCGCGGTCACGCGGTAGGCCTCGGGCTGGACGGACACGCTCACCGCGCCCGGCCAGAAGACGACGCCCGCAAAACGTTGCGCCGGAAATACCACAAACGGTGAGAAAAACCGGCATTTGTGCGATCCGCCGTCGTTGTGCATGCGCTCGACGGCGTACCCGCTGAGATTGGTGGAAGCGTGCTGGCCGCCGTGGTCGCCGAGTCCGTAGGCCGGCGCCAGGCCCGCAAACTGCACGGTAACGTCTCCCGGCTCGGGCAGATCGACGTCGAGCGCGAGGCGATGGCGCCCGGGCTGGAGCGTCAGCCGACCGGTTTCGCCCGATGCGTTCCGCACACCCAGATGAAGAACGTGACCGTCGCGTTTGACGTCCGTAACCTCGGTGACCGGGCTTCCGAGAATCTCGATGCCGTGCGCAGCGTGCGCCGGCACATTGCGTCCCGCCGCGCCCTGGTCAAACGCCAAGCGGCATCCTGCACGGTCGATGGCGAGCGTGTAGGCGTCGGCGACAATGGACCATCCATCCGCACGCTCGGCGAGTCGCCACGACACGGTGTCGCCCGACGCGGGTTCCAGCGCGACGACAAATCCGCCGCCGGCGCGCATGGGCAGGTTGATGGCCTCGTCGCGCGAAATCTCCTGCGACCGGCTTTCGATTTCGGTCGGAGCCTTACCATCGGTGATGATGTTCGCGGTCCAGCGCGGTCCATCGAGAAAATCCGTGGCCAGGCGGTAGTCGTGTGCGGCTGCGCCGTTCACACCGGCGACGTACCACGTACGTCCCTTGCGGCGCGCGAGCACGGCGCGTTCGCCGAGCGCACTGCCGGGCAGCACGCGCGTTTCATCCCACGTGGTCGGCACAGCGCGCAGCAGATTGACGATCGGCCTCCACCGCTCGTCGGTGAGCAACTTCTCCGGATCTTCGGCCAGAACCTGCAGGGGCGACGTGAACGCGACGATCGTGGCGAGCTGATGCGCGACGGTCGTCTCCCCCAGGCGTTCGGCGGTGACCGTCAGCGGCGTGTAGTCGCCGGGCCCCACCAGAAAGCGCGTGAACGGAAGCGCGGCGTCATGCTCCGGAGGCAGCGGCTTGTTCATGCGGTTGAGCTCGAGGCCGCGGATGCCCTCGCGGGTGAGCTCGTTCGGGTAGGTGCGCGACTCGCCCGTGGGTTTGCCGCACCCGTGCAGATTCACCATCAGCCGGTTGCGCGCGGCATGCCGCAGGACCGCCTCATTGAAGCGTACCCGGGCGAGATCCTCGCCGTTCATGAAGTCGATCTTGACGCCGACAGCCCCCGTCTTCGCGACGCGCTCGAGGTATGCGGCGAGCGCCGCGTAGTCGTTCGCCGGATCGTTGACGTCTTGCCAGTGGCACCACACCCAGATGCCGACGCGCCGCTCGGCTGCGTACGCGCAGAGGCCGGTGAGGTCACCCCAGGCGTCGGGCCATTCCTTCCAGCCCTCATCGACCAGGCTGTACTCGAAACCGAGCTTCGCCGCGGCGTCCACGTAGCGCCGTTCCTCGGCGGGCGTGCCGGTGTCGTGTGCCCACCAGCGCCAGACGCAGCGACCCGGACGAATGTACGACGTGTCGGCGAAGAGTGTGGCGTCGGGCGCAGGGCAGAGGCTCGCGATCAGATCCGCATTCACCAGCCCGTTGAGGTTTGGCGCCACGAGGACTACGCGCCAGGGCGTTCGAATCGGTCCGTCGAGTTGAAATCCATCGGCCTCGGTGAAATTAGCCTGAAAGGTGCCTGCGCCGATGGCCCGCAGACGCATGCCGCTGTAGTCGAAGAGCGCTGCCTCGCTGACGGCGGCGAAGCCGGCATCGCCGGGAAGCTCGAAGACGAGCGGCGGACCCTGCACGGGTCCCGTTGGCGAAACCTGCAGCATTTCCTCGACCGGCGCCGAACGCCAGATTCCGGCGTATGTCTTCAGCTTCCAGTCGTTGGGACGCTCGAAGTACCAGCAGCGGGAACGCGCGGGCAGGGCGAAGCTCGTCGCCTCCCCGTCGATCGTGCGCGTGCCGGACCCGGGAATTTCGTAGCGGAACGCGAAACCATCGGCGCTGGCGCGGCAATCCAGCGTCCACGTGATCTTGCTTGCCGCATGCGTCACGCGGATGCGCAGGCCGCGGCTGCGATCGTGGGCCAGCGCGTGCACCCCGCGGGTGGGAAAGGTGACGTCGCGCGCATAGGGCTCAACGTTGCCCAGTTGCACGCCCGCCCCCAGATCCACGCCATCCACGATCGCGCCGAGGCGCGACGACGTGATGACCGGCTCGCCGCCCCGCTGGACGGAGTAGCCCAGGTGCCCATCGTCGCCGACTCGAATCTCGGCGCGAATCTCACCCTGCGGGCTGGTGAGTGTGACGGCTGGTGCGGCGTGGACACCGCATAACAACGCAAGCGCCGCGGACAGCCGCGTGCTCCAGATTTTCGATCGCGTGTGCATGAGGCAATTCAGGATGCGTAACAGCGGACATCGAACAGGGCCGCCGGAACGTCCGCCGTGGGATGGGCGCACACGAAGCGCAGGCTGCGCGTGGTGACCGCCTCGTCGAGTTCAATGACCCGGCGCGTCTGATGGTTGTCGTCGATGCGCGCGATTTCCCTGCCGCGGTCGTCGACCACGCTGCACCGCCGAACGCAGAACGGCACGACGCGCTCGGGATGGTGCATGAGCACCGATTCCAGCGGATGGTCGAAATCGGTGTCGAAGGAAAGCTCGATGCGCCGGACCGTCTGAGGTTCATCCCAGCGCAGGGTCAGCGCCGGCGCCGGGTCGGCGGGGTCCGCCACCCAGGCATTCGCGCTGCGCGTGGGCCGCGACACACCGTTCGTCACGTTGGCGGCGGTGAAGGCGGTCAGCGGCGGATCGATCCGCGCGGCGAGGTTGAGCCCGCCCGGCCGGCGTTCCGGCCGCCAGAATTCGAACGAATCGACGCCGATGTCCGGCGGCGGAGTCTGCGTCGCGGACTCGGCGACGCGGCCGTTCATCTTGTGGGTTACTGCCAGTACGCCGGTCACGCGCTGCGTTGATGCGCAGACCTCGACGTTGGGGTTGGCCATCAGGCAGACGAAAACGTACTGGGCTTCGTCGAGATCGACGCCGAAATCGAGGGTGAGCCGCTCGTGGGCGGCGTCCCAATCGGTACCCGACCCGCTGTCACCGTCGCGTCCGCCGCTACCCGGCAGGGCGCCCGCCGCCAGGGCCACGCGCCGGGCGGCCGCCGCCTCGATCGCCTCGGAACCCAGCGCAACCGAACGCTCCGCGAGCACGACGTCGGGCGTGTAGTTCCCCATCCGGCTCGAGGTCCGCAACTGCACCTGCAGGTAGGTCGGCGCCGTCGGCCGGACGTGCAGGCTCACCCGCGGCACGCGCCCCGCCGCCATCGGCAGCAGCAGCGCCCGGGAGGCTTCCAGCCGCAACCAGGGTCCGCTCGCGGGCAGATCGCCGAGGATGAGCTCGCTCGTCGCCAAGACCTCGGCCTGCTGCGCGAGGTCCGCGGCGGCGGTGAGGCGGCGATTGGGAATATACTGTCCGCAGCGCAGCAGGGCGTCCTGCAGGCGGCGGATGCGCCCGTCCGCCAGCACGTCGCGGGGCAGGCAGCGCTCCTGGCTGCACAGCGCCGCGGCCATTCCGACGGCCTGGGCGTTGTGCGCGCAGGTCGCCATCACCCGCGTGGAGCCGAAAGCCACGTGCGACGCGCTGATGATCCGCCCGGCGAGAAACAGGTTGCGGATGTTGCGGCTGTAGAGGCAGCGATAGGGAATTTCATAAACCCCCTGACTGTGCCACTGGTTGCATCCGGGCTTCTCGGTGAACACGCCGTCGGCGGGGTGCAGGTCGAGCGCCCAGCCGCCGAACGAGACGGCGTCGTCGTGGCGGCGCTGTTCGACGACGTCCTGCTGCGTGAGCATGACGTCGCCCTCGAAACGCCGGCTCTCGCGCTTGCCGGGAATCGTGCCGACCCACTCGAGGGTGAGGTTGGCGGCGTCCGGAAAATCGCCGGAGTTCTTGATGTGGTTCCACACGCCGTAGACGATCTTCCACAGCTCCCACTTGATCGCCTCGGTCTCGTGAACCGTGTCGAGCCGCCCGCCGAACTCGATCCACCAGAGCTGGCAGCCGAAGTCCTTCGTGTTGAACCGGCGGTAGCGCGGGATTTTCGAAATATCGTCCAGCGCGAAGGCCGGGGACACGAAGGTCACCGGCCGGCCGGTGTCGCGGGTGTAGAAGTAGATCGTGTGCCCGAGCAGCTCGCCGTACTCGCGGTTCGGCGCGAACTTCTCGCCAAACTCCCGGCACGACTCCGCGCCCATGCGGAACGCCGCACCGGCGAGGAAGCCGACGATGCCGTCGCCGGACGCGTCGCAAAAGAGCGGCGCGTGCAGCGCGTACATCGTGCTGTTCTGGCTGCAGAACGCGCGGAGGGAGGTGATGACGTCGCCGTCCGCCTTGGTCGCGTCGAACACGGCGGTATTGAGCAGCAGCGTGATGCCGGACTCGGCGACCACCTTCTCGAGCACGATCGTGTCGAGGATGAGGGCGTTGCCCTCGGGATTGCGGTAGAGATTCTCGAGGAGGATCTCGTCGATCACGCCGCCTTCGCGCGACCAGCGATTGTTGTTGCCCATGTGCGCCGTGGCGCCGAGAATCCAGAGCCGCACCTCGCTCGAGGCGTTGCCGCCCAGCACGGGCCGATCCTGCACGAGCACGACCTTCAGACCCGCGCGGGCCGCGGTGATCGCAGAGCACGAACCCGCCATGCCGCCGCCGACCACCACCAGGTCGGCGTCGTGTCGAACCGTGCGAAGTTCGCGTTGCGCAGCGGGGCCAGCCGTTTCCATCTTCACGCGATCCCGGGGCGTACGCCGCCCCACGTGCGGCGTACCGAGGCGCCGATCCGCCGCGACGTTGCAGGCCGATCTGCCACCTCCCTAAGCATACGCTTTTCGTGCCTTCGGCGGGGTACGTTATCGCGTACAATTACTGCATTTTTGCGTCGCGACAACATTGGCACCAGCAGATGTAAGTATTTATTACATATTGCTTTACGGAATCATGTCCATCATCCACATCAACCGATATTCGCCAAACATCGCGGCGGATCGGCTTATTCCGGGACGCTGCGAAAGACGAAGCCGCCATGCGCGGGAATGGTCAGCTTCAACCGCGCGGCGTCCGCTCCCTCGACCGCGCCGGCCTTGAGACCCTCCCCCGCCTTGCCGTCCTCGATCAGTACCCCCTTGGGCGACTGCCCGATGAAGCCCAGGTCGCAATCGACTGGCTGGGGACGATCCTGCCCGTTGATGCCGCCCACGAACCAACGGTCGCCCGCGCGGCGCGCGATGACCACGTACCTGTTGGGGAAACCGTCAAGGAAGCGGATTTCGTCCCAGGTGGCTGGCAACGCGCGCAGGTAGTCGAGGACAATTGCCGGGGCGCCGGCGATATCGTCGGGCGTCACGCCGAAATGCTGAATGCCCGACTCGTACACGACGGCCATCGCGAGGTCGAAGGCATCCGACGTGCGCCGTTCGACCTTGTGTTCGGAATCGAGGTAGCGCCCCAGGCACGTCGGGGTGAAGTCCATCGGGCCGATGACGTTGCGGATGAAGGGCACCATGCACGCGTGCGCCGGCGCCTGGTCCGCGCCCTCCTGGCTGAAGGTGAAGAACTCGTAGCCGCGGACGCCCTCCATGCTCATCAGGTTCGGCCAGGTGCGGTCCCAGCCGCGGGGAATCGTCGCACCGTGGAAATTCACGAGCATGTCGAACTGCGCGGCGTCGGCGAGCGTGTCGAGATAGAGCTGCATCGTGGTCTGCTTGTCGCCGCCGAAGAAGTCGATCTTGACGCCCTTCACGCCCAGCTCGCGCAGCCGCTTGAATTCCTCCATGCGCACCGCGTGCGTGTGCATGCGGTCCTTCGGCGACTGCGGGGCGTCGTTCCAATCGCCATTGCTGTTGTACCAGACGAGGATGCCCACGCCGCGACTGGCTGCATACTTGACCAGCTCGCCGATCTTCTCGTAGCCGATCTGCACATCCCACAGCGCATCCACCAGGCAGTATTCGAACCCGAGCTTCGCCGCGAGATCCACGTAGTCCTTCTGGCGATCGAAGATCGTCGCGGGATCCTTCTCGCGCAGCCAGCTCCACGTCGCGCGGCCCGGCTTGACGTACGGCGCCTCGGCCAGCCTGCTCGGGTCGGCGAGATCCTCGATCAGCGTCGATTCCACGAGCGGTTTCAACGTCTCGCCGAGGATGACGACACGCCAGGGCGAAACGAAGGGCAGCGCGATTTCCGGCGCGGCGGAACCGGCGCCGTTGTTTTCCTTGGGATCCGGAAAGGTGATGACGTAAAGCCCCCCGTCCGTGGGCGAGCTCAGCCGCGACCCGCAGTAGTTGCCCGTCACGTTGGATTCGGCGACCAGCGCCCAGGCGTCGTCCCGGACGTGAAACAGCGCCGGACAGGCCCAGCCGGTGCTGGTCGGCGATTGCGCCGTGACCGGAACGTCGACCTCGTAGAACCGCTCGTAGCACGGGTGGACGCTGGACCAACCGCTGTGCCCCTCGTCCATGGGCAGGAGCCATGCGCGGCTCTGTAGGGGAAAATCGAAACCCGTCGCCTCGCGCTGCACCGTTGCAGCCTTGTTCTCACCGCAAGCGGGCAGCTCGTAGCGAAACGCAACGCCGTCGTTACTCACCTGGAAGACGATGCGCAGGGTCAGGCCGTCCGCGTTGCGGGCGAGCACGATGCAGCGATTGGCGGTGTAATGGCATTCGCGGCGCTTGCCGTGCAGGAGCCGGTAGTCCGTGTGGATGGTCTCCGACGACGTGCAGTCGGTGATTTCCAGGTTGCGCAACCACGCGCCGCAGGTCGTCGCGATGCCGAGCGGCGAGGGTTCGAGCACGACGTGGTCATTGAGCGAGACGGCGTAGGTCAACTCCCCGGCGGGCGTGCGCTCGAACGTGACGATGATGCGTCCGTCGGGGCTTGCGAGAATATTGGCCATGGCGGTCTGGGTCAGGCCCGCTAGGATCAGGGCGACTGCTGCAACTGAGCGTTTCCTCACTGCTTACTCCTTCGGAGATTCTAAGGTGAACAGGGGTTTTGCGGCCATCGGACTCATGGCCTGGGTATTGATCGCATCGGCGTCGGCCGGCGCTGCGGAGCGTCAGGGCGCAGCCGTCGACCTGGACGGCTCGTGGTACTTCGCGCTCGATCCGCTGGCGCACGGCGCCGAGCTCGGCTGGCAGTCGCCGCCGGCGGACTGGGATCGCACCAAGCCGCTCACCGCGCACGGTTGGGATTCCGTGGAGGTTCCGCACTGCTGGTCGGTGGATCCGCGCTACGCCGACATCGGGCACGTGTGGTACCGCCGCGCGTTCGCGCTTCCCCAGCGGGAAGCGCCGGCCACGTACCGGCTGCAGTTCGGCGGCGTGTTCTACAAGTGTCGCGTCTGGATCAACGGGCAGTTCGTCGGCGCCCACGAGGGCGGGTACACGCCGTTCGAGTTCGACATATCGCCGTACGTCGTGCCGGGCGAGGCCAACTTCGTCGCCGTCGAGGTGGACAACACGTGGAGTCTGCATTCGCTCCCCGGCGCCCGGCCCGGCATCGAGCCGAGCCATCAGCTCTACCCCTGGTGGAACTGGGGCGGGCTGCTCCGCGACGTGCGCATCGTCGCGCACGATCCGGTGTACGTCGTCCGGCAGAAGATCGAGAGTACGCCGGCGGCTGAGGGCAGCGCCGAAGTCTCCGTCGTCGTCCGCGTGCGCAACAGCGGCACGGCGCTGCGCCGCGTGCGGTTGGCGCTGGCAGTTCGCAATCTCGGGGCTGATGACATCGTCGCCCGCAGCGCCGAAGACGCGGTCATCGAACTCGCCGGTGGCGCGGAGCGTCGCGTGCAGCGATCGCTGACGATCCCGGCGGGGGCCGTCCAGCGCTGGAGCGTGGATCATCCGCACCGCTACGCCTGCGAAGCGACCATCACCGATGCCGACGACGGCTCGGTCTGCCACCGCGGGACCGACACGTTCGGCATCCGCACGCTCGAAGTTCGCGACGGGCTCTTCCTGCTCAACGGCGAACCGGTCCGGCTGGCGGGCGCCAATCGCGTGCTCGACGATCCGCAGTACGGCGGGCTCGAGCCGTCGGCCGTGATCGAACGCGACATGGGCATGCTCAAGGAGGCGCATCTCGAGTTCGCGCGGCTGCAGCACTACCCGTGCTCGCCGGCGGTACTCGAGTGGGCGGATCGCCACGGGCTCCTCATCATTGCCGAGGCGGCAAGCTGGGGCTTTCCCGAGGAGCATCTCGCCGACCCGGCGGTGCGGGAGCAGTTCCGCGCCCAGATGCGCACGATGATCGAGCAGCAGTGGAATCATCCGTGCATCGTCGGCTGGAGCGTCGGCAACGAATACGTCTCCTGGTCGCCGGAGGGTGTGAGCTGGACGAAGGACATGAAGGCGTTCGTCAAGGAACTCGACGCGACGCGCCCGGTCGTGTTCGTCGGGCTGGGCGGCGTCATGAAGCACGACGAGCTGCCCCGCGCGCAACGCAGCCTGCACTACAGCGATATTCTCTGCATCAACTGCTACATGGATCCGGCGCAGACGGCTGATCTGCTCGACCGCGTCCACGCGGTCTGGCCGGAAAGACCGATCCTGATCACGGAGTACGGCGTGCGCACCGATCGGGTCGAGAGCGAACAGCAGCGCGTGGACCATTTTCACCGCGTCCTGACGCTCGTCCGCGAGCGCCCCTTTATCTGCGGGTTGTCGTACTGGACGTTCAACGACTACCGCAGCCGGTACCCAGGCACGAACCCGTCCGGGTACCGCCCCTGGGGTATTGTAGATCCCCAACGCAAACCGCGCGGCCTTTATGAAGCCATGCGTACGGCGCTCGCGCCGGCGAAACTGACGGCGCACCGGGATGGCGATGCGATCCGGGTCCGCGTCACCGTCGGCACCGACTTTGCCTCGCACGGACTGCGCGGGTACACGCTGCAGCTTGCCGGCGGCGACGGGCCGCCCATTGCGCAGGCAACGCTGCCCGACCTTGACCCCGGGGACACGCATGAGACGCAACTGCCCTGCCCGGACCAGGACGCGACCGCGGCTGCGCTGACCATCCGGCTCATGCAGCCGACCGGATTCATCGCCGCTTCAGCACCGGTCCTCGCCGATTGAGGCCAGCGCGGCAGTCACCTTGGCATCCGCGCACATGACCCACTCAAGCGCGGGCGCGACGCGCATGGCGTTGCGCAAGCACGGCGATGATTGCCGCCAGAACCGTCATGCCTCCCGCGAAGCTCAGCAATACACCGTGATTCTGCACGTTCACGAAGACGAGGCTGCCGATAATGCCGCCGCAGACGACCAGCGATCCGGCGACGATGTAGGCCAGCGTGGGGTCGGACTGCACCGGCTGCTGCACGTCGCCGCCAACCGGCTTCCGCGGCGTCATGGCCCGCAGCCAGCCCGGCGCCACCGCGCCGCGACCCGCCAGGGCCCAGAACAGCGTGAGCAGCACAACGGGCAGCACGACACCGAGGATGATCTCCGGCGCCCGGCCGTAAGCCTTCAACTGGGCGTCGAACACTTGCGTTGCCAAAACTCCGGCCGCCACGCAGATCAGCGTCGTGGCCCAGAGGGAACCCGAACGCAGACGCGGGCTGAGCAGCCCCCAGACCGTGGGCGCAAGGAGCGGTGCGACGAGCAGGCTGGTGATGGCGACGACGACTTTCTCGGCGCCGCCCAGCAAGGGAATAGCCAGCGCCAGGCCAATGAGCACGCACCCGAGCAGCAGGCTGATGATGCGCCCCGCGCGCAGAATGTGCCGCTCGCTGACGGGACCCACGAACCGCCGGTAGAGATCCTCGGTGACCACGCCGGCAAACACGTTGAGCTGGCCGCTCACCGAGCTGGCCGTCGCGGAGAACATCGCCGCGAGCATGAGACCCACGAGTCCGACGGGCAGCACGCTGCGACACGCCATGATGTAGGCGCCCTCCGAAAGCCGCATGATCTCCTCAGGCGACGCGCCGTCGGGAATCGGGTGAATCGCGCGGTACGCCAGCGGGGGCAACAGCCAGAGGATCGGGCTGATGAGGTAGAGAATTCCAAAGAGGTACGCGCTTTTGCGCGCGTCCCGTTCCGTGGGCACGCAGATAAACCGCTGCACGTAGGCCCATTCCGCGCCGATCATGAAGAAGTGGATCGCGCACCAGCCGCCCAGGAAGAGCCAGGTGTAATCGCCCGCCGTCGGATGGAAAAAACCGGCCGGAACCGCAGCTGCCAGGCCGTCGATGCCACCCACGCGCATCAGGATCAACGGCACCATCACCAGCACCGCGAGGTTGAGCACGATGAACTGCAGCACGTCCGTAACCAGCACCGCCCAGAGCCCTCCGACCATCGTGTAGACCACGACGCAACCGCCGAAGATCAGGATGGCCCAGGTCAGCGAAAGGTTGCCGGTCGCGGCGTCGCGCAGCGGGTTGCCGGCGGCGAGCGGCATGAGCGCAACGAGCAACACCGCGAGCGAATACAATGCCACGCCCGTCCCCACCATGCGGTACACCATCATGGTCCAGGTGTAGAAGTGCAGGGCGCCGCGGCCGAAACGCTTCTCGATGAACTCCGCCGGAGTGCGAATGCCCAGCGCCTTCCAGCGGCCGGCGATAAAGTACCCGACCAGCAGCGCCGCGACGCCGTAGCACAGGTTGATCATCACGGCGACGAGGCCCAACCGGTAAGCGATCCCGCCCCACACCACGAACGTGCCCGCGGAGAACATGGTCATGAACCCGCTGAGCCCGGAAGCCCACCAAGGCGAACGTCCCCCGGCTGCAAAGAGGTCACCGGTGTTCTTCACGCGCAGGCTCAGCCCCACGCCGACGGCGAAGATGCCGGCGAGGTAGATGAGCAGGACGACGTAGTCGGCATTCTGCATGCAGCGCTGCTCCACGGTGCGGCGACGGGGCGGATCGCGCGCACGCCGAGGTTTCCAGACATTCAAGGGTAGCCGAGTCGGCGCTCTGCGCGGCCCGCGCAACTGCGCAAAAATATACCAGATTTGCGCCGCCAGGCTCGTTCAAATGAGTCCGATTATCGGCCCGGTTGGGACGTAAGGCGCGATCGGCGTATATTTCGTCCATGGCTGCTCGACCTCCCACAAGATCCCCCGGCAACCGCAGCGCCGGTCGCTACGTCGCCCTCTTGCGCGGCGTCAACGTGGGCGGCAAGAACCGCCTCGCCATGGCGGACCTCGCGGCGATGTTTGCAGCCGCGGGTGGCACAGACGTGCGCACTTACATCCAGAGCGGGAACGTGATCTTCACGTGCGCACCGAGCCGCGCACGGCAACTCCCCGACGAGGTGGGTCGCCTGCTGGCGGCCAAGCTGGGCACAGCGATTCCGGTGATCGTGCGGTCGGCCGCCGAACTGGCCGACGCCGTTACTGCAAATCCCTATCGACAGCGTGCCGCGGACGAGAGCGCCCTGCACGTTGCGTTTCTGTCGAGCCGCCCGACAAGGGTCCGCGCCGCGACACTTGATGCGCAGCGGTCATCGGGCGATTCGTTCGAACTGCGCGGTCGCGAGATCTACCTGCACCTGCCCAACGGCGTGGCCCGCACGAAGCTGACCAACGCCTACTTCGACGCCCGCTTGGCGGTGACGTCCACAATGCGGAACTGGCGAACGGTGATGAAGCTCCTCGAACTGACCGAGAACCCTTGATCGTTTTCACGCCCAGAGGGACTGCTCGCCGTTCCACGTGCGCCACGGCTTTCCGTACGAGCCAAGGGTAACGACGATCGTGAGCCGGCGGACGCGGGGGAGCGAGACGCCGTGCCGGCACGATCGTGTCGACAGGAACCGAAGCAGCCGATGGCTATGGCCCTCCGGCCCGTCTCCGATCTCGTCGTGCGCTGGTCAGTGCACAACCAGCCGACGTGGACGTGCAGCAGGCCGCTCGATAAGCTGAGCCCCGTTGCGGCGCCAGAAAGCATCGTGATGGTCGCGCCGCCAGCAACGTCCTACGGGAGCCATGACCTCGTGAAATCCCGCGGCGGCGCCATTGGTCCGAGCTCTTTCACCGGGATCGCGGCCCGTATGGGCCTCCGGCTGACTGCGCGCCAAGCACCGCTCCAAGTAGTCTCCTGGTGCGATCGATTCGAAGTCGAACGCGGCGCGAAACGTCACCGGGTCCACGGCCTTTACGACCCGTCGCTCCACCGCATCGAACTCTTCGGATGCGTCGACTCCGCCGCAGACAACGACTTGGTGCGCGTCCTGGCCCACGAGTTGGCCCATGCATCCGGCATCCGCGACGAGGGCGGCGCTTCCGACGCCGCCAAGCGGGCGGTGAACGCTCTGGAGCAGCGGAACATTTCGAGAATCGCGTCAGAGCTGCGCGCGCAGGCACGCTGGAGGCCGGCGGTCGCCGCCCCCGATTCGAACTTGGACTGCCCGCTGAGCATGGGACCATGACGATCGCCGTCGGACTGCTGCTGTTGGGCGTTTTCCTGGCGTTCGCCCTGCTGATGTTCCTGGAGAAGCTGTCTGCGCTGCTGGCGCTGCCGCTGATGGCCTTCAGTTTTCTTATCGTCGCCGCGGTGGCGGACCTGCTCGCGGCTCCGCAGGAACAGGTCGCGCGCACCGTCGTTCGCGAGGACGCGCTGGGCCGGCGGCAGACCACGATTGAAGCCCCCACGACGGCCCCGTCGCGATTTACGCTGTGGCGGCGGATGCGGCACGCGCAGCTCGAGGCGCTGCACCAGCGCGCGGAGTTCTTCGCGGACAGCGTCGAAGCGGCTGGTACGGCGCTGCAGACGTGCACGGCGCAGGCCGAACCTGACTGCGCTGAGGCGCTGCGCCAGGAGATTCAGCGAGTTCGCTCTGCGGAGCAGAGGTTGGTCGATACCACATTGGGGCGGTTTGCCGACGAGAACATCTGGCCGCGTTTTTTCGCACGTCCACCCTATTTCGCGGGCCA
>ERZ795053.2288-NODE-2288-length-23436-cov-8.537573_pt1 | contig 23436 bp, 19 predicted proteins | sample MGYA00375137_ERZ795053 | MGnify/ENA primary metagenome ERZ795053 (study PRJEB30182, sample SAMN05720284) | activated sludge metagenome | isolation source: Anaerobic digester | place: Hong Kong | collected 2014-12-17 ...
AAGCTGATGGTCACCGCCGGTATCCGTATGGATGTACCTATTTTTGACGATACCGGATTTGAAAACCCTGAAGTGCTGACGCAGACTTATCGGGACCCTAATGGTAATCCGCTGAAAGTGAGCACAAAAAATCTGCCGGATCCTCAGTTCTTATTCTCACCCCGTGTAGGATTTAACTATGACATGAGAGGTGATCGCACGGCTCAGCTGCGCGGTGGATCCGGAATCTTTACCGGTCGCCCGGCATTCGTCTGGATTTCCAATGTTGTTGGTAATAATGGGGTCTTAACCGGATTTGAGCAAATCGATAAAACTACCACCCGGCCATTTACCACGGATCCGGGCAAGTTTATTACCAATCCGTCACTTCCTTCCTCCTACAACATTGACCTGGTCGATAACAACTTCAAGTTTCCGCAAGTGTGGCGTTCTAACCTGGCGATCGATAAGCGCCTACCCGGGGAATTTGTTGGTACGCTTGAATTGATCTACAGCAAAGATATCAATGGTATCAGCTACTGGAACATCAATCAGGAGAGTGCATCGGGTACGTTCACCGGACCCGATAAGCGGCCTACATTCCCGGGGCTGGGTCTCTCCGGAACAAACCTGAACAATGCCGTGCGTATCAATGATAATGTTACCGGAGCGGTTTATCTGACCAATGAAAACCAGGGTTCGGCCCTGAACTTTACAGCATCCCTGGAGAAGCGATTTAGCAATGGATGGTTCACCAAAGTGGCTTACAACTTCGGTTCTGCACAGAATCTGGTTGATGCCGGCTCGATTGCAAGTGGATCGTATAACAGCATTGTCAGTGTGAATGGTAATAACTATCCTGATCTGGGTTATTCTTCCTACGATCAGCGGCATCGTCTGTTTGGAGCCATCAACTATCGCTTTGAATATCTGAAAGCAGGAGCTACACAAGTTGGATTGTTTATTAATGGGGCGACCCAGGGCCGCTTCTCCTATGTTTACAATCAGGACATGAATGGCGATGGTATTAATGGAAATGATCTGCTCTATGTGCCCAATAACGCCAGTGAATTGACATTTGTAGATTTTACCAGCAACGGAGTAACCTTTACAGCGGCTCAACAAGCTGCGGCTTTTGATAAATACATCGATCAGGACTCCTATTTGAGTACCCGTCGTGGCCAATATGCTGAACGCAATGGAGCACTTCTTCCTTGGTTGTGGAGAGCTGACTTTTCCTTCTTGCAGGAAGTTTATGTGAACACCGGCGGAAAACGTAACACCCTTCAATTCCGCGCGGATATCCTCAATTTTACCAATTTGATCAATAAGAACTGGGGAATATCCGACAAAGTGATAAACAGCCGGCCACTGTCATTTTCCGGTGTGACCGGGGAAGGCGCTCCCAGCTATAAAATGGTGACTACAGGCTCCGGAACATCCACCAAGTTGTTGGATCAAACGTTGCAAAAAGATGCCATTTTTGCATCGGATACCTATAGCATCCAGTTCGGAATCAGGTATCTGTTCAATTAATCCTGGTTTCCGGATCTGGGCATCCAGCGACCCTACCGAATAAAAAAGAGCTGCTTTTTACCGAGGCAGCTCTTTTTTTTGCTTCAAAACGAACTTTTTTTCTGGGTTCTAAGAGCGGTTGAAAGGGACAATTGAGACATGTATTTGGGCGCTTTGGAAACCCCATCTTTAGTCCTGTTTATGATAAAATGCCAAAAAAATTTTGGCCTACGATGGAATTATTGAAAAATGAATGAAGTATAATTGATAAAATAGTAAATATCATTTGGTCTATGAGGTTTTTTGAAATACCTATGTGCTTAACATTGAGTTAATTAAAAGTTTACTTCACAGTCATATTGGGTTTTGCGATATCTGATCTTAGTGACTACCTTTGCCGCAAGTTAAACCGTAAACCTAATTTCTCAGCCATGAAAAGAACGTTCACCACCGTAAGGTTGGCGTCTTCCTTGATGGGAAGTCCAGCCTTAACGTCAGTTTCTGACGGCTTTCAGGTTATGGCAAATCCGGGTGTTTCTACACCAATAAATTACCAATCCGGAGGTACTACCTATACCAGCATGAATACGCTAAAAGGATACATATCCGGCAGGGTGTCATTTTGCTGAATTTTACTTGGTTAACAAATTGCATTTGTCGGATGTAATGTAGAAAAAGGATTACGGCATTAGCTTTAGCAGATCGTTGATTATTAAATATTTGATATGTGTTAACGATTGAAATTTAGTCTTTTGTGTCTATTTATGGCCAATAAATAGTGCGAATGGCAAATGTTCGGTCATTTTATTAACAAAATTTTCCAAGGACTATGAAAAAACTATTACAAAGTCGGTTTTACCTGGTCTTGTTGGTGCTTGCCTCAGGGGCAATGTTTCAGCAAGGACTGCTAGCCCAGGGTGTTACAACATCATCGCTTACCGGTTCGGTATCCGATGCCTCGGGAGAGCCTTTGATCGGTGCCAATATTGTCGCCGTCCATTTGCCATCCGGAACGACCTATGGTACCGTCACCGATCTTGACGGATCTTTTACCATCCCTAACATGCGTGTTGGTGGTCCTTACAAAATTACGACAACGTATACCGGTTTCGGCGACAACGTTACCGAAGGGATCATGCTTCGCCTTGGTGAAGCCCAAAAAATGGATATCGTACTTGAGGACCAGCCCATTGAGTTAATGGGAATTTTGGTTACAGCGACACGCGGAGCTACCGGGCAGAATGCCGGGGCATCCACTCAGATCACTTCGGCTGACCTGGATGCACTGCCTACCCTGAACCGGGACCTGAATGACTTCACGCGTTTGACCCCTCAAGCCAGCACTTCTGTAAGTGGTATTTCCTTTGCCGGGGTTAATAACCGTTACAACGCCATCTACATCGATGGAGCGGTTAATAATGATGTATTTGGTCTTGCTGCATCAGGAACCAACGGAGGACAAACCGGAATCTCACCCATCAGTGTGGATGTAATTGATCAGATTCAGGTCGTCTTGTCACCCTATGATGTGACCCTGGGCGGATTCGCCGGTGGTGGTATCAACGCCGTGACCAAGTCCGGAACAAATACCTTTTCCGGTACCGCTTACTTCTTCAACAAAAACCAGGATCTGGCGGGTAAAACTCCGGGTAAACTGATTGACCGGATCGGTGGCGAACGTACGAAATTGGCTCAGTTTTCGGAGAAACTTTATGGAGCTTCCCTGGGTGGACCTATCAAGAAAGACAAGGTGTTCTTCTTTGCCAACGTGGAGATCCAAAAGGATGAGACACCATCTCCATTTGATTTTGCTACTTACCGCGGTGATTCTGATGCAGGTACTTTAAACCAGCTCAGCTCATTCCTAAAGAATAACTACAGCTACGATCCGGGTGATTATGGAAGCAAACTGGATCAGTTGGACGGATTGAAATTGTTTGGGAAATTGGACTTCAATTTAAGTGACAAACACAAATTGACCATCCGCCATCAGTACACCAAAGCAATCCAGACCGACCAAACTGGTAGTAGCAGTACCACTTTGAACTTTGCCAATGACGGAATTTATTTCCCGAGTACCACCAACTCCTTCGCTGCGGAATTAAATTCACGCTTCAGTAACAAAATGTCCAATAACCTGATTATTGGGTATACAAGTGTATTAGACGACCGCGATCCGATCGGCGGAGATTTTCCTTTCGTTCGGATTCAGGATGGTGCAGGTGCCATTCAGTTTGGTAGTGAAGAGTTCTCTACCGCGAATGAACTGGATCAGAAGATCTTTACTCTTACCGATAACCTGAAACTTTACCGGGGCGACCATACCTTTACGCTTGGTACCCACAATGAATTCTACCACATCTACAACACGTTTATTCCGCAGAACTATGGTTCCTACGATTATGCAAGCGTTCAGGACTTCCTGGACAATGCAACCCCAACCGACTACGACCGTTCTTATTCCCTGGTAGACGGAATAACCGGTGATGGTACGGCGGCAGCGGCTGACTTTAATGCCATGCAGCTTGGGATCTATGGACAGGATGAGTGGTCTGTAACGAATAAATTTACCCTTACCGCAGGTCTGCGGATTGATGTTCCTTTCATCACCTCAGATCCTAAGATCGATCCCTCATTCAATAGCTCAACCTTGCCGGCATTGCAGGCAAAGTATGACATAGCTGATGACATCGTTGGTGGCAAAGCTCCGGATGGTCAGATTATGTTTTCCCCAAGAGTAGGTTTTAGCTACGATGTGAACCGTGATAACATGACCGTTCTTCGTGGTGGTTTGGGAATATTTACCTCCAGAATACCTTTTGTTTGGCCTGGAGCTATGTTTAACAACAACGGACTTACGCTGGGATATGTAGGTTCGGCACCTGATGGATTTAAAGCAGGGATCAACGAACAATATACGAATCCGAATTTCACAATTCCTTCCGGTCAGGTTGACCTCTTTACCAAAAACTTCAAATATCCTCAGGTATTCCGTACCAACCTGGCATTTGATAAAGCATTGGCAAGCGGTTGGAAATTTTCGGTCGAAGGTATCTTTACGAAAACATTAAATAACGTATTGTATACCAACGTCAATTCTGACCCGACAGTAAGTCTCAACTGGGCCGGAAAAGACAACCGTCCTGTTTACACCAGGAAGAGTATAGATCCTGCATACAGTGCCATTTATGTGGGAAGTAACACCCATGAAGGGTACACCTACAACTTCTCCGGTATGATCAGTAAGCAGTGGCAGTCAGGCCTTAATTTCATGCTTGCTTATACCTACGGGGATGCAACAGCAATCAACGAAGGAACCTCCTCGCAAAACTCCTCCCAGTGGCGTGGTCAGGTCAGTATTGATGGTAGAAATTTACCGGTGCTTGGTCGTTCAGATTATAGCCTTGGATCGCGTCTGATTAGTGCGATTTCCTATAAGGTGGATTGGGTTGAAAGTGGAGCCTTTGCAACTACCGTATCGCTCTTTTACGAAGGCCAGTCAGGCATTCCTTTCTCTTACGTGATTGGCGCCAGAAATGGTCAGAACCCGAATAATGAGACAGGAAGTACCAGTAGAAACCGTTCTTTACCCTACATTCCATCCGCTCAGGGTGACATCGTTTTGGTTGAGAAAAACGGGTTGACTCCGGCTCAGCAGTGGGAACTTTTGAACGCATTTATCTCCGACGATCCGAGCCTGGACGCCAGCCGTGGTGGTTATGCGGACAAGAATGGTTCCAGAGCGCCTTTCACCAGCCAGTGGGATTTGGCCATTCGCCAGGACCTGGGTTCCGTTTTTGGAGCAGACCTGCATCGCATCCAGTTGTCATTGGACATTGAGAACTTTGCAAACCTGATCAATAAAAACTGGGGTACAATTTATAACGTTGTTGGTGATTTTAACAACTCCGAACTATTCCAGTATGAAGGTTTGGATGGTAACACCCCAACCTTCAGTTTTACCAATGATCGGACCGGTTTGGAAAAATACGACATCAGCAGCTTTGCTTCTCGCTGGAGAATGCGGGTTGGTGTCCGTTACATCTTCAACTGATGAAGTGAACACATGCATTACGATAGAAATGCCACGCCGCAAAGCGTGGCATTTTTTTTTGTTCTTATGTAACGCTTGAGAATCACCCCGTACCGGCAGGGGAGGGTTAGGTCTTGTCGGGTGTCAACAGCCACTTCTTTTTATCGGCTTTGGAAACCTGTTCGAGGAATTGTTGAAATTCATCGTAAGCAGCAGCAGGAAAAGTGCCACCATCCAGATAGAACTCCCTTGTGATCTGATAACCATTTTCCAAAGGATTAACCTCCAAAGAGTAGTGACCGAAAGACATTTCCAGATGGATTGACGCCGGCAAAGTTGTAAGGGAATATTGTGCAGGCAACAGGACATCGATGGTATCCACCGCGGATATTATACCATTAATACGGATGTCGGTAAGTCTTTGCGGGAGTTTAGGCGGATAGACCTGTATCCCGGAAAAAGGCTGCGGGTCAATGAGCCATTTATTTCCTACTTTTTTAGCATATCCGTCGGCCTGGTACGAAAAATGTTCCACCGCATGGGGGGCATCCGCTTCCTCTACACTTTGAATGTCTTCAAGGTGTAGTCTGGGAAGGTAATTGTAAAGACTTAGCAGCCGTTGTCGTTGTTCTTCCACGCTGAGCATTCTCAAAATGGCGTTATCAAAGGCCAGACCATCGTAACGGGCACGCATGGTTCCTGAGGCATTGCCTTGGTCGTCGATCTTCAGCACGGTATGCCTGCTGAAATGGCTCTTTAAATCTTGTACATCCGGTGTCTGGACAATAATTCCTCCCAAACCGGGCTCAATCAGCAATCCATTTCGCGCCGCAGTGAAATTACCCAGATATCCAAAAGGCGCATCCTGGCTGGTACACTCCAACCAAACGGTATCCTGTAAATCAGGCAGACATAAGATGACGTGGTTTGCTTGGGACGTAGAAGGATAGTCGGAGTATTCGATGGAATGAATGTCTTTGCCTGCACCAATGACAACAACCCGGGCTTCGATGCCTGCTTCCTGCATCATACTTGCGGTAAAATTAACCAACGCCTTACAGTCGCCATACCCATACTTCTCGACATAAGATGCCGGAAAGGGCTGGTATCCTCCGATGCCCAGCTGGATACTGACATACCGGGTATGGCCCTGAACATATTGGTAAATCTTTCGGGCCAGCTCAACCTGGTCTTCAGTCTCAGATTTCCAGCCTGCTATTTCGGATTTCAGACCGGACGAAATATCGTTACGACCTTGCCAGAGCGTGTTTACCCAGTTGCCAAAAGATTGCCAGCTTTCCATAGACCCTTTAGAACCATCAAACTCAAACTGCTGTGGCCCGATCAGGATAACGGGGGATATGGATGCTGCGCCGGAAGAGGAATATTCTTCTGCCAGGGCTTGGAGATTGGTCACCTCCCAGAAATAGATTGTATTTCCGTGGTCTACCTGCGGTTCGCCTGGTTCAATCCGGAATGCCTTAATCCGGATGGTTAGATCCTGCGGCACCCGTACTTCCAGACTGGCTTTTTGAACGCTTAATCTAAATTCATTGCGTGGACTCCAGTTGGTATAGTTCAGAGTACCCCGGTATTGAATAGAGTACCTGAAATGCACGGTGTACGGATAGCTTGTAGGGGTCCAGTCGTAATATTGGACCCGATCATCCTGATAGAGCGCATTGTCCGAATTGAGTGATTGGTCGGTAAAGTCCCGTTGTTTGAGATTCTTAATTCCTCTTCCCTCTTGGTCATATATGCTGGCATCTTCTATGGTTGCTTTGCTGAATTTGTCGTAGCTCAGAACCATAAATGCATGCCTGTCACCATCTTCATTCAGAACGGTGACCCAGGAATCAATGGTGGATGTGAAATGCTCCGGATCAGTAATCCGGATCATTTCCTGATAATCATTGATTATGGCATTGGCATTGTCCAGAAGGCTGTCTGGTGGCGGGGAGGGTAATTGAGCCCAGCCGTTTCCGAAGCAGAGACCGGTACAAACAATTAGGGATAGGATACGGTACATTCGCAATTAGTCTTTGGCGAAAGCGACAGGCTCCGCATGTTTTTGAATGATATGATTCCAGAACTCCTTCAGAATCTGGTATTCCTCCGGAAGAAACAAAGTTTCATTGATATCAATTTTACTAGTGAACACCACCACATGGTCATTAGCTTTCTGTATGGAATAACTAAATTTTCCTTTGTCTTCAAACAGGTTGACAATGGTAGGATCAGGAAGCGCTTCAAAATGAAAACCATCAGGTAGCGTTAATTTGGTGATGATGGCTTCATGGATACCTACGCCAAAATCTACGGGATAATCACGCTTCTCAAGGTTGAATGGGTTGTGTTGCGTCGCTTCATAAAACATTGGGTAAAGCAGGTACAAATCGCCTGCGTCTTCGATCTGTTCATGATAATTGACCTGGTAATTGAATGCCAGTGTATTCAAATCTTTGTCAAGTCCCTGGAGATCAGCATCCATTATCTCCAGACCGTTGTGATCCTGGCTTAGTTCTTTCAGGAAATCATCTTTACTGGGGAATGATTCAAAATCCTTTTTAAGGTCCAGTGCCGAATAGCCAAAACAGTTGTCCTGTATTTTACCAGTCAGGTCCAAAGATTCCGGATTCAGGGTCATATCGTAAACGATCCGTGTTTTCCGGGTTTCCTGTGGTAACAGATCTATCCAGCCCTGTAGTTTTTCGTCAATGATCCTTCCCTGTCCGTTAAAACATTCAATGGGCAATGTTCCGAAAGACAAGTCCGGATCAGATGCATCCAGTTGAATGATCTGATCTCCGAGTTTTACGCCGGCAATCACATAGTTGAAACTCTCAAGGGAAGGATTATAAGACAACAGGTAGCCGTGGGAGCGGGTCGAAAGGATCACAGGAAATGCTTCCTGGCCTAGTTCTTTCAGGAGCAATACCAGGAGCATATTTTTTTCTGCTGCATTCCCGGTATGATTGTCAAGCACTTTTTTTAGCCCATCGCGACAATAGAATCCATTATTTCCGTCCCAGGTAATGTTATCTTTTACTTGCCGGTAGGCAGCTTGTATTTGCTCCATTGGGTCCGTTATTGCACTCAATGCTTTAGCGGCATCTTTCACCACATTCCCTCGTTTCAATTGAAGGCCAAAGTCCTCATCCTCCAGCAGCAGCTGATCGATTGATTCCCAGGTTTGGGTATAACTTTCTGTGGTCTGGTTGGGGAAATGGGTGGACCGTATCTCAAACTGGACCGAGGCAATAAAATTGGATTCGGCAGTCATATATGCTTCCGACTTGAAAGGAGCCAGGTCCCGCCCCTGAAAAGCCTTGTTGATGATTTTGATGGCATCATTTACATAATTGACTTGTTCATTCGTAACCTTATTTTCGATCAAATCTACCTTGGCATAACCTTTTTTAACCACGCTGTAATCGAAATATTCCGGGTAATGAATGGAGTATTCACTGATTAGCGTTGGGTAACTGCTTTGAAATCTCCAGGCTGGCAGAGAAAAAATAAAATCTGACTCAATTTCATAATACAGATCTAGGATTGATCCTTCCTGTACATTAGGAAATGAGAGCCGGACCTCATTGATGTTATCAGATACCGATTCCCGGAAAACATTTTCTTTGGAAAGTTTGTGTTCCTCTACCTTTCCCTGGTTCAGAATGAAGGTATATCCTTTATAAACCCTTAGATCCTCGTCGCTTCCATTGCCATTTCGATAAAGGCTTATGGTAACATTTCCCAGATCCAGTGCATCCTTGTCCAGGATCTTCAAGCGCTTATGAACCTTAATCAAGCTCCGAAAACGGCGATGGGAGGCATCGTAAATCATTTGCGTATTTCCACCGTGGTAAATGATGACTGCGCTGGCTGCAGAATCCAGGTGGGCATATGTGACTTCAAAGTCTTCCGGGGCTATTTTCCCAAATTTAATAGTTCCATCACTGCCAAAAAGGCAGGTTGAAGTCCATGCCAGACTTACTGCAATAAGTATTCGTATTGTCATGGTTAATACATTGTAAAGTGAGTTAAATGGGGCGCTTTTGAGGGCCTTAAATTGTTAATTCTTAAATCGAATATATTGATATCTGTTATGTGAAAAACCTATTTATGACTGATAATTAAACTTATAGACAATGACCCTGGTCATTCATTTTGCACAACTATTATTTTTGTTTGATCAATTCAACTTAAATCTTGTTTTTTAATAATACTTATCTGGTTGCAATAATAAGATGAAAATCCAAGGAGGGATTGAGTTTTTGAACAAAATATACCCCAAAGGATTTTTTTACGTTATGGATACATATAAGTACATTTTCAAATATGATGCCAATAGTGCATTGAATCTGCCGGATAAAGTACGAATTACCTTAGGCAAATTCCTTAAATTTAACCATTACTATGAAAGATCAACCCCTGTCAAATAAGTCTTCGTCTTTGCGTATTGGCTTGGCGCTTTCAGGAGGAGGAGCCCGTGGTATACTCCATATCGGTGTTTTTAAGGCTTTGGGTGAGTTAGGTATTCAGCCGGATTTTATCTCGGGTACCAGTGCCGGATCCATTGCCGGAACATTGTTGGCGCAAGGCTATTCGCCGAAAGAAATGATGGCTTTTATTGAAGAAACTTCGCTTTACAGCTTGTTCTCATTGAAGATGCCGTCGCTGGGGTTGACTGATTTGTCTAACCTAAGGAAGAAATTAATCCAATACATCCCGCATAATGATATTGCAGCTCTGGGAATACCAACTTTTGTTGCGGTAAGTAATCTTAATAATGGTACGGTAGAATACCGGCGTGAAGGTCCTCTGGACCAGATTGTTGCAGCTTCCTGCACCATCCCTCTTTTATTTAAGCCTATACACATGGATGGCTCCATGTATGTGGATGGCGGCCTCCTGGCCAACGCTCCGGTAGCTCCTTTACATGATTTGTGTGACCTGATCATTACCGTTAATCTGGTGCCGCTGGTAGCCATTGAGACGAAAGAAATGAATGGCATGATCAATTTACTACAACGGTGCTTTGACCTGGCTGCCCTTAATAACATCAAACCGCAGTTACGTCATAGCGATATCATCATCGAACCGCGTGAATTGCATGAATACAGCCGTTTTAATCTGAAGAAAGCAAAGGACCTTTTTGATTTGGGTTACCAGGCGACCATGCGCGTTGCTGATGAAATTACCACTAAAATTCAGTGGAAGCTAAAACAAAAAGTGGATGAATCCCTGGTGTCCAAGGTAAGGGAAACGACCTGACAGGGTCAATTGAGAAAAACTTCCATTTCCTCCACTTCTCGCAGGCGAACATCAATGTCCTCCATAAAGGTAGTGGCCAGGCTTAACCCCACATAATCTACCTTGACAGGAAATGATTTGTGCTTACGGTCTACCAATACGGCAACCTCTACCTTCTTGGGTAAAATGTCCATCAATGGTCTGAAAGCATAATAAATGGTTCTGCCGGTGTTTGCCACATCGTCCACAACCAGAAGAACCTTCCCGTTGAGGGTTTCAACGGGAGCGCCAATTTCGATAGGGTGGTCAAGCGGCGCAGCAGGACTCAGTTTCAACGGAATTACCTTGAGCGGAATCTGCGATATGCGTTGCAAAGCAGCCTTTAACATTTTTGCGAAATACAACCCATTGTTGTTGATACCCAGGATGATCAACTCGTCCTCGTCGTAGTTGTTTTCCAGGATCTCGTAGGCCAGGCGCTTAATTTTTTGTTTTATTTGAGCTTCGTTGAGGATTTTCATACCTTTATTTCTAGCCTAAAAATACAGGATATTCCATTGGGCATGAGCATACAAGCTATAATTTTTACCCTGATAACGCTTTCCGTATTCTATCTGGCTTTTCGTCGTTACCGCCGTATTGTCCGGATAATCCAGATGGGAAAGCCGGAAATAATAAATGATGATCCGGCAAAGCGTTGGCGCAATGTAATCCTGATCGCATTCGGCCAGAAGAAGATGTTCAAGCGTTGGCTACCGGCCCTGTTTCATGCATTCATTTATGTTGCGTTTTTATTGACTCAGATTGAGTTGATTGAAATGTTGATTGACGGAGAGACTGGTAAACATCGGATCTTTGCAGGTAAAATAGGCTTGCTTTATCCAGCGGTTATCAACCTGATCGAAATGCTATCTGTCCTGGCATTTATTGCAACCCTGGTTTTTTTAGCCCGCCGGAACATCGTCAAGGTCGGACGATTCTGGAAACCGGAGATGAAAGGCTGGCCCTCCCTGGATGCTAACCTTATCCTATTGGGAGAAATATTATTGATCCTGGGCATCATGATGATGAATGGCGCCGATCAGGTACTACAACAAATGGAACCGGGACATTATCCTGCGACAGGAAATCTAATGATGTCATCTCTGCTGGTAGCACCACGTTTTCAAGGTCTTTCTGTTACAGCGTTAGTATTTCTGGAGCGCACGGGTTGGTGGCTGCACATCATGGTCGTCTATGGATTCCTGCTTTATTTACCTTACTCCAAGCACTTGCACATCCTCCTGGCCTTCCCCAATACGTATTATGCTAAGTTGAAGCCCAGAGGTAAAATGACTAACATTCCGGAGATCACCCAGGAGCTGCAATCGATGCTCGGCCTTACTCAGGAAGGAACTTCAGACGCTACCGGGGAAATTCCGGAATTTGGTGCTGCAGATATTTTTCAGCTTTCCTGGAAAAATGTACTTGATGCCTACACCTGCACAGAGTGTGGACGCTGTACCAGTGTCTGCCCGGCCAATCTTACCGGTAAAAAATTGTCGCCGCGTAAAATTATTATGGATGTACGGGACCGCGCTGAAGTCATTTATTCCAACATCGAATCAGGGGATGCGAAGTTCCTCAAAGCAGAGGGCCAACCCTTAACAGCGGAGACCTATTCAGATGGAGCAAATCTCTTCCAGCGGATTTCCGATGAGGAGCTATGGGCCTGTACTACGTGCAATGCCTGTGTGGAGGCTTGCCCTGTGCTCATTGACCCACTGGATGTCATTTTACAATTGAGACGCTATAAGATCCTTAACGAATCAAGTGGTCCTGCAGATTGGCTGCCAATGTTCAATAGTTTGGAAAGCTCCGGAAGTGTGTGGCAGGTAAATCAAGATCGGGAAGCCTGGTTTAAGGAAGCATAAATGATACTTAAATGGTAGTTCAGACAATCCAGCAACTCATAGCAAGCGGGGAAAAACCCGAATACTTATTTTGGGTAGGGTGTGCGGGTAATTTTGATGCCAGGGCCCAGAAAGTAGTGCGTGCTTTTGCCCTGATCATGAATCAAATCGGAGTATCGTTTGCAGTCCTGGGTAATGAAGAGTCTTGTACGGGTGATCCCGCCCGGCGAGCCGGAAATGAATTTCTCTTTCAAATGCAAGCGTTGCAAAACATTCAGACGCTCCAGGCTTATGAGGTTACCCGTATCATCACAACTTGTCCGCATTGTTTTAACACGCTGAAAAACGAATATCCCGACTATGGAGGGAACTTTGAAGTTTATCACCATACGGAGATGCTCAATCAATGGATTCAGGAAGGTAAATTAAAAATCGAATCCGGTGAAACCGGTTCTAAAACTACTTACCATGATTCTTGTTACTTGGGCAGGGTGAATGGTATCTATTCGGTCCCCAGGGAGATTTTGTCTGCCCTGCAGCTGGATGTAATCGAAATGGAGCAATCGGCTTCGAGAGGACTTTGTTGTGGTGCTGGAGGTGGACAGATGTTCAAGGAGGATGAACCTGGCGATCAGCGTATCAACGTTGCTCGGGCAGAACAGGTACTGGCAACAGGTGCAAAAACAGTGGCGGCTAATTGTCCCTTCTGCATAACCATGTTGCAGGACGGACTTAAAGCCAAAGACAAACAGGACGAAGTCATGGTCCTGGACCTGGCCGAATTGATCGTTCAAAAGAATAACTGGTAGACTAAGCAATGTAACCATATGATATACGAAACAAAGACCATATCCGAACTGAAAGAACAATTGAATACAACCCCGCAGTGGGAGAAGATGAGTCCGGAAACGAGAGTTTGGATTTATGCCTCAAATCGTCCTTTTACAACACAGGAAGCGATGCAGGTAACGCCTCATTTGGAAGCTTTTGCCAACCAATGGGCCAGCCATAATGTGCAGCTACAAGCCTGGGCCGGGATACTCTTCAACCAGTTTATCGTGTTAGCTGTTGACGAGTCCAGGCAGGATGCCAGTGGGTGTTCTATCGATAGTTCGGTTCGTTATCTCAGATCCCTCGAAAGCGCGCTGGGTATCGACCTTTTTGATCGCTGGAATTTCCATTTTATTGAAGATGATGCAGTAATCACTTTGCCCAAAGATGAATTTGCCGATGCGTACCGTAATGGCCGTATTCAGGATGACACCTTGGTCTTCGATCATCTGGTGAATACCCTGGGCAAGCTGAAAGCATCATGGATCAAGCCGCTAGGACAGAGTTGGCATCGCCGTTTTGTGTGACTTAAGCGAGATACGTTCAAGAACAGAGGGGCTAAATCCACTCATTTCGTCCGTAAAAGATCCTCCTTTCGTCAAAAAAGTGATGCAACCTGCGACCTTACCGATTAATTTAAGGTTGATATAGGTAAAGACTACTGAAGTATGTTTGGAAAAGTCAAACGATTACTGGGAATCGAAGGGGTCAAAATTGACCTGGATATACCCGCTGAGATTCCAGCGAATGCACCATCCGTCATCGGAAAAATTCAATTGTACACCATTCAGCCACAAACGGTTACGGAGATCCACATAAAATGTGTGGAGAAGTATTCCCGGGGACGGCGAAAAGCCAAGTTGATCGATGAATACAATATGGGTGAAATCATCCTGCGTGAACGCATAGATGTCCCAAAGGACGAATTATTGGAAGTAGAATTTGAATTGCCCGTTCGCTGGATGAAATCCGCGATGGATCGAATGGAGGAAAATAATTTTCTATTACGGGGAATGGTAAAAGCAGCCAAAACCATCAGAGGGGCGAAATCGACCTACCGGATACTTGCTGAAGCTAAAGTTTCTGGAACAGCCCTGCATCCTTTCGCAGAAAAAGCCTTTGTTGTAAAAACGTAGTTCAGGCAAGCTGCCCGTTCAGAGATCCTTTGTTCAGAGGACATTATTATGGCAAATAGATCGTGAGAGGGACTATTGATTTTCCGTCCCTAACTCCTGAAGAATTTCATCGTCGGACTTGCCGAGATTTTTTAACAGGAATTTCGCATCGTCGGCCAGTTCATCCTTGGGGAATTTATCAATGAATTGCTCATAGAGTTGACGGGCTACATCAACTTCTTTTAATTCATTGTCGTAAGTAAATGCCTCGAGAAAAAGCGCTTGTCCAGCTCTTGGGTCACTGGGATATTTGGAATAAATCCAATCGTAGAGCGAGATGGCTTTACGAAACGTGCGTATCGATCTCGCCGTTTGTCCTGCCTGATGGAGGTAATCAACCGCATCTTTCGCGGTAGGATTCGCCAGTACATAGGCTTCACATCCGTCTACAAAAGATGTGGCTATATCCACGCTGTATTCGTTGAGCGAATCATTAAACATAGTAGTGCTAAGCCGGTCGAGCCGCGATTTAATATCCGGATCTTGCGGATTGATTTGGGTTTTCAGCTCCTGCAGGGAGGTGCTGTTAGGAAATGCCTGTAAACTGGCCAGACATAGGGATGCGGCTGCCTCCTGATTTTTCATCTCCAGTAACATCCGGGTCAGTTGTGCCAGACGTGTTTCCCGGTCGTTATCCGGGTATTCCTTAATCAATGTATTCAGCAACCCGGAAGCCTGGGCAGCATTGGATTGCTCAAGGGAAATAGCAATGGCCTCATTAAATAATTCATTGATGCGGGTGGCATCGGTGGGATTCTTCTCGGCATACTCAACAACAGCGTTGACTACTTTCGAGCCATTGATGGAATTTTTGTTAGCATCGTAGGCTGATTTGTAGGCTTCTATAGCTTTAAGTTGTTCCTGATCGCCTTTATTTTGTTCTGATTGGCAACTGAAGATCAGAAAGCATGTCAGAAACACGGACGTTAATGCACGCATAGGAGTTCATTTCAAAACATCAAAGGTAATTATTTTACCAATTTGGTAGGGGCGAATTCCGTCGCTATCCTACCTGAACAACCAGGCCTTTCAGGTAGTGACCTTCCGGATGATAAATATTGATGGGGTGATCGGCTCCTTGGCTCAATGCGTAAAGAACCTGCATAGGTCTTCCGACCTCCATGGCAGCGGATACAATGGTATGCTGAAAGAGTTCGCGATCGATGACCTGAGAACAAGAGAAAGTGAATAACAAACCATTTGGTTTCACCTTTCGCATAGCAGCGGCATTAAGTCTTTTGTAAGCTTGAACTGCATTGTGTTTTTTCTGTAATGATTTGGCAAATGCCGGCGGGTCAATAATCACAATGTCCCAATGGTTGTCCGGTTCTTGCAAATATTCAAAGACATTGGCGGTGATGGCCTGGTGAGCCCCGAAGCCATTGAGCCTGGCATTTTCATTCGCCCATCGTATCGCTTTTTCGGACTGGTCCACCGAGATGACTTTCCTGGCTCCATTGGCCAGTGCATACATTGAAAATCCACCGCTGTAGCTGAAGGCATTCAGCACGTCGCAGCCATGAGCCAAGTCACCTAATAACTTCCGGTTGTCGCGCTGATCGATAAAGAAACCGGTCTTTTGGCCTTGCTCCCAATCGACCTTGAAAGCAACCCCATTCTCAAACAAAGGTACTTTGATCGACCCATCTCCGACGATATAGCCATTTTGAACGGTTTGACGATATTGCGTGGGCAAGGTTTCTGCACTTTTATCAAAGACCTGGTTAATACCGTCCAGTTGAATCAATGACTGGCTTATTAGAGACAAGTCTCTGTGCATTCCAATGCTATGGCATTGAACCACGGCAGTATTTCCATAAATGTCGACAATCAGCCCGGGCAATTGGTCGCCTTCGCCGTGGATTAGCCTCCAGATGTTTGAATCATTACGGATCAGGTTCAGGCGCTTCCTCAAATGATAGGCTCCTTCCACGCGCTGATTGTAAAAGGCTTGTTTATCGGGAACCGGAGCAAAATCAAGAATCCGGATGGCAATACTGTGATTTTGATAATGACCGGAAGCTAAAACTATATCCTGACGGTTTACGACCTCTACCCAGGCACCGTCTTCGATCTGCTCCTGCAGATCCAATGCTCCCGAGAAAATCCAGGGATGACGCATGCCCAGCATGCTCTCCTTATTTTTCTTCAACCGGATCCGATTCATAATGGTTGCTCTTGCTGCTGAATCCGGATGCGATGGTCACCGACTTGTACTACATCGCCTGGACGGATTTTTTTACGTTTTTCATGGGCTGGCGAATCATTGACAAATACATCCCCTTCCAGGATCAATTGATTGGCCATCCCCCCGCTATCCACTAAATCCATGAGCTTAAGTAACTTATTCAGTTCAATGTAGGGTTGATCTTGTAATTGTATGGTCAGTTCGATCACCGCGGTAATTGGATTTTGCGGATGCGAAGTTAAGAAAGCTTTTTGGAGTCACGTTGGGATTGATAAGTATACCAGTCACCTTCAGGAACTGGCTGGGCATTGGGATATGCATACAGGTGATAAATGATGGCTGGTGTGATGCCTCGCCAGCAATAGATATCATGAATTTCCCGGCGGTAATCAGGACCTTCATAGTCATCAAGGAACGCTAAAAGAGGGTCCGGATTTTGAGGCAGGAGGAAACACTGGCCGTAGATGATCGTCAGATAGGTGTTGTTGATAATGGCACCAGGGTAGGGTCCCAGGTCCATGAGCGCGCCTTTGGCAACGCCCTGTCCAAGATAAGTGCATTCCGTCTGTATCCGCTTGGCGGCTTCATTTGCATACTCCAGCCGCAAAGTGCCATAAACGAATATAATTGGTGTACTCATCAGTTTTCGCGTTAAGAGGGTATTAGGACAAGTGCTTTTCGAAAGTAATAAAATAAGTGGTCATGTGCTGAAGGTACGGTGCTAGGTGTCGGGTATATACAAAATTACAACACCAAACACCGTTATGCCATAACATCTATAAGCTCACTTGCTCAATAGTCCATAAAACCAAAGAAACGCCATCCCACAGATTTACCAACCCAAAGAACCACAATTCCAAATCCCTTTTGAAGATCCATTAACCAACACGTTATAATTTTTTCTTATATTTCCTGCCTTGAAACTTATTGAAATGCGCAATTACTTTACGGAATTCATTGGGACATTCTTTCTGGTTTTAGTCGTCGTGATGACCGGCAACGGGGGGCAGACCCAGTGGATGCCCCTGGCGGTAGGTTCCGCTTATGCAGTGTTGATGTATGCGGGCTTTGCGCAGTCCGGTGCACATTACAATCCTGCGGTAACACTGGCCCATTATTTTCAGGGTAAGTTTGAGCTTTCTGAAGTGTTACCCTATGTGGCAGCGCAGATAGTTGGCGCCTTTTTGGCCACCTTACTGGCCACGCCTTTGCTGGCTGAACTCAATGTCGAACAAGTGGCGATTCGATCGGTACCTATGATCCCTTCATTGATTGCTGAGTTTCTGGGTACTTTTTTATTGTTATGGGTCCTGTTTCAAGTAACCATTTACCAACAGGAGCGCATCCAGTCATTTTATGGATTTGCGGTTGGTTTTGCATACCTGGCCGGAATATTTGCATTTCAGCGCATCAGTGGTGCAGCTTTTAATCCGGCTATCGCCATTGGTATGATGACCGCTGGTATGCTAAGCTGGTCCGACCTGTGGATTTTTCTGGTAGCCAATCTGGCTGCAGCGGGAGTGATCGGCTACGGTTGGAAATGGCTGCATGGATGAAGTACAATGCCTATCCCAGAATTGCTTTGATCTTCCTGACCACTTCATCCATCTCTTCCAGCGTATTGTAATGTGAGAAACTGAACCGGATGGTTTTGTAATCCGGATCTCCTCCTATGCCTTCCAGGACATGGGAGGCGGCTTCTGCACCCGAGGTACAAGCACTGCCTCCGGAAGCGCATATCCCGGAAATGTCCAGTTGCAGCAACAAAAGTTCATTTTTGGGATGAGGCGGGAATGCAATGCTAAGAACGGTATACAGGGTGTTATCCAGACCATCGCCATTCAGATGGGCTCCTGGAAATGCCGAAAGTAGCTGCCCTGCCAGGTAACGACGCAAACCATCAATATGTTTTTGTCGCGCATATCGATCCTTGATGTATAATTCCAGCGCTTTGGCAAGGCCGACAATGTAAGCGATATTTTCAGTGCCGCTTCGCATGGTTCGCTCCTGAGAACCTCCATCGATCAAGGGGTTAATCTTCACCTCTCCGTTGATGTACATAAACCCGATACCTTTAGGCCCATGAAACTTATGCGCTGAACCGGCGAGGAAGGTTACCGGCATTTCTTTAACCGAAAGCGGATATTTTGCAATAGTCTGGACGGTATCCGGAAGAAAGTAGACGCCTGCTTGCTGACAAATTGAACTGATCTCCCGGATCGGTGTCAGCGTGCCAATCTCATTATTGGCATGCATAAGCGTCACCAGGGTAGGGGACTCCTGGTCGCTTACGAACGAACGCAGTGCTTCTAGGTCTGGCTGCCCGGTTTTGGATACCGGAAGATAGTCAACCTGGATGCCATAATCGCGTTTAACGGCCTCAACACTATGCAGGGTGCAGTGGTGCTCTATGGGGCTGGTGATGATCCGCTGTACACCCAAATCCAAAACACTTCGTTTGATGGCCGTATTGATGGATTCGGTTCCACAAGAGGTAAAGAAAATTTCACCGATTGAAGCTTCCAGATAATGAGCTACCGTTTTACGGGCTTGTTCGATCGCCGTCCGGGCTTTTCTACCTTCGGCATGAATGCTCGAAGGATTCCCGTAATGTTCGGTCAGCCAGGGTTTCATCGCCTCAAAGACTTCCGGGCTGATTGGCGTCGTAGCCGCATTATCAACGTAGATCATGATAAAATGCTTTTTACCTGGTCAACCAATGACTGAGCTGCCGAAAAGTTGGGAGCTTCTGCATAAACCCGCAGAATGGGCTCCGTATTAGATGCCCGAATCTGTACCCATCTGTCTGGCCACTCTACTTTAATTCCATCGACCTCATTGAGCTTATCATTTTGAAAATGGTCCCTTACTTTTTGCAGCACCTGGGCTTTATCCAGGCTACCGTCCAGGTCGATGCGATCTTTTACCATTTCGTATGGAGGGTATGTCTCTTTCAGGGATTTAAGATCGGTATTTCTTTCGGTCAGCAAGGCCAGGATAAACGCAACCCCAACCAAAGCGTCGCGACCATAATGCAAATCCGGGTAGATAATTCCGCCATTACCTTCTCCACCGATAACAGCATTCACCTCCTTCATTTTTGTTACGACATTAACCTCGCCGACGGCTGCAGAAAAATACGTTTGATGATAGGCTTCCGTAACATCTTTCAGTGCCAAGCTGGATGAAACGTTGGAAACTGTGGCCCCCGGGGTGTGGGCCAGGATGAAGTCAGCCGCGGCTACAAGCGTGTATTCTTCTCCAAACATCGAACCGTCCGGGCACACCAAAGCCAATCTATCTACATCCGGATCTACCGAAATACCAAAATCAGCCTGATTTTCCACTACCGCCCGGCTTAGGTCTTCCAAGTGACGAGGCAGTGGTTCGGGATTATGGGCAAAATGTCCGGTAGGCTCACCATGGATCAACTGCACATTGCAACCCAGCTTCTCCAATAATGGCGGAAGTGCTAAACTGCCGGTTGAATTCACGGGGTCCAATACGACTTTGAAATTTCTTTTTTTGATCTCGGCTACCGGGATCAAGGGTAGGGATAAGATAGCCGTGATGTGCTTTTCGATGGCGTCAATTTTATTGATCCGTGTACCAAGGGCATCAACGGATACGAAATCCATTTTACGCCTGGCAATGTATTCCAATACTTCTGCACCATCGGCTGCACTGATAAACTCTCCTTTTTCATTTAGGAATTTCAGGGCATTCCATTGGGCTGGATTATGACTGGCAGTCAGGATGATGCCTGCACCGGCTTTTTCATCGGTAACAGCCATTTCGACTGTAGGCGTGGTTGAAAGATCAAGATCGATTACTTCTATCCCCAGGGCAATCAGGGTCTGTACTACCAGTTCCTGGACCATCTTGCCGGAAATTCGAGCATCGCGACCTACGACTACGCGCTGGATACCCGTCCGGTCAAGGGTCCATTGGCCGAAAGCAGCTGTACACTCGACGATATCGATAGGAGTGAAATTTTCACCCACCGGTCCACCGATGGTGCCGCGGATCCCGGAGATGGATTTGATTAAGGTCATTATTAATATTTTTCAGCGGCGTAAAGATAGTGTTTCCGTAGTGTTTAGGCCATGAGGTGTTACCGTGTTTAAGAGCGGAATGGGTATTGCGGTTTTATGGTGCAGGGAAGTTACGTTTGGATGGAATGATGCTGTTGGGGTAGATTGTTTTTGATTTTATGATTTCGTTTGAATCGGGAAACAGACTTCTGAAATCAATTCTCTACATTCGTTGCTATGTGGGAGTTATTGCAGCACTTTGACGAAGCCCTGTTTCATTGGGTAAATCGGGGTTGGTCATCAGGAATATTTGATTTTTGGATGCCTTTGGTGCGTAATAAATACTTCTGGCTGCCCCTCTACGTCTTCCTGATAGCTTATATTCTGATGAACCGTCAAAAACCCTGGTGGTTTTTATTTTGCATTGGTGTTCTGATTATATCATCAGACACGCTGAGCAGTAAGGTGTTCAAGCCTATGTTCAAGCGTCTTCGTCCGTGCCATAATACCGAGTTGGTCGTTGTCCAGCGCGTTCCATGTGGAAGTGGCTATAGCTTTACTTCATCCCATGCCAGCAACCATTTTGCCCTATCCACGTTTTTATTTCTAGCCCTTGTTGGCTGGCCGCTGTGGGTCCGTAGCCTGCTTATCCTCTGGGCACTAAATGTGGCTATTGCCCAGGTATATGTTGGGGTTCATTATCCATTTGATGTGATTATGGGTTCTGTGACCGGAATGGCAATCGGGTGGGTTGTGTACCGTTATTTATTTTCAAAACGAAGTAAAACTGCTGATGAATTGGCTCGTATTGATCGGTAGTGTCTGGCTGGGTGGCTTATTAGGCTTAACAGCTGATTTCATCCGGCAGACGGTCTGGCCTAAGATTTTCCTCAGTTTTGGTGGCGCTTACCTCCTGGGCGTTTCTTTTTTGGTGCTGCTACCGATGGTTTATCAGGGATCAGCTGCATCGGTAGGCGTTTGGGTACTGGTCGGGTTTTTGATCCAGATCTTTCTGGAGTATTTCTCCCAGGGCATCGAACACGGCCATATGCATTTGCATGAACATGGTAAGGGTAGTATAATCGTTGCTGTGATGTTTGGCCTTTGCATCCATGCTTATCTGGAAGGATTTCCACTGGACTATTTATCGCATGCCCATGAACACGAACATCTTTTAGGCTCCAGTTATCTGTGGGGATTGGCTTTTCATAAATTTCCAGCGGCCTTCGCTTTGGTAACCATTTGTAAAGGGCACCACCTCAAGCGGCAGACGATCCTTCTTTGTCTGACGATCTTTTCCTTAATGTCTCCACTAGGCTATCTCACGGGCGGCATGCTGGATGTAATCCCTTATTTACCGCAAATCAATGCTTTGGTTGTGGGACTATTTTTACATATTGCGACGACCATTTTATTTGAAATGTCACCTTCGCACCGTGCCATTTCCCTGTATCGTTTGATTGCGATTCTAGCGGGCTTTGTCCTGGTTTACCTTACACGTTAATCATTAAAGGATAACGAAGGGTCGGTCTGGTGGATTAACAGGTCTTCGAATTTCTCCCGTTCCCGGATCAAATAGGATTTCCCATCCAGAACCAGGACTTCGGCTGGTAGCAACCGGGAATTGTAGTGAGAGGCCATCGAAAAGCAATACGCGCCTGCATTGCGCATACATAAAATATCTCCTACCTGAATTTGGGGGATCTTGCGGTTATAGGCAAAGGTGTCTGTCTCACAAATGTATCCCACGACCGTGTAAAGCCTGGGTTTTCCCTCCGGATTCGAGATGTTTTCGATCTCGTGGTGAGAGCCATACATCATCGGTCTCCCCAAATGCTGGAATCCTGAATCAACCCCTGCAAACACCGTCGAAGTGGTCTGTTTGATGAGGTTAGTGCGCACCAGAAAATAACCGGATTCGGAGACCAGAAATTTGCCTGGTTCAAACACCAGGGTGAGTTCGCGGCCATATTCTTTGCAAAACTTCCGGAATCGTTTACCCAGTTCCTTGCCAAACTCCTCGATATCCGTTTCGTAATCTTCCGGTTTGTACTTTACCTTGAAACCACTGCCAAAGTCAATGTATTCCAGGTCCGGAAACTCTTTGGCTACATTTAACAGGATTTCTGCAGCCTGGAGAAATACCCCAACATCAAGAATGTCGGAGCCCGTGTGCATATGCACCCCCTTGATTCGGATACCCAGATTGTCTGTCAGACGACGTACCAATGGCATTTGATGAAAAGAAATACCAAATTTCGAATCGATGTGTCCCACCGAGATCTTTTGGTTTCCACCAGCCATGACGTGCGGGTTAACCCGGATGCCTATTTCCAGGTTTTCAAATTCATGACCCAGTGCTTCAAGCATCTCGATGTTGTCAATGTTCATCGGGATACCCATGGCTTTAACCTGCCGGATCTCCTCCAATGCCACCATATTGGGCGTATACATAATGCGATCACGGTTAAACCCTGCGTGCAATCCCAACTGCACCTCGCCCATCGAGACCGCATCCAGACAGCTTCCCAGATGG
>ERZ795053.2292-NODE-2292-length-23427-cov-7.560115_pt1 | contig 23427 bp, 24 predicted proteins | sample MGYA00375137_ERZ795053 | MGnify/ENA primary metagenome ERZ795053 (study PRJEB30182, sample SAMN05720284) | activated sludge metagenome | isolation source: Anaerobic digester | place: Hong Kong | collected 2014-12-17 ...
TGCGGATCACCGGATAGCCCAGGCCGTGGGCGGCCTCGTGGTTCTCGCCGACCGCGCGCAGGATCATGCCGGCGCGGCTGCGGGCCAGGAACCAGGCGACGGCGAGGGTGAGCAGCACGGCCATGTAGACCAGCACGTCGTGGCCGAAGAGGAGCGGCCCGACCACCGGCAGGTCGGTGAGGCCGGGGAGGTCGAGCCTGGGCAGGCGCGGCAAGGGCGTGCCGACGAAGCCGGAGCCGACCAGCGCCGAGAGCCCGACGCCGAAGATCGTGAGCGCCAGGCCGGTTGCCACCTGGTTGGCCAGCAGCGTGAGGGTGAGGAAGCCGAAGACCAGCGCCATGGCGGCGCCGGCGAAGGCTGCCGCGATGATGCCGATCGTGCCGCTGCCGGTGGTGAGCGTGACGGCGAAGCCGGTGACGGCACCGGCCAGCATCATGCCCTCGACGCCGAGGTTCAAGACACCCGAGCGCTCGACGACGAGCTCGCCCACGGCGGCGAAGAGGAGCGGTGTCGCGGCGGTGACGACGGTGACGAGGAGGGCGGTGACCGGGTCCATGGGCTCTCAGCTCCTCACCGGTGCCGGGCTGCCGAAGCGCAGCCGGTAGCGCACCAGCACGTCGGCGGCGAGCAGGAAGAAGAGCAGCATGCCCTGGAACACGCCGGTGACCGCCTGCGGCATGCCGACCGTGATCTGCGCGTTTTCGCCGCCCAGATAGGATAGCGCCACGAGGAGCCCGGCGAGGACGATGCCGAACGGGTGCAGGCGGCCGAGGAAGGCCACGATGATCGCGGTGAAGCCGTAGCCCGGGGAGATGGTCGGGACGATCTGGCCGATCGGCCCCGCCACCTCGAAGAGGCCGGCGAGCCCGGCGAGGCCGCCGCCGAGCAGGAGGCTCGTCCAGATCATCGCCTTCTGCGAGAAGCCGGCGAAGCGTGCCGCCGCCGGCGCCTGGCCGATCACCGTGACCTGGAAGCCGAAGAGCGTGCGGGCCAGGAGGAACCAGACGACGAGGACGACGAGGACGGTGATGGGCATGCCCAGGTTCAGCCGGGTCCCGGCGAGGATGCCCGGCAGCAGGGCACTCTCCGAGAACATGCGGGATTCGGGAAAGCCGAAGCCCTCGGGACTCTTCAAAGGCCCATAGATCAAAGCGCTCAGGAGCAGGAGGCCCACATAGGTGAGCATCAGGCTCACCAGGATCTCGTTGACGTCGAAGCGCGCCTTGAGGAAGGCCGGGATCGCCGCCCAGGCCATGCCGCCGGCGACCCCGGCGATGCCCATGAGCGGCAGGATCCACCAGCCCTCCTGGTTCCAGAAGAGCAGCGCCACGCTGCCGCCGGCGAGCGCACCCAGCGTGAGCTGCCCCTCCGCACCGATGTTCCAGACGCCCGCGCGAAAGCCGACGGCGAGGCCGGTGGCGATGAGGATGAGCGGGGTCGCCTTGACCCCGAGCTCGGCGAGGCCATAGCGGCTGGTCAACGGATCGACGAAGAAGGCCCTGAGCGCCCGGATCGGGTCGTAGCCCATGGCGGCGAAGAGCACGGCCCCGGTCAGCACGGTCAGCGCCACGGCGAGAAGCGGCGTCAGCCAGCGCATCTTGCGGCTGATCGCGGCCCGGGGCTCGAGCCTAACCATGCGTCGTCTCCGGCTGGCCGTCGCCCTGGGGCACCTCGTCCGGCAGGTCGTGCAGCCCACCCATCAGGAGGCCGATCTGCTCGACCGTGGCCTCGGCGGTGACCAGCGGCCTGGACAGCCGGCCGCCGTTGAGCACCGCCATGCGATCGGTGAGCGCCATCAGCTCGTCCAGGTCCTGGCTGACCACGAGGACGGCGACGCCGTGGCCGGCGAGGTCGATGAGCGCCTGGTGGATGGCGGCAGCCGCCCCGGCGTCGACGCCCCAGGTCGGCTGGGCGGCGATCAGCACGTTGGGCGCCTGGAGGATCTCGCGGCCGACCACGAATTTCTGCAGGTTGCCGCCGGAGAGCGCCGAGGCGCGGGCAGTTGGCCCGGTCGCGCGCACGCTGAAGCGGTCGATGATCTCCTGGGCGAAGGCGCTCGCCCGGGCATGGCGGATGACCCCGGACGAGAGCAGGCCGCGCCGGTCGAAGGCCGAGAGCAGCGCGTTGCCGGCGAGCGTGAGATCCGGCACCGCCGCATGGCCGTTGCGCTCCTCGGGGATGTAGGCGAGGCCGTGCATGCGGCGCGCCCGGGGCCCGAGCCGACCGACCTTCTGCCCGTCGATGACGACGAAACCGGGCTCGGTCAGCCGCTCGCCGGAAAGCGCCGCCAGAAGCTCGCTCTGGCCATTGCCCGCGACCCCGGCAATGCCGAAGATCTCGCCGACCTGGACGTCGAAGCTGATCTCGCGCAAGGCCGTGCCGAAGACCTCGGCGGTCGGCAGGTCGAGGGCGTTGACCGAGAAGCGGGGAGCCCGCTTCAGGCGCCTGGTCGGCTTCTCGGGTGCGGCGAAGGAGCTGCCCACCATGAGCTCCGCCATGCTCCTCGCCGTCTCGGTCCGGGGGTCGCAATGCGCCACCACCTTGCCGCCGCGCATGATGGTGGCGGCGTCGCAGAGGGCCTCGATCTCGTGCAGCTTGTGGCTGATATAGAGGATCGACACACCCTCCTTGGCGAGCTGGCGGAGCGTCGAGAAGAGCCGCTCGACCTCCTGCGGGGTCAGGACCGAGGTCGGCTCGTCCATGATCAGGAGCCGCGGGCTCTGCAGCAGGCAGCGGACGATCTCGATCCGCTGCCGCTCGCCGACGGAGAGTTCGTGCACCTCGCGGTGCGGGTCGAGCGGCAGGCCATAGGCCTGCGAGACTTTGGTGATGCGCTCGGCCAGGGTCCTGCGGTCGAGCTTCGCGTCGAGGCCGAGGGCGACGTTCTCGAGCACCGTCAGGGCATCGAACAGCGAGAAATGCTGGAACACCATGCCGATGCCGAGCGTCCGCGCGGCGTGGGGCGACGGAATCGTGACCGGCCGGCCTTCCCAGGCGATCTCGCCGGCATCGGGGGCGAGCACGCCATAGATGATCTTGACCAGGGTGGACTTGCCGGCGCCGTTCTCCCCTAGCAGCGCGTGGATTTCGCCCTGGCCCACCGTGAGCGCCACGTCGTCATTGGCGAGCGCGCCCGGATAGGCCTTCTTGATGCCGGAGAGGACGAGCCGGGCCACGGTCATCGAGCGCCGCTCATCGAACGAGGGACATCAGGCGACGCTCCTGATTTGCCGGCCCCGGGTCAGGGCCTCCATGACGACGAGCAGTTGCGCCGTCACCGAGGCGGCGATCACGGCGGGCGCCTTGCCGGTGATGGCGGCGAGGCCGATCGGGCAGACCAGCCGCTCGACCGAGAGCCCGACGGCGCCGAGCTGCCGCTCGAAGCGCCGCCGCTTGGTGGCCGAGCCGATCAGCCCGAGCCACGCGAAGCTGCCCCGCCGCAGCACCGCCTCGACAATGGCGAGATCGAGCGGATGGCTGTGCGTCATGACCAAGACGAGGTCGCCCGGCGCCGTCGCGAACCCGGCCGGATCGGCAATTTCACGAGTTTCGACCAGCCCCGACGCATCCGCCGGCAACTGGCCCGGGCGGCTGTCCAGCCAGAGGACACGGCAGGGCAAGGGGGCGAGGGCCGCGACCACGGCCCGGCCGACATGGCCGGCGCCGAAGAGAACGACGCGCGGCAGGCCCGCCTGCCATGCTCCCAGCCGTTCGGCCAACATCGTCCGGTCGCCTGGCGCCAGATGCCGAAGGCGCAGCGTCACGTGCCCGCCGCAGCACTGTGCCAAGGCCGGGCCGAGCGGCAGGTCGAGACGCTCCGGCACTGGCTCGCCCGCCAGCGCCTCGCGGGCCCTGAGGATCGCCCGATGCTCGAGCTCGCCGCCGCCGATCGTGCCGGCGATGCTGTCGCCCGTGACCAGCATCAGGGCCCCTGCCTCGCGCGGCGTGGAGCCTAGCGCCTCGACGATCTCGACGAGAATCGCCGGCTCCGACTGGTCGATGGTAGCAAGGGCGGCGACAAGGGCTTCGGTCATGCGAGGCCCGCCAGCCGGTCGATGGCCATCAGCACCTTCTCCGGCGTCGCCGGCGGGTCGAGTCGGGCCGGGTGCTTGTGGCCTGCCGTCGCGGCCACGGCGTCGGAGAGCGCCTGCCAGACCGAGATGGCGAGCATCAGGGGCGGCTCGCCCACGGCCTTGGAGCGATGGATCGTGGCCTTGGGGTTCACGTTCTCGAGCAGACGGATGTTGAAGATCTCCGGCCGGTCGGCGCAGGTCGGGATCTTGTAGGTCGAGGGCGCGTGGGTGCGCAGCCGGCCCTCCTTGTCCCAGACCAGCTCCTCGGTGGTGAGCCAGCCCATGCCCTGGATGAAGCCGCCCTCGATCTGGCCCATGTCGATCGCCGGGTTGAGCGAGCGGCCGACATCGTGGACGATGTCGACCCGGTCGACCCGGTACTCGCCGGTGAGCGTGTCCATCGTGACCTCGCTGCAGGCGGCGCCATAGGCGAAGTAGAAGAAGGGCTTGCCCCGGCCGGTGGCGCGGTCCCAGTGGATCTCCGGGGTCTTGTAGAAGCCGGTAGCGGAGAGCTGGACGCGGGCCATATAGGCGTCGTGGACGAGCCGGTCGAAGGTGATCTCGTCGCCCGCCACCCTGACCCGGCCCGGCAGCCAGTCCACGGCGTCGGCCGGCATCTGGTGCTGCTCGGCGGCGAAGGCGACCAGCCGCGCCTTCAGCTCGCGCGCCGCGGCCTGGGCCGCCATGCCGTTGAGGTCGGAGCCCGAGGACGCGGCCGTGGCCGAGGTGTTCGGCACCTTGCCGGTGGTGGTGGCGGTGATCTTGATGCGTTCCAGCGGCAGCGCCAGCTCCTCCGCCACCACCTGCGCCACCTTGATGAAGAGCCCCTGCCCCATCTCGGTGCCGCCATGGTTCAGGTGGACCGAGCCGTCCTTGTAGATGTGGATGAGCGCACCGGCCTGGTTGAAGGCGGTGTTGGTGAAGGAAATGCCGAACTTCACCGGCGTCAGCGCCAGGCCCTTCTTCTGCCAGCGGTTGTCGGTGTTGAAGCGGCCGATGGCGGCCCGCCGCGCCCCGTAGCCGGCATCCTTCTCGCATTCGGCCACCACTCGCTCGATGACATTGTCCTCGATGGTCATCCAGTAGGGCGTGACCGCGCGCTCGTTCGGCCCGTAGAAATTGCGCTTCCTGACCTCGAGCGCGTCGAGACCGGTGCGGATCGCGACCTCCTCGATCACTCGCTCGGCCGCCACCATGCCCTGCGGCCCGCCGAAGCCGCGGAATGCGGTGGCGGAGACCATGTTGGTGCGGCAGGGATGGCAGACGAGCGCCACGTCGGGGTAGAAGTAGCAGTTGTCGGCGTGGAAGAGGGCGCGGTCGTTGATCGGCCCGGAGAGGTCGGCCGAGTAGCCGCAGCGCGAGGCGAAGGTCATGTCGACGGCGCTTATGCGCCCATCCGGCTCGCAGCCGACGGCGTAGTCGACCAGGAACTCGTGGCGCTTGCCGGTCATGATCATGTCGTCGTCGCGGTCCAGCCGGCACTTGGCCGGGCGGCCGGTCCGGCGCGCCGCGAGGGCTGCTATGCAGGCGAAGAGATTGCCCTGCGTCTCCTTGCCGCCGAAGCCGCCGCCCATCCGGCGGACCTCGACGGTGACGCTGTGCGACGGCACGCCCAGCACATGCGCCACCATGTGCTGCACCTCGCTCGGGTGCTGGGTGGAGCTGTAGACCATCATCTCGCCGTCCTCGCCGGGGAGAGCCAGGGCGACGTGGCCCTCGAGGTAGAAATGGTCCTGGCCGCCGATCGCGATCCGGCCATCGAGGCGACACGGGCTCGCCGCCAGCGCCCGCACTGCATCGCCGCGCTGCATCCGGCCCGGCGGCCAGACATGGTCCTCCCTGGCGCGGGCCTCGTCCACGTCGAGCAGCGGCGGCAGGTCCTCGTACTCGATGCTGGCCAGCGCCGCCGCGGCGCGCGCCGCGTGCACCGTCGGCGCCGCCACGGCGAAGAGCGCGTGGCCCCAGTACTGGACGATGCCGGTGGCGAAGACCGGCTCGTCGTCGCGGCCGACCGGGCTGATGTCGTTCACGCCCGGAATGTCGTCATTGGTCAGAACGGCCACGACGCCCGGCGCCGCGCGGACGGCGGCGAGATCGAGCCTCTTCACACGGGCATGCGCACGCTCCGCCCAGGCGATATAAATCTCGAGGCAGCGGGCGGGCTCCGGCATGTCGTCGACATAGACCGCCTCGCCGGTGACGTGGCGAAGGGCGCTGTCATGCGCCAAGGCGCGGCCGATCGGGCTCGCCTCAGACATGCACGGGCTCGCGCCTGCCGGCGAGGCGGAGCGACGGCGACGTGGCGTCCTCCGCTTCCAGGTACGCCTTGAGAAGCAAATTTTGAGCCACCTTCAGCCGGTAGGCGGCCGAGGCCCGCATGTCGTCGATCGGCTGGAAATCCGCCGCCAGGGCCGCCATGGCGCGCCGGAATGTCGCCTCGGCGAAGGGCTGGCCGATCAGCGCCGCCTCGGCCCGGAGGGCGCGGCGCGGGGTCGCCGCCATGCCGCCATAGGCGATCCTGGCCTCGACGATGCGATCGCCGTCGCGGCGGAGCTGGATGCCGGCGCAGACGGCCGAGATGTCCTGGTCGAAGCGCTTGCTGATCTTGTAGCAGCGCAGCTCCGTCCCCGCCTCGGGCTTCGGCACGCTGACTGCCTCGACGATCTCGCCCGGCCGCCGGTCCTGCCTGCCATAGGCGAGGAAGAACTCCTCGAGCGGCAGCGAGCGGCGGCCGTCGCGATGCGCCAGGTGCAGCGTCGCCCCGGCGGCGATCAGCCAGGGCGGGCTGTCGCCGATCGGCGAGCCGTTGGCGATGTTGCCGCCGATCGTGCCGGCATGGCGGATCTGCTCGGCGCCGAGCCGCCGGACCAGCTCGCCGACATCCGGCCAGAGCCCGGCCAGACGCTCGTGCGCCGCAGCATAGGTGACCCCGGCGCCGATGTGGATGGCGTCCTCGGTTTCCTCGATTCGGGCCAGCCCGGCGACCCGGCCGAGCCAGATGACCGGATCGAGCCGGCGCTGCTGCTTGGTGACCCACAAGCCGACATCGGTGGCACCGGCGAGGATCGTCGCCTGCGGGTGATCGGCCGCGAGGTCGAGCAGGGCGTCGAGCTCCGTCGGGGCGTAGATCATCCGCCCGCCCTCGCCGATGGCCAGGGTCTCGCCGTCGCGCCAGGAATCGAGGCGGGCCAGCACCTCGGCCTCGCGGTGAGCGAGATGCGCCACCGCGCCCGGCGTCTCGCGCATCCGCCGGGCGGCCTCGATGATCGGCCCGTAGCCGGTGCAACGGCAGAGATTGCCGGCGAGCGCGTCGTCGATCCGGCCGCGCGACAGCGCCGTGTCACCATTCTGGTGGAGGGCGAAGAGGGTCATGACGAAGCCGGGCGTGCAGAAGCCGCATTGCGAGCCATGGCTGTCGACCATCGCCGCCTGGACCGGGTGGAGCGTGCCGTCCGGCGCCTTCAGGTCCTCCACGGTCAGGAGCTGGCAGCCGTCCAGCGTCGCCATGAAGCGGATGCAGGCATTGATCGCGCGGTAGCGCAGCCGCCCATCCTCGGGCTCGGCGATCACCACGCTGCAGGCGCCGCAATCGCCCTCGGCGCAGCCCTCCTTGGTGCCCCGCCTGTAGGCCACCCGGCGCAGCCACTCGAGCACCGTCAGGGTAGGATCGATCGCTTCGAGCTCGACCGGCTCGTGGCCCAGCAGGAAGCGCAGCCGCTGCCGCATCAACTGCCCCGATAGGTCGAGTAGGCGAAGGGCGAGACGACGAGCGGCACATGGTAGTCCGCACCCGGATCCTCGATGCCGAAGCGGATCGGCACCTCGTCGAGGAAGGGCCGGTTCGGCAGATCGACACCCAGCAGCTTGAAATAGTGGCCGACCTGAAAGATCAGCTCGAACGTGCCCCGGCCCATGGACGCACCCTCGAGCATCGGCCGGTCGAGCCGGCCCTGCTCGTTGGTCCGGGCCTCGGCGAGCTTGACCCGGTCGGCGCCATCCACCCGATAGAGCGCGAGCTGCATGCCGTGCCCGGGTCGCCCCGACATCGTGTCCAGAACATGCGTGGTGAGCTTGCCCATCGCCCGTCCCTGCCGTTTCCGTTGAACGATCAATGGTTAATCGCAGAGCGGGCCGCTCACAATGGCCTAACCGGCATCATTCGGCCGAGATTGCCACCCGCGTCATTGGATCGGCATAAAGGCAGGTGGTCATGCCGCCCGCGTACTCGTCGACCAGTTGTCCGTCGAGCGAGCCGCGCGCCTCGATCTGCGCCGCGAGCCGGGCCGTGAGCGGGCTCTCGGGAAAGCGGGCACGGTAGGCCTCGAACCAGGCCATGTAGTGGCGATCGTGGCCGCGCCAGTCGAGAAAGCCCAGATCCTGCGGTGCCTTGGTGTAGGGGGCGAGGACGGCCGGATCGTCGATCCCGGCGACGAGGAAAGCCACCATCTGGTGCAGGTCGAGGCCGGCCTCGCTGGTCAGCGCGTAGAGGTCGTAGCCCTGCACGGCGGCGATCTCGGCCATGGCGACGAGCGAGGCGATGGCATGGCGCTGGTAGAAGAGGGCGTCGCGGCCGCGATCGGTCTCGAGCGGCAGGCTGCCATCCTCGCGCATCTGCTCGAGCGCCAGCCGGTAGCGGTTCACACCCTCGAAGAAGAGCGCGTTGTCGCCGGTGAAGGCGCCCCAGGCCATGGTGACGCTGTCGCGCAGGTAGCGGTGATTGTTGCGGCTGCTGGCCACCTCGGGGTTGGTCACGCGGTCGGGCCCGCGCCGCCGGACCAGCCGGTCGAGCCAGGCGCGAATGGTGGCCACCTCGTCGGGCGCCAGCGCCGGATCGTCGTGCACCATGGCGAGGCCTGTCACGATCGGCAGCAGGGTGCGGTCGAGATTGTAGAAATGGTTGACCGTGACCGGCTCGGTCATGCGCGAGAGCGCATCGGCCTCGGCGAACCGCAGCAGGTTGGAAATGATGCCATCGCGGGCGTCCGGATCGCCCGTCGCGAGATAGCTCGCCGCTGCATGCATCATGGTGAGTGCGAGGGTCTGCGCCGGCTGCGCGCCACCGCCGACATTGCGCTGCACGCCGTGGCGCGGCCAGCTCTGGCGAGGCGGGCCGCAGAGCGCCTCGCGCTCGGCTTCGGGCAGCGCCTCGAGCACCGCCCGGCGTGCCGCGACATCGACCAGCACGAGGCCCGGCCGGGTGACCACGAACTCGCTCGGCGCCAAGGCGCTGGCCGCCACGGGTGCGTCGGCCGAGAGCGCCGGCAGCGAGAGGCAGAGGACGAGCGTGAAGGTGAGGCCGGCGGCCACGCGGCTTGGCAAGCTTTGGGCTCCCGTCTAGTTGTCGGGCTCATGTGTCGGGAGGTCTAACGGATAGACAGCCGGACAACCAGTGGAGGCAATTGATGAAGAGCCCGTTTGACCTCGGCGGCAAGGTCGCCCTCGTGACCGGTGGCAATGGCGGCATCGGCCTCGGCATGGCGCGGGGCCTCGGCCGTGCCGGGGCGGCGGTCGCGGTGGCCGGTCGCAACCAGGCGAAGACGGCGGCCGCGGCGGCCGAGCTGACGAGCGAGGGCGTCCGGGCGATAGCCGTGGTGGGCGAGGTCGCCGATCCTGCCGCCTGCGTCGCCATGGTCGAGGAGGTCGAGGCCGAGCTCGGCCGGCTGGACATCGCCGTCTGCAATGCCGGGATCAACATCAGGAAGCGCCCCGAGGCGTACGAGTTCGCCGAATGGCGCGAGGTGCTGGCGATCAACCTGGACGGCGTGTTCAACACCGCTCACGCCGCCTATCCCGCCCTCTGCCGGCAGGGCGGCGGCAAGATCATCACCACGGGCTCGATGATGTCGATCTTCGGCATCCCGGTGGTTGCGGCCTACGCGGCGAGCAAGGGCGGCGTGATGCAGCTCAGCCGGGCGCTGGCCACGGCCTGGGCCAGGGACAACATCCAGGTCAACTGCATCCTGCCGGGCTGGATCGACACCGACCTCACGCGCCGGGGCCGGGCCGAGATCGAGGGGCTGAACGAGAAGGTGCTGACCCGCACGCCGGCCGGCCGCTGGGGCACGCCGGAGGACATGGCCGGGCTCACCGTGTTCCTCGCCAGCCCGGCCTCGGACTTCATCACCGGCACCGCCATTCCAGCCGACGGCGGCTACTCGATCCAGGGCTGAGGGATCAGGGCCCGATCGGGCCCGATGGCCGCTCGAACCGCAGGAGCCGCGTCCCGCCGGCGTTGAGCGGCTGCTCCTCGACCTGAAGCAGGCCGAGCCCCGACAGCGCATGGCACGGCTTCATGCCGCGCGACCAGGAGAAGAGCGGCAGCCCGCCGGCGAAAGTCAGCGGCTCGATGGTGAGCTCGACGGCGTCGATCAGGCCCGCGGCGGCGAACCAGTCATGCACCGCCACGCCGCCCAGGATGCCGCAGCTCACGGCCGGATGAACTGCCGTCGCCGCTGCCAGCATCGCGTCCAGGGAGACGCGCCCGGGGTCGGCCCAGAGATGCAGGGGATGGCGCCATTCCGGCCCGGCCAGGGCGGCCGTGAAGACGACGCGTCGGCGATTCGGCCGCCAGGCCAGCTCGTGCGTGCGCCGCCCCATGAAAGTCCAGTCGAGGCCGGCGACGCGATGGCGAAAGAGCCGTTGCTCCTCGCGCGACGCCCAGACGCCCGGCGGCGCACCGCCCTCGGGCGCGATGTAGCCGTCGCGGCTGGTGACGACGATCAGCGTGAAGCGCGGCCGTGACGGCACAACCATGACCGGCTGTTCCCCGGCCAGGGACGCATCGACTCCCGTTCCGTGTCCGAGCGGGCCCTTCAGCCCAGGAGGAGCGAGAACGAAGCGATGATGATCGTCCAGAGCGCCAGGCTGGCAGCGACGATGACGAGCTGCGGTGGCGTGCCGTTGGCTGAACTGACCGGAACGCGCCGCGCACCCCTACGGGTGGAGACGGTGCGCATGTGACCTAGTGGACCCTGTGGTGGGAGCATGATCTTGCCGATGCCTCATCCTTGCGACCTAGCAGCGCAGCAGCGCCACTTTTCTTTTCTTATGGCGAAATTGTAGCAGAAGCAGGCGAGAGAGAAAAGCGATATTCCACCTATAAGAGAGAAAGTCCCCACGCTACTGGAAACCTCAGGTTGAGGCCAGCCGCAGTGGGCCGGCCTCACCCGTTCGTGTCAGTCGCGCGCCAGCCGCCAGGCGATCGGAAAAAAAGCGGTCGCAAGCAGGAGCTTCGCGGCCTCGGCCGGCAGGAAAGGCAAGACACCCGCGGCAAAGGCCTTTGCCGGCCCGATCAACAAGGCAAGCCACGTTGCACCGAGCCCGAAAATCAAGAGGGTAGCGGCGAGAAAGACGAAGAAGGCCGATAGATGCGTGCGGCCGAGCCCCTCGTCCGCAAGATAACCGACGACGACGGCTGCGACAAAAAAGCCCACCAGATAGCCGCCGGTGGGGCCGGCCAGATAGGCGAGCCCAGCACCGGTCGCGAAGACCGGCAGGCCCATCGCCCCTTGCGCCAGATAGGTCAGGAGCGTGATGCCGGCGAGCCTGGCACCGTACGCGGCACCGATGCCGAGGACGACGAAGGTCTGCATCGTCATCGGCACCGGCCAGAACGGCACCTGGACCCTGGCCGAGACGGCGAGCAGGAGCGTGCCGGCGAGCACCAGCACGATCCTGGCGGGAAGACTTTGGGCCGAGCTCGGCCAGAGGGCGGTGGTCAGCGTCGGGTTCATGCTCTGCTGCTCCGAAGGTGGGACGAATGGCTCATGCCAGATGGCTTTGCATCTTGTCGAGAATGGCCTGCCGGTCGTGGCGGGCGGCGAGGGCGCCGGCCATGTCGACGGCGACGAACCTGACGGGTGTGTGCGGCTGGAGCTGGCCGATCAGGTCCATGTCGGCCGAGATCACCGTGCCGACCATCATGTAGCCGCCACCGGAAACCGCGTCGCGATGCAGCACGATCGGCTCGGTGCCGCCCGGCACCTGGATCGAGCCGTAGGGATAGCAGGCGTCGACGATGTTGGAGGGATCGGAGCCCGCGCCGAACGGCTGCTCGTGCGGCATGAACTCGAGCGGCCGGCCGCCGCGGAAGCGATAGCCGATGCGATCCGCCTCGGGCGCCACCTTCCACGTGTCGGCGAGGAACTGCCGGCCGGCGGCCTCGGTGAGCCGGTGCCAGTAGAGGCCGGGCAGGACGCGCAGGCTCACCGGCGAGCCGCCCGGGCCGCGCCGCAGCGCTGCCGGGATCTCCCGCCCCGCCGCCGCCGGCCTGCCCCGGCCGACCGGCAGGACATCGCCTGCCCGGAGGGCGCGGCCCTCATGGCCGCCCAGGGCACCCAGCGCATAGGTCGAGCGGCTGCCCAGCACCACCGGCACGTCGATCCCGCCGGCGACGGCGACATAGGCCCGGGCCCCCGCCTTCAGGTAGTCGAAGGCCAGGGTCTGCCCGGCCTTCACGGCGAAGCTCGTCCAGGTCGGCTGCACCACGCCGTCGACCCTGGGCGGCAGCTCGGCGCCGGTGACCGCCACCATGGCGTCGGCCCGAAAGACCAGCTCGGGGCCAAGGAACACGACCTCGAGCGCCGCGGCACCATCGTCATTGCCGACCAGCCGGTTGGCGGCCCGCAGCGCCAGGCGGTCCATCGCCCCGGACAGCGGAATGCCGAGATGGTAGTAGCCCGGCCGGCCGAGATCCTGGACGGTGGTGGCGAGGCCGGGCGCCTCGACCTCAATGGCCATCGAGCACCTCCTCGAGCTTCCGGTTGTAGCCGTCGATATCGGCGTTGAACGCGTCGAGCGAGAAGGTGACATTTCTCACCTTCGGCGCATAGCGGCCGGCCGCCACCTCCTCGACCACGTGGTCGTAATAGGCCCGGTCGACCGACTTGAACTTGACGATGTCGCCCGGCCGGAAGAGGCACATGGTGTCGTCGCTGATGTAGTCGATCTCGCTCTTCGGATCGTAGATCGGCACCGGGGTGATGCCGAACATCTGGTAGCCGCCGGCCCCGCGCACCGAGTAGATCGCGGTGAAGCAGCCGCCATAGCCGACCGTCAGCTTCGGCGTGTCGGTGCGCGGCCGGAGGTATTTCGGCACCTCGAGCTGCCGCGCCCGCTCGACCATCTGGAAGAGGAACGGCAGGCCGGCGACGAACCCGACCATGGAGACGAACCAGGGAGCCCCCGAATGGGCGGCGATGAACTCCTCGACGCTGGCCTTGTTGTTGATCCGGGCGGCGTAGTCGAGATCGGTGGCGCTCGGGTCCTGGTGGCGGTCGCGAAACCGCATCAGCGTCTCGTGCGTCCAGGGGTCGTTGTAGTAGACCGGGAACTCGAAGATCCGCGTCTCGATCACCGAGGGCGCCTGCGCCGCCGCGGCCTCGAGCCGCTTCAGCTCGGCCAGCATGTCGTCCGGCTTGATCCGGTCGGGATCGAACTTGATCTGGAAGGAGGCGTTGGCCGGGCAGATCTCGGTGACCCCGTCGATCCGGCTCTCGCGCACCGCGTTGGTGATCGAGAGCGCCTTGAAGAAGGCCTCCAGCGACATGCTCTCGTCGACCTCGACGAAGATGTGCTCGTCGCCGCCGAAGGAGTAGCGGTTGGTCATGCCGTGGGCACCTCCCCTGTACGGTCCGTCGCCGGCGCGAGCCGCGCCGCGTTCTCCTCGAGCCAGCGCTCGAGCCAGGTCGTGTGGTAGCGGGCGGCCCGCACATCCGGATCGGCCGCAAGCGCCAGGTGCAGGGCGCGCGTGGTCGCCACGCCGCCGATCTCGAGCTCGCCCAGGGCCCGCGCCAGACGCGCCAGCGCGTGGCTGCGGTCCTCGTCCCAGACGATGAGCTTGCCGAGCAGCGAATCGTAGAAGGGCGGCACCGTGTAGCCGGCATAGAGCAGGCTGTCGAAGCGCACCCCCGGCCCGCCCGGCAGGCTGAGCCGGTCGATCGTCCCGGGACCGGGCGCGAAGTCCCGGGCCGGGTCCTCGGCGTTGAGCCGAACCTCGATCGCATGGCCATGCAACCGGATCTGATCCTGGGTGTGGCGCAGCTTCTGGCCGAGGCACACGCGGAGCTGCTCGCGCACCAGATCGATGCCGGTCACCATCTCGGTCACCGGGTGCTCGACCTGGATGCGGGTGTTCATCTCGATGAAGTAGAAGTCGTGGCTCTGGTCGTCATAGAGATATTCGAGCGTGCCGGCGCCGCGGTAGTTGACCGCCCGGGCGAGGGCCACGGCCGAGGCGCAGAGCTTCCTCCGCACGGCCGCCGACAGCCCCGCCGACGGCGCCTCCTCCCAGACCTTCTGCCGGCGCCGCTGCAGCGAGCATTCGCGCTCGAAGAGATGCACGACGTGCTGGCCGTCGCCGAGGATCTGAACCTCGACGTGGCGCGCCCGCTCGACCACCTTCTCCAGATAGAGCCCGCCATCGCCGAAAGCCGCCTTGGCCTCCGCGCTGGCCTGCGGCAGCAGCCGCTCGAACTCGGCCTCGTCGCGCACGATGCGGATGCCGCGGCCACCACCACCGGCCGCCGCCTTGATCATCAGGGGAAAGCCCGTTCGGGCGACCACCGGCCGCGCCTCGTGGAGCGTGCGGACATGGCCCTCGCTGCCGGGCACCGTGGGCACGCCCGCGGCGGCCGCCGCCTGGCGGGCCGCCACCTTGTCGCCCATCAGCCGGATGGCGTCGCCGGTGGGGCCGATGAAGGCGAGCCCGGCGGCCTCCACGGCGTCGGCGAAATCGGCGTTCTCGGCGAGGAAGCCATAGCCCGGATGGACCGCTGTGGCACCGGTTGACTTCGCCGCCTCGAGCAGGGCCTCGATCTTGAGGTAGGACTTGCTCGCCTGCGGCGGGCCGATGTCGACCGCCTCGTCGGCGAGGCGCACCGCCAGCGAGTCGGCGTCCGCCCTGCTGTGCGCCTGGATCGTGACGAAGCCGAGCTCCTTGGCCGCCCGGATGATCCGGACCGCGATCTCGCCCCGATTGGCGACGAGGAGCCGGACCTCGCGCAAGACGCCGGCTCAGCCCTCGAGGTCGGCGATGGCCTGGCCGGCCATGACCGCGTCCTCGTCGTCGATGAGGAAAGCCCCGAGGGTGCCGGCGGCGTCCGCCTTCACCTCGTGGAAGGACTTCATCACCTCGACCAGGCCGACCACATCGCCGACCTCGACCGTGTCACCCTCGCTCTTGAACGGCGGCTGGTCGGGAGCCGGCCGGCGGTAGAACGTGCCGGGCAACGGCGACAGGATCTGCTTGGACGCCATGCTCCACCTCTTCTGCTCGCTGCGGCGGAGGTTGGGGAAGGCGGAGCGGCTTGTAAAGCGGGAAGAGACGGCCTCAGGCGGTCCGTGACTTCCGGTAGGAATCCTTGAGCGCGATCCGCTCGCCGGCGAAGGTGAAGAGATCGCAGCCATCCACCTCCACCGTGGCACCCTGCCGGTCGGTGCCGACGAACCGCCAGGACGAGACCCCGTGGTCGCCCGCCACCCGATGCTCGCCCTGCGTCCAGGCGGCCTTCGGGAACTGCTCGAAGATCGCCGCATAGGCCGCCCGCACGGCGTCGCCACCCGCGTGCCGTCGGCCGTCGGCAGCCGGCCCGGCGGAAGCATGGAAGGCGCAGTCCTCGGCCATGCAGGCCATGAGCGCATCGACGTCGTGCGCGTTCCAGGCCGCGGCGAACCGCTCGAGGCAGGCGAGCCGGGCGGCCTGCAGCGCATCGCCCAGCACCTCGACCTCGAGGAACGCCATGGCCTCGCTGGCGTCGTTGACGACATTGTGCTCGACGCCGGTGCGGCGCGCATAGGGCACGTGCCGGGTGAGCGACGCCTTGCGGCTCGTGCCACCCGGCTCCTCGAGCAGGAGCGTGCCGTCGACCAGGGGAACGACCACGTAGTCGTGGCCGTGGACATGCCAGCCGGTCTCGGCACCCGGCGCGAAGCGCCACTCGGTAACTCGGAAACGACCGTCGTCGAGATGCGTGACGGGCTCGGCTGGGGGACGGGTCATGGGGCGTGTACTCCGGCAGCACCGCCCGGGACCGGCCCCGGGACCGGCGTTCATGAGGACCTGGTGGAGCCGACCGGGATCGAACCGGCGACCTCTAGAGTGCGATTCTAGCGCTCTCCCAGCTGAGCTACGGCCCCACGGGTCGCGGCTCTATCGGATCGACCGGGGTCGGCTGTCAAGCGTCTTGGCACCCGCCCGCCCGCCGCGGCGTCCCATCGACACCCTTGCCAGCCGATTGGCCGCACCCTACTTGCGTTGCGCCAGCCCTGCCCGCGGCCAGCACCAGAACGAAGATGATGGAGGCCCGATGATCGCCGTCTACAACCTCATCAACACCGTGATCTCGATCTATATCTGGCTGCTGATCGCGATGGTCGTGCTGAACCTCCTCGTCTCGTTCAACATGGTCAACACGGGCAACCGCTTCATCTACACGATCGGCGACTTCCTGAACCGCATCACCGAGCCCCTGCTGCGGCCGATCCGCAATATCCTGCCCAATCTCGGCGGCATCGACATCTCGCCGATGGTCCTGATCCTCGCCCTCTACTTCATCCGCGACCTCGCCTTCCAGTTCCTCGTGCTCTGAATGACGCCACCCTGGCGGCTCGAGCCGGACCGGGCGATCCTCGAGATCCGGGCGGTGCCGGGGGCGCGGCACGAGCGCGTCGACGGCATCGCCATGGACGCCCGGGACCGCCCGCATCTGGTCATTCGACTCCGGGCACCCGCCATCGAGGGCAAGGCCAACGCAGCGCTCCTGGCCTTTCTCGCCAAACGCCTCGACTGCCCGCGGTCCAGGCTCGAGCTCGTGGCCGGCGCCACCGGCCGGCTGAAGCGTGTCCTCTGGAAGGACCCGCCGACCGACGCGGCAAGGCGGCTCGCCGCCCTGCACCCGGCGCCCGGCGACGGCTGAGCGCGAGGTTTGCCCCTGGCTGCGGGATGCGCTACCAGCCCTCCACCCGGGCCGGTCCCAGCGCCCTGGCATTTCCACGCAACGACGAGGCAGATGAAGATGCGCGCTTCCGGCAGGGCGGCCGATGAGCTTCGTGAGGTCGTTCTCGAGCCGGGTGCCAACCCGCAGGCCGAGGGCTCCTGCCTCGTCCGTTTCGGCCACACGCACGTCCTCTGCTGTGCCACGGTCGAGGAGCGGGTGCCGCCCTTCCTGCGCAACAGGGGCACGGGCTGGGTCACCGCCGAGTACGGCATGCTGCCGCGCTCGACCCACAGCCGCTCGCCGCGCGAGGCGGCCCGCGGCAAGCAGGGCGGCCGCACCCTCGAGATCCAGCGCCTGATCGGCCGTGCCTTGCGCGCGGTCACCGACCTCGAAGGCATGGGCGAGCGACAGATCATCGTCGATTGCGACGTGCTGCGCGCCGATGGCGGCACCCGCACGGCCTCGATCACCGGCGCCTACGTGGCTCTCCACCAGGCGCTCGCCAAGCTGGTGCGCGACGGCGCCCTGCCGGCCCTGCCGCTGACCGACGCCGTCGCCGCCGTCTCCTGCGGCATCGTCGGCGGCGAGGCCCTGCTCGACCTCGACTATCCCGAGGACAGCGCCGCCGAGGCCGACGCCAATTTCGTCCTGGCCGGCAAGGGCGGCATCGTCGAGATCCAGTTCACCGCCGAGAAGGAGCCCCTGCCGCGACAGGACCTCGCCCGCCTGATGACCCTGGCCGAGGGCGGCATCGAGCAGCTCCTGGCGCTGCAGCGTGCCGCCGTCCACGCCGGCTGACGGGCCCATGCACCGGCGCTTCACCGGCGACACCCTCGTCCTCGCCTCGCACAACCCGGGCAAGCTCCAGGAGCTGCAGGAGCTCCTGGCCGACCACGGCGTAAAGGTCCGCTCCGCCGGCGAGCTCGGCCTGATCGAGCCCGAGGAGACCGAGCCCGACTTCCAGGGCAATGCGGCCCTCAAGGCGCACGCCGCGGCCAGGGCCACGGGCCTGCCGGCCCTCGCCGACGACAGCGGCCTCGAGGTCATGGGCCTGGAGGGCCGGCCGGGCGTGCATTCCGCCCGCTGGGCCGGACCCGGCAAGGACTTCGCCGCCGCCATGACCCGCGTCACCAGCGAGCTCGCCGAGCGCTTCGGCGACTGGCAGCGTGTCGACAAGCGCGCCGCCTTCGTCAGCGTGCTCTGCCTCGCCTGGCCCGACGGCCACGCCGAGGTCTTCGAGGGCCGGGTCTCGGGCGAGCTCCTCCCGGAGCCGCGTGGTGCGGGCGGCTTCGGCTACGATCCGATCTTCGTCCCCGAGGGCGAGAAGCGAACCTTCGCCGAGCTCTCCCGCACCGAGAAATCGGCGCTCAGCCATCGCGGCATCGCCATGCGAGCCCTCCTCGACGCCGTCTTCCGCTGATCCCCCGAGCCTTGCGCATCACGGCACGATCAACCATATCCACGCCCGAGGGGCCGTAGCTCAACTGGGAGAGCGCCTGCTTTGCAAGCAGGAGGTCGTCGGTTCGATCCCGATCGGCTCCACCAACCGAATCGACATAGCGCCCGGACCAGGGCGACGCCGCCGCCGCAGATCGCTACGCGAGCCCGCGCGAGCCCGGCTTGATCGCGGGGATGGCGGCGAGGTCGGCCGGCACCTCGTCAGGCGCGTAGGTCGGAAAGTCGACGGTGGCGAGGGCGGTGAGCTTCATGCCGATATCGGCCTTGCCGTTGCTGCGGTCGATCAGCGCCGCGGCACCCACAACCACGGCCCCGGTGGCGCGGACCGCGTCGGCGCATTCCCGCAAGGAGAGGCCGGTGGTCACCACGTCCTCGGCGATCAGCACCCTGGCACCCGGCTCGAGGGCGAAGCCGCGGCGGAGCGTGAAGCGGCCCTCGACCCGCTCGGTGAAGAGCGAGAGACAGCCCAGCGCCCGGGCCAGCTCGTAGCCGACCAGGATGCCGCCCATGGCGGGCGCCACCACGGCGTCGATGGTCGTTGCGGCCTGCGCCTCGCGGACTCTTGCCGCCAGCGCCGTGCAGAGCCGCTCGGCTCGGGCCGGGTCCATCAGCACGCGGGCGCATTGCAGGTAGAAGGGGCTGCGCCGCCCGCTGGTCAGGAGGAAGTGGCCCTCGAGCAAGGCACCGGCGGCGCGGAACTCGTCGAGCACGGCGTCCGTGGTCAGGCTCACGAGCGGCTCCGCTCGACCGTGCTGACGATGGGGTTGGCGCGGAGCGCTGCCTGGATGCGCTGGAGCTGGTCGACGTCCCTGACCTCGACATCGAGCAGCATCTCGAAGAGGTCGGGCGAGCGACGGCCGACCTTGACGTCGACGATGTTGCCCTCTTGCTTGCCGATGATCGTGCTGATGGTGCCCAAGGCACCCGGCTGGTTGGTCACCATGACGGAGATGCGGGTCGAGGCGAGCGGCGGCTCGCCCTGCCCGCTCCAGCCGATATCGACGAAGCGGTGCTCGCTCTCGCCCATCCGCCCCACGGTGGCGCAGTCGCGGCAATGGATGGAGATCGGCCGGCCGGTGCGCACGATGCCGACGATGGGGTCGCCGGGGATCGGCCGGCAGCAGCCGGCGAACTGATAGGCGATGCCGCTCGGCAGCCCGGCGATGACGCCCGAGCGACCCTCGTCGCTCTCGGCCGGCGGGCGCTTGAAGAGGACGATGTTGTCGAGGTCCTCACCCCGCTCGCGTTCCGCAACCCTGCCGTCCCGGGCCGGCAGCCGGAGCGCCGGGGCGGGGATGGCCTGCAGCACCAGCCGGGCGGCGAGCTGGCCCTCGCCCACCTGGACCAGCATGTCCTCGAGGCTGGCATGGCCGAGCTCGGTCGCCGCCTGGGCGAGCTGCTTCTCGGTCGGCTGCATCGCCTCGGCCCTGGCCGTCCGGGCCAGCATCTCGCGGCCGCGGGTGACGTAGTCGTCGCGCTGGCGGGCCTTGAGCGCCCGGCGGATGCGCGCCTTGGCCTTGCCGGTGGCGACGAACCGCTCCCAGGCGGCTGTCGGCCAGGCGTTGCGGCTGGTGATGATCTCGACCTGGTCGCCGTTCTCGAGGGTGTGGCGAAGCTGGACCATGCGGCCGTCGACCTTGGCCCCGACGCAATGGTCGCCGACCTCGGAATGGACGGCATAGGCGAAGTCGACCGGCGTGGCGCCGCGCGGCAGCGCGATCAGGTCGCCCCGGGGCGTGAAGCAGAACACCTGGTCTTGGAACATCGCGAGCTTGGTGTTCTCGAGGAAGTCCTCGGGCTCGGCGGCGTGCTCGAGGATCTCCAGCAGCTCGCGGATCCAGCGATATTGCCTGCCCTCGGTGACCCGGCTCTCCTGCTTGTAGGCCCAGTGCGCGGCGACGCCGAGCTCGGCCACCTCGTGCATCTGCCGGGTGCGGATCTGCAGCTCGATCTTGCGCTGCTCGGGGCCGATGATGGTGGTGTGCAGCGAGCGGTAGCCGTTGGGCTTGGGGGTCGAGATGTAGTCCTTGAAGCGCCCGGGCAGCATCTTGTAGCCGGCATGGATGACGCCGAGCGCCGCGTAGCACTCGTTCACGCTGTCGACGAGCACACGGAACGCGATGATGTCGGAGAGCTGCTCGAAGCTGACGTTCTTGCGCTGCATCTTGCGCCAGATCGACAAGGACGACTTCTCGCGGCCGGCGACATCCGCCTCGATGCCGGACTCGGCGAGGTGCGCCTTGATGCGGGCGACGATCCGCTCGACCAGGTCGGTGTCGTCGCGGCGGAGCTGCTTCAGCCGGGTGGCGACGCTCTCGCGCGCATCGGGCGACAGCTCGGCGAATGCCAGGTCCTCGAGCTCTGCCTTGAGCTGGTCCATGCCGATCCGCTCGGCGAGCGGCGCGTAGATCTCCATCGTCTCGCTGGCGATGCGCTGGCGGCGCTCGGGCGAGGCGATGAAGTGCAGGGTGCGCATGTTGTGCAGCCGGTCGGCGAGCTTGACCAGGAGCACGCGGATGTCCTCGGACATGGCCACGAGCAGCTTGCCGAAATTCTCGGCCTGCGCCGTCTGCGCCGACTGGAGCTGGATCTTGTTGAGCTTGGTCACGCCGTCGACGAGGCGGGCGATGGTGTCGCCGAAGAGCCGACGGATCTCGGGCAGTGTGGCGCCGGTATCCTCGATCGTGTCGTGGAGCAGCCCCGTGGCGATCGAGGCGGCATCGAGCTTGAGCCCGGCGAGAATGCCGGCGACCTCGACGGGGTGATGGAAATAGGGATCGCCCGACGCCCGGAGCTGCGCGCCATGCGCGCGCATGGCGTAGACATAGGCACGGTTCAGCAGATCCTCGTCGACCCCCGGGTCATAGCTCTTGACCAGCTCGACGAGCTGGTATTGCCGCATGACCTTGCGGCGTTGCTCCGGCCTGGCTTCCTGCGGCATGGTGTCGCAGGATTCCTCAACGGCCAGTGGCGGCGCCGGATCGAGCGTCACCGTCGCCGTCTCGGTCATCGCCGTAGCAGCGCGCGCAACCCGCGGCAGGACCGGCGGCCGCGGGCCGCCAGCCAGCGGGGGGTTGAACGCGACGGTTTCATCAGTCGTCGTCGAGCACGTCCTGATCGCCGTAGTCCACACCCGCCGGCATCATGTCGTCCTCGCTGGGCTGCCGGCTGGGAATGAGCGCCTCGAGCTCCTGGGCGAGATCGTCGGACAGGTCGCCTTCATCGTCCGAATGCCGGCGCAGGCCGTGGATCAGCTCGTAGCGGAGATGGTCGAGGTCGATCGTGGAATCGGCGATCTCGCGCAGGGCGACGACGGGGTTCTTGTCGTTGTCGCGCTCCAGCGTGAGCCCCGAGCCCGCCGAGATGTCGCGGGCGCGCTGCGCCGCGAGCATGACCAGCTCGAACCGGCTCGGCACCCGCTCGACGCAGTCTTCAACCGTAATTCGTGCCATCGATCATCCGTTCAGGGGTTGTCCATTCCTCGTCCCTACAACCTAGTCATGCTGCGGCGCGGCGCAAGCGGCAACACCCCTCGCCGCCGAGCGGCCTTTCGTCTCCCTCCGCCGCCCGATGGCGGCCTTTCCCGGCCCCCAACCAGGCTTGGAGCGCCGGCCCGAAGCCGCTACCCTGCCTCGCGTGTTCCGCATGGGAACCGGCGCCCTCGGTCCGGCATTCGATAAGGTCGGCCCAGATTGAATGAACCGCGGCAACGACCGCCTCACACTCCGGAGTTTGGCATTATGGCCAGGCCAGCAGCCTTCAAGCATTTCCACCCCGATGAGCGCTTCGCCGTGTTCATCGACGGTGCCAACCTCTACCAGACCGCCAAGGCCCTCGGCTATGACGTGGACTACCGGCGCCTTCTGGAGGTGTTCTCGGGCAGCGGACGGCTGCTCCGCGCCTATTACTACACGGCATTGCTCGACGAGCAGGAGTATTCGCCCATCCGGCCACTGGTCGACTGGCTCGATTACAATGGCTACACCATGGTCACCAAGCCGTTGAAGGAGTTCAGCCAGGGCGCCGGGCGTCGCAAGTTCAAGGGCAACATGGATGTCGAGCTCACGGTCGACGTCATGGAGGTCACCGGCGCCGTCGACCACGTCGTGCTGATGACCGGCGACGGCGACTTCCGCCGCCTGGTCGAGGCGGTGCAGCGCCGTGGCGTCAAGGTGAGCGTGATCAGCACGATCAAGACGCAGCCGCCGATGATCGCCGACGAGCTCCGCCGTCAGGCCGATTTCTACGTCGAGCTCGCCGATCTCACCGAGCACATCGCCCGGGCCCATGCACCGCGACCGGCGGTGACAGAGGACCCCGAGGAGGATGAGTACGAGGAAGAGGAGTACGAGGACGACGACGACGACGTCGAGTACATCGAGGACTGACGATCAACGCGTCGCCCCCGCGCATCGCGCTGCCCGGCTGCAGCCGGGCAGCGCGAGCTCGGGCTGCTAGCCCCGAGGCGCATGGTCGAAGAGCCGGTCGCCCTGCTCGTCGATGATCTGCCGTCCCTTGACGATGGCGAAGTCACGGGCCTGGTCGGCCGAGGCATGGGTGTCGGCGCGGACGAAGCGATGCTCGCGCTTGCCGTCCGGAAAGTCCTTGCTGATGGTCCCGGCGGTGAGGAACTGGCTGCCCTTGCTCATGGCCGTCGGCTGGATCTTGCAGCCCTTGTGCTCGACCGCATCGCCGAGCGCCTTGCCGGCGCCGGACTCGCCACTCGTCGCCTCGCCTCCTCCGAAGAGCTTCTTGATCAACCCGCCGAGCATCGACTTACTCCCTGTTCGCGCATGGCACCCTGGCCCGTCGCCGGTGGCCGGGCTCAATAGGTCAGGAGCGGCGGCAGCGTCCCGGCTTCCGCGATCCAGCGTGCCACCATGCTCTCGGCCGGGACGGCGCGCGTCAACTTCTTCCGGGCGTTGACCTCCTCCATCCGCGTCGCGAGGTTGGCGGCGTTG
>ERZ795053.2294-NODE-2294-length-23420-cov-6.609245_pt1 | contig 23420 bp, 23 predicted proteins | sample MGYA00375137_ERZ795053 | MGnify/ENA primary metagenome ERZ795053 (study PRJEB30182, sample SAMN05720284) | activated sludge metagenome | isolation source: Anaerobic digester | place: Hong Kong | collected 2014-12-17 ...
GCCCGGGACGGCCTGACCCGACATCGTGGTGAGTGATCGGCATCGTGGTGAGCCCAATGCGGCCGTATACGACTCACCGACGTGCCGACGACTCACCAACGTGCCGACGACTCACGAACCGCCGGGCGTCGGGCCCACTTTCCCCCCATGGCTGGCCGACCTAGGCTGACCCCATGCTCGCCGAGTCACTCCTGGCCCTGTCCTTGGTCGACGTGAAGCCCGTGGAGACGGGGCTGTCCGCGCCGACCAGCGTGGTCGCGGCCCCCAACGGGACTCTCTTCGTCACCGAGAAGGAGGGCCGGATCGTCAAGATCCCGCGCAAGGGCAAGGCCACGACCTGGTACCGGATCCGGGTCTCCTCCGAGGGCGAGCAGGGCCTGCTGTCCATGGTCCGCATCAACAACAAGCGCTTCTACGCCGCCTACACCGACGCCAAGGGCGCGCTTCAGGTCTCGCGCTTCACCAAGGGCGGCGGCCAGCGAAAGATCATCCGGATCCCACATCCTCAGTACACCAACCACAACGGTGGTCAACTGCAGCTCTCCAAGGGGCTCCTGTACATCTCCACCGGTGACGGCGGCGGCAGCGGGGATCCCTTCGGTGCCGCCGAGCGACTGTCCGACCTGCGAGGCAAGATCCTGCGGATCGACCCCACCTGTGGGTCGAAGCGCTACTGCATCCCCGCCAGCAATCCACGCGCCGGCAGCCCGGTGATCGCCTATGGTCTACGCAACCCGTGGCGCTTCAGCATCGATGCCAGCACCGACCAGATCTGGATCGGCGACGTCGGGCAGAACGAGGTCGAGGAGATCGACCGCATGGGGGTGACGGCGCCGCTGACCGACTTCGGGTGGTCGTGTTGGGAAGGCCGCCGGTCCTACAACCCCGACCGCTGTGCCGGACGCGACGTGACCGCACCGGCCCTGACCTACGGGCGCTCGGAGGGCGAGAGTGTGACGGGCGGCTACGTGTACCGCGGCGCGAAGGTCCCGAAACTGCGCGGCTGGTACGTGTTCGGGGACTTCGTCAGCGGGCGACTGTGGGCGTACCGGGACGGCAGCCGCAAACGCATCGGTCGCGCAGACGGCGTCACGTCCTTCGGCCTCGACCAGCGCGGTGAGTTGCTGCTGACGACCATCGACGGTCGCGTGCTGCGGATCACGAAATAGGGTTTGATCATGCGATATGCCCTGACCGGAGCAACCGGTTTCGTCGGCGGTCACTTGGCGCGGCAGTTGCGCGAGGCCGGCCACGACGTCGTCGCCGTCGTCCGCAGCCCCGCGAAGGCCGGCGCCCTCACCGAGATGGGGGTCGAGGTGGTCCCCGGCGATGTGACCTCCCGCTCTTCTTTGGTCGCGGCGTTCACGGGAGTGGACGGAGCCTTCCATGTGGCCGGGTGGTACCAGTTGGGCAGCGACCACCCCGAGCAGGGCTGGGCCGTCAACGTCCAGGGCACGCGCAACACCCTCGACGCCGCACGGGAGGCGGAGGTCCCGCGCGTCGTCTACACCTCCACCCTCGCGGTGAACTCGGACACCGGCGGGCAGGTGCGGGACGAGACCTACCACTACACCGGGGGGCACCTTTCGGTGTATGACCACACCAAGGCCCAGGCCCACCTGATCGCCGAGGAGTATGCCGGGCGCGGGCTCGACGTCGTCACGGTCATGCCCGGAGGCATCTACGGGCCGGGCGACACCAGCCAGATCGGCGAACTCATCCGGCAAGCCGCCCACGGCCGCCGGGTCCTCGCCCCGAGCGGCCTGCGGATGTGCATGGCACACGTGGACGACATCGCGGCCGGCCATGTGCTGGCGATGGACAAGGGGCGTGCCGGCGAGTCCTACATGCTCGCGGGGCCGCAAACCACACTGGTCGACGTGCTGCGGATCACCGCGGAGATCGCCGGCGGTAAGGCCCCCATCGTGCTTCCCGATGTGGCCGTGGGCGCCAGCGAGAAGATGATGGGGCTGCTCGAACGTGTCGCCCCGGTCCCGTCCACCTACCGCGCGGAGTCCCTGCGCGCCTCCCGGGCCTCCTACCTCGGCTCCCCCGCGAAGGCCAACGCGGAGCTGGGGTGGTTCGCGCGGGACCTGCGCATCGGACTCGCGGAGACGGTCGAGGACGAGCTGCGGGGATGACGGGGCTCGTCTCGGCCCGTTTGTGACGTTGTTGCGGGATTTCCAGCCGCTGAACCCAGCACCTTCCTGACAAACGGGGCGCAGAGGCCGCCAACTTCGTCGCAAAGGCCGCCACCCGGGGATTGCGACGCGGGGAAGGGGGCGCTGAAAATCGCGCCAAAATCGGTGCATCCAAATCCCGCACCCTCTGCGAACTCCTGTATGCAAGCCATTCCCACAGGAGGAGAAATGACAATCAAGCGCACGCTGGCAGCGACCACCGCGATCGCCGCCACCACCGCCCTCGGCGTCGGCCTGGCCGTCGCCCCCGCCTCGGCCAAGCAGGGCACCGCCCCGCTGGCCGGCGTACTGGTCGACCAGAACCAGTTCGACAGCAACGGCAAGGACTACGACATCGTGACCGAAGCGGTGCTCGCCGTTCTGGCCAGCAAGCCGCAGAGCCCGGTGTCGGCCCTTACCGACGGCAAGGTGCGCCTCACCGCGTTCGTGCCGCAGGACCGCGCCTTCATCAGCCTGGTCACCGCCGTGACCGGCAGCAAGCCCGCCTCAGAGCAGGCCGCATTCGAGACCATCGCCGGTGCGTTCAGCATCGACGTGATCGAGCAGATCCTCGAGTACCACGTCGTGCCGGGTGCCACCATCACCGCGAAGAAGGCAGTGAAGGCCAACGGCGCCAAGCTGAAGACCGCCGAGGGCAAGAACCTCAAGGTCATCGTGAAGAAGGGCAAGGTGTTCCTGAAGGACCGCACCGCCGTGACCAAGAACGCGCGTGTCGTCCAGGTCGACATCAACAAGGGCAACCGCCAGATCGCCCACGGCATCAACCAGGTGCTCCTGCCGATCAACCCTGCCGGCTGATTCACGAAAGTGGAGTGAGGTGTCTGTCGTCACAGCACCAACTCGCCGAGCCTCCGCCATGTGCGAGACTCGACCCATGCAGGACGTCGACGTCGCCGAAGTAGGGCGACAACTGGCGGCAGGGGACGAGTCCGCACTGGCGGAGGCTTACGAGCGTTGGTCGCGACTGGTGTACACGGTGGCGCTGCGGTCGGTAGCGACCCAGGCCGACGCCGAGGACATCACGCAGGCGGTGTTCATCTCGGCCTGGCGCAGCCGGGCGAGCTTCAACCCCGAGGCCGGGAACGTGCCGGGGTGGCTGCTGGCCATCACCCGACGCCGGATCGCAGACCACCACCGCAAGCGCCGCGACGAGGTCCCTCTGGACAATGCACCGGAGGCCTCGCACGAAACGCCCGACATCACCGACCAGGTCTCCGTCGCCGACGAGATCGACGAACTCGGGGAGCCGGCCGGACAGATCATCCGACTGGCCTTCTTCGATGACCTGACACACCAGCAGATCGCCGAGCGGCTCAACATGCCACTCGGTACCGTCAAGAGCCATATCCGCCGCTCGCTGCTCAAGATGCGTGCACGATTGGAGGTGACCCATGCAGCAGCACTGTGATCCAGAAGACCTCGCCCTGCTCGCCCTCGGTGAGCCGGTCGATCCCGCGTGCTCGGAGCATGTGTCCACCTGCTCCGAGTGCAGCGCAGACGTCACCGAACTGCGCCAGGTGGTGTCGGTGGGGCGCGCCAGTGGTGGCCCGGAGGCCCTGCAGACGCCTCCGCCCCGCGTGTGGCAGGCCATCTCCGAGCAACTCGCCTCGGAGCCGGTGCCGTTGAAACGACCCGAGCCCGCCGCGCCCCGACGCCGTTGGACCGGCCTGGTGGCCGCGGCTGCCGCCGGGATCCTTATCGGTGGTGGCGCTGTGGCGGTGATCACCGGGCAGGACACCCCCGAGACGGTGGTCGCCTCGGCGCAGCTGGCACCCATGCCCGACGGCCCGGACCGCGGCGGCTCGGCGGAGGCGACCCTCAACCGCACCGATGCCGGCTACACGGTCACGGTGAAGGCCTCCGGCGTGGCCGGTCCCGAAGGCTTCTACGAAGTGTGGCTGCTCGATCCCGAGAACAGTGGACTCATCGCACTCGGCTCGATCGCCGCGGGCGAGCAGGAAGCGACGTTCCCGGTTCCGGACGGTGTGGACCTCGAGGCCTTCAACGCGGTCGACGTCTCCGATGAGCCGCTCGATGGCGACCCGACCCACTCGACGGTCACCGTCCTGCGCGGCACGCTGGAGACCTAGACAACCTACGAAAGCGTAAGTTACGGTGTAGAAACTTACGCGATCGTAGGGAGTCCTTGCGTGTCAGTCGCTGCCGAGCAGTACACCCGTCCACCCGAGCCCACCCTGGCCGGCCGCAGCGCTGTCGCGGCCATCGTGATCATCCCGCTGCTCGCCGTGGTCGCCGCGATCCCGGTCGCGTGGAACCACTGGATCAGTTGGCTCGACGTCGCACTCGCTGTGGTGCTGTACCTGATCACGGCGGTCGGCATCACCGTCGGCTACCACCGCTACTTCACCCACGGTTCGTTCAAGGCCAAGCCCTGGGTCGCACTGCTCCTCGGCGTCTCCGGCTCCCTGGCTCTGGAGGGCTCGATCTCCTCGTGGGTCGCCGGACACCGCAAACACCACGCCAACTCCGACGAGGCCGACGACCCGCATTCACCGTGGCGCTACGGGACTGGCGCGTGGGCGGTGACCAAGGGCTTCCTGTGGTCGCACATGGGCTGGCTCATCGCGCAGGAGCCGATCGATGCCCACCGCTGGGCGCCGGACATGCTCAAGCGTCCGCTCACCGCGCGCTTGAGCGCACTGTTCCCCTGGTTCGTGCTCGCAACATTCCTGCTGCCTGCGGCCCTCGGCGGCCTGCTGACCTGGAGCTGGCAAGGGGCGCTCACCGCGTTCTTCTGGGCCGGGCTGGTGCGAATCGCCCTGGTGCATCACGTGACGTGGAGCATCAACTCGGTGTGCCACATCTGGGGCACGCAGCCGTTCGTGAGCCGTGACGAGTCCCGCAACGTGGCCTGGCTCGCCCTGCCGAGCCTCGGGGAGTCGTGGCACAACTTCCACCACGCCGAACCCACGAGCGCCCGGCACGGCGTGCTGCCGCGCCAGATCGACCCGTCGGCAGCGCTGATCAAGTTCGCCGAGGGCCGGGGCTGGGTCTCAGGCGTGAAGTGGCCCAAACCGGAGCGTGTAGAGGCCAAGTTGGCCCGACCCGCCACAATGGGGTCGTGACCAGGGTCCGGATGTCCGCTCAGCAGCGGCGCGAGCAGTTGCTGAGCGTCGGGAAGGCGTTGTTCGCCTCCCGGGGGTACGAAGCCGTCACCGTCGAGGAGATCGCCGCGGCGGCCGAGGTCTCCAAGCCCGTGGTGTACGAGCACTTCGGCGGCAAAGAGGGCCTCTACGCCGTCGTCGTCGACCGCGAGATGCAGGCTCTGTTGCAGCGCATCACGGACGCCCTGACCGGGGACCACCCCCGCCTACTGCTCGAACAGGCCGGGATGGCGCTGTTCGACTACATCGAAGGGGACACCGACGGCTTCCGGATCCTGGTCCGGGACTCCCCCGTCCCGACCGGGAACTTCGCGAGCCTCATCGTGGAGATCGCGGGCAAGGTCGAGTACCTGATGGCCAAGCAGTTCAAGACCCGCGGCTTCAACACCAAACTCGCACCCATGTACTCGCAGATGCTCGTCGGCATGGTGGCGCTGACCGGGCAGTGGTGGCTGGACGTACGCAAACCTGACAAGGACGAGGTGGTCGCCCACCTGGTGAACCTCACCTACAACGGTTTCAGCCATCTGGAACACAAACCGAAGCTGAGCGGGGGCTGAGGCGTACCGAACTGGTTGGTGGTGGCGCCGCAACCTCCCGTGCCAACCAGTAACACGCCGACACCGTCCGAAACGCCTGCGTGTCCCGCAGCGAAGTGGTTGGCGGCGCAGTGCGCCCAACCGGTTCGGTACGCAGACCAAACCCGAGCCGTCCGGCCGATGCATGTCCGGCGTTTCGAGGGGCACGCTCTTGCCATGGCCGAGTTGCTGCAACTGCTCACCCCGGAGGGCGAGCGGCGGCACGATCCGACCTACGACGTCGATGTCTCCGGCGAAGAACTGCGGGCGCTGTTCCGGGACATGGTGCTGGTCCGCCGACTCGACACCGAAGCGCACGCGCTCCAGCGGCACGGGGAGCTCGGCCTGTGGCCGCCGCTGCTGGGTCAGGAAGCAGCCCAGATCGGAGCCGGCCGCGCACTGCACCCGGCGGACTACGTCTTCCCGACGTACCGCGAGCACGGTGTCGCGTGGACCCGGGGCGTCGATCCGGTGGACCTGCTCGCGCTGTTCCGCGGGGTGACCAACGGAGGCTACGACCCGGCGGCCCACAACTTCGCGCTGGCGACCATCGTCATCGGTGACCAGACCCTGCACGCGGTGGGGTACGCGATGGGTGTACAACGCGACGCCGGGCTCGACGCCGCACCCGGCAGCGCCGTCATTTCCTTCTTCGGCGACGGGGCATCCAGCCAGGGCGACGTCAACGAGGCCTTCGTGTGGGCAGCGGTCAACGATGCACCGGTCGTCTTCTTCTGCCAGAACAACCAGTGGGCGATCTCGCAGCCCCTGCACCGGCAGACCCGCATCCCGCTGTACCAACGGGCCGAAGGATTCGGCTTCCCCGGCATCCGCGTCGACGGCAACGATGTGCTGGCCGTCCTGGCCGTGACGCGCGCGGCACTCAAACGGGCACGTGAAGGACGCGGTCCGAGCCTGGTGGAGGCCTACACGTACCGGATGGGCGCCCACACCACATCCGACGACCCCAGCCGATACCGCGTGGACGCCGAACTCGAGCTATGGCGGCTCAAGGACCCGATCGAACGGGTCCGGGCGTACCTGCTGCGCAGCGGCGCCGGTGACCAGGCCTTCATCGACGACGTGACGGCCGAGGCGGAGGATCTCGGGGCCCACCTGCGCGAGGCGTGCCGCGCGCTGCCCGATCCCAGCCCGTCGGCGATGTTCGACCACGTCTACGCCGAACCCCACGGCCTGGTCGCCGAGGAACAGCAGTGGTGGCAGGAGTACCTCGGAGATGGCCATGGGTGAACCGGTCACGCTGGCGTCCGCCTTGAACCGAGCGCTCGCCGATGCCCTGGAGGAGGATCCGGCCGTGCTGGTCATGGGGGAGGACGTCGGCCGGCTCGGCGGGGTCTTCCGCGTGACGGACGGCCTGCACGACAAGCACGGCGACGCCCGCGTGATCGACACCCCCCTGTCCGAGAGCGGCATCATCGGCGCGGCCATCGGACTGGCGATGCGCGGCTACCGACCGGTGTGCGAGATCCAGTTCGACGGGTTCGTGTTCCCGGCCTTCGACCAGATCACCACCCAGCTCGCCAAACACCACGCACGTTCCGAGGGCCGGACCCGGCTGCCGGTCACCATCCGCATCCCCTACGGCGGCGGGATCGGGGCGGTGGAGCACCACAGTGAGTCCCCGGAGGCGTACTTCGCCCACACCGCGGGGCTGCGCATCGTCACCTGCTCCCACGCCCGCGATGGCTACCAGATGCTCCGGCAGGCGATCGCGTGTGACGATCCGGTCATCTTCCTCGAGCCCAAGCGCCGCTACTGGGACCGCGCCGAACTCGGGCCGGTCGCCGAAGACCTGTTCCAATCCCGGGTGGTCCGGGCGGGGACGGACGCCACCGTGATCTGTTACGGGCCCACCGTCCGCACCTGCCTGGAGGCCGCCGGCCTCGCCGACGAGGAGGACGGGGTGTCGTTGGAGGTCATCGACCTGCGCAGCCTGTCGCCGCTCGACCTCGGCTCGGTCATCGAGTCGGTGGCGCGCACGGGCCGCTGCGTGGTCGTGCACGAGGCGCCGGTGTTCGGTGGTCTCGGGGCGGAGATCGCAGCGCGTGTGACCGAACACTGCTTCTTCAGCCTCGAAGCCCCGGTCCTGCGGGTGGGCGCCCCGCACGCGCCCTACCCTCCGTCAAAACTGGAGCACCTCTACCTCCCTGACGTGGACCGGATCCTGGACGCCGTGGACACCGTGAGGGGGATGTGATGCCGACCTTCCGCATGCCCGATGTCGGGGAGGGCCTCACCGAGGCCGAGGTCGTGCGCTGGTTCGTCGAGCCCGGCGAGCAGGTCAGCGTCAACCAGATCTTGTGCGAGATCGAAACCGCGAAGGCCGTCGTCGAACTCCCGAGCCCGTTCGCCGGGACGGTCGCGCAGCTCCACGCACTGCCCGGCGAGGTGGTGGCGGTCGGCGCGGACCTGATCAGCGTCGAGGGCGGGCGGGAGCCGGTGCTGGTGGGATACGGCACAACCGAGCAGAAGCCCACACGCCGACGTCGCCGGCCGGCGACCCCGCAGGGCACGGAATCACCGGAGGCAGGCCCACCGGGGGCCGACGCCAAACCGGTCCGCCACGGCGGCTTCGAGGTCGCCCGCTCCACCGAGGAACGCCTGCAGGCCGAGCGTCCCCGGCCCCGCACGAAACCTCCCGTACGGCGCTTGGCCAAGGAGTTGGGGATCGACCTCGTCGCCGTCGATCCGACCGGGCCGGGGGGCCTGATCACGCGGGCCGATGTGGAGCGCGCGGCATCCCAACGTCAGCAGACTCAGGCCGGGGGTGACCAGATCATCCCGGTGCGCGGGGTGATGCGGGCCATGGCGCAGGCGATGGTGACCTCGGCGTTCAGCGCTCCGCACGTGACGGTGTGGATGGACGTCGATGTCACAGAGTCGGTGGCACTGCTCGAGCGCTTGCGGGCACGGCATCCGGACGTGAAGTGGTCCCCGACGGTCCTGGCCGCCTACGCGCTGGTGTCCCAGGCGGTCCACCACCCGCGCATCAACGCGACGTTCGACGCAGCGGCGGAGGTCATCATCCAGCACGCGGACGTCCACCTCGGACTGGCCGTGGCCACCGAGCGAGGGCTGCTGGTGCCGCGGATCGTGGACGCCGCCCAGATGTCCCTGGTGGAGCTGTCCGGGGCGGTCGACGCGATGACGCAGGAAGCCCGGGCGGGTTCACTCGGACCCGCCGAACTCACGGGCAGCACCGTCTCGTTGACCAATGTGGGGGTTTTCGGGGTCGACGGCGGCACTCCCATCCTGCCGCCCGGACACGTCGCCATCTTGTGTCTCGGCCGAGTCGTGGACCGGCCGTGGGTCGTGGACGGACAGGTGTGTGTCAGACCGGTGGTCACGCTCACGCTGTCCTTCGACCACCGGTGCATCGATGGGGCGCTGGGCTCGCAGGTCCTCACCGGGATCGCGCAGTTCCTCGCCGACCCCGCCGTCGGTTTGGCAGGCGCTACGGCGCCACGTTGAGACCGGCCAGCACCGCCGCCGCCCGGGCCTCGTCGCCCTCGATCGTCGCAGTGCCCGGATCACCGCGCCGTCCGGAGCCGAGCCGCACGAAGTCCAGCGGCTGCATGGTGATGGTCACCTGTGCGGCGCTCGGTTCGACCAGTGCGCCGCGGCCGTCCTCCCCGACACCGACCCACGCGTCGATCCAGTCCGGCACGACGAAATGCAGGACGTCTCCGGGTACGGCCCCGGCGCGCTTCACCCACACGTAGCCGAAACTGTCCGCCATCAACCCGGCGGTCACGCGGGCGCCGTCGCCGAGTTCCGGCACCGGCATCTCCAAGGCGTCGCGGATGTCGAGGTCGTGCAGGAAGATGTCGAAACACCGCATCCGCAGGACGCGGCCCAGGGACCGCTCGATCCCGCCCACACCCATGACGCGGACACCTGCGTCCTGTGGTCCGCTGGTCAGTTGCTCGGCGCGGGTCGCGAACGCCTCCGCGAGTTCTGCCCGCACCTCGGACGGTGTCCATCCACGGCGATAGTCCACACCGATCTCGGTGTACCGCGAGAACAGGTCGTCGGCGTGCGGCAACGCCTCCCAATCCGGTTCGTGCGCGGGAAGGGGTTCGCCGCTCAACTCGACCTCGAGCGCCGCCGTGTGCGCAACGATGTCCCCGACGGTCCAGCCCGGCAACAGCGACGGGCGGTCGAAGTCTGAGTCGGGGATCTGAGCCACAGTCTGGGCGAAGGCGTCGCTGGCTTGGAGCCAGGCCGTCACGAGGGGGTTCATGAGGGCAAATCTAGAGGGCGGTTCGTGAGAGGTTGTCCCGCAGGTGAGAGATTGTCGGGCTGACAACCGCTCACGAGGACGCCAACCTCTCACCCCGCCACGAGAACACCACTACCCTGACCCCATGACCCGTGTCGCTGCGGTACAACTCGCACTCTCCGACGAGTCGGACCCCTCCGCCCGGCGACACCGGGTGCGGGAACTGGTGGCCGGGATCGACGCCGAACTGATCCTCTTGCCCGAGTTGTGGGAGGTCGGCCCGTTCGCCGTCGCGGAGAACCTCGATCACGCCGTCCCGCTCGACACGTGGATCCGTCACATGTCGGATCTGGCGCCGGGACGCACACTGCACGCGGGGTCGTTCCTCGAACGCGACGGAGACGACCTCTACAACACCTCCGTCGTGTTCGGGCCAGACGGGGAGGTGCTGGCGACGTACCGGAAGATCCACCTGTTCGGCTTCGACACCGGCGAGGCGGTCACCTTGTCGGCCGGCAGGGACGTCGTGACGGTGCAGACTCCGCTGGGCACCACGGGGCTGGCCACCTGCTACGACCTGCGCTTCCCGGAGATGTTCCGGGCGCTGACCGACGTCGGTGCCACCGCAGTGCTGATCCCCACCGGCTGGCCCGAGGCCCGAATCGGCCACTGGGACCTGCTGACCGCGGCCCGGGCCACCGAGAACCAGCTCTGGCTGATCGGCGCGAACTCCACCGGGGTCAGCAACGGCACGCAGATGGGCGGTCACACGGTGGTCGTCGACCCGTGGGGGCAGGTGGCCGCCGTTCTCGATGAACCGGGGGTACTGGTGATCGACCTCGACCCCGACCGTCCGGCGCAGGTTCGCGCCGAGTTCCCGGTGCTGCGGGATCGTCGGCTCTAGACGAGCGCGACCGCCCCGCCTGCCCACAGCGCGGCAGCGAGCAGACACGACCCGAACTCGATCAGCACCGACCAGCCTGCGGATTTCATGGCCTGCACTGTGGTGGGCCACGCGTCCTTGAAGGTCTTGAGCCGGATCGCCTCCGCGAGGAAAACCCCGGCGATGAAGCCGATGACGAGGCCCACGACCGGGATCACGAAGAACCCGATCACCGCACCCACGCCGCCGACGATAAGGACCCAGTTGGGGACGCCGCTGGCCTTCATCTGCTTGCCGGGGATCAGGTACTTCAGCAGCTGGCCGACGCCGATGATGGCGACGGCGCCGATCGCGATGGCCCAGGCGGTCGTGCCGCCGGTCACGACGGCCCACACGATGATCGCCCCGGCCACCAGAAGGGCGCCGGGGAGGATGGGCACGATGGTGCCCGCGAGCCCGACCAGGATCGCGAGCGCGACCAGGATGTTGGTCATGGCTTCAGGGTAGGGGTCAGCGGTTGTTCAACTGCTCGAAGGAGCCGAGCACCTGGTTGACGCCCTGCATGGACTTGTCGCGGTCGAGTTCCTCGGAACCCTCGCCCACCATGCGCAGGCCCTCGATGCCCTGAGCAAGCAGCTTCTTGGCCTGCGGGTCTTCGATCTCCGCCAGACGCGGCTCGAGTTCCGTGGCGACCTCTTGGAGGTGGCGACCCATGGCCTTCATCTTCCCGAACTGCAGTTTGCTCGCCATGTCCTGCAACTGCGCCATCTCGGCCGCGGCGTTGCCCAGGTCGGACTGGAGTTGGAAGATGTTCTGCTCGTCGGTGGCCCCTTCGTCGAAGGTCGGGGCGGTGTAGTTGGCATAGGAGGTCGTCGTGGCGAACATGTAGTTGTACGCGGCCGCGCCCCCGAGCAGCAGGACGCCGAGGGCGACCAGCACGAGGACGATGCGACGACTCATACAACCATTGTGCCCACGTGTGGTGGATCTGAAACACCTGGAACTCGGAAGGGCGTCGGTTGCGGATCCGTGAGGGTTCGGTACTCCCGTGAGAGTTCGGGACTCCGGGGAGAGTTCCACGCCCGTCTACGACTCACCGCAGTACCGACGACTCACGGCAGTACCGACGACTCACCGCAGGCGTCACCAAACCCTAGAACCAGATCCCGGAGACGAGCATCGCCGCGATGATGGCTGCCCAGCCGATCACGATGAGCACGTCCCAGGAGCCCGTTGCCAGGCGCGTGGCCAAGCGCTGCGCACCGCCTGTGCCGTGCGCTGCCACCATCCGGTTCGTGCCGACGACGGTGGTCAGGACAGCCGCCGCACACACGGTGCAGAAGGGGCACAGCGATCCAACCGCGTAGGCGACCTCGAACATGTACCAGGTCAGGAAGGCCGCGAAGAAAACCGCGAGCCCGAGCATGGCCGTGTGGAATCCGGCGACCAGCTTGCCGCCTGTGGCGACCACCGCACCGGACGTGCCGAGCACGGCGAACATGATCACGCCGAGCAGCGCGTTCGGCGGGCCGAGGACGCTGGACTGCCAGGCGAGCAGGACCGGCGTGCAACCCACCGTGGAACTGATGTCGCAGAACGAACCTGCGGCCGGATCCTTCAGCAGGGCGATCTTGTCCATGATGGTGATCGACCCCGACACGATCCCGATGGCGCTGGCCACGAGGACCAGCCATCCCCACGGTCGTGCTGAGCGTTCGACCGGCGCGACGGGAACGGGGGTCAGTTCTTCGGCGATGCTCATACCCGAAGTATCGGCCGGATCCTCAAGGAACTACAGAACCGAAATTCCGGATGAACAGCGCCTCGGCGAGCACTGCCCGCTGCAGTTCCCCGAGGTCCACGCTCTCGTTGGGGGCATGGATCCGGGCCAGCGGGTCCTGTGCGCCGAACAGCAGGATCTCGGCCTCGGGCACCGCCGCCATCAGCGAGTCGATGAGGGGGATGGAACCCCCGGCACCGATCTCCTGGACGGGCTTGCCGTAGGCCTGCTGCATCGCAACGCGCGCCGCGGCATAGGCAGGCCCCGACGTGTCCACCCGCACCCCTTGCCCGACAACGTCCGGAGTCACCTCCACCTGCACCCCCCAAGGGGCGTGCGTTTCCAAGTGACGGATCAGCGCATCGCGGGCGGCCACCGCGTCCAGCCCCGGCGGAACCCGTAGCGACACCCGCGCCTTGGCGTACGGGATGACTGCGTTCACGGCACCTTGCGTGGGCGGCGCATCGATGCCGACGACGTTGACGACCGGCTTGCTGAACAGCCGCGAGGAGATGCTCCCCGTGCCGATCAGGGGCTGGTCCGGTTCGACGCCGGCGAGGTCACGGAAGTCCGACTCATCGAAGTCCGGGCCATCCCAGTCGAAACCGGAGATCCCCTCGATCGCTGTTTCCCCGTCGGCGTCCCGCATCGTCGACAGCACGGTGATCAGGGCCATCAGCGCGTCCGGCGCCGGACCGCCGAACATCCCCGAATGCACGGCACCAGCCAGCGTGCGGCACTCCACGGTGACCGCCGCCATTCCCCGAAGGGCGGTGGTGAAGGTCGGCTCGGCCAGCCGGGCGTTGCCCACATCGGCCACCACGATCGCGTCCGCGCTGAAGAGCTCGGGGTGGGTACGCGGGTACTCGGCGAACGGCCCTCCCCACTCCTCCTCCCCCTCCACGATGACCCGCAGGGTGCACGGTGGCCTGCCGTCGAACGCGCGCATCACGGCGGCATGGATCACCACACCCGATTTGTCGTCGGCGGCACCGCGGCCGTAGAGCCGGCCGTCACGCACCGTGGGCTCGAACGGCGGGCTGTGCCACAGCGAGACATCGCCGGCGGGCTGCACGTCGTAGTGGGCGTACAGCAGAACCGTCGGGCTGCCCTGCGGGCCGGGTGCTTCCGCGACCACGGCGGGCTTGCCACCTTCGATGTCCAGTCGTTCCACGCGCGGGAAACCCGCGGACCGGTAGATGTCGATGACCTTCTGGCAGGCGCGATCGATCTCCTCGTCAAGGAACCCGGGGAAGGCACAGCCCGGGATGCGGACGAGTTCCTCGAGGTCGGCGCGGGTCTGGGCGAAATCGGCGGCGACGCGTTCTTCCATGCGCTCAGTCTGCCGGGCAAACGTCAGTCGGAGACCCAGGGCGCCGGCTGTTTGCTCAAGAACGCCATCATTCCGGCCTTCGCCTCATCGCTGTTGAACATGTGCGCGGAGACCTCGGCCGTCCACGCGAACGCTTCCGTGCGCGGCATTCCCGGGACCCGGCGCAGGAGGTTCTTCGTCGCGGCCAGCGCCTGCGGACCCCCCTTGGCCAAAGCGTCGACGTAGGCGGCGACGGTTGCCTCGACCTGATCCGCGGGTACCGCCTTGTTGATCAGCCCCGACTTCGCGACGCGGGCGGCCGGCACCCGTTCGCCGAGCAACAGCAACTCGATGCCGTCGCGACGGTTCATCCGATCCAGACAGACCACCGAGATCACGGCCGGCGCCACCCCCACGCGAACCTCGGAGAAGGCGAAGTGCACGTCCTCGCTGGCGACGGCGAAGTCGCACGCGGCCACCAGGCCGTTGCCGCCTCCGGCGACGTGACCCTCGACCTTGGCGATCGTGGGCTTGGGGCAGTCCAGGATGTTCTCCAGAACGGCCACCAGCGCCATCGGCCCCTGCGCGGTGAACGACTCGGCGTCCGCCGTGGACGCACCCTTGAGGTCGGCACCGGCGCAGAAGGCCCGGCCCTCGGCGGCCAGCACTACCACGCGGACCTCGGGATCCTCGCCGGCGCGGACGAGGCCGTCGGACAGCGCGGCCATCGTTTCGGCGTCGAGGACGTTGCGCGCGTCCGGCTTGTCCAGGGTGAGCGTGGCGACGCCGTCGGCGACCTCGTACCTCACTTGCGGCCCATCCCCTCGAGCAAGGCGATGACCCGCAGCATGACCTCGTCGGCACCGCCACCGATGGACGTCAGGCGGGAGTCGCGGAAGTACCGTGCCGGCCACATCTCCTCGGCGTAGCCCATGCCGCCGTGGAACTGGACGCACTTGTCGGCCACCTGCCGCTGCACACGGCCGGCTTTGAGCTTGGCCACCGTGGCCATCCGGGTCACATCCTCACCGTTGTAGTAGGCCTCCGCGCAGGTACGGCAGAAGGCCTCGAGGACATCGACCTCGGCGTACAGTTCGGCGAGTTCGTACTGCAGGTACTGGTTGGCCAGAAGCGGCTTACCGAAGGCGTTGCGCTGCTGCAGGTAGTCCTTGGTCTTGTCCAGTGCCTTGCGCATGCTGGCGACCGCCATGTAGGCGCCGATCAGCCGCTCGTCCTGGAACTGCGCCATCTGCTGCTGGAAACCGCGGCCCACCTCGCCGATGGTGTTGCTCACCGGCACCCGTACCTCGTCGAAGACCAGCTCGGCGGTGTCCGACGAGCGGTTGCCCATCTTCTCGATCTTGCGGCCGACGCTGAAGCCCGGCGTCGCGGTGGGGACGACGATCTGGCTCATGCCGGCGTAGCCTCCCTCGTCGGAAGTGCGGACCAGCAGGCAGATCCAGTCGGCCTGGGTGCCGTTGGTGATCCACATCTTGCGGCCGGTGATCACCCAGTCGTCACCGTCACGCACGGCCTTGGTGCGGATCCCGGCGACGTCGGAACCGGCGTCCGGCTCGGACACCCCGATCGCAGCCACCATCTCTCCACGCATGGCGGGCTCGAGGTACTGCTTCTTCAGTTCGTGGGTGCCGAACTTGGCCAGCGAGGGCGTGGCCATTCCGGCCTGCACGGCGATCGCCATGGGCACGCCGGCGCAGTCGATGCGGCCGAGTTCCTCCCCAAGCACCAGCGTGAACGAGTGGTCCGCGCCCTGGCCACCGTAGGCCGGGTCGTACTCCAGGCCCAGCGCACCGATCTCGGCGAGTTTGGAGAAGACCTGCTTGGCCGGGAAGATCCCGGCCTCTTCCCAGTCGTCGACGTACGGGTTGATGTCGTTGTCGACGACCTGCCGGACGGCCTTGCGGAATTGCTCGTGCTCTTCGGTGAACTTCATGAAGTTGACGCTAGTGTCAACTTTGGCTCGGGTCAAGGGGCGGACCGGCGGCTGACGCCTTGGTGACGACGTCGCGTCACAGAGCACGGGTGCCGCGGTCGTTGTCGCGAAGTCGGGAAGACACTCCCGGCGTGTCGCCCAACAACGCGACAAGGGGGTCGGGGCTCCGCCGCCGCGCCCGCCGCTTTTGTGACGACGTCGCGCCAACCGCAACACCCTTTGTTGCGAAGGTGAGGGGTCCTTGACCCACAAACCCCGCACTGCGTTGCACACCGGGAGTACACACCGACAACGTCACAAGCACGTGGCCCCGGGGTCACAACGGGGGCTCGGCCGCCCTCAGGCCACCGGGTCAAGCCCCAGGGCATTGACCCACAGGTTGGTCAACGTCGCGTTGATGTCGTCAGTCACCGGCCGCTGCCAGTAGCGCGAGAAACCCTCCACCATGGCGCACAACGCGGTGGCCGTGACATCGGCCGGCAACTCGGCCGGGATGCGGTCCTGTTCCTGCAGTCGGCGGATCGCAGCACTCACCCGCGCGTGGTAGCGGCGGCGGAACTCATCGAGGCGCGCCCCGAGTTCAGGCGTCGTGACGGCTGCCTGTTCGATCACCTGCAGGAGGCGGTGGTTGTCCCGGTAGGCCTGCAGATAGCGCTTGTTCGCCTCGGCGATGCGCGCCATCGGGTCCTTCGCCGAGGTCCGCAGATCGTCCTGCAACTCCACGAGCAACTCGTCGATCACCTGCCCGAGGATCTCCTCCTTGGACTCGAAGTAGGTGTACACGGTCCCATGCGAAACCCCGGCGGCATCGGCGATGTCGTTCATACGGCAATCGTCGAACCCGCGCTGCTCGAAAGCCTCACGCGCGGCCTCGAGCAGGGCGTTGCGGGTGCGGCGGCCGCGCTCGGTGCGGGGATTCACAACAGAGCCTCGGGGACGTCGATCCATACGGCACGCAGTTGTTCGGCCAGTCCCTTCGCCTGGGGATCGCTGCGGGTCGTCTCCGAGACTCCGCGGCCCAACAGCCCTTTGATGACGACGTTGATCGCACGCAACGGCGGGAAGTAGTGGATCTCCACCGGAAGCGTGGCGGCCTCCGGAAGCATCTCGGCCAAGCGCTCCCGGGTGAGGAAATCGCACAGCCACTCGTAGCGGGCGTTGGCGAGTTCGACGGCCTCGGCGTCCACGTCGAGGTCCACGTCGGCGGCCCACACCTCCGCGGTGTCGTGCTGCTCGTCGACCTGTGGCGCGGTGAGGGCGTCCGCCTCCTGCCACGCCAGCGCGACCGCAGCATCCTCGGCCGGGTGACGAATCCACAGGCCGACGTTGGCGTTGCCGCCCTTGTCCCCGCTGCGCGCCCCCACGAACGTTCCGAAGCGACGCCGCGCGAACGGCCCGGCGATGATCGCCTCCTGCGGCGGCGACGGCAGTTCCGCCTTGGCTACAGGCCGTCCGGCCAGGGCCTTGCCACCGGCGACCTGCGCCACTTCCTCATCGTCGATCTCGACGATCACCGGCACATCGTCGATCGCCACCGTGGACGGCCAGTAGACGCCGTAGGGGGAACCGTCCGACGGCGGAGCCGTCGGGAACATGCCCGGGTAGGACGCCAGCGCCGACTCCACAGCCGGTCGGGTGAAGGCCTTGCCGACCTTCTTCGGGTCGTCGTCCTTGGCGGTGATCACCAAGCGCCCCTGGGCCGACGCGACGTCGCGCGGGTCGTCGCTGGCCGGGGGCATGTACTCGACCGTGAGCTCACGCACGCCGAGTCGGGAGCGGGCGCCAAGCTCGGACGGGGCGAGGACCTTGGCCTCCGCGAGCCCGACGCCGCAGATCGTGCGTACAGCGATGTCGGCCTTCTCGGCGGTGTCCGCACCCGTCAGCACCAGTGTCATGGAGTTGCGGAAGCCACCGAGGTAGTTGATCGCCACCTTGAGGGTCTCCGGGGCGCCCTCCCCGCGGACACCGGACAGGCGCACCCGGTCCTTGCCGACCTGATCGATCTCGATGGTGTCGAACCGCGCGGTGACATCGGGGTTGAGATAGTGCTCGTCGCCGACCTCGTAGAGCAGTTGCGCGGTGACCGTGCCCGGGCTGACCAGGCCGCCGGTGTTCGGGTGTTTGGTGATCACGCTGGTGCCGTCGGACGCGAGCTCGGCGATCGGGAAGCCGACGTGCTCGAGCCCAGGGACCTCCCGGAAGAACGCGTAGTTGCCACCCGAGGCCTGCGCACCGCACTCGATGACGTGACCGGCCACCAGCGCACCCGCGAGTGCGTCCAGGGTGTCCGGGGAATCGAGATCCCAGCCGTGCCACCAGGCGGCAGGGCCGATGACGAGTGCCGCATCGGTGACCCGGCCGGTGACCACCACATCTGCCCCCGCCTCCAGCGCAGCCACGATCCCGCGGGCACCGAGGTACGCGTTGGCGCTCAAGGGGTGGCCGGTGAAGGGCTCGCCGGTGTCGAGGTTGATCCACTCCTCACCCACCTCGGCGAACCGCGGAAGGAGGTCGTCACCGCTGACCGAGGCGACCTTGGCGCCAGTACCGAGGTCGCGGATGGCTTGGGCCGCCGCGACCGGGTCGAGCCCGCCGGCGTTGCTCACGACCTTGATGCCCTTCTCGAGGCAGGTCGGCAGGACCTGTTCCATCTGCTGGTGGAACGTGCGCGCGAATCCGGTGCCGTGCTTCATCTTCTGGCGGGCCAGCAGGAGCATTGTGAGTTCAGCCAGCCAGTCGCCGGTCAGCACGTCGATGGGACCGCCGTCGACCATCTCCTGGGCGGCGGCCAGGCGGTCGCCGAAAAAGCCTGAACAGTTGGCGATGCGGACCGGTCGCTTCATGAAGTTGACGCTAGTGTCAACTTTGGGTTCCGGTCAAGGCGTCCCCACAACTGGGCCGCGCGGCAGGCTCGGAGGGCACGATCTGGCCCTTCCCCTTATTCACTGTCCGGTTCATGCCTTTTGTCAGTTTTTCCGCATCGTGGGGCAGGCCCTCCCGCCCAATTGTGGGGCGCCCTCAGACTTCCTCGATGCTCACGACCACCTGGTGGGCGTCGACGGCCTGCCCGGCGCGCACATGCACGGCGGTCACTACCCCGTCGGCGTCGGCGGTGATGGTGTGCTCCATCTTCATCGCCTCGAGGACCACAATGATCTGCCCGGCGGTCACTTCATCTCCCTCGCCGACGCGGACGTCGGTCACAGTCCCCGGCACCGGGGTGGTCGGGCCTCCCCCTTCGGCGGAGTGGGCGTTCTCGTCGAAACGCGGCAGCACCTCGAAGGCCAGGGTCAGCCCGTCCACCGTCACCACGCCGTGGTCCTGGCCAACCACGGCGACCGGCGTGAGGACCCCGTCGAGGTCGACGGATGTCGCCGTCAAGCGGGCGAGACCGAGGTCGGTCGCCTCCCCCAGCAACGGGTCGCCGTCGACGGTCTGCACGCGAAGGCCCTCCCGCTCGCGCATCCATCGCAGCGTGATCGGCGCGCCGGCGATCGTGAGCTGCAGCCATTCGGGCACCGCCGCCACGTTCCGCCATCCCGCCGGAGCCACCGGGCCGTCCTGATCGCGCGCCGCGAGCACGGCCAGCGCATGCCGTACGCGGTCCTGCACCGGCGTGAGCACCGCCTCATGGGTGTCGAGGTAGTCGGTCGTGGTGCGTCCTGCGAGGAAGTCGGGTTCGCTGAGCACGGCGGCCAGTGAGTCCTTGTTCGTCACCACACCCTCGATGCCCGCCCTACGCAGATAGGCCGCGAGGCGCGTGGCGGCCTCGTCCCGGGTGGGCGCGTGCACGATCACCTTCGCGAGCATCGGGTCGTAGTTCGCGGTCACCACGTCACCGGCGACGAACCCCGTGTCGACCCGAACACCGTCGGCGGGCTCGACGTCGAAGATCCGCAAGGTGCCCGTGTTGGGCAGGTAGCCGTTGGCGGGATCCTCGGCGTACAGACGGACCTCGATCGCGTGGCCCGCGGCTGCGATCTGCTCCTGGGTGGCGGGCAGTGCCTCGCCCTCGGCGACGCGGATCTGCCACTCGACGAGATCCCTGCCGGTGATCGCTTCGGTGACGGGATGTTCGACCTGCAGGCGGGTGTTCATCTCCAGGAAGAAGAACTCGTCACCCGCGACCATGAACTCCACAGTCCCTGCGCCCACGTATCCGATCTCGGCCGCCAGGCTGACGGCGGCGGCGGTCATCTGGTCCCGCAGGGCCGGCGTCACACCGGGCGACGGCGACTCCTCGACGACCTTCTGGTGGCGGCGCTGGATGGAGCACTCCCGCTCGAACAGATGCACCACGTTGCCGTGGGTGTCACCGAAGACCTGCACCTCCACGTGCCGGGCCGATTCCAGATAGCGCTCGATGAACACCGTGTCGTCGCCGAAGGCGCTGGCCGCCTCCCGCTTGGCCGCGGCGACCGCCTCGTCGAGATCCTCGGGGCGGTCGACGCGCCGCATGCCTTTGCCGCCACCGCCGGCGGAGGCCTTCACCAACACCGGGAACACGTCGGTCCCGCTGGTGAGCATCGGGACCCCGGCCTTCTCCGCGAGGTTCTTGGCCTCGACCTTCAAGGCCATCGCGCGGATCGAGTCCGGGGTCGGGCCGATCCAGATCAGACCCGCGTCGAGGACGGCTTGGGCGAAGTCGGGGTTCTCGGACAAGAAGCCGTACCCGGGGTGGATGGCCTCGGCCTGCACCCTGCTGGCCGCACGCAGGATCTCGTCGGCGTCGAGGTAGGACTCGATGGCCACCGCAACGTCGGCACTGCGCGTGTGAAGCGCACCGCGGTCGGCCGGCGTGAACACAGCGACAGTGGAGTGGCCGAGGCGGGCTGCGGTCCGGAACACCCGGCAGGCGATCTCTCCACGGTTGGCGACGAGGATCTTCACAAACTTGACGCTAATGTCAAGTTTGGTCCAGGGTCAAGTCCCGCGTGGGCAGAGCCCGAGCTCGTCAGGCGTCGGCCGCCTTCAGCGCCCCCATGAAGTGCGCCGAGATCCCAATCGCAGCGAAGGCCACCAGCAGCATGGTCGCCACCGCGGTCAGCGCTTCCCCGGTCTGCCCGTAGAGCCCGGGGATGTAGGAGAGGGCCAGGCCGTCGAACAGCAGCGCACCGGACATCCCCCCGACAACCATCGAGACCGGGTCGACTCCGCGATTGGCCGCGATGGCACGCAGCAGCCAGACCGTCGGCGGACCGGCGACGAAGACCACCACCAGCAGGACCACGTACCCGACCGGATCCGTGAACACGCCACCAGGGATGAGGCTGATGATCACGGCGAAGATCGCTGCCACCACGATCCCCACCGCGAATCCCCACGGGAAGCCGGACTTCTGCATCGAACTCCTCCAGTCTGTAGTTGCCGCTACAGTACCCGAGGTTTGAAGTGCTCGCTACACTTCGGGCGTGGGATACCGGCACAGGCGCGAGGACATGCTGGCGGCCGCCGTCGACGTGGCCCGGGCCGAGGGGCTGAGCTCGCTGAGTTTCGGGCGGGTGGCCCGGCAGGTCGGAACCAACGACCGCACCGTCGTCTACTACTTCCCCACCAAAGCGGACCTGATCGGGGCGGTCCTGCTGACGCTCGGAGAGGAACTCCAAGCGCTGCTCGCCGAGGCGTTCGGGGAGCAGCCGATCCCACCGGACGACCTCGTGAAGCGGGCGTGGCCCGCACTGGCCCGGCCGGACAGCCAGCCGATCTTCGCATTGTTCTTCGAGATCATCGGCCTCGCCGCCGTGGGCGCAACGCCGTACGACGTCCTCGCACCGGCGATGCTGGAGCAGTGGCTCGCCTGGCTCGAACCGCGTCTCGCCGTCGACGACCCGGTGGAACGCCGGGCGCACGCCCTCGCCGTGCTCGCCCGCATCGACGGATTGCTGTTGCTGCGCACCATCGCGGGATCCGAGGCGGCGCAAGAGGCCGCGCGGGTCAGCGGGCTGACCGACCGGTAGCGCGTTCACCCCGGGTGCGACTACCGTCGCCGGAGTGGAGCACATTCTCGACACCCCTGAGTTCATGCGCACGCTCGCGGAGTTGTCCGAGCAGACCGGGCGCCCCGTTTCGAAGCTCAGCGAGGACGCGCAGTCCTGTCTGAAGGAGATGGCCGTCAAGCCCGGCGGCATGAGCGTGGACATATGGGACAAGTTCTCCCGGTGGCTGTCTCGGGCGTACAAGGTCGACTACATCCCCAGCGAAGTGGCGGCCCTGCGCGAGCTGAACCAGACCAGTGGCCTGATCTTCCTGCCGAACCACCGTTCGTACCTCGACCCGCTCGTCCTGCGCTGGGTCCTCGAGCAGTACGGCTTCCCGCCCAACAACACCCTTGGCGGCGCGAACCTCGCCCTGTGGCCGTTCTCGGAGATCGGTCGGCGCAACGGGATCGTGTTCATCCGGCGGGAGTTCCGCGACGACCACGTGTACCGGGCCGTGCTCAAGACCTATCTCTCCTACTTGATGGAGCAGCGCCACAACCTCGAGTGGTACATCGAGGGCGGTCGCACCCGCACCGGCAAACTGCGGCCTCCGCGCTACGGCATTCTCAGTTACGTCATCGACGCGTTCGCCGAGCATCCCCAGAACGACGTGCACATCATCCCGACGTCGGTCATCTACGACCAGCAGCACGAGGTCAGCGCGATCAGCGCCGAGGAGGCCGGCGGCACGAAGAAGGCGGAGTCGCTGTCGTGGCTGTACAACTTCGCGCGCTCGCAGTCGCGGCGGATGGGCAAGGCCTACCTGCGGTTCGGGGAGCCCTTGTCGCTGGGCGAATCGCTGCAGCTGACCGAGGACGCGGAGGGCAACCTGCGGCCACGACTGGCCGTCCCGAAGGTCGCCTTCGAGACCGCGAACCGCATCAACGCCGTCACCCCCGTGACCCCGAGCGCGATGCTCACCTTCGCGGTGCTCGACAACGGCGACCGCGCGATCACCGTCGACGAAGGGCGCGCGGTCCTGCAGCCACTCATCGAATACATCCAGGCGCGCAAACTGCCCATGACGCAGAACGTCGTGCTCGACGACTACGGGCCGCTGCGCGACACCTTGCGCAACCTGGTTCAGGAAGGCGTCGTCACGCAGTTCGACGGGCCCACCGAGCGTGTCTTCTACGTGAGCCTCGATCACCAGCACGCGGCCGCGTTCTACCGCAACACCGTCATCCACTTCTTCCTCAATCGTGCGATCGCCGAACTCGCGATCATCCAGGCCGCCGAGGACGGGGCCGAGGACGTGAAGACCGCGGCGTGGCACAATGCCGTGCGGATCAAGGACCTGCTCAAGTTCGAGTTCTTCTTCCCGGCCACCCGTGACTTCGCCGGGGAGATGGCCGCGGAGTACGAC
>ERZ795053.2295-NODE-2295-length-23419-cov-10.635679_pt1 | contig 23419 bp, 19 predicted proteins | sample MGYA00375137_ERZ795053 | MGnify/ENA primary metagenome ERZ795053 (study PRJEB30182, sample SAMN05720284) | activated sludge metagenome | isolation source: Anaerobic digester | place: Hong Kong | collected 2014-12-17 ...
CAGGTCGATGAAGGCGCTGACGTAGTAGCTGCCATTGGGAACGGCCGTGAAGCTGTAGACGCCGCCGGGTACGGGAATATCCTGCGAGACCACCGGCGGGTCGTTTAGCGCCGTATGCAAGCCGACCTCAATGATCGTGGCCGCCGGATTTGCACCGGTGTAGGTAACCGTACCCTGAATTTCGCCGCTTTGTGGCAGAGGCATGGTTGGCGTTTCCGTGGCTAATGTCCATTGGCTGAAGGCGGTTACTCCCTCCAATAGCAGGCAATTTTCCGCCTTGTTCACCACGCCGCCCATCTCTTGCCAGGCTGCGCCGTCATAGCGATAGGCGGACAAATCAGCTTCCGTCAGGCCGCCCAATTCGCCATCACTGTAGCAAAAGCTCACGTCTATATCCAAGCCGCTGTCCACGGTGGCCGAGATGGTCCAAGTGACGGCCATTTCGCCGCTGTCGGGGTCGCCGCCGCCGGGCGGCTGATCCAGTTTGGCCACTGTGGTCGTCAAGGGATCGGCGCTGCCGATTTGCCGGGTCATAGAAACCAACGTGCCGCCAAAGATAACGGCCGTGCCCTCCGGCAAATTTGGCACGGTGCTGCTCTCTTGCCCTTGCAGCTCAAAGGCGCCCATGTCGCAGCGGTTGACGCCGGTGAAGGCGTTGGGCCGCGTCGCGCCGCGCTGATCCACAGGCGGGCATTCCGTTGGATGACCGCTGTCGATAGCCGGGCTGCCCGGCAGTATGGCCTGTGTTGGCGTCGCGCCGCCGTTGGCTTGCAGCGCCCCCAACAAGGGGTCTTGCCCGATGATGTTGCCGGTGGTATCTCCGGTAATGGTGCAGGCGCTGTCGTCTTCTATTAAGCTGTAGCCCTGCGAAACAAGGGGGCCGCTGCAATCTGGCCCTGAGCCGGCGGCGGAATTGTTCGCCAGGATGCTGTTGCGCACATAAAGCGGCCCACTCCCAAAAAAGTCGTAGTAAATACCGCCGCCGCTGCCGGCCGCCTCATTATCGCTTATTGTGCTGTTATGCAGGTAAACGGCCGTTCCCGGATTGACAATGGTATAAAAACCACCGCCATTGCCGCCGGACGTGGTGCCCGACGAGGCCGTGTTGCCGCTGATGGTGCTGTTGTCTACCGTTAGATAATCGCTCACCGGTTCCATGTAACACAAACCGCCGCCCAGACCGCCATAACGGCCGCTGCCGGTGGTGTTACCATAGATGGCGCTTTGCGACAGCGTTACCACGCCACGCGCGTACCAGATCCCCACACCGCCACAGCCGCCGCCGGAGCCATCGTTGTTGCTGCCAGCGGCGCCGCTGCCGGTGCTGTTACCGTAAACGGCGACATCTGTCATGGTGAGCGCATCGCCCCGGAAGTGCAGCCCGGCGTCATTGCCGGCTGGGCCGCCGTTGTTCTCGCCGCTGCCGCCGCTGCCGGTGCTGTTGTGGTGAATGGCCGAATCGGAAATGGTGACGATTGTATTGTTGCCCAGATACAAACCGCCGCCGCTGCCGCCCCCTGCGCCGCTTGAGCCGCTTGTGCCAGCCCCGCCCTGCCCGGTTGTGTTATAGGCAATTATGCTGTTGGTGATGGTGATTTGAGAAAACGTAGCATAAACGCCGCCGCCTTTACCACCTGCACTAGGGGCGCTGCCATCGGTCCCCTCACCGCTCTGGTTAGAGACAATATAGCTGTTATCCAGGGTTAAGGGTCCACTCGTATTTATGCCGCCACCATTGCCTCCCTGGCTAACCCCGTTTCCCGCGGAATTGTTGGCGACTGTCACATTTTTCAGGATGAGCGCCCCCCAATTGTAAATGCCGCCGCCCCCGTTTATGGTTTCCGGCGCCTGGCCGTTGCGGATGGTAACATCTTCGATCTGCACCGTAACCCCAGCGTTGGGAATGTGGAATACGCGGTCTATCTGGTTGCCATCGATATAAACGCCCGGCCCGGTGGCCTGGATGATCACGTCATCGGTAATATCCAGGTCGCCGGTATCGGCGTTGTCCTCGCCTGTGCCTGCCTGCGTCAGCAGATACGTACCCGGCTCAATGAGGATGGTATCCTGCCCCACCTGAGCGTTGGCTTCCTGAATGGCTGCCCGCAAGGTGCAGCGACCGGCGAAATCTTCGCAAAAGCCGTTGATGAGATTGTCGTCAATATCTTCTTCAAAATCGACGGTAAAGGTGTAGGTGGTTTCGACCGGGGTATTAGGAATGGCTTCAGAAAAAACCGTTGTGGCACCATGTAGCATTCCTGCTGACAAGCCAAACAGCCCACACACCAATGCAAATACGAACAAGAGTCTGCGGTACATGAGAATGTCTCCTTTGGATGATGTGGAAGGAAGAGAGAGTACGGCCGTTACCCGCTCAAACAATCAAGCAAACAGATGGGGCTTGTCCGTTATTGGGCGCTCCCCGCCACAATGATGAAAGCCGAATGTGTTATTAGGGTATAGAGTGAAAACAGGGGGGTGTAGTGAGAGATGTCACCCCTGGCATGGGTCAAATGTCACTTATGGGGCCGGTTATGGGCTGTGGTATGGGTTCCGGCGCGCCGTATTGACAGCGAAAGGGTAACGGCCGTTCCCCCTGACAGGTGAGTGACATATATCACTTGCTTATTTTGCATCGGAGGCGGCACAATGGTCCTGGGCTGTGAAACGTCTGGTCTGAATGAACACCGTATACGCTTGTATTGGATATAACCATGTCATCCTCATACTTATGGACCCCGTACGCCGGTATCTATCTGGCAACGGCCGTTATCACACTGGTTGCATTTGCCCTCGCCTGGCCCAGACGTCAGACGCCGGCCGGCGCGTACCTCAGTTACATGATGGCCGCCATTACGGGTTGGAATCTGGCAGTGGGCATGGAGGCTCTGGCGGTCGCGCCGGAAACAAAATTTTTCTGGTCAAAAATCGAATATGCCGGTTCAAACAGCACCATTGCTTTGTTCCTGGTATTCGCTCTGGCTTATGATCGGCGGTTTGAATGGCTGCCATGGCGACGACAGATTTGGCTGTGGCTTCTGCCTGTTTTGAACATCGTTATTGCCTTCACGAACGACTGGCATCTTCTGCTGTGGCCCGGTTATTCCGCTTCGCCTACGATGGCCAATCAACTTATTTATTTCCATGGCCCACTGTTTTTTGTGGTTTTGGCGGTGATTTTTTCCTATATTTTCATTGGCGCCTGGTGTATTGGCCACCAAATTGTGCAGAATAATTGGTTGTCGCGGCGACAAGGCGTTACCATGTTGGCGGCTACGGCCGTTCCTTTCCTTGCCAGCGTTGTTTATTTGTCTGAATGGAACCCCTGGCCCGGCTTTAATCTGATCCCCGCCAGTTTCACCCTTACCGGACTAATTGCCATCCTGGCGCTTACGCGCCTGCGCCTATTTGATTTGGTACCGATTGCCCGCTCCCAGTTGATCGAGAATATGCTGAATGGCGTCCTGGTGATTGATAATGACCGGCGAATTATTGATATAAATCCGGCCGCCCGGCGGTTTTTGGCTCTGGAAGAATCAATGGCTATCGGACGGCCGTTAACAGACGTACTGCCACTGGCCGCCGATCTCCTGTCCGCGGGTGGCCAATCTGAGATTTCCCTGGCCTTGGCCGATAACCTGTTTGTAGAAGTTTCCTTAACCCCGGTTTATGACCGTGGACAGATGCAGCGAGGTTGGCTTTTGTTGATTTTGGACGTGACCAAGCGGAAGCAGGCCGAACTGGAATTGCGCGAACTGAATACAACGCTGGAAGCCCGGGTAGCCGCCAATACAAACGAAATCTTGGCAGAAAAAGAGAAGCTTGAAACTGTCCTGCGCAGCGCCGGCGACGCGATCATGCTGCTAAACAGTGATCTGATGATTGAGTATGTGAATAAAGCCTTCACGCAGTTAACCGGCTATCTTTTTGCAGAAGCGGTGGGGCAGTCGGTCTGTGTTTTGTCGCCCGAAAATCAGAAAACGCTGCTGGCTCAGATTATTTTACAGACGGTTAAGTTGGCGGAAGTGTGGCAAGGCGAGACAATGATTCGGCACAAGAATGGCCGTGTCTATAACGCCGATTTAGTTGTGGCGCCGGTGTTTCAGAACGATGGGACTTTATACCGATTTGTCCTTACCCACCGGGACATCGACCGCCAAAAGGCGCTGGCGGAAGCGCGGAATCAGTTCATGCAAAGTGTCTCGCACCAATTACGTACGCCGATTACCAACATCAAATTGTATACCGATTTATTTGTGCGCGGCCGGCAAGAGCGCTGGCCCCATTATACGCAGGTATTGTCTGATCAGGCGGACAGGTTGGAAGCATTGGTCCAGGGCATTATGGACATGGTTGATCTGGACAGCGGTCAGGGGTTCTCTTCCTGGAAGCCAGTTTCCTTGATAAATTTGGTTGAGGAAACCGCAGCCAGGTATGAAGCCGAAGCCGCCGAAAAGGGTTTGAGTCTTGAGTTGGCGCCGCCACCGGCTGATTTTCCGGCCGTCTCCGGCGATGAAAAGCGGCTGCACCAGGCCTTGGCCGAATTGCTGCGGAATGCGTTGGCGTTTACACCGCCGGGCGGCCAGATTGCGCTGCGATTGGCAACGGCCGTCATGGACAATACGCCTTGGGCGCAAATTGTCATCTCCGATACCGGGCCAGGTATTCCGGTGGAGGAGCAAGAACAAATTTTTGATCGCTTTTTTCAGGGCGAAGCGGCTCGGGGCGGGCATTCACCAGGTGTGGGCCTGGGATTGGGCATTGTTCAGGCAATTATGCAGGCGCATGGGGGGCGGGTTACTGTGCAAAGTACGCCGGGCGCTGGCAGCGAGTTTACGCTGTGGTTACGGCCGTTTCTCTCCGTGAATATTGCATAAGGGTTTGCGCCCGGCGTGGGTGGTTTGTAGGGCGGTCGCGTTGGAAATATGGGGGGAAACTGGTTATAGTTGGGCCGCTATGACATCTTCTGCAAAACCATCGATAGACAGAAAAACAGGGTTGTCGCTGCTAACGTTGGGCCTGCTGTTGGGGGGCACGGCCGTTCTCGGCGGCCTCATTCTTGGCTTTGGCGGGCCACTGGCCGGCGCGGCCGTTTTGGCGGCGCTGGTTGCCGGGCTTATCGTCTTGCGCGACATCGAAGTGGGCTTTTGGGGCGTCATTTTGGTGGTGTGTCTGCTCCCCTTCGCCACGCTGCCTATCGACATTGGCCTGACGCCGACCTTTTTAGACCTGGCCTTGGGCGCCGTATTTGCTATTTGGGCGTTAGGCCTGGTCACCGGGCGGCAGCGCACGGTGGTGCTGTCACCCATCACACTGCCGCTGGGGTTGTTCATTCTCGTCGCGGTGTTCTCCTTCATTTTTGGCCTGAGCAATGGGCCTCTGACACCGACGCTCCTGCGGAAATTTGCCGAGCTGTTGCTGAGCCTGGCCTTTGTGCTGGTGGTCATCGACTATTGCGCCACCTGGGAGCAGTTGGAGCGGCTGGTGAAGGTTGTGCTGCTGGCCGGGACGGCCACGGCCGTTATCGCCATTGGCCTCTGGCTGCTCCCCGACGATACGGCCAATACTCTGCTAAACGTTTTGCAGCGGTTGGGCTACCCGGGCGGCTGGGTGATCCGCTATATCGAAGAAAATCCGGCCCTGGCCGAGCGGGCGATTGGCACGTCGGTAGACCCAAACGTGTTGGGCGGGCTGCTGCTGATGATTGGCGCGCTGGCCGGACCGCAGTTGGTGGCGAAACGGCCGTTATTCTCCCGCTGGCTAACCGTTGCCATGTTTGGCCTGATTGTCGGCGCGCTGGTACTCACCTTTTCCCGCAGCGCCATGCTGGGACTGGCTGCCGGGCTGGTGTACGTGGCCGTGCTGCGCTACCGGCGGCTGCTGCCCTACATGGTGGTGGCTGGCCTGCTTTTCTTGCTGCTGCCGGTGACCCAGGGTTACGTGGCGCGTTTTATCGAAGGCATTCAGGGGCAAGATTTAGCCACCCAGATGCGCTTTGGCGAATACAAAGACGCGCTCATCCTCATCCAGCGTTACCCGATTTTTGGCGTGGGTTTTGCCGGGACGCCGGACATTGATATTTACCTGGGCGTCGCCAATGTCTATTTCACCATTGCCGAAGTGATGGGTCTGGTAGGGCTGCTGGCTTTTTTGGCGGTGATTGGCACCGTGTTTTTCAACGCGTTTCTCAATCGGCGCATTTTTAAGCAGAACGAACGGCTGGATGCAGTGTGGTTAGGGCTGCATGCGGCGCTGGTGGGCGGGTTGGTCGCCGGGATATTTGACCATTACCTGTTTAATCTGGAATTTCACCACGCGGTGACGGCGTTTTGGCTGCTGGTGGGGATGGCTGCTGCGGCCACACGGTTGGGCAAGGAGAATGCCGAAAACAGTGTGGCCGCCGAAGAAAACGGCCGTTTACCGGCCTCGCTGGCAGGCTGAGACGAGCGGGGCGTTAATTCTGCTCCACGAGGGCCAGCCACTCGTCGTTGAGGCCGCTGTCAGTGACTCCGTAATAAATGTGAACCTCATCATCGTCGCGCATGGCCAGATCGTACCAGACTTTATCCCCTTGTTTTCGTGTATCCACGATGGCGATGCTGCCTTGCCACTTGAGTTTGTCTACGTGGGGCTGCCCGGCCTCTGTTTGGGCGATGGCGTAATGCCAGAGTTTGCGCGCCGAGGATTTGGTGACGTTTTGAATGAGGTTGCCATTGCGTAAATCGCGGACAGTGTGGTAAATGACCCCTTTGCGTTTTTCGCTGTTCACAATTTCCACCCCGGTGCGGGGCGGCTCCAGTTGGGGGGTGACCGGCGTTTTGTGTTGGGGAACGCTGGTTTTCTCGGGCCGGAAAACGGCTGTGGCTTCGATCTCCGGTAATATTTCCGGCAAAGGATTGGCTGCAGCCATGTCTAGCATGCCTTGCTGCAAACCGTGGGCCACCAGCCGGACGATTTCGTCGCGCACGGCCAGGCTGGATTCGGCCTCGTCGCGCACGTAAAATTGGTTGTCGTCGATGGCGTAAGGCTGTTCGCGGCCAGGCTGGACGGTGATGCGCATGATTTGTTTTTTCTGCGAAGGCAGTGTATCGACGTGGATGTTGGGTTCCGGGGTGATGCGGTTGGAAACGGCCGTATACAGCAGGTCAATCGCCTTGTCTATTTCCCGCACACCCACCGGTTCCTCTTTCGGATTGGCCGAAACGCCGACGTAAATGGTGCCGCCGTTGGTATTGGACATGGCGCAAATATCTTGCAGCAGGCGGTCTAAATGACCGCCGCGCTTGGCGATGGTCGGGTAAAATGCCTGGACAATGGATTCGCCTTCTTCCCGCGCCAACTGGACAAAATCAATGGGATTCGACGGACCGCGATACGGCCGTGTTAACGACAAATCTTTTCCCTTGATCACCTGCTCAACAGCCGCAAAACTCACCTCGTCCAGCAATATTTCCGTCGTGCGGTCGCCTACTCCCAGCACTTTAGCTTGCGCCGATTCGCGCACCAGCCGGTGGGCGTCCGAGCCCTGAATGCAGCGCATGGGGCGAGGGTATTCCGGTTTGGACCCGTCAAAAAAGCGGCGCGTGGTATACCGGCCTCGTTTTTCCAGGTCAGTCACTTCCAGGGCATGTAAATTAGCATCTTGCGTGTATGCGATGCGCGTCTGACCGCCGAAATCCAGCCCCCGCATCACCACGCCATTGTTAGAATTTGCATGGGCGGCAATCACCAGACCTCCGGCCTGGTTGATTACCTGGTATGCGCGCAGCACGTCGCTGGTAGCGCCCACAGTCGAGCTGCCTTCCTCCAGTTTGTCCGCCGGCACGTTGAGCGTTAGCAGCAGGTGTTCCAGAAAGCTGACCGGTGTTTCGGAGGGGAAAATGCCCAGAATGTGAAAGCCAAATGTGGCCGTGAACTCAAAGCCCGGCAGCACCAGAATTTTGCCCAGAAGACGACGATACTCTTCCAGACGCCTTTTTTCATCGACGTGCATCCGATCTAATTCTTCGAGCCATAACAACTGCTCGATTTCTTTTTTCATGGCAGCGAAACCGGCCACGGTATTGTGGTCGGTAAACGCAATGATGTGCAAACCACGGATTTCGGCCTGGCGTAAAATGTCGAGATACGTCACACCTGGTTGCTGGTAGTCGTTCGAGGCCGGTGTGTGCAGGTGCAGATCCATGCGCCGCCACTGCCGGGACGATTTTTTAGTTGTCTGTTTTCTACGGTTTGATCTAGCCACTATGTTCCTTTTCAGAGAGAAGGGTTTGAAGTCTGTTGGTTAATTCGCTTGGGGAGTAAGGTTTGAGAAAGAAATAATTGGCCCCGGCCGCCATCGCTTCTTTTTCCAGGCGGTGATCGCCGGAAACCATAATGGTGATGGAATTCAGATCGGCGGGTGTCTGGCCGCTGCGGATGTCTTGCAAGAGGGTGAGGCCGCTGCTCCCCTTGTCGAGGTGACAATCGATGACAAAGGCATCGACGCCCTCTGCTGCGGCCGTTTTGGCTTCGTCAATCGTTTTGCAAGCCATGACGACGTAGCCATCTAGTTCCAATAGCATCTTCAATAAACCGATGTTGGTGGCATCGTCGTCGACGATGACAATTGCACTCATGGGGGGATACCTATGGCAGCCAGACAAAAATCGCCGGAAGATGTAGCGCCGGCGATTTTCCTGAATGATGTCTCATGGTGTTTTTGTCGGAATAGGAAACCATCAAATTTTGGGGGTTGAGGCCAGAAAATGGGATCTCAACCATCCCCCAGGGCCGCAATTCCGCGGATAAGACCAATAGCATTGATCCCAATGCGTAATGCATCGGTAGTTTTAATTTCTGGCGGCCCACCGCTGTTTTCTTCGGAGGTCCGGGCCATTAAATAAGCAGTACCAAAGCCTACCAATGCCCCAGCGAGGGTGCCGATCACCAGCAGTTTCACTTTCCAGTTTGGATTTCCTTCGGTTTCCATGTTGTTTTAGCTCCGTTTTAGATAACTTTGGATCTTCTTGAAGAAGGCAGATATGTAAGCCAATGTAGCGTTGGCTTTGATGACAGGTTGGGTAATTTGGGGGGCGACTTCGACAGTTTTGGTTTGCGATTGTTGGATGAGGTTATCAAGTTTCCAGAGCAGTACTTGGATTCGGCCGCCATTGTCGAAGCGCGGAATGCCTTGTTGGCGACGGTTGCGGCTGAACATGAGCATGCCGCCTAGCATCACCGGCCCTAAGGCACAGAGGAGCATCAGTGGCAGGCTGAAGAGGATGATGGTGATGTCGGCGAGGGCCGAGGCAAACTCGGCTGCGCCGGTTAAACCTGGGGCAAGTACGCCAATGAGAAACAAAATGATAATGGCAACGGCCGTTGCCACAGTTAGGCCCAGCGGCAGGTAAAGATACAGGCGATTAAAACGGTGCAGAGCCGCGTTTCTGGCCAGTTGTTCCTGGCTGGGTTCAAAGGGTTGCAAGTAATTTGTCGTGTCTGGTCTTGGTTGTGTCATAGAACATCATCAATCTTTCGTCATGATTGTATCACAAGTCACCAGTTTGCTGCATCTATTTTACCGTGGGACAGACTGGCCCGGCCGCCTACTTTGCGTGGAGGTTGATTGCTTCAGCGAACCCCGCAGCTTTGCGCGGGCGCAGGGGAGAACGTGCCTGTTTGTGGATCCTGGCACTGGCAGTAGACGGCGTTTTCCCCTTCTCCGGCCCACAGCATATACGCGACGGTCGTGATGTGGCAGGTGGCCTGAGTGCGGAGATACGGCCGTTCCCATTCAATGCCCACCCCTTCCGTATCTTCTTCCTGCAGCAGAAAAACGCGTAAATGGCTGCCTTCGCTGCTGCCAATCTGGATTTGCTGCTGCATGGCCAGCGTAAACGCCATGCAGGGGAACAACATGACGCCCAACCACAACATAAAAAAGACGAAGTAGGCTAGACGGCGCAGCCAACGCATCGTACTCTCCTGGATACAAAAAAGGAATAAGAAGGTATTCAGACCTTCTTATTCCCTCTGTTTGCTGCTTGGCGATTACTCTTCCGTGTGATTCATCGCCGGAATGTAGAGCTCTGTGGTGTATTCTTTCACCATCCGCCGCGTGCCAAAATTTGGCGCGCAGGAGCGCACCGATTCGCGCATCACTTCTACCCAGCCGCGGGGCACATTGTCCCGATCGCGATTGTAAAACAGCGGAATGATTTCCTCTTCCAGAAGTTGATAGAGGGAACGGGCATCTTCCTCATCTTGATGGTGCTGGTTGTCATAGTGTCTGGGTTCACCAATAGCCCAGCCATTGGCCCCGTTGTAGCCTTCTACCCACCAGCCATCTAAAATGCTGCAATTCAGTACGCCGTTTACGGCCGCTTTCATCCCGCTGGTGCCGCTGGCCTCTCTTGGCCGGCGCGGCGTATTCAGCCAGACGTCCACGCCCTGGGTCAGATAACGCGCTACGTGCATGTCATAATCTTCTACAAAGGCCACACGGCCGCCTAAATTGCTGTTACGCGCCAGATTATAAATCTGTTGAATGAGGCTCTTGCCGGGATCATCCGCCGGGTGCGCTTTGCCGGCAAAAATGATTTGCATCGGGCGATGTACGTCCAGCAGCATGGCTTGCAGGCGTTCCATGTCCCGGAAAATTAAGTCCGCCCGCTTGTATGTGGCAAAGCGGCGGGCAAAGCCAATGGTTAGCGCATCCGGGTCCAGCAGCATGCCGCCGGTGAGGATTTGTGACGGATCGCTGGTGCCTTCGATCCAGCGCCGCCGGGCGCGTTCCCGCAGAAAGCTGACCAGTTTGCGTTTCAAATCCAGGTGCGCTTCCCAAAAATCGGTGTCAGGGATTTCATTCATGCGTTCCCAGATTTTCGGGTTGTCTTCTTCGGCAACCCAATCCGGGCCTATGTGTTTGCTGTACAGGGCGTGCAGTTCGCTGCTGATCCAGGTGGAGATATGCACGCCGTTGGTGATGGCGGTGATGGGCACCTCTTGCAACGGCCGTTCCGGCCACACAGACTGCCACATTTTGCGCGACACCTCTCCGTGAAGCTGGCTAACGCCGTTTGCCTGCCCGGCCAGGTTGAGAGCCATCACGGTCATGTTAAAGGCGACGCCCCAATTTTCCTGATTTTTACCCAGGGATAAGAATTCGTCGCGGCTGAGGCCGATTTCATCCCAAAAACCGTTGAAATAATGTTCAACAACCTGGAAGGTGAAGGCGTCGTGCCCGGCGGGCACCGGCGTGTGGGTGGTAAAAATGGAATGTTTGCGCACGATGGCCGAGGCTTCGGCAAACGACTTGCCTTCGGCTACCTTTTCGCGGATCAATTCCAGGAGCAAAAAGGCCGAATGACCCTCGTTCATGTGCCAGACCGTTGGGTGAATATTCAGGGCGCGCAGCACCCGGACCCCGCCAATGCCCAATAAAATTTCTTGCCGAATACGCGTTTCGCTGTCACCGGAATAAAGACGCGCTGATAATTCTCTGTCCCAGGGATCGTTTTCATCCACGTCGGTATCCAGCAAATACAACGAGACGCGTCCTACCTGAATATGCCAGATGCGCGCATAAACCTCACGGTCGCCAAGGTGGACGTTGATCAGCAGTTCCTGGTCTTCGGAAAGATAGACCGGGGCGATGGGTGCTTTGTCCACGTCTAACTGTTGGTAAACGGCTTCCTGCCAGCCGTGGCCGGGAATGCGCTGGCGAAAGTAGCCCTGCGGGTAGAGAAAGCCGACGCCGACGAAGGGCAAGCCTAGGTCGCTGGCTTCTTTGGCGTGATCGCCGGAAAGGATGCCCAACCCGCCGGAGTAAATGGGCACTGAGCTATGGAGGCCAAATTCAAAGGAAAAGTAGGCGATGTTTTTGTTGGTGATTTCGGGGTATTGGGTGCGGAACCAGGTGTGGTTGCTGCGAATTTTTTGATCGTAGAGGATCATGACTTTGTTGTATTGGCGGATAAAGGCTGCATCTTCGGCGGCGGACTGTAGTTGTTCGGCGGTCATTTCTTGCAGCATTTGCACCGGATTGTGTTGGGTGCGCCGCCAGATGTCGTAGTCCAGTCGTTTGAAGAGGTTTCGCGCTTCTGGCGTCCAACTCCACCACAGGTTGTAGGCTAATTCTGGCAGCCGGCCAATTTTTTCTGGGATTTTGTTATCAAAGTTACTCATGTAAATCCTCGTTTAAAATGTGAATTTAGGAATCTGGCAAAAGTTTCATTGCTTTGAACTGTGCCATTGTGTTCAGCTCTCGAACGGAAAATTTTTGCCGGTATCCGAATGGTTGTTTCCCTGTGAGTGACAGGGGAGATAAAAAAACAAACACATGGTTGATATATCAACCATGTGGGCGGAAATTATACCATGCTCTCTTGGGAGATGACAATGAACGTGCTTTTAACGATGTTAAGCGACAAGCGTTTAGAAATCGCTTAAGGTTTTTTGCTGTGGTGGATTATGGGCGCGGTTGACGGCGAGGTCAACCATTTTAGCGATGCACCAATCAAACTGCTGCTCAGTCATGAGTTCACGGTCGATGACGGGGGTGGGGTTGGTGGAGTTGATAACGTATGTACGGCCGTCGCTGATGACAAATTCCACCATGTTGACGTCGTACTGGTATTCGCGGGTGAGGGTAAGCGCGTCTTGAACAAGCTGTTGGGCCAGGGTGTGATCGGAAAAGGTGAGTTGTGGCAGGTAACGGCCGTTTTCCAGGTCATATTGCAGGGTCAGAACGTCAGACTGGCCAATCACCAGACAGTGAATGTGCAGGTCCGACTCAATCAATTCTTGCAAAATCATTGTGTGGGTGCCGCTCTCATCATAGCGTTGAATCAGTTCGTCCACGTCGTGCACCCGGTAAACCACATGACGGCCGCCGCTGTTGATATCCTTAAAAACAGCCGGCACACCGACGTAATCCACAATGCCCTCCCAATTCATTGGATATTGTAGATTGCGGAAAGCATCCGGGCTGGCGTCTTGGAGGCGGATGTATTTGTTTGGCAGAGCCACCGTTTTTGGGCTGATCATGCCCAGCTTGTTGACCAGGGCGATGCCGTAAAACTTGCTGTCGGCCGACCAGATAAACGGATTGTTGATGATGAAGCAGCCGCGCAGCGCCGCATACTTGAGATAGGCGCGGTAATACGGCGTTTCATTGGAAATGCGGTCCACGATCACGTCATAGGGGCATGGATCGTCCATGAAGGTGCCGCCAATCTGGACAAGCTCGCCGACTACGTTTTTTTCGCTCTTATTAATGGCCGCCAAAAAGGCGTCGGGCCAATCAGTTTCTCGGCCAATGAGAATGCCAACACGCTTTGGCTCATTTGTGGTCATATGTGCACCATCCCAGGCTAGGTAATTCCAGACTATTTTGGACAGGCAAACTATACATCATTTCTGGCCCAGCGCCGAAAAGAGTTCGAAGGTCTGGTCGTAGCGCGGCCCTAAATTGCGCCAGTCGTAGGGGGTGACGGCCGTAGCCAATTCCCTGGCGACGGTCCTGCTATGAGCCGGCCGGGTGAGCGCGTCGCGTAGTTGGGTGATCAGGTCTTCCTGGCTGTTATACAGGCACACCGGGTGATATTTTTTGGGCAGCAGTTCGGGATAACTTAGTCGGTTGGGCAGCAGCGGAAACGTCTGGCAGGCGATGGCTTCCAGGATGCTGATGCCGAAAAATTCGTGGTAGGCTGTGGAAACTGTGATGTCGGCGGCTTGCAGCCAGGCGCGATATGGCTCGCGGGGCAGGTGGCCCACGTGGCGGATGCGGCTGCCCAACCGTTGAATGGCCTCTTGGAAAATAGACGGCCGTTTGCCAAACTGCTCGCCACACAACACCACTTCAAACGGGATGCCCTCGTCGGCCAGCGTGAACAGAGCGCCGAAAAAATCGTCCGGGTTTTTGTCATACTCCCACCGCTGATTCCAGAGGATAAGCGGCGCTTGATTTGCCGGCAGGGCTTCGTTCGTAGGCGATTGCAGATCGGCCAGCGGCAGGCCAACCGGCAAAACCTGGCTTTTAGCTTGGAGCGCCGCGACAGCTGTCATCTCCTGATACTCTGGGAAGCGCCGCAGGTAGCCCGGCAGCGCGGCAAACCAGCTATCCCGGTGATACCGCGAATTGAACAGCACAAAATTCGCCGCCAGCATGGAAGCAAAGTTGATAAACACATAATGGAGGTCGCGCTCGCCGTGCTGCCGTCGCATGGGTCCGGTACGGCCGTCCGCCGGCAGCGGGTAGGTGAGCTGATTTTCGTGCATGTACAGACCAACGGCCGTATTGCTCGTAAACGGCCGTGTCAGCGCCAGAAAAGTCGTCAGATCCACCATATCGGTCGCCAGGATCAGGTCGGCCGGAAATCCGGCCGCCAGATATTTCCTGGCCAGTGTCACCGCTCCGCCATGCATGCGCCATTTCCAAAAGCGCGCCGGCAGCGTGAACAATTCGATCTCGTGCTGGCTGGCCCGCTGCAAGCCAATAGCCCAGGCCCGATGGCTGCCGCCGTGGTAGGGCGATAAAAGAGCGATTCTCAGCCGCCTAGACACCGGAAAGACCTCGCCATTGCCCTAGGCCCATAGCCTTAAATGCCCGCTTAAAGGTTTTGACAATCATCAGACCAAAAGATACACTAATTGTGAAAATTCTCATAAATAAGTTCTCGCCCCATTTGTCACGATGGTTTATACTTGAGTAGCAATTTTCCAGGTTGGAGAATGTCCACTGATGGGTGATGAACCAGAGCTTTTTTGGGATGCAACATACGCCATCGCCATGGCTTTGATGGATAATTACCCGGAAATTTCCCCAGAAAATGTGGGCCTCAATGAACTGGCAACCTTAATTCTGGCCTTACCCGGTTTTGCCGATGACCCTGCTCTGGCCAACGAGCGAATTTTGATAGACATACAGATTGTATGGTTTGAGGAGGCAGCGAGTTTATGACTACATCCGATACAGGCGCAGTCGCCCCTGATGTTACCGTCCCCGAAGAATTGTCTAACAACGTCATGATTACCAGCATTGCCAAGCTGCTGGACCCCGCCTACAACTGGGCCAGGCGTAATTCTATCTGGCCGATGGTGTTTGGGCTGGCCTGCTGTGCGATTGAGATGATTTGCACGGCATCCAGCCGTTATGATCTGGCTCGATTTGGCATGGAAGTCTTTCGCGCCACGCCGCGCCAATCTGACCTGATGATCATTTCTGGCACGGTGACGAAAAAAATGGTCCCTACCATTGTCCGCCTATACAACCAGATGCCGGAACCGCGCTACGTGCTGAGCATGGGCGCTTGCGCTTCGGGCGGCGGACCTTTTAAGGAAGGGTATAACGTGGTGGACGGGATCGACAAGTTCTTGCCCGTGGACGTGTACGTGCCCGGCTGTCCGCCGACACCACAGGCCCTGATCAATGGCTTGATTGCCCTGCAAGAAAAAATCGACCAGCAGTCCATTGCGACTGCGCCCTGGTATCGCAAGGATGATCCGACAGCCGGTGTCGTGCCGATTCCTGTTTTGGGGCCAGACCTGGTGGACTTACGTAAAGTCGACACGATCAAGCGCGAAGCTGCCAAAGCTTTGGCAGAGCAAGAGAAACAAGAAGAAGAAACGGCCGTTTCCCCCGAAGCAGCCTGATATAGACCAATCATAAAAGATTGAGAAGGACACGCAATGAGTGAAGCGATTCTTGACGCCCCAGATGCCGGCGCCCCGGAAACCGCCGCCAACCCCGTAGATCACGCCATTCAGGCGCTAAAAGAGCGCTTTCCCGAGTCGGTTGGTGACGACCCGCGCGATGGATACAGCGGCCTCGTCGTAGCTGCCGATAAGCTGCCCGAAGTGGCCAAAGCTCTGCGCGACGAACTGGGTTTCGACTATCTCTCCAGCGTTACCGGTGTGGACCTCATCGAAGACGGTAAACTGGAAGCCGTGTACCACACCTACAGCATCGACCAGGGCGGCAGCGCCCTGGTGCTGCACGTCCAGGTCGACCGCCAGAACCCGGTTATCCCGTCCCTCGTACCGGTCTGGCCGGGCGCTGACTTTCAGGAACGCGAAGCCTGGGACATGTACGGCATCCATTTTGAAGGCCACCCGGACCTGCGCCGTATTCTGACCTGGGATGGTTTTTATGGCCATCCCCTGCGCAAAGATTGGAAAGAACCCTTCTACGAGGAAGACACCAAACCGTTTGGCAGCCGCTGGCCGGCTGGCGGAGTGCTGCGCGCCGAGGAACTGAATCCCTACGGGCAAAATGTGCAATATCCAGCGGGATGGGCGCCTACCGGCGATGAATACGATGTCGAGACCGAGATGTACGCCATCACCGGCGCCGACTTGGCCTACTCCATCGACGCCTCGCAGCAGATGAAAACGGACAAAATCACCGTGAATCTGGGGCCGCAGCATCCATCAACCCACGGCGTTTTCCGCATGGTGGTGCAGTTGGATGGCGAAACCGTGGTGGATTTAAAGCCGGTAATGGGCTATTTGCACCGCAATCATGAAAAAATTGGCGAGCGTAATACCTTCCTGGGCAACATGCCCTACACGGATCGGTTAGATTACCTCAGCCCAATCAGTAACAATCTGGGCTATGCGCTGGCTGTGGAAAAGCTGCTTGGCTCTGTCGTGCCGGAGCGTGCTGAGTGGATACGCATTCTCACGGTAGAATTGACGCGTATTGCCAACCATTTGTGGGCCATCGGCTTTTTATTGAACGATTTAGGCGCATTGCAAACGCCCATGCTCTATTTCTACATTGAGCGGGAACTGATTCTGGACTTCTTCGAGGCGCTCACCGGCGCACGCATGATGAATAATTACATGCGGTTTGGCGGCTTAGCCTATGATTTACCAGATGAGGTTCGCGGACAGGAGACCATGGCGTTCCTGGATGAGTTGGTGAATGACCGGCTGCCTAAGGCGCTTGAGCAGGGCAACAATCTGATGACGTTTAATGAGATTGTGCGTGCTCGCAGCATTGGCGTCGGTGTGCTGACGCGGGCTGAGTCCATTGCTTACAGTCTGGCCGGGCCAATGCTCCGGGCCAGCGGCGTCAATTACGACGTGCGCAAAGCGGAGCCTTATTCGTACTATGACAAACTGGATTTTGATATTCCGGTTTATTACAACGGCGACGTGTATGATCGGTTCCGGGTGCGCATGGACGAAATGCAGCAAAGCCTGCGCATTTTGCGGCAGGTGCTGCCTTACCTGAGAGAAACGGCCGGAGCGCCTATTATTGACGCCAAGCCCTCTTATGCGATTCGTATGCCGGCGCCGGGTGAGGCTTACGGCCGTGTTGAAAATCCCAAAGGCGAACTCGGTTTTTACGTCACCGCCAAGCGCCGCAGCTCCAGCCCGGAACGGTATCACGTCCGCGCCCCCTCGTTCATCAACCTGACTGCGTTGGGCAAGATGTGCCAGGGCCATAAGGTCGCAGATATCGTCGTTATCCTGGGCAGTATTGACATTGTGCTGGGTGAAGTAGACCGGTAAGCAGGGATTGAGGAATACGTATGTACGGACTTGGAATCGTTAAAGGAATGGCAATTACCCTCAGGAACTTTGTGGAAAGTTACCTGGATGACATATTTTGGATGGGCAAGGGCGGCCGGTATTACAATGACGATGCCCTGCAGGTGCGCCAGAGCTTGAAAGGAGAAGGCGTGATCACCGTCTTCTATCCTGAAGAAAAGCTTTCTGTGCCGGAACGTTTTCGTTTTGTGCCTTTTCTGGTGACCGATGATCCGGAGCCGGGGCAAAAATGGGGCCACGACTGGTGTACTTCTTGCGGGATTTGTGCCAAGGTTTGCCCGCCCCAGTGCATCTGGATCAAACGGGGCACACAGCCAAACGGCCGTCCCAAGCCCGAACCCGAAGAATTCTACATTGACATCGACATCTGCATGAACTGTGGTCTCTGCGCTGAATTTTGCCCGTTCGATGCGATCAAGATGGACCACGACTACGAGTTGGCCAGCTACGACCGCACCACCGCCCACATCCACGACAAAGAGCGGTTGAGCAAACCCATCAGCTATTGGCGCGAAATCGCCCCCAAAAAAGCTGAAGCGGAAGCTGCCGCCCGTGACTTCGCCGAAAACGCCAAAAAGAAGCGGAAATCCAAGGATGGCGCTGACGGCGAAGAACCCCGCCTGGAAGAAGCCAAGGCGCGGCAACTGCCCTACCGCGGCGAATATTACTAAACCTGCATGGGTTCGCGCCAGCCTGCTATGAATGAGAGCCGGCCGTTGCGATACCGATTCGATTTCTTAAATCTTACGTACACAGCAAATCAGGAGGTTGGAGGAGGAAGAGCGATTCACATCGAGCTTTCGCCGCCAACCTCTGGTTTTTAGGAAAGGGTGATGTTTACAAAAAAAGACAAAAACGCGCTCACTGAAGATGCGGTCATGGCTGCGCTGGCTACGGTCATCGAGCCGGAGTTGCATCGCGACCTCGTCTCGCTGAACATGATTCGCAATCTGCAAATTTCTGGCAGCGACGTCAGTTTCACCATCATGCTCACAACGCCAGCCTGTCCTCTGAAGGGCCGGATGGAAAAGGAGGCCCGCGCGGCGCTGGCGCATTTGCCCGGTTTGGGCCAGGTGACCATCAACTGGGACGCCAACGTACCAACTGATCGGCGAATAGGCAGCCAGGTTGGGCAGCAGTTCCGCAACACCATCGCGGTATCCAGCGGGAAAGGCGGCGTGGGCAAGACCACGATTGCCGTCAATCTGGCGATTTCCCTGGCCAACGAAGGGGCGCGCGTCGGTCTGTTGGATGCCGACATTTTGGGGCCGAATGTGCCCATGATGATGGGCGTCGAGCAGATGCCGCCCCCGCGCGACCGGAAAATGGTGCCCGCCGAGCGTTATGGCGTGAAGATGATTTCTATGGCTTTTTTGGTGAAGCCCGATCAGCCGTTAATTTGGCGCGGGCCGATGCTGCACAGCGCCATTAGCCAACTGCTGACCGACGTTGACTGGGGCGAGCTGGATTATTTAATTATTGATTTGCCGCCGGGCACGGGTGACGCGCAGTTGACCTTGGCGCAGGTTTTGCCGTTGACCGGGGCAATTGTCATCACCCAGCCGATGCAGGTGGCCGCGGCCGATGCGTTACGCGGCTTGAAGATGTTCGAGAAGCTGGATGTGCCCATCATCGGTATCCTGGAAAATATGAGCGGGGAATTTTTCGGCAGCGGCGCTGGCGAAAAGTTGGCGGCGGCATATGAGCAGAATTACTTGGGGACAGTGCCCCTGGATGCCAACGTGCGGGTAGGCGGAGATGCCGGGCAGCCTATTGTGGTCGCGCATCCCGATTCGGCTGCTGCTGGGGCTATTCGCGAGGTGGCCCGCCTGGTGGCCGCGCGCGTGAGTGTGCTGAATTTGGGCAGCAAAGATTCGAATTTTATTCCGATCAATATGATTGGCTAGAAACGGCCGTTTCGCCATTTCTACCAGGATTATCAGGCCAGCCACCCGGCTGGCTTTTGCCTATGCAATGGTGATCCTGGTTATTTTTATTAAATTGGCTATAACTATAACGTTAAAAAATTTCACATAGACATGGAGACACACCATGATTGTTTCTGCTGCTGAAAAAACTTCAGTGGTCGCCATCCGATTCCAAAAGCTGGGCAAACTTTACCACTTCAAAGTCGGCCGCAAGCAAGACCTGAACGCCGGGGATTACGTCGTGGTCGAGACGAAACGCGGCCAACAACTTGGTCAGGTCATCGCCTTTGTAGAGCCGGAAAAATCGCACAAACAGCGCGGGCTGCGCCCCGTGCAGCGTAAAGCTACCCCACGCGATCTGGTCTTGCAACAAGTGTGGGAAACCAAAGAACTCGACGCACTCATATCCTGCCGCGAGAAAGCCAAAGAATTGGGCATCACCGATGCCAAGTTTGTGAAAGCAGAGTACAGCTTTGATGGCAGTTGGATGACCATCCACTACACAACAGAAAACAAGAACCTGAGTGTGCAGGGCCTCAAAACATTCCTCAGTCGCTCCCTGCGCACACGCGTTGAAATGCGCCTGATCGGGCCCCGCGACGTGGCCAAGATCATGGGCGGTTATGGCGCTTGCGGCGCGCCGCGCTGTTGTTCTACCTTTTTGACCGAATTTAGCCCGATCTCCATTCGCATGGCCAAGGAGCAGGGCGTCTCATTAAGCCCGCAGGAAATTACCGGCATGTGCGGCCGTTTGCGCTGCTGCCTGGTCTATGAATACGAGCAGTACGTCGAGGCGAAGAAAACATTGCCCAAAGTCGGCAAAATGGTCGGCACACCGCATGGCCCTGGCAAAGTTAAGGATATTCGGGTGCTGCGCGATTCGGTGATGGTTGACGTAGACGGCGACTGGCATGAGGTTTTTCGTGACGAAATTGAGCCGCTGGAGGAATTGAAGGCGCTCCAGGATAAAGCGGAGAAGGGCTGCAGCCGGCACGAAGGCGGCGGCTGCACTTGCGGCGCACACCGCGCCTCGGCCAAGGGCGCTGATGATGATGGTGAAGAAGAGTAGGGCGGCTGTTGATGACTAAAACACGAGAAGACGCCTGGAACTTGGTCTGCGAGTTTGTGCAGGATCGTGGACTGCGCCGCCATATGCTGGCCGTGGCGGCGGCGATGCGCTGGTATGCGGCCGAGTTGGGCGAGGATCCGGCTGAATGGGAGCAAATCGGCCTGCTGCATGATTTTGATTGGGAGATTCACCCGGATTTAGACCGGCATCCCATCAAAGGGGCGGACATTCTGCGTGCCCGTGGTTGGGATGAGTCCACCATTCGGACAATTTTGTCGCATTATACCGAAGGGACCGGCGTGGAGAGAGAGAAGCCGGTGGATTTTGCCCTGTTGGCCTGTGACGAAATTACCGGATTGTTGATTGCCACGGCGCTGGTACGGCCGTCGCAAGACATCCGCGATGTGGCCCTGTCCTCCGTGCGCAAAAAATGGAAGGATCAGCGCTTCGCTGGCGGCGTGGACCGGCAGCACGTCACCGAGGTGACGGCCGATTTTAGCCGGGAGTGTTTTGCCGGTCAGTTGGAGTTATGGACGCACATTGCCAATGTGCTGCAAGCGATGCAGGCTGACGCCGCTGTGCTGGAACTGGACGGCCGTTTAGCCCAGGCGTGATTTCGACGCGTTAGCCAATACCAAAAGAAACAGGTCCCCATGCCAATACAAGAAGATTTAACCGTTAAGCAGGCTCTGGCTGCCGTTTTAGACGGTGTGTCGGTGCTGCCGTCGGAAAATGTTTCGCTAATGGATGGGTTAGGCCGCGTGTTGTCTGCGCCAGTAACCGCCCACGATAGTTTGCCGCCTTTTGCCAATTCGGCGATGGATGGGTACGCGCTGCGCGCCGCCGACGTGGCCGGGGCGCTGGCCGATAAGCCAGTTGAACTGCGCGTCGTCGCTGATGTGGCTGCCGGCTCGGCCACCGACCGGGTGATTGGGCCTGGCATGGCTGCGCGTATCATGACCGGCGCGCCACTGCCAGACGGCGCCGACGCAATTGTTCCGGTGGAAGATACCAACGAGGCGTGGCGCGGCCGAGAACGGCCGTTGCCCGCCCATATCCAGATTTATCGCGCCGTGCAGCCAGGCGATTACGTGCGCCACGTCGGCGAAGACATTCAGGATGGGCAGGTGGTGCTGGAGGCTGGGCACGTTTTACGTCCGCAAGAGATTGGCGTGCTGGCCTCATTAGGCGTGAGCGAACTGTCTGTGGTGCGACGGCCGTTAGTCGGCATCCTCTCTACTGGTGATGAGTTGGTCGATGTCGATCAGCCTCTTACGCCGGGCAAGATCCGCAACAGCAATGGCTATGCCCAGGCCGCCCAGGTTGCAGCCTTAGGCGCTCTGCCGCTGGTTTTAGGCATTGCCGGTGATACGGAAACGGCCGTGCGCGAGCGTCTCCAAATCGGCCTGGCCGCCGGGGTGGATTTGTTTGTCAGCTCTGCCGGCGTGTCGGTGGGCGCGTATGACGTGGTGAAGGCGGTGTTGGAGCAGGCGGGGCAGGTTGGCTTCTGGCGCGTGCGGATGCGTCCGGGTAAGCCCCTGGCTTACGGCCGTTATGGCGGCGTGCCTTACCTGGGTTTGCCGGGCAATCCGGTCTCAGCGATGGTTTCTTTTGAGCGTTTTGCCCGGGCGGCCATCTTGAAAATGGCCGGACACACCCGGTTTGAGCGTCCTCAGGTAACGGCCGTTCTGCAAGACGCTGTTCAGTCAGACGGCCGTGAAAGTTACATCCGCGCTGTCGTTACCCGCACCCCTGAGGGGCAATATCGGGCGACCACAACCGGCAGTCAGGGTTCCCATATCATGACTTCGATGGTGAAGGCTAACGCACTGCTCATCATCCCTGAGGGCGTCATCTCAGTGTCCCCCGGCGAACTGGTCCGTGCCTGGATGTTGGATTGGCCAACGGCCGTGTTTTGAACTGGCATAAAAAAAACCCGCAAAAGCGGGTTTTTTATTTAGAATTTAGTTGCTGTTTTCGACGTATAACGTTCGATTGAGCAGTTCTTGCTGCCGGGCGCGCTCCCTGTCGCTGTTGCGCTGGCGGCGATTGCGGCCCTGTTTTGATTTCTTTTGCGATTTGGGGAACTCGTCGCCCATCGCCCGGCGCAGAGCGATTTCCATTGCGGTTGGGAGTTCATCATCCTCTTCATCGGGCTCAAACTGTTGAATTTCTTGTTTATATTCGACAGCGGCCGCGACAGAATCTTGCACGTCCGGTTTTTCCAGCAGCGATTTAACGCTCAAATCAATGCGACGTTTACGTTTGCTATAGCCAAGCACCTGCACCTGAATTTCGTCGCCTACCTGGACTACCTCAGACGGCTGCTTGACATAATCATGGCTGAGCTCGCTGATGTGCACCAGACCTTCGCGTTCGGCGCCGATGTTGACAAAAGCTCCATAGGACTCCAGGCGGCTAACGGTGCCTGTGTAAACCTGACCTTCTTCGAGGTCTCGCCATTCAACCGAAAGCGGCTCGATCATCGTGACCATGAGTTGCTGGCGTTTTTTGTCGACTTTGTCGACCCAGACCGAAACTTCGTCGCCAACGTTGAGGACGTCGGCTACACGATTGACATGCTCTGTGCCAAGTTTAGAGATGTGAATCAGGGCATCCACCCCAACGCCGACATCCAAAAACGCGCCATAAAGTTCAAGACGCTTGACGACGCCTGTGAGCTTCATTTTTGGTTGCAGATCGTCCAGGCTGGTGGGGGTGGGAGTTGCTGGTGCGGTGGCTTCTTCCATCGCGGTGGTTGTTGCGTCATTTTCGCTCATGACTATTTTCTCCTACGCAGGGTTTAGTGATTGTGCGCTCTGCGCAGACAAGATGGTCAATTGTTCATCACTCGTTGGGGGCAGAACACAGTTCAATTTGT
>ERZ795053.2297-NODE-2297-length-23416-cov-6.667266_pt1 | contig 23416 bp, 23 predicted proteins | sample MGYA00375137_ERZ795053 | MGnify/ENA primary metagenome ERZ795053 (study PRJEB30182, sample SAMN05720284) | activated sludge metagenome | isolation source: Anaerobic digester | place: Hong Kong | collected 2014-12-17 ...
CGCCGGTCCGGGTCGGCGGCCAGGGCGACGCGCGCGTCGGCCAGGGCCTCGGGGTCGCCGGGGGCCACGAGCACCCCGGTGGTGCCGTCGGCCACCACCTCGGGGATCCCCCCGACCGCGGTGGCCACGGTCGGCAGGCCCAGCACGGCGGCCTCCACGAGCGCCAGCGGGAAGCCCTCGGCCACCGAGGGCAAGCAGGCCAGGTCGGCGGCCGCCGCCACCCGGACCGCATCGTCGCGGTAGCCCAGCAGCAAGAAGCGATCGCCCAGCCCCGAACGGCGGTGGCGCGCCGCGATCTCCTCGGCGAGGGGCCCCTGGCCGAGGGTGACGAAGCGGAGCCGAGGTTCACGGGCGATCGCCAGGGCGGCCGCGGCGAGCAGGTCGGGGTACGCCTTGGGCGCCCGCAGGTTGGCGGCGGTGACCACCACGACCTCGTCGGGACCGATGCCGAGCTCGGCGCGCACCTCGTCGCGAGCGCCCACGGCCGCAGCGCGCACCTCCGGTGCGTCGACCCCGTGGAGCACCACCTCGCACCGGCGCCCGATCGCCGAGGGCAACGAGCGGCGAACGGCCTCGGACACCGCGAAGCGAGCGTCGTCGAGTGGGGCGGTGGCGGCGTCGGCGAGGTTGGTGAGCCGGGCGCGCGACGACCACAGCGAGTGGTAGGTGACCACCAGGGCCGGGCGGGCCGACCGGCGGATGGTGCGGGCGACGAGGCGCGCACCCACGGCCGGGACCGGGGCGTGGGCGTGGACGACGTCGGTGCCGGAGGCCACCATCAGCGAGCGCAGGCGCCACAGCCAGCGCGGATCGAGCCCGCGGCGCCCGCCGAGGCAGCGCACCGCCACGCCCTCCGCCTCCACCGCACCGCTCAGGTGATCCTTGTGCGCCAGGAGGTGGGCCACCACGCCCTCGACCTCGCCGCGGTGGCGGTGGCGGGCCGAGAGCAGGACCACCCGCTCCGCCCCGCCGGGCCCGAGGCCCTTCAGGAGCCAGAGCACCTGCACCGCCCCTCCCTCCCGTGCGCTGCGGCACGGCCGCGAAGCGTGCTGATCGATCGTCTGCGGTACGGTAGCGGCTTCGTCCGGCGCGAGGGGCCGGGTGCCGACGTCACGGGGGGCGCGTCGCGCCCCGAAGGGGAAGCCGCGTGGAGCTCGCCGACATCCTGGGTTCGATCCGCCGCCACCTGCGGATCGCCGTGGGGATCCTGATCATCGCCGTGATCTTGCTCGTGGCCTTCCTCGTCACCCGCCAGACCGTGCTGCCGCCGAAGCGCTACGAGGCGACCGTCCAGATCCTCATCCCGGCGCGAGACACCGACGGGGTGCGCCCCGAGGGCGTCCCGCCGATCCTCCTGCAGGGCCAGGTGTCGCTCGCCCAGAAGGACGCCACCAAGGACGACGCCAACAAGCGCGGCGAGTTCGCCGCCGACCAGCGCGACGACATCCGCTACCGCGCCGTGCTCAACGAGGCGGGCGACATCATGACGGTCGCCGCCTCGGCCCGGCAGGAGGACACCGCCCAGAAGGCCGCCGACGCCTACGCCGACGCGTACATCGGCGCCCGGCGCAAGACCGTGGCCGACACCACCGCCAGCGCCCAGAGCGGCGCCCGGTCGTCGCTCGTGACCCTGAACGACCAGCTCCGCGAGATCGAGAAGGAGCTGCGCGACCAGAACATCGAGCTTCCCGACGTCGTGCGCGAGTCCACCGATGGCGACGGCAACTCGGTGCCCACGGTGATCGACACCCAGGGCCTGAACCTCGACCAGACGCTGCTCGTCTACAGCCGCAACTCGATCATCAACCAGATCCTGCGGACCCGCCAGACCTACGCCCAGCTCGAGGCCGACCGGCTCACGCCGCGGTCCTACACGGACGTGGTCGAGAAGCCGGCACCCCAGACCATCACCCCCGAGCCGCCGTCGCCGCTGATCCCGATCGCCGTCGCCCTCGGCGGCGGCCTGCTGCTGGCGCTGGCGGTGCCCGTGCTGATGGACCGCTTCGACCACACCATCAAGGACGCTCGCACCGCCTCCACCACCCTGGGCGCCCCGGTGCTGGCGGCGATCCCGGCCTGGTCGCGCACCGACGACCGCACCATCCCCGCGCCCGGCACCGAGCTCGACCGCGCCTACCGGTCGCTCGCGGCCACGAGCGTCGCCACCGACCGGTTGCCGCGCACCCTCCTCGTCTCGTCGCCCGACGGCACGCCGCAAGATGCCGTGGCGGCCTGCTTCGCCGTAGCCCTCGCCGAGATCGGCGTGCGCGTGGTGCTGGTGGGCACGAGCACCAACCACGACTGGTACACGGGCGCCCGCGCCGACGACGAGCTCGCGGGGACCCACCTCCCCGACCTGCTGGTGCGCGCCCACGACGGCGACCTCGATGCCACGATCCTCGACCGGCTCGGCTCCGCCGAGGTGCCCAACCTCTTCGTGGTGCCGCCCGGGACCGAAGACGATCCCTACCTGTCGCTCGACGGGCTGCCGCCGCTGCTCAGCATCCTCTCGCAGGACGACGTCGACATCGTCATCATCGCCGGGCCGCCCTTCCTCGCCGACCCGAACGCGACGATCCTGTCGTGGGCCACTCGCCACGTCCTGTGGTGCATCCGCACCGGCGCCGTCACCGAGGCCCAGGCGCGAGAGGCGGCCTCGCGCCTCGAGCTGGCGGGCGTGGCCCCCTTCGGCCTGGCCCTCATCGGCCGGGAGTCCTGAGGTCGGGCCGGTGGCGGCCCCGCTCGTGGTGCACCTCGGCGCGCCCGATCGCGTGGCCCGTCGGCTGGCGAGCCCTCCCTCGCTCCACGCTCGGCAGCTGGTGGCCACCAGCCCGTGGCGAGCCGACGTGCTGGTGCTCCACGGCCGCCGGGCCCGCCGCGTGCCCCGCGTCGCCGGCCCCACCCTGGTGGTCCGTCGCCCCGCACCCGGCGAGCGGCCCGGCTTCGCCGACCGGGCCAGCCTGCGCCGCACCGACCTCGTCGTCGTCCACGACCCCGGGGAGGCAGCCGCGTGGTCGACGGCCGTGGGCCGACCGGGCGCGTGCGTCGACGTGCTGGCCGACGACGACCCCGCGGCGTGGGCCGCGCTCGTGCGGCGCGCCCTCGACCCGGCACCCGGCGTGGCGGTTCGCCGCCTCGGCGACGAGCTGCTGGTGGCCCCGACGGTGCCCACCGGCCGGGTCGAGCGGCTGACCGGAAGCGGCCCGGCCATCTGGGAGCTGCTGCACGCGGGGCGCAGCGCCGTCGAGGTCGCCGAGACCCTCCGCCCCGACGATCCCGAGGCCGTGGCGGTGGTCGACGCGTTCGCGAGCGACCTCGCCGCTCGCGGCGTGGGGGTGACGGCGTGAGCCCGCTCGACGCATTGGCCGGGTACGGGCTGGCGGGCGCGGCGCACCTCGCCCCGACCGGGTGGGGCGCCCACCTCGACGAGGTGGTGGGCGATGGCCTGGCCGGGCTGCTCGTGGCCGCCCACGATGCCGGCGACGTGGCGCTCACCGAAGCCGAGCGCGACCAGCTGGCCGAGCGCCTCGCCCAGGAGGCCCAGCTGGCGGTGCGCCTCGAGGCGGAGCTGCTGCGCCTGCGCCCCGTCCTCGACCGCCACGGCGCCGTGGTGCTGAAGGGTCCGGCCCTGGCCCACGGCCTCGGGATCGACCCCGCGACGCGGCCGTTCTCGGACCTCGACCTCCTCGTGGCCCCTCGCTCGATCGACCGCGTGCTGGGCGAGCTCGCCCGGCTCGGCTACGAGCGGCCCCGCCCCGATCCGTCGCCCCGCTTCGCCTCGCTCGTGGCCAAGGCCACGGCGGTGGCCCACCCCACGGGGCTGCTGGTCGACCTGCACCGCACCGTGACGCTCGGGGCCGCCGGGGAGCGGATCGACGTCGACGAGGTGCTCGCCGGGCGCATCGAGGTGACGGCGGGCGACGTGGCCGTCCCCGCGCCGGCGTGGTCCACCCACCTCGTCGTGGTCGCCCTCCACGCCGCGCTGGGCGACGGCCTGCGCCGCCCCCGATCGATCCGCGACGTGGCCCTCGTGGCCCACCACGCCGACCTCGATGCCCGCGGCGCGCTGGCCCTCGCCCGGCGGTGGCAGGTGCACCAGCCCGTCGCCGCTGCCCTGGATGCGGTGCAGCGCCGGCTCGGCGTCGAGCTGCCCGAGGTCCTCGCCGACGCCGCCGAGGGTGCGGCGAGCTGGGCCCCCCCGCGCCAGCCCCGGCTCGACCAGCTCAGCTCGGGGGCCAGCCTCCGCGCCCGCCGCGCCCTGGCCCGCTCGATGGTGGCGCCCACGCCGACGTACCTTCGCTGGGCCTACGGCCCTCGACCGCTGCCGGCGCTCTACTGGCGACGCTGGCGCGATCTCGGGCGGACCACGACCCTCGAGGGGGTGGGGGCGTGACCATCGCCGACGGCGCGCCCCGCGGCGACGACGCCACCATCCGCTCGGGCACCGTGGACCCGGCCCAGCCGGGCCAGCCGTGGTGGAGCTACCGCCGAGCTGCGGGACCGCCACCTACCGACCCCGTCGACGGCGACCACCCGTCGCGGCGCACGGTCGAAGCGGCGCGGCTCGCCGCGCTGGTGGCCCCCGAGCCGCCCGCACCCACCGGTCCCGATCGCTCGGCCCCATCGCGCCCGGTGGCCTCGGTGGACCTCGACGCCGACCCCGCCTCGCCGGTCCTCCCCCTCGCCCTGGCCATCCTCGCCACGATCGCGATCATGGCGTGCGCCCGCCTCGAGGTGGCCGGCGGCATCGGCACGTACCTCGTCCCGATCGCCGCCTTGCTCTACGGCAGCGCCTTCGCCCGCCACGTGCGGATCCGCCACCCGCGCGAGCCGTTCCTCGGGCGGTGGATGATCGCCGGCATCCTCGTGAAGCTCGGCGCGTCCTACGCCCGCTACTTCACCCTCGTGAACACCTACGGCGGCCAGGGCGACGCCACCGGCTACGACACCTACGGCCGCCAGTTCGCCGCGGCGTGGCTCCACGGCGGCACCGAGCCCGAGCTGCCCGACCTGCGCCGCACCAACTTCCTCCGGTGGTTCACCGGCGTCGTGTACTACCTGTTCGGGCCCAACATGGTGGCCGGGTTCTTCATCTTCGGCCTCCTGGCGCTCGTGGGCTCGTACCTCTGGTACCGGGCCACGGTCGACGCCGTGCCGTTCACCAACGCCAAGCTCTACCTGGCGCTCGTGCTGTTCGCACCGAGCATCGCCTTCTGGCCGTCGTCGGTGGGCAAGGAGTCCCTGATGCAGCTCGGGATCGGGGTGGTGGCCTTCGGCACCTCGCTCGTGCTGCGCCGCCGGCTGATCTCGGGGCTGCTCGTGGCGGCGCCGGGCGGCTGGCTCCTGTGGGTCGTGCGCCCGCACCTGCTCGCCCTCGTGACGCTCGCCGCGGGCGTCGCCTACCTCACCGGACGCCTCGAACGGTCCGGCAAGGCCTCGAACTCGTTCCTGTCGCGCCCCGGCGGCGCGGTGATCATCGCGGCGCTCATGGTGTTCACCGTCAACCAGGGCGCCGAGTTCCTCGGCATCGACAGCCTGTCGCTCGCCTCGATCCAACAGGAGCTCGACGACCAGACCGCGCGCAGCGCCCAGGGCGGCTCGGAGTTCGACAACGGCGGCAACTCGCTGAACCCGATCTACCTCCCTCGGGGCGCGGTCACGGTGCTGCTGCGGCCGTTCCCGTGGGAGACCGACAGCGCCCTGCAGCTGGTCTCGTCGCTGGAGTCGGCACTGCTCGGCGTGCTGATCGTGGTGCGCCTCCGGTCCGTGCGGCTGTCCATCTCGCAGGCACGGCGCACCCCGTTCCTGATCTACGCGTGGACGCTGACGATCGCGTACTCGATGACGTTCTCGTCGTTCGCCAACTTCGGGCTGCTCGTGCGCCAGCGCTCGCTGGTGCTGCCCGCCCTGTTCGTGCTGCTCGTGCTCGAGCCCCCCGACGAGCCCGAGGAGGACGCCGTCGCCGATCCGGCGATCGCGGGGGCGGTCCTCGGTGGGCGCTAGGCGCTGGCTGCAGCGCGGGGTGAAGGCGGCGGCGGTGGCCGCCGACGGGCTGCGCCGACCACCCGACGGCGTGGTGGTGCTCATCTACCACCGCGTCGGTGGGGGCTCGTCGAGCGAGGTCGACCTCCCCGCCGACCGCTTCGACCAGCAGCTGGCCTGGCTGGTGGAGCGAGGCCGGCCGATCGCGCTCGCCGAGGCGGTGGAGGTCGTCGCCGGGCGGCGCCCCGTCCCGGTCACCACCGACGGCGGCCCCCCGGTCGCCATCACGTTCGACGACGGCACCGCCGACTTCGCCGAGGTGGCCGTCCCGCTGCTCGAGCGCCACGGGGTGCCGGCCACGCTGTACGCGGCCACCGAGTTCATCGACGAGGGCCGAGCGTTCCCGGGCGACGCGCCTCCGGTGTCGTGGGCGGCCCTCGCCGACGCCTGCGCCACCGGCCTGGTGAGCGTCGGCTCGCACACCCATCGGCACCGGCTCCTCGACCGCCTCGATCCGGACGCGGTGGCCGACGAGCTGGACCGCTCGATCGAGCTCATCGGCGAGCAGCTGGGCACGGCTCCGGTCGACTTCGCCTACCCGAAGGCCGTCCTCGGCTCGGCGGCCGCCCGTGCCGCGGTGGCGCAGCGGTTCCGCTCGGCTGCCGTGGCCGGCACCAAGGCCAACCCCGTGGGCGCGGACCTCCAGCGCCTGGCCCGCTCGCCGATCCAGCGGGGCGACGCGCCGGCCCACGTGCACCGCAAGGCCGATGGCGGCATGGCGCTCGAGGACCAGCTCCGGCGGCTGCTGAACCGGCGCCGCTACACCGGGGCGACCACGTGAGCGCACCGGTCCTCGCGCACCTCACCACCACCGACATGAGCCTCGAGCTGCTCCTCGGCCCGCAGCTCGAGGCGTTCGCCGCCGCCGGCTTTCGGGTGGTGGGCGTGTCGGCCGACGGGCCCTACGTCGCGACCCTGCGCGACCGGGGCATCGAGCACGTCGCCCTGGCCCACTCGACCCGGGCGATGGCGCCCCACCGCGACGTCCGCGCCGTCGCCGAGCTGGCGGGCGTCCTCGGTCGCCTCCGCCCCGACGTGCTGCACACCCACAACCCCAAGCCCGGCCTCTACGGCCGGGTGGTGGGCCGCGCCCGGCGGGTGCCGGTGGTCGTCAACACGGTGCACGGGCTCTATGCCCTGCCCGAGGACCCGTGGCCGAAGCGGGCGGTCGTCTACGGCCTCGAACGCCTGGCCGCCACCTGCTCGCAGGCCGAGCTGGTGCAGAACCCCGAGGACCTCGCCGTCCTGCGCCGCCTCGGCGTCCCCGACGAGCGCCTCGTGCTGCTCGGCAACGGGATCGACCTCGCCCGCTTCGACCCCCGGCGAGTCGATGCCACCTCCCGGGCGCGCGCCCGGGCCGAGCTCGGCGCCACCGGCCCCGATGACGTCGTGGTGGGCCTCGTCGGGCGGCTCGTGCGCGAGAAGGGCTACCCCGAGGTGTTCGCGGCGGCCGACGCCTTGCGCACCCGCTGCCCTACGGTGCGCTTCGCCGCGATCGGGCCCGACGAGCCCGACAAGGGCGATGGCCTCGGCGCCGACGACCGAGCGCTCGCCGAGCGCGCCGGGGTGCGCCTGCTCGGCCACCGCCGCGACGTGGAGGCGCTGTACCCGGGGATGGACGTCTTCGTGCTGGCATCGCACCGCGAGGGGTTCCCGCGGGCCGCCATGGAGGCGGCGGCGATGGGGGTGCCGGTGATCGCGACCGACATCCGGGGCTGCCGCCAGGTGGTCGACCCCGACGCCACGGGCCTGCTCGTCACGCCTCGCGATCCGGCCGCCCTCGCCGACGCGGTGGCCGCCCTCGCCGACGACCCCGATCGGCGGGCGCGCTTCGCGGCGGCCGGCCGGGCCAAGGCCGAGCGCGAGTTCGACCAGCAGCACTGCATCGACACCACCCTCGCCACCTATGACCGGTTGCTGCGCCGGGCCGGCGGGCGCCTCCCGGCGGGTGCGGCGTGAGCCGCGCCGACGCGGTCCGCACGGGCACCGAGGCCGACGCCGTGGGCGCGGCCCGGCTGCACACCTCGGAGCTGCCCGAGGGCTTCCTCGTGACCCTCGGCACACCGTTCCTGGTTCGGCTATACACGCGGGTCGTCCGCTTCCGAGGGTCCTTCCTGCTGGTCATGGGTGACGAGAGCGACATCGACGGCTTCGTGGCCGTGGCCGAGCGCACCGGTGACCTGTACCGGGAGTTCCTCCGGCGCGACGGGGTCCGGGCCGGGCTAGCCGCCGTCCCGGCCCTCGCCCGGGCGCCCCGGCGGACCTGGGAGACGCTCCGCTACGGCACGGGCGGTGCCGACCTCTCCGACCTGCCCGACGCCGAGATCCTCTCGGTCGCGGTGGCGCCGCGAGCCCGGGGCCGGGGCGTGGGGCGAGCCCTCGTGGCGGCGGCCACCGACGAGCTCGGGGCGCGAGGGGTGGGAGCGGTCCGCGTGGTGACCGCCGCCGACAACGAGCCCGCTCGGCGGATGTACGGAGCGGCCGGCTTCTCGCCGCGCGCCACCGCCGAGGTGCACGCCGGCGTGGAACAGGTCGTGCTCGCTTGGCCCTGATCGTCCCCTTCCTCGTCACCCTGGCCATCACGCCGGCGGTCGCCCGCCTGGCGGTGCTGCTCGACGTGGTCGACCGGCCCGGCCCGCTCAAGCTGCAGCGAGCGCCGATCCCCTACCTGGGCGGCGTCGCCGTCGCGCTCGGGATGGTCGGTCCGGTGGCGGTCGCCTGGCCGGCCGCGCTGATCCCCCTGGGGCTGGCCCTCGCCCTGGGCCTGGCCGACGACCGGGCCGCGCTGCCTCTCACCGTGCGCCTGCCCTGCGAGGTGGCCATCGGCCTGGCGGCGGTGGCCGTCGTGCCCGGGCTGCACCTGGCGAGCGGCGCGCTGCTGGTGGTGGGGCTGGTGCTGCTGCTCAACGCCACCAACCTCCTCGACGGCCTCGACGGCCTCGCCGGTGGCACCGTCGCCGCCGGGGCGATCGGGTTCGCCGTGCTGGCCCCCGACGGCCACGAGGTTCTCGCCCTCGCCCTCGCCGGCGCCCTCGCGGGGTTCCTCGTCTGGAACCGGCCCCCGGCTCGCATCTACCTCGGCGACGCCGGGTCGTACCTGCTGGGGACGGCCCTGGCCCTGCTGCTGGCGTCGATGGTCAACGCCGACGACCTCGGGCTCAGCCGCTCGACGCCGGCCCTCCTGTTCATCGCCGCGCCCGCCGCCGACACCATCGTGGCGATCGTCCGCCGCTACCGGGCGGGCCAACCGCTCGTCCGCGGCGACCGGGGCCACATCTACGACCAGCTCCTCGCCCGGGGCGTGCCGGCCCCCTGGGTGACGGTCACCTTCGTGGTGGCCCAGTCCCTCCTCGTGGCGATCGGCCTCGCCATCGCCACCCTGCCCTCCGAGGTCGCGTGGCTGGCCACCGCCGCCGTCATCGGCGTGGTCAGCGTCGCCGTGCTGGCCGCCTTCACCGACCCGAACGCGGACTGGGCCGACAACAGCCCGGTGGTCGACGTGCTCGGCACGGCCGTGCGGATCGAGGCGCCACCGAAGCTCCAGCGCCAGCTGCGCCCGCTCGTGGCCGGCCTCGTCACCGGCCGCCCGGCCACGCGGGTCCTCGCGCTCGAGCCGTCGCCGGGCAGGGCGGGCCTGGTGCTGGTGGAGGACGGGACCGAGGTGATGGGTGGCATCGGCGCCGACGTGGCCGCCGCGACGGTCATCTGGCGGCTCAACGAGCACGCCGCCTCCGCCGAGGGGTACCAGGTGATCCACGCCGGCGTGGTGGCCCGCGGCCAGCGGGCGGTGATCCTCCCGGGACGCTCGGGGGCCGGCAAGACCGAGCTGTGCGCCGCGTGCATCCGCGAGGGGTTCACCTACCTGAGCGACGAGCAGGCCGCGCTCGACCGGCGCAGCGGGCTGCTCAGCCCGTACGCCAAGCCGCTCGGGATCGGCGACCGGGTCGTGGCCCCGGCCGAGATCGGGCCGCTGCGCCCCACCCAGCCGACGCCCCCCGCGGCCATCGTCTTCCCGAACTACCACGTGGCCGCCATCGAACCGGCGCCGTCCACCGTGCCACCGTCGCTCGCCCTGCTCGGCCTGTGCGCCCACGCCAAGCACGTGGACCGGGAGGGGTTCCTGTGGCTCGCGGGGCTGGCCCGCACCTGTCCGACGCTGTCGGTGACCTACGCCCGCTCGGCCGATGCCATCGCCGTCGTCGAGGAGGCGTTGGCGGCCGCGCCGGCGCACCCGCAGGTGCGGCCGGCCCGGCCGATGCGCTCGGGCCCCCACGTGGAGGGGGTCACCGCGGTGGCCATGGACGACGAGGTCGTGCTGTTCCGCGCCGAGACCTCCACGGTCCACCACCTCAACCGAAGCGCCGCGTTCATCTGGCGGACCGGCGCCCGTGCTCGCGGCGAGGCGCTGGTCCGAGCCTGCCTCGAGGACGCGCCCGACGGGGCCCTCGAAGCGGACGAGGTGCGCGCCACGGTCGCCTGGCTGGCATCGAGCGGGCTGCTGCCCGACGACGGCGACGCCCTGGTGAGCGTGCGGGCGACGGGGGGCGACGATGATCCCGTGGTCGGAGGCTGAGCTCCACGCCGGCCTGGTGGCCGGCGCCGCCGGGACGCTCGCCGTCCTCGCCGTGCTCGTGCTGCGCGTCCGCCGGGCGGCGCCCGACGAGCGGCCGCCGCCGTGGCCCTACGGGGGCCTGGTGGTGGTCGCTGCCGGGCTGGCCGCGGTGCACGCCGTCGATCCCGTGCCGTGGGACGTGCTGCTCGGCGTGGTGGGCGTCACCGCCGCGGTCGACCTGGTGGCGGCGACCGGGCGACCCACGTGGTGGCGCGCCGCCGCGGCCCTGCCCTTCGCCCTGCTGATCGCCACGGCCGACGCGCTGCCCCGGCTCGCCTGGTTCCAGGTGCTGGTGGCCGTCGCCGTGGCCGGTGGCGGCGCCCTCGCCGCCGCCACCGACACGGCCTGGCGCGACGAGGCCGCGGCGCCGATCCTGCTCGCCGTCACCGCCGCCGGCACCTACGCCGCCGTGCCCGACACCGAGCTCGCCCTCGCCGTGGTGGGCGTGGCGCTGTGGTTCGCCGTGCTCGCCTTCCCGTGGCCCCTCGCCCGCCTCGGTGCCGGCGGCGCGGCCGGCGCCGTCGCCCTCGTGGTGTGGGCCGCGGCGTTCGGCGCGCGGGGACGGCCCGCCGCGCTCGTCGGCGCCGTCGCCTGCCTCGGGCTGCTCGCGGTGCTGCCGCTCGGCGCCCGGCTCGGCGCCGGCATGGGCTCGGCGCTCGACGGCGCCGGCCTCCGGGCGCGGGTCGTGGTGCTCGGCGTCGTGCAGGTGGCGGTCGCCCTCCTGGCGGCCCGCACGGCCGGGCTCCAGTCGTCGGTCGCCAAGGCGGTGGCCTTCACCCTGCCACCGGCCACGATCGCCGTCGCCCTGGCCACCGTGCTCCAACCCCCACGTCGGCCCTCGCCGGCGCGCCCCCGACCGGCCGCGCCGCTGCGAACGGGCCCGAGCTCCGGGTCGTAGGGCCGGCCCCACCGGGGCTACCGTCGGTCCGCTGACCCGGCGAGGAGGGGACCATGACCGACACGGCGACCGCACCGAGCGCTCCGTTCCCCGAGTGGCCCACCATCCGGGTCGCACCGGTGAACGGCATCGAGCTGGCCTACGAGACCTTCGGCGACCCCGCCGACCCGGCGATCCTGCTGGTGATGGGCCTCGGCACCCAGATGATCGCCTGGCCCGACGAGCTGTGCGAGGCGCTCGCCGACGCCGGCCACCACGTGATCCGCTTCGACAACCGCGACGCCGGCCTGTCGACCTTCGTCGACGCCCCTGCGCCGTCGATCCCCGACCTGCTCCTCAAGCGCCACGTCGCCTACACGCTCGAGGACCTCGCGGCCGACGCCCTCGCCCTGCTCGACCACCTGGGCATCGAGCGAGCGCACGTCGCCGGCACGTCGATGGGGGGGATGATCGCCCAGACCATGGCGCTGCGAGCGCCCGAGCGGATCCTCACGCTCTGCCTGTCCATGACCTCGACCGGCTCGCGACGGGTGGGGCGCCCTACGGCGTCGGTGGTGCGCCAGATGGCCACCGCCCAGCCGAGCGCCAGCCGCGAGGCGGCGATGGACGATGCGGTCGAGGCCTGGCGGGCCATCGGCACGCCCAGCCGCCTCGAGGTCGACAAGATCCGCGAGCTCGCCGGGGTGGCGTGGGACCGCAACCACGATCCGGCCGGCCGGCTGCGCCAGCTGGGGGCGATCCTCGCCCAGCCCGACCGCACCGAGCGGCTCCGCCACTTGCGGATCCCGACGCTCGTGGTGCACGGCCTGGAGGACCCGCTCGTGTCGGTGACCGGTGGGCTGGCGCTCGCCAAGGCCATCCCCGGCGCCACGTTCATCGGCCACCACGGCGCCGGCCACGACCTTCCGCGGTCGATGTGGCGCGAGCTGGTGCGCGACCTGCTCGACCACATCGAGCGCGCCGGCGCCACCGCCTGAGCGCGCCGGCGGCGCGGCTGGGGCGGCGGGCGCCGGGGTACCGGCGAGGTGCCCCACCCCCCAACCGCCCTAGGAGCGAACCGTGATCGGCTTCATCGTCTTCGGCCTCGTGGTCGGCGCGCTGGCGCGCCTCGTCCTCCCCGGCGACCAGCACCTCGGGCTGCTCGCCACCCTCATCGTCGGGCTGATCGGCTCGGTCGTGGGCGGCGTGGTCGCCAACGCGCTCGGCACCGGCGACGTGTTCGAGCTGAACGTGCTCGGCTCGATCGTGGCGGTCATCTCCGCCGCCGTGCTCATCATCATCGCTGACCGCCTCAGCGAGGGCGGCGGGCGGGCCACCGCCTGACGGCGACGACCCCGGCGGCCTAGGGGAGCGGCAGCGTCGCCGCCCGCTGGGTCGCGACCGACAGCAGCTCGTTGGCGTCGACCTGGAGCAGGTAGCCCTGGGCGACGAGCGACTGCAGCGACGCCGCGTACTCGTCGACGAAGTCCTGCTTCGAGTCGTACCGGGCCTGGAGCTGCTGGTCGGTCAGCGGGCGGGTGCCGCCGAAGAGGATGCAGAACCCGGTGCCCGAGTTGATGCCGTCGATCGCCGCGACCGGCACGTCGACCTGCACCGACCGGACCCCGCCCACGGCGTTGCCCCACTCGTCGCGCTGGAGCACGGTGGGCGAGGTGGAGGTGGTGGCGAGCGGGGCCCCGGCCGGCGGCGGGGTGCCGGTGCGCAGCCAGCGGTCCATGGCCCGGAACGCGGCGCGCAGCACGTAGGTGAGCCCACCGGCGTTCTGCGAGTTGGCGCAGCCGGCGAAGGGCGCCCGGGGCGAGCGCATCTCGTCGAACAGGAGGCGGGCGCCGGTGCCGTCGCCCACGTCGGACTTGCTGAAGCGCGACAGGTAGGCGTCGAGGTGGGCGGTGCCCGCCATCTCCCACGTGCGCATCAGCGGGGTGTCGGGCTGGCGGACGGCCGTGTTGGAGCGGATGACGTCGTCCTCGGCCATCACCACGAAGACCGGGACGTCGAGGTCGTCGCGGATCTGGGTCGGGCTGGGGACCGGGACCGACGCCAGCGGCGACTGCGACAGCGAGGAGCCGCCGCTGCCGCGCCCGTGGATGAGGAACCCGTCGAACGCGTGGTCGCTCGGCTGGATGGCGTCGACGTAGGTGACGAGCCGGCTCGCCGATTGCGACTGGCCCATGGCCACCATCCGCAGCGGCTTGAGCCCGCCGGTGACCTTCCGGTCGGTGCGGATGGCCTTGGCCGCCTTGGAGAAGATGTCGTAGGAGTAGCTGTCGCCCGGGTGCACGAGCGACCCGTAGCGGGTCGGGTCGGCGCTGCGCAGCTGGTTGACGCCCACGGCCTGGGCGGAGACGCCCACGTACATGGCGCCCCGGCGGGTGATGTTGCGATGCGCGCCGGTCCAGTCGACGGGGAGGTCCGCGCCGCCCGTGACGTTCATCCACTCGACGTAGACCGTGCCGTTGAACGCGGCGGGATCGGTGGGGCGCACGACCACCATGCGGGTCTTGAACCCGGCCTCGTCCGTGTCGGGGTCGGGCGACACCGACCACCGCCCGTCGGCGGTGAGGGGCGCGTCGGGGAGGTACGCCTGCGCCTGGTCGAACAGGAACACCTCGGAGGTCGTGTAGCCCACGTCGGCCGGGTCGATGCCGAGCGTGAGCGTCGGCGTCCCGGCGATCGGTCCCTCGATGCACGAGGAGAGCGCGAGCGCGGCCGTGGCCGCGAGGATCGTGACGACCAGGCGTGGTCGGAGCTTCGTGCGCATGCTGCCCCCTGTGAACGATGCGGACGTGGCCGCGAAGGCTACCGACGCCGGCCGCGGCGTGCCGGGGGTCGTCCGGGCGGGTGACGATCCCTCAGGGAGGGGGCGTGCGCCCGGCGAGCACCGCGGCGGCCACCTCGGTGTCCATGTTCGCTCCGCTGAGCACGATCGCGACGCGCCGGTGGGGACGAGCGGCCCGATCGGCGAGGAGGCCGGCGAGGGCGATGGCGCCGGCCGGCTCGGCGAGGTGGTGGGTCGTTCGGTAGAGCAGCCGCATCGCCTCGGCCACGGCGTCGTCGCTCACCTCGACGATCGCGGCCGCTCCGTCGTAGATCGCGGCGAGCGCCGCCGGGTCGGGGGTGCGGGTGGCGACGCCGTCGACGAACGTGCGCGCCTCGTCGGTGCCCACGGGCTCGCGAGCGGCGAAGGAGCGCGCCGTGGCGGGCGCGCCCTCGCTCACCACGCCGACGATCTCGGTGCGCAGCCCCAGCAAGTCGCGCACGGCGATGAGGCCGTTGATGCCCGAGCCCATACCGACCGGGACGTAGACCGCATCGAGCGGGTCCGCTCCCTCGAACAGCTCGAGCGCGTAGGTGGCGACGCCCGCGACGAGATCGGGGTGGAACGGCGGCACCAGCTCCCACCCGCGCTCGACGGCGACGGCGCGCGACCGCTCGAGGGCCTCCTGGAAGTCGCGCCCGTGCACGATCACCTCGGCGCCGAAGCCGGCCATCGCCGCGTCCTTCTCCACGCTGTTGCCGTGGGGCACCACGATCGCCACCGGGAGGCCCGCCGCTCGCCCGGCGTAGGCGAGGCTCTGGCCGTGGTTGCCCCGGGTGGCCGACACCAGCCCGGGCACCTCGGGCCGTTCGCGGCGGAGCCGATCGACGTACACCAGCCCCCCGCGCACCTTGAACGCGCCGGTGGGCGTCGCGTCCTCGTGCTTCACCCACACCTCGGCCCCCACGGCCGCGGACAGCAGCGGCCACGGTTGCTGGGGGGTGGGGGCGAACGACCGCCGGACGACGGCGACGGCGGCGTCGAGGGCGGCCCGGTCGAGCAGCGGAGCGGTCACCCGCCCGACCCTACGCACGTCGGCGGTCGGCAGGGGGCGGCGGCGCTGGCATCATGGGCGGGCATGCGCGCGTGGATCATCAGGGCCGGCGAGGGCGGCGCCCACGTGGACGAGTTCGTGGATCAGGGCATCGTCGCGCTCGGCTACGACGCCGTCGACGACCTGCGGCGGATGGACCGCTGGGACATCGAGCGGGCGCTCGAGCGGGTCGGCATCTCGCCCCCCGACGCCCACGCCACCATCCTCATCTCGTTCCTCCACGAGGTGCTGAGCGGCGACCTGGTGGTGATGCCCGACTCGTCGCGCGGCGAGGTCGTGGTCGGCGTGGTCGACGGTCCCTACGACTTCGTGCCCGGCCGCGACGAGGACGACCACCCGCACCGCCGCAAGGTCGAGTGGCTGGCCCGTCACCCCCGGACCGACCTGCCCACGGTCCTCGCCGACGTGCAGCGCCAGCGCGTCGCCCTGCGCCGGGTCGACTCGCCCTCCATCGACGACCACCTGGCCCGGGTGCGCGCCGGCGAGGTGGGACGACCGGCCGACCAGCGCACCGCGCCGCGACCCCCGCGGACGCCGCGCGCCACCAGCTCCTCCGCGCCCCGCGCCCCGCGCAGCTCGTCGGGGTCGTCGAGCCGGGCCCGGGTCACGCCGCGCAAGGCGGAGGTGGCCACCCGCCGGTGCGAGGCGTGCTTCCAGACCAAGCCGGTCACCCAGTTCGACGGCGACGATCCGCTCTGCCGCGACTGCGCCTGATCCTGGCCCGAGCGCCCGGCCGAGGCCGGTCGTAGCCTGCGGCCGTGGACGGGGCGAGCGGGAGCGGTCCGGGTGAGCGGGCCCAGGGGTCGGGCGCGGTGCCAGGAGGCCTGCCCGAATCCGCCGAGGCCGCCTTCGCGGCGGCCGGGGTGGGGCGCGGCTGTGGCCCGGTCTCGCTCCTGCTGCTGGGGATCGTGCTGCTGGTGCTGGGCGGTGGCATCCGCTGGGCGCAGGACGTGACCGCGCCCTGGCTGAACGAGGGCGAGGCCGACCTGCCCGACACGGTGACCTTCGACGCCGACGACGCCACCTACCGGGTCATCACGTCGGGCCCCACCCGGCCGTCGATCCACCAGACGGCGTGCACCGTGGAGCGCGCTGACGGGAAGGTGCTGCGCGAGGAGGGCCGCGACGGTGTCGACGGCGGCCAGGAGCGCTTCGGCGTGACCCGAGTGCTCGAGTTCCGCGCCGTCGCCGGGACGACCACCGTGCAGTGCGGCTTCGACTTCGCTCCGGAGCGGGGCAGCGGGCGGTTCCAGGTGGTGCGCGCCGACGGCCCGATCACGCTCGCCACGATCGTGCTCCTGGTGCTGGGCGTCGCCGCGCTCGTGATGTCGATCGGCTGGTTCGTGGCCGGCGTGGTGCGCTCGGGCGACGACGCGCCCGGCGGCGCGGGCGATCAGGGCGTGGCGCCGAACGCCTCGTAGGCGCGGCCTTCCTCCTCCGCGAGGCGCGTGCCGGCCGCGTGCTGGAACTCGCTGATGCCGCCGGGCGCCCACGGGCCGACGCTGCCGGCGGCGATCGCTGCGGGCGCCTTGGGGAGCAACCCGAGCTGGTCGCGCAGCTCGGCGACCGGCCGGTGGGCGTGGGCGAACCAGTCGACGGCGAGCAGGTCGACGTCCGGCTCGCCGTCGAGGCCGTGGCTGCGCGCGCCCCGGCGCAGCGCATCGGCCAGGCGCACCGCCATCCCGTCGCGCGACAGCTGGCCCGGGAACGCCTCGAACAGGCCGGCCCCCTCGGCGAGGTACCCGGTCTCGAACAGGCTGACGACCATGGCGAGCAGCGAGAAGCCGCGCGGATCGTCGTCGGCCCGAGCGATGAGGGCGAACACCTCGAGCTCGGACTCCACCCGCGTGCCGTAGTCGGCGAGGACGTGGACGAAGTCGTGCTGGGCCAGCAGGGGCGGCGCCGAACCGGGCTGGCCGGGGAAGGCGAAGCCCCGCGCTCGGTAGAACGCCCAGATCGAGCGGCCGAGGGTGCCCTCGGGCAGGTGCTCGAACGCCTGCCATCGCGCCGCCAGGTCGGGGTCGTCGACGGCCTGCTCCCAGGCGTGGGTGAGCTCGCCGCTCGTGTGCAGGGCGCTCGCCCGCTCGGGTCGCCAGTCCGCCGTGTAGCCGTTGCGCTCGAAGTCGACCGCGGCCAGGCCGAGCTGGCCCGACGCGAAGCGGTGGGCGACGGCGAGCATCCCGTCGTCGACGCTGAGCTCGCGGGCGTAGGCCGCCACCCGGTCGCTCACGCTCGCCGGCAGGGGGCGGAGCACCAGCGCGCCCAGCACCATCGTCTGGACGATGCGGGTGCGGAACGCCTCGTCGCGGTCCGCGAGGACGGCGGCGAGCTGGGCGGGCGACCGCTCTGCGGTCGGTTCGAGCTCGTGACCGGTGAGCGAGGCGAACGCCGCCTCGATGAGGGTGCGCTGGAGCTCGGTGATGCCGCCGCCGGGAGCGATGGCGGTGACCACGGCGTCCAGGCAGGCCTGGGCCTCGGGCCGCTCGGGCGGGCCGAGGCGGGCGGTGCCGGGCGCGGGGAACGGCACGATCATCAGGGTTCGCCTCGCCGGGGCGAGCCGATGACCGCGAAGCCGAAGTCGCGGCCCCAGCCCCGGCGCATGAGGGCGATCCAGAGGGCGGCGTGCTGCTCCACCATGGCGAACGCCTCCCGGCCGCCGACCACGACGGCGTCGAAGCCGATGGCCGCGCCCAGCTCGAGCGCCACGGCCGTGGCGGCCTCGTCGCCGGCCACGGGGAGGAGGACGGGTGCGCCGTCGACCGTGCCGGTGGCGAGGTGCTCGGCGCCGATGGTGTCGAAGGCCTTGGCGACGGCCACCCCCTCGGGCACGAGCGAGGCGACGAGGTCGCCCACGGTGGCGTGGCCGCCGGGTGGGGGAGCGCCGACGGCGTTGGTGGCGTCGAGCACGACCGTGCCGCCGACGAGGCCGAGCGCAGGGATGGCCTCGACGAGCGCCGGTGCCGGCACGGCGAGCACGACGACGGCCGCGCCGTCGGCGGCGGCCCGGGGTGTCGCCCGCTCGTGGGTGAGGTCGGCGTGCTTGGCGCCGTCGGGGTCGCGGACGCCCACGATGACCTGGTGGCCCGTGCGCTCGAAGGCGCCGGCCAGCGCTCGGCCCACCGATCCGGCTCCGATCACGGCGATCCTCATCGTCCTCTCCTCCACGGTTGCTGGCGGCATTACGATGCAGGAGCGTAACGGAAGTCGGTTGGCTAGCGTCGCGGTCGATGAGCGAGCACGCGGTGATCGGTCGGCCCAGGGACGCGTCCATCGATGCCGCCGCCCTCCGGGTGGCCGCCGAGCACCTCGGTCGCCATGGCTTCGAGGCGATGTCGCTGGCGGCCGTCGCCGCCGAGGCGGGGACCACCCGCCAGGCCCTCTACCGCCGGTGGCCCACCAAGGCCGACCTCGCCGTGGCCGCCATCGCCGCCCTCCCCGACGCCTCCCCCCAGCCGCTCACCGGCGACCACGAGGCCGACCTGCGGGCCGAGCTCGCCGCGTTCCGGCGAGGCGTCACCCGACCGGGGGGCGTGTCGCTCGTGGGGGCGATGCTCCAGGACGGGGCCGACCCCGAGCTGCGCGAGCGCTACCGCGCGCTGGTCGTGGAGCCTCGCCGGGCCCGGCTGCGCGCCATCGTGCGCGCGGCGGTCGCGGACGGCGCCCTCGCCCGCGACACCGACGTCGAGCTGGTGGTGGCGAGCTGCACCGGCAGCTTCTACGCGCTGGCCCTGGCCGGTCGGGTGCCAGGGCGCGACTGGCCCCGTCGAGCGGCCCGGCACGTGTTCGCCGGCGCGGGGCCGGGCGACCGCTGAGCGGACGGATCGGGCGTCGTCTGGCTGACGACGACCGAGCGTGCCCTAGCTGATCCGCGTCAGCGCGGGGTACGCCGTCACCTCGAAGAGATCGGGCGGGTCCGACGCCAGCACCGTCATCAGCACCTCGCAGCCACGACGCTGGTGGACCAGTCGGCGGTAGGCCGCGATCTCCTCGGGGAAGCCCGGCGGGTAGGCGTCGCGGCCGAACAGTGCGATCGCCCCATCGAAGCCGTCGACCTCGACCAGCGGATGCACGCTGATCCACCCGGTGAGCACCCCGGCCGGCGACCCGTAGTCCATGAGCGCCAGCGAGAGCTGCCGCTCCGCCCACGCGTGGATGTACTCACCGGACACGACGAGGACCCCGGACTCGTTGGCCGGGCCTGCGGGCACTGCGAATCCGTTCTTCTGCTTGACGTCGAGCATCAGCATGACCCACGCGCCCGCGGACGGCTGGCCGTCGATCAGGCAGCCGACCGTGACCGACCGGAGATCCAGCAGCGAAGGCACGAAGGGGGGTCGTACCACACCACCTGGGCGCTTCCGCCGTGGGTTCTCGCCCCTCGGCATCCATCCAGGAGGACCGAGTCTGGCGCCGGTCGGTTGCCGGCCGGCCCCGACCGGCGCGAGCGCTACCGCGCGCTCATCGTGGAACCTCGCCGGGCCCGGCCGCGCGCCATCGTGGCTGCTCATCGTCCCCGAGAGCGCCATCGAGCGGCCGCCCGTCCCAGAACGGCGAGAGGCCCCCGGAGGGGCCTCTGACCTGCACATCTGGTTGGCGCGCCCGTAGGGACTCGAACCCCAAACCTTCTGATCCGTAGTCAGATGCTCTATCCAATTGAGCTACGGGCGCTGGCGCCTTGCGGCCGGAGCACCCTAGCCGGGTCCGTCAGAGGCGGCCAAGGGCGTTGGGCGGGCCTTCGCTGTCACACCCCCTCGCCAGGATGGCCGCCCCGCCGTCGCCGGATCCCCCCAGGAGGCACCATGTCCACCATCGCCGACACCTACCTCGCCCGCATCCAGGCCCTGCTCGACAAGGCCGAGTCCACCACCTTCCCCGAGGAGGCGGAGGCCCTGATCGCCAAGGCGCAGGAGCTCATGGCCCGCCACGCCATCGACGAGGCCATGCTCACCGGAGCGGCCACGTCGCGCGACGAGGTCGAGGCCGAGCAGCTCACCGTGGCCGCCCCCTACGCCTCCGCCAAGGTGGGCCTGCTCTCGGCCACGGCCCGGGCCAACCGGTGCCGCCTCGTCATCTCGCGCGGGCCGTCGGGCACGCAGCTGTGCACGCTCGTCGGCTTCCCCGACGACCTGGCCAACGTCCGCACCCTCTTCGCCTCGCTCTCGGTGCAGGCCACGCGCTTCGTCCTCGCTGCTCCCGTGCCCCCGGGCGACACGCCGCGTCGGTTCCGCCATGCCTTCCTCACCTCGTTCGGCTTCCGCATCGGCGAGCGCCTGGCCGAGGCCGAGCAGCGAGCGGCGGCGGCGGCCGAGGCCGATCGGCAGGTGGCCGGCGGCGACGGGCCCACGGTGGCCCTCGTGCTCGCCGACCGCGAGGCCGCCGTGGACGACGACCTGGCCCGGCGCTTCCCGAACCTGAGAACCCGGAAGATCTCGGCGTCGAGCCGCGCTGGCTGGGCTGGCGGCCAACTGGCGGCCGACCGCGCCAACCTCGGCCAGCGCGGGGTGGGCGGCAGCGGCCCGGCGCTCGGGTCGGGCTGACCTACGGCTGGTCGTCGTCGGGCTCGAACCGGCGGCGACGACCGCCCGCCCGGTGCAGCACCGCGCTGGTGGGCGTGATCTCGAGCCACTCGCCGTCGTCGGAGAGCCGGGCGGTGCCGTCGACGAGCAGCGAGTGCTTGGGGTGCTCGTCGGTGGTGGGCCACAGGAGCGTCACGAGCGGGCGGTCCTCGATGTTGCGGCCCGTCCGCCGACCTGGCGCCACGACGAGGAGCCCGTCGCGCGCCGCCACCGACACGGCGACCACGTGCGGACGGGTGTCGCGCACGGTCACCAGGTAGGCGGCCGGCCCCCGCTCGTCGAGCACCCGGGGCAGGTCGTCGATCGAGACGGCGATGCTCACCGGTGCAGCCTCGCACGACCGGTCGATGGTCGGCGGCAAGCGCGGGCCCACCGGCCCGAAGCCATCAGAGCGCCCGACGCATGCACACGCGTTGCGCCACGTCGAGGCCGAGCTCGGCTTCGTGGGCCCGCACGGCCCGCAGCGCCTCGTCGAGCTCGGCATCGGGCACCGTGGCGAACCCGAGCCGCTGGTACCACGGCCCGTTCCAGGGCAGGTCGCGGAACGTGGCGAGGGTCAGCGACGGCGCCCCCGCCGCCCGCGCCCAGTCGGCCACCGCCTCCACCAGCGCCGCGCCCACGCCGCGGCCACCGGCCTCGGGCACCACCGACACCTGCTCGAGGTGGTGCTGGGCGCCCGCCGGCCCCACCCGCTCGCCCAGGGCGTAGCCCACGACGGCGCCCCCCAGCTCCGCCACCCACAGCCGACCGTCGGCGACCGCCGCGAGGAGCACCTCCTCGGGAAACGGGTCGTCGTCGGCGATGTCGTCCATGCCAACCGCACGGAACCGCTCCCCCGCCGCCACCTCGATGGCGGCGAGCAACCCCACGTCGCCCGGCTCGGCCGAGCGCACGCGCCCCATCAGCTGCGCGGCACCTCGACCCAGGGGACGTCCTTGTCGGTGCGCGGCTCGCCGGGAAGGCCGAGCACCCGCTCGCCGATGATGTTGCGCTGGATCTCCGAGGTGCCGCCCTCGATGGAGTTCGCCCGGGCCCGTAGGAACATCTTGCGGCTCGACCCCGGCGGACCGGTGAGCCCGAGGTTCTCGGCCCGGCGCATCTCGAAGTCGTAGCCAGCGAGGCCCGCGGCCCCGAGCAGGTCGACGCAGAACTCGTAGATGTCCATGTTGACCTTGGCGAACTCGAGCTTGGCGATCGAACCCTCGGGCCCCGGGTTGCCCGCCTTGCGGTTCTGCGACGCCCGGATGTTGGTCATCCGCAGCACCTCGGCGCGCGCCCACAGCTTCACCAGCTCGTCGCGCATCACGGCCGTCTTGGTGGCCGGACCGGCCTCCTCGTTCCAGATGCGCACGGCCTCGGCGATCGCCCCCGAGCCTCGGGCCGGCACCCCGCCGCCACCGCCGCCGATGGTGGTGCGCTCGTTCGACAGGGTGGTCATCGCCACCCGCCAGCCCTCGCCCACGTCGCCGATGCGGTCGGCGTCGGGCACCCGCACCTCGGTCAGGTACACCTCGTTGAACTCGGCCTCGCCGGTGATCTGCCGCAGCGGCCGCACCTCGACCCCCGGCGCGTGCATGTCGAGGGCGAAGTAGGTCATGCCCTTGTGCTTCGGGGCGTTCGGGTCGGTGCGGGCCACGAGCATGCCGCGATCGGCGATGTGGGCGAGGGTGTTCCAGACCTTCTGGCCGGTGATCACCCACTCGTCGCCGTCGCGCACCGCCTTGCACGCCAGCCCGGCGAGGTCCGAGCCGGCTCCGGGCTCGGAGAACAGCTGGCACCACGAGTCCTCGCCGGTGAACATGCGGCGCAGCAGGCGCTGGCGCAGCTCGTCGGAGCCGTGGGTTACCACCGTCGGCCCAGCCATCGTGAGGCCGAAGAAGTGCCGGGAGTCGGCGCTCTGGGCGCCCGCCTCCCGCAGGCCGGCGTCGACCGTGCGCTGGTGGGTGGGCGCCAGGTCGAGTCCGCCCCAGCCCTCGGGGAAGTGCACCCACGCCAGCCCCAGGTCGTACTGGCGGCCGCGCAGCTCCTCCATGGAGACGGCCTTCGGATCGACCTCGTCGAGCAGCTGGGTGAGCCGCTCCTTCACGAGCAGCTCGGCATCGGTGGACATCGACGGCCTCCGGGGGGTCGGGCGGGCGAGACGGCGGATCCGACGGTACCGGAGCGGTCCGGGCACCGCTCGCCGTAGCCTCCCGCCATGCACGACAGCGTCACGGTCCACATGGATGCCTCCCCCGCCGACGTCTGGGCGCTCGTCGCCGATGTGACCCGCATCGGCGAGTTCAGCCCCGAGACCTTCGAGGCCGAGTGGCTCGACGGCGCCACCGAGCCCGCCGTCGGCGCCACGTTCCGCGGCCACGTCAAGCGCAACGGCAAGGGTCCGATCTACTGGTCGCCGGCCGAGGTCACCGCGTGC
>ERZ795053.2299-NODE-2299-length-23414-cov-18.919474_pt1 | contig 23414 bp, 17 predicted proteins | sample MGYA00375137_ERZ795053 | MGnify/ENA primary metagenome ERZ795053 (study PRJEB30182, sample SAMN05720284) | activated sludge metagenome | isolation source: Anaerobic digester | place: Hong Kong | collected 2014-12-17 ...
TCCGGCAGCGCTTCCATTCCGGGAGGGTAAATTAATTATGACTTCCGGATCATTTTATCCTGAATTCAATACTGCTGCAACTATTTTCAAATCAGTTATCAGGAAACCGGATAATGAAGAAATTATTGCTCTTTATCATTGGTTTTGTCATCAGCCAACAGGTAGTTTTCCCTCAGGGTTGCCTGCCGGATGGCATCACCTTCACTACCCAGGATGAAGTTGACCTTTTTCAGGCCAACCATCCGGGATGCACGCAGATTGAGGGAAATGTAATCATTTCAGGTGCTGATATCACCAGCCTCGATGGCCTGGGTGTGCTGCTATCCATCAGAGGCAATCTGGAAATCAGACTCAATGAATTGCTTGGTGACCTTTCGGGACTTCAGAACCTGGAAACTCTGGGAGGCGATTTACGTATTGAGCAGAATGATGTGCTTGAAAATCTTCTGGGTCTTGAAAACCTGTCAGACATCAACGGTGACCTGATCATCGGAGACATTGTCTGGGGACAATATCCGTACAGCACGGGGAATCCCCTGCTTACCAGCCTGGCCGGGCTCAGCAGCCTGGTTTCCTTACAGGGAAACCTGAAACTGTGTGGCAATTATTCACTTGTCACGCTTTCCGGCCTTGAAAACCTGGCCTCTGTCGGGGGAAACCTGCAGGTGGGAGGTATAGAATTTATTTATGGATTCACCTTCGGAAATCCTTTGCTCGTAAATTTTAACGGTCTTACCCGGTTATCTGCTATCGGGGGAGGCCTGTTTGTAGCCGGGAATAATAACCTGACTAATCTTACCGGCCTGGATTCACTGGTTACCGCAGGTCAGCATTGCTGGTTCGATCTGAATGAATCACTAACGACCATGCAGGGGTTGGATCAGCTTACATCCATTGGCGGAAGCCTGAAAATCCGCTGGAATAATGCCCTCTCTGACATCAGCGGCCTGGGGCATATTACTTCCCAATCCATTCAGGACCTTGAAATCATATACAATCATACCCTGGCCGAATGCAATATTGAAAGCATCTGCGGATATCTGGCGGACCCCAATGGTACTGTTGAAATATATGATAACGCTCCCGGGTGCAACAGTCCCGAAGAGGTGGAAGCTGCCTGCGATGCTCTTTCTGTTTCCGGAGTGTCGCGGGTGAATTCCCTTTCCCTGAATCCCAATCCGGCAAATGACATGGTTACCATTTCAACTGCTGTCTCAACAGACATTGCCAGACTTTTGATCCTTACCCTCACCGGACAACTGGTTATGGAACTGAAGTTTACCGGTTCACAAATCCGGATTGACATTGGTAGTCTGCCTCCGGGAGTATTTATCGTGCGTCTGCAAAATGAAAAATCAGTGGCGGTAACGAAGCTGATAAGGAAATAATGAAAAACAGTGTATAACCATTAAATTCATTCATTATGAAAACATTCACTTTTCTTTCTGCAGCCATTCTCTGTACTGTATGTCTTTCATTTGGTCAGACAGGAAAATTTATACCGGCAAAAGAAACAGGTCCGCGTTTTGTTGAGGGGCAAATTACCGTTAAACTGAAACCAGGTACCGGTGAATTCCAGAGACAAACCGGGGATGTGCATTTCGGGATTAAATCGCTGGACGAAAAGGTTGCTGATTTTGAAGTTTTTGAACTGGATAAGCGATTCAGGTATAACCCCTCAAAACTGCGATCAGATGTGCCCGACCTTTCGCGAATCTATAAGCTTTCTTTTCCGGCCGGATTTCCTGTACGGGAGGTGGCAGAAGCCTTTTCATCCGACCCGAATGTGGAATACGCGGAGCCGGTTCCAACCGGGCACGTGCTGGAGGTCCCCGACGACGTATTATATGAGCAGTTGCAGCACCTCCCTCAGATTTTTGCGCCGCAGGCGTGGGATATCCACAAAGGTGAAAACGGTTCCGAAGAAATCATCATAGCCATCATCGATACCGGAGTTGACTGGGATCATATTGACCTGCAAAGCAATGTGTGGCAGAATCTGGCGGAAGATGCCGATGGTGACGGCCACACTATGGAGTTTAACGGAATTTCATGGATGCTTGATCCCGGAGATTTAAACGGAATTGACAACGATTTCAATGGGTTTACAGATGACCTGATCGGATGGAATTTCATAACAAACAACGGGAATCCCAATCCAATCCCGGGCAATCCGGCCGGGAATCATGGAACCCATTGTGCCGGTATTTCGAACGGAGTTACCAACAATGGAACCGGAATTGCCAGCATCAGCTGGAACCTGACCCTGATGCCGGTTTGTGCCGATCAGAATAATACCCTTGAATATGGATGGGACGGAATTATTTACGCTGCTGAAAACGGTGCTGATATCATATCGAACAGTTGGGGAGGATTTCTGTATTCCATCGCCAGCCAGGAAGTTATTGATTATGCAACAGGGCTTGGCAGTATTGTGGTGGCCGCTGCCGGTAACAACAATAACGATGACGTACATTATCCCTCCTCCTACCTTGGCGTAATATCGGTCGCCTCTGTCAGCGTGGACGATACCAAAGCGGCTTATTCTTCTTTTGGTCCGGGTGTGGATATCTCTGCACCCGGGGGTGGGCTTGAAGGAGGAATTTTAAGTACCCTGCCCGGAAACAATTATGGACTGTCATCGGGTACTTCCATGGCAACTCCTCTGATTGCCGGTTGTTTCGGTCTTTTAAAATCATACCACCCCGCGTGGTCGAACGAACAGCTTATAAACCAGCTTTTGGGAACCGCCGATGACATCGATACCCTTAACCCCGGCTATGCATATCAGCTTGGAACCGGCCGGGTAAATGCTTTTCGTCTTCTGTCGGAAGAAAATGTAATCCTGCCGCAAATCCTTAAACTGGAGCTGTTCAGTATGAATATTGATGATGCCAATGGGAATCAGATTAATGAGCCCGGTGAAGAAGTAATCCTGAATCCTACATTCAGAAATTTTGTTCAGTATGCAGGCGATGATCAGGTCATAGTTACACTAAGTACTGAAGATGAGTATATTACTATTTTGAATGATACTGCAATAGTAGATATTCCACCGGATGGTTTCTTCACCATTGAAAATCAGTTTCGGTTTTTGGTCAGTGAAGATGCCACCTCTCATTTTGCAGGTTTCACCATTACATTTGACGGCGATGCAGAGATTGTTACCGGTGGCGAGCAGTTTGTTGAAGTCCTGGTGGCGCCCTCAGGCATCTTTGTTTTTGAAGGGGAACCCAACGAACGGGATTACAGCGGAACCTATATCAAAGGTGTGCTGGATCAATTGGGTATTCCTTATACCTATTCCAACACTTATCCAGCAACGTTGCAGGGATTTGACAACGTATTCCTCTCCCATGCAAATTTCGGCGAAACGCTTTCCGAAGGTACTATTCCAACGGAGGAACATACTATGATCTGCCAGGAATTTCTGGAGAACGGAGGCAATTTGTATATTGAAGCCGGAGGGATGTTCACGGGGATGCAATACCTTGGTTATCCGAATTATGCTGCCATGAAACAGCTTTTTGGGGTTAGCAGCAATCAGATCGTGATGATTGAACATTCGCTCGATTCGCTGATAGGGTCGGAAAGCAGTGCTTTCGAAGGGATTGAATTCAATAACTCAACCCAGTTATACAATTGGTATATTGATAAACTTACCCCGGTAGAAGATGCCATCGTCCCGTTTTATGAATACAATTACGGCAATGTTTCCATTATGTTCGACGGTGCTGCAACCCATGGCCATAAAGCTTTTTATTTCGGCTATTCACTGGCAGAACTTGTTGACACCGATCCTGTAAATTCAAAAAACAATGTCCTGCTAAAGGTGCTCGACTTTTTTGAGATACTGCCAGAGAATTATGTCCTGGCTAATTTCATGGCGGATAAAAAAGTGGGTGGAATTCCCCTGGATGTAAACTTCTCTGATCTCTCGCTCACCGATCCTGCACATCCGGCCTTGTCATGGCAATGGGATTTTAATAACGACGGAATCACAGACTCCCAGGATCAGCATCCGGCATGGACTTACTATGATCCGGGCACTTTTGATGTCAGGCTGATTGTTTCTAATGAATTGGAATCAGATACCCTGGTGAAGGAAGGTTTTATCGGAATCAATACCGGGTACCTTGTATACGAAGGCGTTGCCGGTGGTGATGCTTACAGTGGTGCATTTATCCGGGACTATCTGCAGGAGCACGTTTATGCAGTTACCTACCGGAACACCTTGCCTGAAAGCCTGGATGGATTTTCTGCTGCATTTCTCTCTTTTGGCAACTATGAATCAGGATACACCGCTTTGAATGCAGTTATGGCTAAAACCATTGGCGATTATCTTGAAAGTGGCGGATACATTTACCTGGAAGGTGGTGATGCCCTGGGTTATGATCAGGCAGAAAATGACCATTTGCTTGAAATGTTTGGTATAGCCTCTGCAACCGATGGGACGAACAATCCGATCGACAGCCTGAAAGGACAAACAGGGACATTGGCCGAAGCCCTGGTGTTCACCGGCAGTAATCAGACATCTGTCGCCTACATCGACCGCTATGTGCCCATTGACGATGCCGGCACTGCATTTGTCGAAAACAGTTACGGAATTGTGGCCGTACAGAATCATGTGCCGGGCGCTCACCGTACTTTTTGCTTTTCATACGCGCTGGCTGAACTTGAGGACGGAGAAAACCCGAATACCCGTGAGGAGTTGCTGCAAAGGATACTCAACTTTTTCGATATCTACACGGCTGCTCCTCAGGTAAATAAACCTCAGGCTGACCGTTTCAAAGTTTATCCAAATCCGGCTGACAACCAGATTACCGTCTCAGCACCCGGGTTAAGCGGAGATGCCATCGTCACCCTCTTCACCCTGACCGGCCGGCAAGTTATGGAAGTGAGAATTACCGGTATGGAAGACCGGCTTGACATCAGCACCCTTCAACCTGGGATGTACATCATTGAACTTGTGACTGATCAGGGGAAAATGAGGGAAAAGCTGATGGTTAAATAATCAGCTGCCAATTCCGGGTTTTTCCGGATGAATCGATGAAAAAGCCTTGTGACAATTACAGGGCTTTTTTATTTTTATTAAAGCCATTCCGGATTCCGGGGTTTGCATGATCACAAAATCAACCTCATTTCCATCCGCAGTTCGCCAGAATTTGACCATATCAGGTTCAAACCTGGCCCAGAGCCTGTTAAAAGCATAATCTTCAATGAGCATACCCTTGTCAATTCACTGATTTAAAGGCTGATTTTGATTTCATAAATCAAAAATATCCGATTGTCGGGAAAAGACTCCAGATTTTAAAAAGGCCGCTTGTATTCAGATTTTATCAGTTACTGTTGTTATACCCGACAAATTTCATTAAATTTGTCGGGTATAATCGACATATTTCAATATTATGAAGAAATTGAAGTATCAGCGCACTTTACAGGCTAAGATCACTGAATGGTTGTTTCAGGGTAAGGTAATTATTCTTTACGGCCCCCGGCAGGTCGGCAAAACAACGCTTGCCAATGAGATCATATCAGGGCAATCCGGAGCCCTATATTTGAATTGCGAACGCCAGCAGGTATGGGAACTATTGAATTCGGGGAACCAGGATCGCATCAGGCAATACCTTGGCGATGCAAAAATCGTGGTGTTTGATGAAGCCCAGAAAATTCCTCAGATAGGTAGTTTACTAAAATTGTTGATTGATACTTATCCGGAAATTCAATACCTCGCTACCGGTTCGAGTAGTTTTGACCTGTCAAATGCTTTGTCAGAGCCGCTTACAGGGCGCAATGTCAAGTTTATTATGTACCCTGTTTCGCTCATCGAACTTTCACCGCACTTTAACCGGTTTCAGAAGGATGAAATGCTTGAAAACCTTCTGCTTTTCGGATCATATCCCGACATCATTGACCGGCCGGAATCACAGAAACGGAAGCTGCTGGATGAATTAACCTCCGACTATCTGTTCAGGGATGTGCTGCGTTTTGAAAATATAAGAAGATCCGACATTCTGGTGAACCTTCTTAAAGCCATTGCATTACAAACCGGCAACGAGGTTTCAATGCGTGAACTCAGTAACCTGCTCAAAGTTGCCGTGGAAACGGTACAACGCTATCTTTTGTTGCTTGAGCAGTCTTTTGTCCTGTTCTCACTTCCGTCGTTCAGCCGAAACTTACGCAATGAAATATCTAAAGGGCGGAAGTACTATTTCTACGACCTGGGCATACGCAACAACCTGCTTCAAAACTTTACCCCCTTGTCCAGCCGGAATGATACAGGACAACTTTGGGAAAATTTCTGCATAATCGAAAGAATCAAAAAAAATCAGGCAAAAGATCGCAGGGTCAATATGTATTTCTGGCGAACCTATCAGCAACAGGAAATTGACCTGATAGAAGAGCATGAAGGCATTCTCGATACATTTGAATTCAAATGGAAGTCCAGACCGGGACAAAAAATTCCTTCTGGTTTCAGGAATGCTTACCCACAAAGTACATATCAGATCATTGACAGGGAAAATTATCACAACTTTCTGACCTAGGAAGTTTTCCGGATTTATTGGCAAAGCCATTGGCTCACAGATTGGAGCGCACTCTATTTTTTTGAACTGTCTTCCCTGCAAACAAACTGTCTGACTATATCAAGCAGACAGGGTAAGCAGTTGCCCTGCCAATCTTTCCCGGAATTTTTTACCCCGGGTTGATTGATGCCCGAAATCCATCCAAACAGGATTAATAAAAAAACCCTGCAAATCACTGCAGGGTTTTTTGGTATATGTCACGTTTTCAGGCTTTAGGAATTTCTTCTGTCGCGTCATCTGCCACATCCTTGATTTCATCAGCCACATCTTCAGCTTTTGATTCAATGGATTCAGCCACATCTTCAACAACTTCCCCGGCCTTTTCAGTGGCGTCTTCAACGATTTCTCCCACATTATCTGCCACAACTTCAGTGGTTTCTTCAGATTTAGCGGTGGAAGTCCGTATCTTTTCTTCAAGTTTGTCAACCACTTCAGACGCTTTGTCATCCAGTTTCTCAATCACATCTTCCGCCTTGTCCCTGATTTTGGTTCCGAATTCCTTTGCTTTCGACCTGGTTTCTGCAGCGGCTTCTTTCACATCCTCAACTACATCTTCAAGCTTATCGTCGAGTTTATCGGCAACTTCTCTGGTATATTCCTTTGCCGATTCGAAGGTATCGGCGGCCTTTTCTTTAAGTTCGGCTGATTTTACGGTGGCGGCTTCTTTCGAAGTACCGAACAGTTTCTTCAAAGAATTGATAAATCCCATGTTGCTGCTTTTTATTGGTTTAACTTACAAAAATAATAAATAAAAGATGGAAATCAAAACCATGAGAATTAAACAGATAAGCTGAATTCAACCTTCGTTTTCAGCGCAAGGAGTTCACCGCCATCCAGGCCATAAGACCGGCGCCAACTTCCAGCGCTTTTTCATCCACGTCGAAACGGTCGGTATGCAGGTTATGCACAATATTCCTTTCTTCATTCCTGGTTCCCAGGCGGTAAAAACATGATGGAATCTGTTGTGAATAGTAGGCGAAGTCTTCCGCAGTCATTCTCAGGTCAAGGTCTGCAACGTTTTCCGCTCCAAGATATTCCACGGCCGCATGCCGGGCTTCCTCGGTGACCTGATCGTCGTTGACGAGGAAAGGGTAACCCTTGTCGATAAATACATCACAGGAGCCACCCATGCTTTCGGCGATGGAGGCAGCCATTCTTTCAATTCTAAGATGGGCTTCTGAGCGCCAGGCTTCGTCGAAAGTGCGGAGCGTACCGTCAAGTTTTACTTCATTGGGGATGATGTTGGTGCGCCCTTCGGCGATAAAGCGGCCGAACGAAAGCACTGCCGGTAGCTGGGGAGGAGCCGTGCGGCTGACAATCTGTTGCAGGGCAACAAGGATATGAGCGGCTATCAGCACAGGGTCGACATTCAATTCCGGAGTTGCCCCATGACCGCCTTTGCCTTTGACGGTCAGGTAGATCTCATCGGTGGAGGCCATGTATTTGCCCGGCTTCATGCCGACTTTTCCGGCTTCGAGCGAGGGAAGCACATGCTGTCCGAACATCTTCTGCGGGGCGGGATTTTCCAATACGCCGGCTTTGATCATCATGGATGCGCCTCCGGGAAATTTTTCCTCCGAGGGCTGGAAGATCAGCTTGATGCTGCCTTCAAAGCGATCTTTCAGATCATTCAGGATACTGGCCGCCCCCAGCAGACAGGTCATGTGCACATCGTGACCGCAGGCGTGCATCACACCCGGGTTTTGAGAACAGTAGTCAACCTGGTTTTTTTCGGTTATGGGCAGGGCATCCATATCGGCCCTGAGCGCAATTACCCGTTTGTCCGGATTTCTGCCTTTAATTATGCCCACAACGCCATGTACCGCCATCCCGGTTGTGAAAGGAATCCCGTATCCGGCAAGTTTTGCCTGAATAAATGCCGAAGTTTCCTTTTCCTGCATCGAAAGTTCGGGGTGCATGTGCAGTTGGCGCCTGATCTCCTGCAGTTCCGCCTTTAATTCGGCGGCTTTTTGCTTTATGGTTGTAATTAATTCCATTTGTTTCCTGGTTCTGGTAAACGCAAATCAACGCAGTGCTTTGATCATCAGCCGGTTGTCAGCTGAGAAAGGGGTTGCTCATTTTTTCGTAACCAATGGTGGTTTTGGGACCGTGGCCGGGATATACGGTATAATCATCAGGCAGGGTAAAAAGTTTCTGCTGTATGCTTTCCATCAGAATATCAAAGTCGCCGGTAGGCAGGTCGGTCCTCCCGATGCTGCCATAGAAGAGTACATCGCCTGCAATCACAAACTTCTGTTCGTGGTTCACCAGGCAGATGCTGCCATTGGCATGCCCGGGGGTGTAACGGACCTCAAGGGTGATGCCGCCGAATTTCAGCACATCACCGTCTTCGGTAAAAATCTCCGGTTTAACAATAGCCTCCACTTTCAGGTTAAAAACGGACCCAAACTCCCTGGCTGTTTCCCAGAACATTTTGCTGGCCGCATGCCCGGTCGGTTTCAGGCCATAGCTGTTGCAAACAAAATGATTTCCGAGGATATGGTCAACATGGAAATGGGTGTTGATCAGGGCTATGGGCCGGAGCTGCTTTTCATCAATGTAGCCCGAAAGTTTCTGCTGTTCAGGGATATTCTCACAGCCCGGATCAATGATTACACAGTTGCCATCCTGATCTGAAATGACAAATGAATTTACTGAAAATGAATTGAATACAAAGGTTTTAACGGTTATCATAATTCCTGTAATTCAAATGAATTAGCAAAGGTAACTGATTATTCCATCCGTTTGCTGTCTTCCGGTTCGTCAAAGCCCTGCATGAAAGTGTCATTTCCGGGTTGGCCATGAAAATTTCTTTGCCTGGCTGGTATATCGGTATGACATTTGCTGCGAAAAAACCTGTTTTCAGGCCCGCTTCAACAAGTACGGGATTTTTGTGTTAATTTTACATCCTGGTTTTCAGATCGAAGATGAACAATTTGTCTGGCAGATACGCTATTTATAAACTGAAATTATTGGGCACATTCCTTTTAGGAGTGCTGTCCCTGATGCCTGTGCATGCCCAGTTCTATAATGGTTCGCAGATGCCGTTCGGTAAAAGCCGTGTCCAATACGGGGATTTCCTGTGGACTTATTACCGGTTCAATGACTTTGACACCTATTTTTATCTGAACGGTAAGGAACTGGCCATCTATACTGCACGGTATGCCAAAGAGATACTCCCGGAACTGGAGTCGTTGCTGGAAACGCGGATGAGTGATAAAATCGAATTCATCGTTTTCAACTCCCTTACCGATCTTAAACAGAGCAATATAGGCCTGGTCAGTGAGCAACAATATAATATCGGCGGTATTACGCATATCATTGAAAATAAAGTCTTTATCTATTTCGATGGCAATTATGCCAACTTTGAAAAGCAGATCAGGGCGGGAATGGCCAGGGCCCTCATTGACCAGTCAATTTACGGAGGTTCGGTGGGCAGGCAGATTACCAACGCCACGCTGATGAGCATGCCGTCCTGGTTTATCGACGGCCTGGTATCTTATATAGCGGAAGACTGGAATACCGAGATTGACAATTATATGCGCGAAGGCATCCTTTCGGGTCGCTACCGTAAATTCAATCATCTGAAAGGGGAAGACGCCATTTATGCCGGACACGGCATCTGGAAATACATTGCAGACAAATATGGTAAGCAAGCAATTCCGAATATCATCTATCTGGCAAGGGTAAGCCGGAATGTTGAGACCGGATTTCTGTATGTGCTTAATATTTCGTTTCGCAATCTTGTTAAAGAATGGTACGAAACATACCGCGGGCAATACCTCAACAGTGATGAAGGCAGGCTGAAGCCCGCTGCAACTCCGGTGCAGCGGAAGGTAAAGAAGGCGGTAATATATGATCGTGTGCGCCTGGGTGCCGACGGAAGATATATGGCCTGGATCAGCAATCAGGACGGGCAGGTAAAAGTGTGGCTGCATGATACCCGTAATGGTAAATCGAAAATCGTCTACCGCCAGGGCCACCGGCTTGATGAGAAAAATGACCTGTCCTATCCGCTGATAGAATTCCTCCCTAACGGGAATACTCTCGGATTAATCACAGAGCGCAAGGGCGAAATCAGGTTTTACCAGATTGATCTTGAAACCAACCGGCGCACCTGGCAATATATTTACGGTTTTCAGAAAATTGTGGATATGGCCTATTCGCATGATGGGCGGAGGATTGTGATGTCGGCCGTCAGGAAAGGGCAGACCGACATTTATGTCTACAATATCGCTGCTTCCGCTGCAGATCAGATAACCAGGGATGCATATAACGATCTGAACCCTGTATTCATCAATAATTCCCGGCAGATTGTTTTCAGTTCCAACCGGCCTTCGGATACCCTCACCGAAGAGCCAAAGATCATTACACCGGGATTTGATCATAAGCATGATCTTTTTATTTATGATTATGCCGCCAAAAGCAAGGTGCTTCGCCGCATTACGGATACACCCTACGCCAATGAAATTCAGCCGGTGGAATATGAAAAAGGTTATATCTCATTCCTGGGTGATGAGAACGGGATATACAACCGTTACCTCGCCGGTTTCGACAGCGTGATTACCCATGTTGATACAGCAGCGCATTATCGTTATTTTACCCGCACATACGGGCTTACGGATTACGCCCGGAATGTCGTGTCGCACACCTCTTCGCCACGTTCGGCGAAAATAGCGGAGATCATCCACTCGGGCCAGTACAGGACCATCTATAGCTACGATCAGGTTCCGGCGCGGGGAATTGAACGTTTGGCGCCCCCGCTTACCGGTTATATGGAGCAAAAAATGCTGGAACTCTCCGTTCTTAAGGAGAAAGAAAAGTCAGCCCCGGCACAGACCAGGCCTAAGGAGAGGCGCAGGCGCTTCGTGAATGTTTATGCCGGTGATCCGGAATTGCCGGCATCCGACAGCCTGATCGACCTTGATCAATACCGGCTTGGAAAGGAAGGGCAAAATCGTTCAGGAAGTAAAAGGGTGGTTTCTCTTGTTGATGATTCAGATAATTTCGTTGTTCCCAAGCAGAGAAATTACAATGTGGAATACCGGATTAACGAACTGGTAAGCCAACTCGACTTTAATTTTCTGAGCACTTCCTATCAGCCCTTTTCGGGTGGTGGTGGCCCTATTTTCCTTACCCCCGGATTAAATGCCTTTTTCAGGATCGGTTTGTCTGATTTGCTTGAAGATTACAGGATTGTTGCAGGCGTGAGGCTTGATTTCAATCTGGTGAATAACGAATATGTAGTCAGCATAGCCAATCTCAAACACCGGCTCGACAGAGAGATCTATTTCCACCGCCAGTCAATTGAGCAAATCAGCCTTTACTCAATTGTACGGTATCGTATTCATGAACTGCATTACATCCTGAAATATCCCCTGAATCCATTGCTTTCAGTGAAAGGTACCGCCACATTGCGCAAGGACAGGGCTGTTTTCATGTCGACCGATCAGTATAACCTGCGGGAACCAGATATCAACCGATACTGGGTTTCAGGCAAGGGTGAACTGACCTATGACGCCACACGGCAGCTGGGGCTGAACCTGCTCGATGGTTTGCGTTACAAGCTTTTCGGAGAGTATTACCAGCAACTTGATCCCGAAAGCAAAAACACCAACATGGTGGTGCTGGGATTTGATATCCGCCATTATCTGCCCATTCACCGTAATTTTATCTGGGCCAACCGTTTTGCCACCAGCACATCCTTTGGAAAAAGCAGGCTCATTTATTACATGGGGGGGGTAGATACCTGGCTTGCGCCGAAGTTTACCACCGACGCGCCCATTGATTATTCCCAGAATTATGCCTATCAGACCCTGGCGACAAATATGCGCGGTTTTTATCAGAATGTAAGGAATGGAAACAGCTTCGCCGTGATCAACTCGGAACTGCGTTTCCCGGTATTCAGCTACCTGGCCAACCGTCCGCTGCGGTCTGATTTCTTAAACAATTTCCAGCTGATCGCCTTCGGGGACCTGGGGACTGCCTGGACAGGGGCAACGCCTTATTCTGACGAGAACGCCCTTTTTACAAGAGTGATCAGCCGCGGTCCCCTGCTGATAACCATCCGTGAACAGCGTGAACCACTGGTAGGCGGGTTAGGCTTCGGTGCCAGAACAAGGCTGCTTGGGTATTTTCTCAGGGCGGATTATGCATGGGGCATTGAGGATATGGTTATTAACAAACCGGTATTTTATATTTCCCTGAGCCTGGACTTCTGATTCAGGCTTTCTGTTTTTCCGGTTTTCCTTAGCTATTGATAATGAGTACGTTATAAATAACTATCGCTTTGCACTGCCTGTTCATCCTCCTTATGCTCTTATAATCAGTACATCAGGTTATTCACCACTTCAATTGTTAATAACTCCTGACCGATTGTGGAAATTTTAAACTTATCCCAAAGGGAAGTTTGACGACATTTGCATTCCGGCTACGCCTGCGCGGCTTTCAGCTTCTACATTGATAATCAGTTTCTTATTTCTATCTGCCAATACCTGATGTAACTAACCAGAAAAGCCCTGCCGAAAAATAATTATTAATAATATTTCTTTTTCGGTTTCAATCAATTACGACAGAATCCGGGGGGATTGTTGAAAAGTCAATCTTGCCACTCACAATTAGCTGTTGTATATTGGTCATTCCGATCAGAAGGGAGTAAAAACCTTTGCAATTGCCTTTTGATCAGATAAATATAATTTGGCTGTTAACGTATTCAAAAACCACCATTAGAGTCTTAAACTATGGATATCAACTTGTTTGCAAATCTGGATGAGGTTGCTGAAGCAAAAGAGAAGGAAAGAACAGGAGATTATTATAATGAGATGCTTGAAAAGCGCGTCAGGCCTGCTGTGCCGGAAAAAATCGAACTTCAACCGGAACAGAAAGTGAACAAAATGGAAGAATTGGTAATTGAGAATGAGCCTTTAGTGCAGGCGGCCGACAAGAAGACGCCTGTATCCTATTCGCATGAAGAGATCCTTGAAAAGGCAACGCAGTATTTCAGTGGGGATACACTGGCAGCCAATGTATGGATGAATAAGTATGCCCTCAAGGACAGTGATGGAAACATCTATGAACTGACGCCGGATGATATGCACAGGCGTCTTGCTGCAGAGGTAGCCAGAATTGAACGTAAATATCCCAATCCGTTAAGCGAAGACGAAATATTTGAACTTTTCCGGAATTTCCGTTTTATTATTCCCCAGGGCAGCCCCATGGCGGGGATGGGGAATAATTTTCAGGTTTCATCCCTGTCGAACTGTTTTGTGATTGGAGGTGATGGAAACTACGACTCTTACGGCGGCATCATGAAGATAGACCAGGAACAGGTACAATTGATGAAGCGCAGGGGAGGTGTTGGCCACGACCTTTCACACATCAGGCCAACAGGCAGCCCGGTAAAAAACAGCGCGCTTACCTCAACCGGCATAGTGCCTTTCATGGAACGGTATTCAAATTCCACCCGCGAGGTAGCCCAGGATGGCCGCAGAGGGGCCCTGATGCTCACCATTTCGGTAAAACATCCTGATGCAGAAAGATTTATTGATGCCAAACTGGAGCAGGGAAAAGTTACCGGCGCCAATGTATCTGTCAAGATTGACGATGAGTTTATGCAGTCGGTTATAAGCGGAAAGCCCTACCGGCAGCAGTACCCGATTTATGCGCACCATCCGGCGAAAATTCAGGAGATTGACGCGCAGGCATTGTGGAATAAAATTATCCATAATGCCTGGCAATCGGCAGAACCTGGTGTACTCTTCTGGGATACGGTTATCCGGGAGTCGGTACCCGACTGCTATGCTGACCTGGGTTTCAAAACCCTGTCCACGAATCCATGCGGCGAGATCCCTTTGTGCCCTTATGACAGCTGCCGGCTGATAGCGCTTAACCTGTATGGCTATGTAGAGAATCCATTTACTGCTGAGGCCAGATTTGATTTTGATCTTTTCAGGAAACATTCAGCCTATGCGCTGAGGATCATGGACGATATCATTGATCTTGAATCCGAAAAAATCGATGCCATTCTGGGTAAAGTAGATGCGGATCCCGAAGATGAGGAGATCAAGCGTATCGAGAGAAAAATGTGGGAAAATATCAGAACGAAGACCCTGCAGGGCCGGCGGACCGGTATTGGAATAACTGCTGAAGGCGATATGCTTGCTGCCCTTGGATTGCGATATGGTACCGACGAAGCCACCAAATTTTCAGTTGAGGTACATAAAACGCTGGCTGTTGAAGTTTATGGCGCCTCGGCCGACCTGGCAGGAGAACGTGGCCCGTTCCCGATCTATAACTCCGAGCGCGAAAAAGGCAACCCTTTCATTCAGCGCCTCAGGCAGGAGTCACCGGAAGTGTATGAGAAGATGGTAAGAAACGGCAGGCGCAACATCGCCATGCTGACCATCGCGCCAACAGGAAGTGTCAGCATTTGTACGCAAACCACCTCGGGAATCGAACCGGTGTTTATGGTAAGCTATAAACGTCGCCGTAAGGTGAATCCCAATGACAAAAATGTCAATGTAACTTTTGTGGATGAAGTTGGCGATTCATGGGAAGAGTATAATGTATTTCATCCTAAATTCATTGACTGGCTCCGGATAAGTGGTTATGACCCGGATCAGGTACAGTTGTACGATGAAGCCAGACTTCAGGCAATCATTGAAAAATCGCCTTACTACAAAGCCACCTCCAATGATATTGACTGGGTGAGCAAGGTGCAGATGCAGGGCGCCATACAGAAGTGGGTGGATCATTCCATCAGTGTAACGGTTAACCTGCCAAAGGAAGCCACGGAAGAACTGGTAAGCCAGGTTTATAAGACTGCCTGGGAAAGTGGTTGTAAAGGCATGACCATATATCGCGATGGTTCACGCTCAGGGGTGTTGGTTGGCGCCGACAAGAAGGAAGACGCCGTTGAGTTCCGCGAAACAAAGGCTCCTCCCAGACCGCAGAAACTCGAAGCCGATGTGGTCCGCTTCCAGAATGATTATGAAAAATGGATAGCCGTTATCGGTCTGCTTGACAATAAACCCTATGAGGTTTTTACAGGAAAAGCTGATGGGTTCTACCTCCCGCCCTGGGTGCAGAAAGGCTGGGTGTTGCGCAATAAAGTTGAAAATGAGCCGGCCAGGTATGATTTTCAGTTTCTTGATAAAGACGGGTACAAAGTAACCATCGAAGGACTCTCAAGATCATTTAATAAAGAATTCTGGAATTATGCCAAGCTCATTTCGGGAATCCTTAGGCACGGGATGCCCCTGCCGTTCCTGGTTAACCTGGTTGAAAACCTGAATTTTGACAATGATAGCATCACCACATGGAAAAACGGGGTTGTCCGTGCGTTGAAGCGCTATATTCCCGACGGCACATCGGTGAGCAGTAAAACAGAATGCCCGAGCTGCGGCGAGAAAGACGGCCTGATGTATAAAGAGGGTTGCCTTACCTGTAAGCATTGCGGATATTCAAAGTGCAGTTAATAATTGTGGTTAAATGCAGAAAGCCCCGTTCCGCTCAGGACGGGGTTTTTTGCATCTGCGGTTTGCGGATTTTCTTTCAGAAATGAATTTTATGATAATCAAAGGTCTGATTATCCCTGAAGTGCCTGATTTTAGCAGCGATCAGCAGGAATATCTTCAGATCATGCCGGGTGAGCCAGGCAATGGCTTCAGGCTGGTTATGACAGGCATCGGATAACACGGCCAGGAAGAAATGTTTGTGGTAATTCAGCCAATCATAGGCTTTTTTATCTTCATCAATGGCAGAATCGAGGGCTGCCAGTTCAGGAAAGCCGTTGGCCATCAGCCATTTGAATGCCTCCTCACTGCCCCTGATGGCACTCGAAAGGGCAGCAAGCTCCGGATAGCCGTTATTCAGCAGCCAGTTCAGCAACTCTTCGTTGCCTGCGAAGGTCTCGCCGAAAGCAATCAACACCTTGACCGGATAATCTACCATTTGACGAATATACAATTTTGATTTATTGGTTCCCTGAATCACCCCGGTAAAAAGGGGAATCGGGTATAAACACCGGTTTACAAAAGATCATCAATGGCGGCAGCCAGGAGATAATCCTTTTCAGTGACCACATCTCCGGCATCATGCGTTGATAACCGGATGATGACCTTATTGTAAACATTGGTCCATTCCGGATGGTGATCCGATTTTTCAGCGATCAGGGCCACCCGGGTCATAAAAGCGAAAGCCTCGCTGAAATTGCTGAATGTAAAGACTTTTTCAATGGCAATTTTATGCCCCGGTTCAAGTGAAACTTTTTCCCACATAGCTGTAGATTTAATATATCAGATCAACAACAGCGCTGCAGTTTATGTTCATTGATCAGAATACCTCGTAAGGGATTGACAGGGGGTCAAGCCGCCGGGCGATGGTCAGAAGTTCCGCCTTTGAAATTTTCTCAATTCCCTGTTCGGGCGTGCTTCTTTCAATGGGATAGATCATGACCCGTGAAGGTTTGATTTTTTCAAGATAACCAAGCCAGGGGCCGATCTCCGATTCAAGGGTATTGTCAATGGAACAGCCGTTGACCACTCCCCTGAGAAAAAGTGTCTGTATAATAACTTTGCCCCCGAAGGAAGCAAGCTGGCTGACGATATCTTCAAGTTTTACCGGTGCAGCAGGGCGGTTGATCAGTTCAAAGGTTTCCTGGGTGCCGGCATCGAGCTTAAGCACATTGTTATCAATTTTCAGCAAAGCGTCTCTGACGGCAGGAATATGCAGTCGGGTGGCATTGGAAAGTACAGTAATCTCGGCTTTCGGGAATATTCCGTCCCTCAGCCTGATGGTATTTTCAATAATGGTTGAAAATCCGGGATGCAGGGTTGGCTCTCCGTTCCCGGCAAAGGTAATATTGTCGGGTTTTAATCCGCTTTTCTTTAATTCCCTGAAGCGGTTTTCCAGCGCGCCGATGATGTCTTCGGTATTGATGAGCCTTGCTTTTTTATCCTGGGAAGGGTGGGTGAGTCCGCACTCGCAGTATACACAATTGAAAGTACAGAATTTCATATTGAGGGGAAGCAGGTTTACCCCCAGCGATACGCCAAACCGCCGGCTCTTCACGGGGCCGAATACAATATCGTCAAACAGGAAGCAGGCCATAACAGACTTTTGTGCAAATGTACAAACTTATTATCATCACAAATGCGTGGTATTGGCTGCCTGAATGACCTGGTTGGTTTAAAATTATTCACAAAACAGGTAACCGACTGCTGTATTGGAATATCTTTGTACCTGCTACACTTTCACAAAGCTTATGACGCCCTCACTCAATGAAATAAAAGCTCCGGTCGGGGAACACATTGCGGAATTTGAAAAGAGATTCAGGAATTCGATGCGCAGCAATGTGCCTTTACTCGATCGCATTACCACTTATCTGGTAAAACGGAAGGGAAAGCAGATCAGGCCGCTCTTTGTGTTTCTGACGGCTCAGGTATGCGGGGCAGTCAATGACGCGACGTACAGGGCTGCATCATTGATCGAGCTTTTGCACACGGCAACCCTGATCCATGATGACGTAGTGGATGATTCAAATGAACGCCGGGGTTTTTTCTCTCTCAATGCTTTATGGAAAAACAAAATATCTGTTCTGGTAGGTGATTATCTGCTCTCTAAGGGATTGCTCCTATCGCTTGATAATAATGATTATGAATTGCTGAGGATCGTTTCGGATGCAACCCGTGAAATGAGCGAGGGAGAACTGCTGCAGATAGAAAAAGCGCGCCGACTGGATATCAGCGAGGATATTTATTTTGAGATTATCCGGAAGAAAACCGCTTCGCTGATCGCTTCATGCTGTGCCTGCGGGGCTGCCTCCTCAGGTGCGGATGCAGATACAGTAAAGAAGCTTCACCTTTTCGGGGAACTGACCGGTATCGCTTTTCAGATTAAGGATGATCTTTTCGATTACAGCAAAAGCTTCGATACGGGCAAGCCCAACGGCATTGACATCAAAGAGAAGAAAATGACCCTCCCCCTGATATATCTGCTCAATAACAGCACCTGGCTTGAGAAGCGCAGGATTATCAATGTTGTGAAAAATAACAATGATAATCCCCGCAAGGTGGCTGCCCTGATACAACAGGTAAAGGAAACCGGAGGTATTGCCTATGCAGAGGAACGCATGCTGGCATACAGGGAACAGGCATTGGATATTCTTCGCGAATTTAAGGAAAGTCCTGCCAGGGAATCACTTGAAAAGCTGGTTGTGTTTACTACCGAGCGCAAAAGTTGAGTTAAAAACGGGATTAAGCTTTTTTCATCGTAAATGCAAAGGTCGTGCCTACGCCTTGTGTGCTGCGTACATGAATGGTCTGGTCATGGGCTTCGATAATGTGTTTAACGATAGCCAGCCCAAGTCCTGAACCGCCCTGCTCACGGGAGCGCCCTTTATCCGTCCTGTAAAAACGTTCAAATATACGGGGTAAATCTGCCTCATTGATCCCATTGCCGTTGTCGGTTACTTCCACAAGGATATTCTCATCCATGTCAAAAAAACTGATCTTGGTCGATCCATCCTCCTGGTTGCCGTATTTGATCGAGTTGTCGATAAGGTTGATCAGGACCTGGCGCAACCGCTCCTTGTCGGCAAGAATATAAACCGGTTTTTCATAGTTGCCGCCGAAGTAAACGGTATTGTTTCTTTTTCTGGCTTTGATTTCGAGAAATTCCATTACTTCACGGGTTAGGGCCAGGATATCCGTTTTTTTCAGATTGAGCTGAAGTTCGCTGGATTCAAGTTGTGAAATGGTTTCCAGATCTTCAACAATGGCGATCATGCGGTTGATGCTTTTTTCGGTGCGCAGAAGATACTCCTTGTTGATGCTGGGATCTTCCAGCCCGCCGTCAAGCAACGTAAGCACATAACCCTGAATGTTGAAAATGGGTGTTTTCAATTCGTGGGAAACATTACCCAGAAACTCCCTGCGGTAATTTGCCATTCGTTTGAGTTCTTCAACTTCCTTGCTTTTTGTTTCCCCCCACTCAGCAACCTCCTGATAAACGGTTTCGATTGTTTTTCCCTTGAAAGAGGAAGTCTTGTCGTTATCCTTAGAGATTTTACGGTTTCTGATGGTTTTATATATCAGCCTGATTTTCTCATAAATGAATTTTTCAAGGGTGTATCTGAAGAGGAAGTTGGTAAAGACAAAAAGTACCAGTCCTCCTCCGGCGATAAGCCACCAGCCTGAAGCAGCAGGGAAAAGGAAGGTAAATAACATGCCCAGCACCAGGAATAACGCAGTGATCAGCAGCGCATTATTTAGCGCGAGTTTACGGGGATTGGAAAAGTCTATATTCATATCGGACCGGAATTGTTTGTGATTGTTCAGGCTTCGAATTTATAACCAACCCCTTTGATGGTTTTAATATTCTCAAGCCCTATTTTTTCACGGATTTTTCTCACATGCACATCTATGGTACGGTCACCGACGATTACATCGTTGCCCCATACACTCGAGAATATTTCTTCCCTTGAAAATACTTTATTTGGACGTGAAGTAAGCAGCAGAAGCAGCTCAAATTCTTTTTTCGGAAGCGAGATTTCTTTACCGTCTTTTATTACAACATACTTCTCCCGGTCAATGATCAGATCGGCCAGATTTACCGGCTGATCATGAGATTTTTTACTCCTGTATCGTCGCAGCAATGCTTTTATCCTGCTTGTGAGCACTTTCGGTTTGATAGGCTTTGTAATATAATCGTCAGCGCCGGCTTCAAAACCAGCGATCTGCGAATAGTCCTCGCCCCGGGCAGTCAGAAAAACGACAATGGTATCTGAAAAACCGGGGAGCAATCTGATTTCACGGCAGGTTTCAATTCCATCCATCTCAGGCATCATTACATCCAGAATAACCAGCTGGGGGTTTTCACTCCGGGCCAGCAGCAAGCCTTCGCGCCCGTTTCTGGCCTTCAGTACATGGTATCCTTCTTTTTTCAGATTGTAGCTGAGAAATTCCAGCACATCCGGTTCATCGTCAACAAGAAGAATCTTAAATTGGCTGTTTTCCATAAAGGGAGAATACTTATCAGACAGATTTACCAAAATTACTCGAATTTTGACGAATTCTTACTTATTGTCCGCTGTATTGCAATATTTTATTCAATGATGATTTTTTTGGCCTGATTTTTTATTCATTCCTGATGCAAGCGGTTAGGAGTTATAAAACCGGAAAGCAGTTTTTTGATACAGGCAAGATAATCTGACTGCATAACAAAACGGTGAGGTCCACGTTATAATCTGATCTAAAATTGCTAAAAAATGAAAGTGATCATTTCCGTACTCGCGCTTTTTTTGACTTTGCAGGGATACAGTCAGCCAGCTCCGGGGCACAATGCCGTTATTGTGGCGGAAACCCCGGTTCATTGCCTGAATGAAGCGGAGAAAGAACTTGCTTCAGCGATCAATGCATACAGGAACATGAACAAACTCGCTCCGGTTCCTTTGTCGGTTTCCTTGTCGCAGGTGGCCAGGCTGCATGTGCTGGACCTTTCAGCAAATCATAAGATTGGCAGCAGATGTAACATGCACAGCTGGTCATCTGATCCGCGATGGAGTTCATGCTGCTATACCGATGATCACCGCAGAGCCTCCTGCATGTGGGATAAGCCGCGTGAATTAACCAGTTACACCGGTGACGGCTTTGAAATCGCTTTTTACTCAAACCATGATTATGCCTCGGAAAGGGATTTTGCGCTGGATGCCCTTGAAGGGTGGAAGAGCAGCCGGGGTCATCATGAACTGATCATTAACCGGGGCAAATGGAAAACGGCAGACTGGAAGGCCATGGGTGTCGGTGTTTATGATGGATATGCCGTAATATGGTTCGGGGAGGTTCCCGACCCCGAAGGTGTGCCTGCAGGATGTTCTGACGAATGAAAATTGGTTACCTTTATTTCCCGAAAGAAATTGTTTTCCGAAACTAAAAGAGATGAAGGTATTTTTTACATTATTGTCGGTTTTAATTTGCTTAGCCTCAGGTATTCAGGCTCAACAGTTTTCCGGAGGCTTGAAAGCGGGACTTGCTGGTAGTCAGGTTGCCGGGGATATGTATTCCGGTTACCACAAAGCGGGTATAAACCCGGGTGTCTGGGTTAGCCTTGCCACGGGAAAGCGGTCCTCAGTGCAGATGGAACTGGGGTATATCCAGAAAGGCAGTCGGGAGAATCCCGATGCTGAGCGGAACCGTTATGATACCTATATCATGCGCCTCGGATATATTGAATTGCCCTTTCTATACAGGATTAACTACAATGAGTTGTTTGGGTTTGAAGCCGGTCTGGCCATGAATTTTCTGATCCATCAGAAGGAGACCTTTAATGGTTATGAAACCGTTGAATCGCCTTTCAGGGGGCAAAATCTTTGTTTTGTCGGAGGCATGTCCATTCGCCTGAACGAACGCATACGGTTCAATGTGCGCACCGACAACTCACTGTTCTCTATAAGAAAAAACAGGGTTTCGGGCGATGTGTGGCGGTTCTGGGGATACGGACAGTTCAGCGATGCGCTGATACTTTCAGCATACTATACTTTATAAAAAAAACCGGCTTTTTCAAGGCCGGCTTTTTCTTATACAAGAACTTCTCATTGTAAACCCGGTTCAATTTTTCTGACGTTGTAAGCGACTTCTTCGCCGCGTTCGTTACGCCTGATTTCGAATTCAACCATGTCGCCATCCATAATTTCATTGAAGTTGCCATCGAGGACATCTTCGTAATGGAAAAACAGGTTGTTGGGCGGAAACGCGATAAATCCGTATCCACTCTTCATATTGAGGGTGCGGCTGCGTTGTACGCCTTCAGGAACCGGTTTGTTGATGTACTTCATCCTGTTTTCATCCTGTTTGTCAAACAGATTCGATATTACAGCGTCATTCTTGTTCAGCCGGTTATCGATCAGTTCGTGCATGGCCACAGGATAAGTCACCTCCTCCAGTAATTCCTGGGAGGTACGTGTTACACTTTCACGTCCGTTCATGTCCTGATACCTGAAATCCCAGCTCAGCAGCATGACCCTTGTTCCAAGCGTATTGAGTTTCCGCACGAGCGGAACGTAATCTCCGTCGGATGCGATAAGCACCAGTACATCAAATTTTTTGAAAACGGTCAGTTCGTAAGCCTCGAGCGCGAGCCAAACGTCAATCCCTTTTTCCTCACGTTTTCCACCACGCATGCGTAGCGGCAGGTAATGTGTAATTACCTTTTCTCCCATCAGGATATCATCAAATATCCTCTCAGCGTAAAGCTTGTTTTCGCTGCTCTGTGCTTCGTAAGCACTTAACCTCCCCCGGAAGTAATGTGAATCAACAATGTGGCACAATTTAACGTCAATCCCCTCTTCCTTCGAAACACGGCTGCGGATGAAGTTATGCAATCCCTCAATACTTATCCGCGCATTACGTTCGTGTTCGTAGTAATAATAATTACTCACATGAAGAAAATAATTGCCATCATAAAAAACGCCAATTTTGATCATACTATTCGTGTCGTTCATTTTGATATAAAATAATGGTTAGAAATAATAAAAATTGATATTTATCTTAGCTTTTATGCTCCCAATGTCGTTTTTGCCCTTTAATTGCAAAGATAATCAATAAATTAACCAATAATCCTGATGTTGCTTAAAAAGTGTTAAAAAAAACACTTATTCTACGATCAGATTATGTACAATGCGTTTGATATCCTTTACCGGCAGTCCATCTTAAGGAGGGCTTCTCTTTCATCCTGAATAAAATCTTTTCGTGATATTTACGCAGGAGCAGTATGCTGGTAGCAGGTAAAATCACAACATTTATCCGGCCCGGAGAGGTGAACTGTATTCTCTTC
>ERZ795053.2301-NODE-2301-length-23412-cov-7.315237_pt1 | contig 23412 bp, 18 predicted proteins | sample MGYA00375137_ERZ795053 | MGnify/ENA primary metagenome ERZ795053 (study PRJEB30182, sample SAMN05720284) | activated sludge metagenome | isolation source: Anaerobic digester | place: Hong Kong | collected 2014-12-17 ...
AATTTCGTTGTGCGGAGGTGAACCATTTTTATTTGATGGTTTGCTCAATGTGGTTGCTTATGCAGCCAGCCGAAAGATCCGTACTTCCATCACGAGCAATGGGATGACGATTCATAAACTTTCAACACAGGAATTATCGGTTTTGAAAGAAAGTAAATGTGAAGTCAATATTTCGCTGGATGCTTTTGATAACCGCATAAATTCAATAACCCGCGGAGCTAAAAATGGACTTGAAAATGCTTTGAAATCCATTCAGGTTCTCCAAAAATTCAATGTTCCTGTAACAATACTTACTGCTATTTCGAATTATAATTTTGAACATCTTTCCGATTTTGTAAAAAAAGCATTTTCACTTGGAATAAGGCAGGTGTTGTTTCAGCCCATTATTTATTACTCCAATTATCCCGACCGAAATTCGGTTGAAAATAAAAACCAGCTGAATGTGCCTTTCGAAAAGCTGGATGAATTGCAAAAGCAGCTGGATCAGATCCTGCAATTTGAAAAAAAGCATCAAATCAATACCAATGTTTACAGGATCATGCCATGGATCAACCAATACCTAACCACCGCTGCAGGTAAAAACGGAACCTGGTTTTTTGAAGCTGTGCTTAATAAGTTTTATTGCCGCGAAATTTACGCAATCATTGATATTGCCTACGATGGCGGAATTCAATCCTGTGGGCTCCGGCCAGCCACCGTTTCCATTAAAGACCGTGAAAATAAAAACCTCCTGGAGTTGTGGAATGAAGCAACACATGAGATCAGAAACTTTCTGGAGACCGGTAATTTTTACCCGGAATGTAATGGTTGCTGCCATCATTTCAGCAGGAATATGATCGCCTCGATGATCAAGTATCCCCTGAGCAACAGGCAGGCATGGGCTACCATGCTTCCACTGATCGGCAACAGAGTTTCGAAGCGGGTTCTGAAAAATTACCAAAAATCCATTGAAGTAGCAGAAGGAGGTGATTTATGAAAACTATTTTGGTAACGGGTGCAAATCGTGGGATCGGATTGGAAATTTGCCGGCAGCTCGACCAATTGGGGCACCGCGTTATTTTGTGCGCTCGTGATCTGGAAAAAGGTAAAAAAGCTGCACAAAGTTTAAGTGATCGGGTATTTCCAGCTGAACTTGATGTTTCGGATCAGCAGTCGATCATGCAATTATTTGAAATTGTAAGTGAAAAATTCGGCAAGCTGGATGTACTGATTAACAATGCCGGGATCTACGAAAATGTGCATCAGGGTAATAGTTCCCGAAAAAATGAGCTAAAAAACTTTATTGATGCACATATAAAAACCGTTGGAAAAGTGGCCCGAAAATTTACCCCGGCCATGCGAAGGTCGGGTTTAATCAATAAAAAACCCAACATTACAACGGTTGATCCCTACCATGTGCGTGAAATCATGGAAACGAACTTTTACGGGCCTTTGCAGATGATACAAACCTTTCTCCCTTTGCTTGAAAAAAGCGGATCAGCATCCATCATAAACATGAGCAGTGGGAGTGGTCAGTTGGAACAATTGCAGCCGGAATCACCGGCTTACAGTCTTTCAAAAGCAGGCTTAAACGCTTTAACCATCATGTTTGCAAATGAATTAAAAACCAAAGGGATCATTGTAAATGCCATGTGTCCGGGATGGGTAAAAACAGACATGGGTGGCCCCAATGCTCCCCGCGACGTTCAGGAAGGAGCTGACACGGCGGTGTGGATAGCAACAACTCAAAATATACCTACGGGAAAGTTCTTCCGCGACAGGAAAGAAATAGCCTGGTAAAACTAAATGATGAAAAGATGAATATTGGTTTTATTTTTCCTAATAAAGACAGACGATACAAAACGGTGCACCTGGGCCTCGGCTACCTGGCAAGCTATGCCCGCACGGTTCACGAGGATGTAAATTTTAAGGTTTTGGATACCAGGGTGGCTACCCGAAAGGAGACGCGGCAATTTTTTGCCAACGATTTTGATATTCTAGGAATCACGGTTTTTTCACCGGTTTATTACGAAGTGATTGATATTTTCAACCGTGTAAGAAATACCTGGCCTGATAAACCAATTTGCCTGGGAGGGCCCTATGTTACCACAATACAGGAAGAGATTTTTGAAGAAACACCGGCCGATTTTGCTGTATACGGCGAAGGGGAAATAACTTTCTCGGAACTGATTGATCACCTGAAAGGAAATAAAAACCCGGAGGATATTCGTGGATTGATGTGGAAAGATCAGGAAGGCCATATCATAAAAAATGCGCCCCGAAGCTACCTGCGTGATTTGGATAAACTGCCCCTGCCTGCTTACGATATTTTTCCCATGGGTCGTTATCCCCTGCACCGGATGGTCACCAGTCGCGGCTGCCCATATACCTGCTCATGGTGCAATTCAACTTCTATTTGGGAAAATACCTACCGCATGCGCAGCCCCGAGGATATGATCAATGAGGTTGAATATTTGGTCAGGCATTTTGGCAAAAAGATCTTTGTTTTTGGCGACAATAGCTTTAATGTGGATTTAAAGCGGGTTGACAGGTTTTGTGAACTCTTGCTGGAAAAAGATCTGAAGATCATGTGGTCGGTTTCGATACGGGCAGAGATCATGACACAGGAAATCGCCGATAAAATGAAAAAAGCCGGATGCTACAATGTCGCTATTGGGGTTGAGTCGGCTAACAATCATATTTTAAAGCAGATCAACAAATCCGTCACCATTGAAAAAATAACCGAGGGCATTCAAATCCTTAAAAAGGCGGGTATTGAGATCATGTCGCAATACGTGATCGGCAGCCCTCATGAAACCCTGGAAACGGTAAAGGAATCGATTGAATATGCTAAAAATTCGGGCTGTGATTTTGTGAATTTTTATACTGTTTTGCCCTTCAAAGGCACACCGCAATGGGATTATGTTCAAAATCACGGAACCCTAAGCACCACCCGGATCCACGATTTTCATACCATCAATCCACGGATCGTATTTGAAACACCGGAGTTCAGTTATGATGAAAGGTTGGAGGCGATAAGGCTTGCCCGAAAAAACGGCTTTTACAGCAACAAGGATAAAAAAAGCATTTGGTTTGATTTTGCCAAGGACACCTCCCAGCGAATACAAAACTTGCTTCCTGAACAAGCCGGCGAGCTGATCTACCTGATGCTGAAATCGATTTATAGAATGCGATTTGTAAAAAAACACAATAAATAGAAGGTTACAATCAATACCAAAAGTTATGGCGCTTTTATTTGGAATAACCGTTTTTATCAGCTTGCTCTACCTGAGTTATCCGCTCTGGCTGCTGCTGCTTTCGCCAGCAAATGAAGCTAAGGAGGTTAAGGCAGCAAGAATCGATAAGGTATCCCTTATTCTTCTGTCGTTTAATGGAAAAAATTACCTGGCCAATAAGATCCGGTATCTGCTGGCAGAGTTGAAAAATTTTAAAGATTTTGAGCTGATCATCATCGATGATAAAAGTACGGATGGTAGTATTGAATTATTGAGACAGTTTAAGCAAAAGAGCAAAATAAAGGTTATCGTCAATGAGCAGCATACCGGTATCCCTGCATCCATGAACCTGGGGGTGAAGGAGGCGAAGTTTGAGCATATCGTTTTTTGCGATCAGCGGCAGGATCTTACCCAAAATGTGATCAGCAAGATCATTGATCCGCTCAGGTTTGAGATGGTGGGAGCCGTTTCGTGTTCGATTTCCAGTTTGGATAAGGACCATCATATTTCTTTCATCAGAAAACATGAAAATTATCTGAAAAGAAATGAAAGCAGAGCCGGCAACCTTATGGGGGTTTACGGCCCTTTGTATGCCATTAAAAAAGAGTGTTATAAGCCCATACCGGATGATACGATCCTGGATGATCTTTATCTGAGCCTGCGTATTCTCAAATCAAAACAAATCAGGATATTGCAGGATTACGAGGTGATTGATGAAAATATGACCATGCTTTATGATTACCGTCGGGCCCGGCGTTACCTTTTAGGTTTGCTCCAGATTTTAAAAGACCGAACGATTTATTCCGAACTGAATTTAAAGCAACACATCATGCTTTTATGGCATAAATACCTGCGGCTTCTGATTCCTGTTTTGGCGTTGTTGTGTTATGTAAATCTCGGCCTGGCCATTTTCAACAGCTGGCTTTATGCGCTGGCCTTTGGCCTTATAACAGGTGGATTGTTTTTGGCCTTATTGCCAAACAGGTTTCAACTTCAATTCAGGTTTAAAAACATCATCCGATTGAATGTATTTTACCTGCTGGCTTTTTTTGATATTTTATTTAATGAAATCATCCCGGGCTTAACCCGAAAATCAAATACCTATCCATATTCAGGAACCTACACTATCAAACCACTCAAATAACGATGCAAACAACTAACGAAATACCATTCCTGAAACCCTTTGTGCCACCCACACTGGATTTGATCAAATATATTGAAAGGATCAGAAAATCGGGGCAGCTTACCAATGCCGGTGAAATTCACGCTGAATTTGAAGAAGCACTTTGCCGGTACTTAAAAGTTGAACATATCAGTTTGTTTTCGAGTGGAACCCTTGCCCTCACAATAGCGCTTAAGGCATTGCACCTGAAGGGTGAAGTGATCACTACGCCATTTACATCACCGGCTACCTTACAAGCCATTGTATGGAATAATCTCACTCCTGTGTTTGTTGACATTGATCCTTTTGATTTAAATATTGACCCAAAGCTGATCGAAAAGGCTATTACAGCGGATACCTGCGCAATTTTGCCGGTGCATATTTTCGGATCGCCCTGCAAAACCGATGAAATCAGTGCGATTTCAGAAAAATACAACATACCTGTTATCTATGATGCTGCGCATTGTTTTGGAGTGGAGGTGGATGGACAATCGATTTGTAATTTTGGTGCAATGTCGGTGTTGAGTTTTCATGCTACCAAGGTGTTCAATACGCTTGAAGGGGGCGCCGTAATTTGCCGTGATGCAAGGATGAAACAACACATTGATGCGCTAAAAAATACAGGCATCAACAAAAAAAACCTGTTGGATGGTTACGGTTTAAATGCAAAAATGAATGAACTTCAGGCCGCTTATGGGTTGTCGCATTTGCAGTTTATGGATGAGATTTTAATCAGCAGAAAAGTAGCGGCAGAAACTTATTTCGATGAACTTAGCAATATTGAGGGGATTCGCTTTCAAATGGTGAAACCTGAAGTAAGGCGAAACTATCCTTACATACCTGTACTCATCGATCCGGCACAATTTGGTAATAACCGGGATGCGTTATTCGATTTTCTGAGCTCCAGGCGAACTCAAACCAAAAAGTACTTTTATCCCCTTGTCAGTGATTTTAAGGAGTTTGGAAAGTTTAAACGGGATGAAATGCCTGTAGCCGATTGGGTAACCCGGAACATCCTTTGTTTACCAATGTTTTATGACATTTCGGTGGATCAAATCAGGGAGGTAAGCTCAGCAATCAAGGAATTTCAAAAATTGCATTATCAGCCAGCAAGCACCCAAATGGAACCGCTGATATCAGGTTAACACGGGTAGCAATCAGAAATCAGGCAAATGAAAATTTTACAGATCTGCCATAAAATGCCCTGGCCCCTGCATGATGGAGGTGCGTATTCTATCTACAACAATGCCGTTGGGTTAATGAGAAACGGTGCAGAGGTGAAGGTATTTGCCATGAACACGACCCGGCAATGGGTTGATCCTGATATGCTCCCTTCTTCATTTTTAATCAATACCAGCTTCGAATCTTTTGAAATTGATACCCGAATCCGTTTGGTACGGGTTGCGCTGAATCTCCTGAAAAGTGAATCGTATTTTGTGGAGCGTTTTTGGAGTAAAAAGTGGAATGATAAATTAATTCAAATCCTCAAGAATAATACTTTTGATATTATCCAGCTTGAGCACACGTATATGGGTCTTTATATCGAAACTATCAGAACCCATTCCTCTGCTAAAATCGTTCTGCGGCCTCAAAATGCAGAGTTTGCAGCCTGGGAAAGAATCGTTAAAAATGAGCGAAGTATCATTCATCGGTTGATCCTTAAAATTGCGACCAAAAGACTTAAAAAATTTGAAAGTGAAGTGGCTCAAAAAGTGGATGGGATCATTGCCATTTCCGATCGTGATCAGGCAATTTTTAAAAGCCTTGCACCGAATAAACCGGTCGAATCCATTCCTGTTGGGTATGATTTTACTGATTCGAAATCAGCAAAAGAATCATCTATCTTAAATGAGCCCCCTGTTTTTTATCATATCGGCTCCATGGACTGGAAACCAAATCCACAGGGGATCAACTGGTTCATAGCTGAAGTGCTGCCACTGGTATTAAAATCCATTTCTGACTTTAAGTTTCGCATCGCCGGGAAAAAAATGCCTGCCTCGATAAAAAGTGCGCGTAGTAATAACATTATCATTGAGGGCGAGGTAAATGATGCTGCTGAATTTCATCTTCAAAATGACATTATGATCGTGCCTTTGTTGGCAGGAGGCGGGATTCGGGTGAAAATCATTGAGGCGATGGCGCTGGGGAAACCGGTTATTTCTACAAGCATTGGTGCCGAAGGAATTCCATACAAAACCGGTGAAAATATTTTAATTGCCGATACACCGCAGCAATTTGTTGATCAGATCAGGTTCTGCATTAAATCCCCTGAAGAAGCTAAAAGCATTGGTCAAAATGGCCGCAGGATAATCCAGGAACAGTTTGATCTGACCAATACAACTGCCGAAATGATAAAATTTTATGAAATGGAGCTTTAGCTATTTAGCTGTATTTGCAAGTTCGGTACTTTGTTTTATCAGGATGGAATCCAAACGTTGCTGATAAACTTTTACCAGTTGATTAAACTCTACCAGGTTTGCGGTATCAACCGGCTCAGCAGGAGGGGATTCCACTTTCAACGGATCAATAGCCTGCCCGTTTTTGAAAAACCTGAAATCGAGGTGAGGTCCGGAAGCGAGCCCGCTCTGGCCAACATAACCGATCACCTGTCCCTGGCGAACATGTACACCGGTTTTTATCCCCTCACCAAATTTTGAAAGATGCAGATATGCCGTTGTATAGGTGCCATTGTGTTTGATCTTTACAATCCGCCCGTTTTGTCCGCGATACTGTGCTTCAATAACAACTCCCTCGCCGATTGCATGAACCGGTGTTCCGACAGGTGCTGCGTAATCCACGCCATGATGAGGGCGGCGGATCTTTAATACCGGGTGAAGACGGCTATTTGAGAATCTCGAGCTGATCCTGCTGAATTTCAAAGGTGCTTTCAGAAAAGTGCGGCGCAAGCTGTTGGCTTCTTCATCAAAATAATCCCCAATTGAATCCTGAACAAAATAATAAGCCAGGAAATCGTGATCAGCATGATGGAAGCTTGCTGCATAAACTTTTCCTATGCCAATATAGTCATCTTCCACATACAATTGCTCATATATCACTTTGTAGGCATCTCCTTTTTGTATTCCAAAAAAGTCAATGGTCCAGGCATATATTTCCGAAAGTTCATTGGCCAGGTTTGGATCGGTATTGTTATCCACCATGGCATTCCACAACGAACTATTGATGGTGCCGGAGGTGGTGGCTTCACGGATCTCAATTTCCTTTTCTCCCAAATGAATATGAACAGAATCACGCAGATCAAAAACCACGTAATCCGTCGGATTTATTTCATATACAAAGTACTCCACCTTTTGGGCTGAGTCGTTTGTACATAGCACCGAATAGCGATTTCCGGCCCTTATCTTCCGCACATCAAAAGTTGGTTTGGAGCGCTTAGCCAGCAGATCAATGGTGGCATAATCCACTTTGTAATCAAGCAGAATTTCAGATAAATATTGATTGCGTTTTACCTTATCCGAAAAAACCAGCATGGAATCTACGGGAATCCCGTAAGCAAGCGTGGGTTGAAAAACAACTTCTTCGCTGTTTTCATTTTCAGAGGTGGATAAGGATTGATTACAAGCAGTGAAAGTAACCACAAGTGAAGCAAGCAGGAGGGCAGACCAAATTTTGTTCATGAATATCAACCTGAGATTTTAATATGAATTATCATTGTTAACTGAAAAGCCCCAAAATTAGTATGAATTTTCCAATAAAAAACCCTGACATGAATCTATGCCAGGGTAATGTAAACCTAAATTAAAACTATAAAATTATCAGCTTTCCAATGTCTGATTGGATTGTTTGTCCTTTTAAATTGTATAAGTAAATGCCCCGTTCCCAGCTGCTTACATTGATATTAATGTGGCCAGATCCAGCTTCAATAGCCTCCGAATATATCAGCTTTCCTTCAAGACTGTAAATTTTAAAACTGGTTGCTTCATTTATCAACGCTTTGTTGAGGCTAAAGCTAACCTCTCCTGTTGCGGGGTTTGGAGCGGGTTCTGAAATAAACCTGGCTGAAGCAGGCTTCTCTGTAACAGCGGTATTGGGTCCGTTAATAACCAAAACCTCAAAATCATCAAAATAAAAACCATCTTCGGTTACCCAATTGTCAGTTTTCAGGAAGAACCTGAACTTTACGGTTTTTCCAATGTAATCCGACAAATCGATTTCTTCCTGCACCCATTCAGTTTGAAATCCATCGTACAAGGGTTGTCCGCTCACCTGGTTTCCTGAACCCGGAACCGTGTATTTTCCTTCCAGGGCTGTCCAGGTAGTTCCATTGTTTTCTGAAACCATAAACTGCACATAATCATACCCGGCCTCAATTTCCCATTTTGCCCAAAAAGTTACCATTGCATATGCAGCTTCGGTTAAGTCAATATTGTCATTCATTATTGCGGCACTTGTATGGTTGTTGGGGTAATCTCCGTTTGGTGAATCGGTAATGGAGCCCGTAGCAGAATGAAAAGCATTATTGGTTACATCCCAGTTTGGCGATATCCAGTTGGTCATTGTATTGCAATCGTCATCAAATAAAACCAATGCCTCACCAAATATTTTGGTAATTGTGTCGGAAAGGATATAATCGCCATTATCAACCTGCAGCAGAAACTGGAATTGCATGCCACTGAAAATACCGGGGCTGAGCACAAAAGGAATCGATTCTGAAATGGTTTCGAGCAGCGCTGGTTCAACAAATTCCACAGGTTCAGCTACTGAAGCTATGTTATCACTGATTGGAGTTAAGCTAACCGTGTAAGTTCCGCCTTCGCCCAAACCAAGTCGGTTAAAATCAAAATCAATGGTTCCGGTTAGTTCATTAAATACAATAGGGGAGGTCTCTTCTACATCTGCGTATTTTCCTGCAAATGCAGCAGCCAGGATATTCTGGATCATATTTTCCTGTGCAATTGGAATGATCCTGTCTATCGGGCACCAAAATCCGTCACTTCCTCCTCCAAGTTCAGGAGTATAAGCAAAAATTTTAGGTTTTGAAGACTGCTCACCATACATCCAGTCGTCGGATCCACCGTTGGTTGGATAAATGGTAGTACTTCCGGCGCCGTACGTATAATGGCTGTCCTGTGTATATAAAGTTGCATGAGCATAAAACAGATCGTCATCAGGACTGGGATCTTCCGTATAACCCCAGGCATAAAGTAAAAGGTTGCTATACGTGTGATAATTGAGTGCATTTATAAATTCGTGATTGTTGCAGAAATCGCGCATGGCTTGTGTTTCGGGTTCAGAGAAGGCAGATGCTCCACGGTAATCTTCATCACATGGATCGGCAGAAGAACCGGTATTATCAAGGCCCCATTGATAGCCATAGTTTCGGTTAATATCCACTCCATCACAGGATGAACCTGAATTATCGCGCCTGTTTTTACGCCACATGCCCCCCCCGTTGGGATTGGTAGTTTGATTATAAACATAACCATCCGGGTTAACAAAAGGAATAAAATACATTTCCGTATTGTCAACCAGGGTTTGGATCATCGGGTCGGTATCGTAATTCTCAAGCAGGTACCACATGTAATACATCAATGTCATCAAACCTGCCGGCTCTCTTGCATGATGAATTGCTGTATAAAGCACTTCAGGTTCTCCTTCATTTTGCGTAGGATTATCCGAAATTTTCACCATCCACATGTCCCTGCCTTCCAGGGTTTGGCCAATACTTTCCTTGGATGTAATTAAATTGGGATAAAGTGTGGTCATTTCATCAATCATGGCTATTGTTTCATCCCAGGTTAAGTGCCCACTCATCGAACCAAAGTCAAAATTTTCGGGAACCATCCATTCGGTGGCTCCTTTGTAATCATTTATACTGGTCGATTTTCCCTCATTTCTTTGAACATAATATTTGGCCACATCTTCGATTAAAATCTCATAGGTTAAGCCCAGGTCTTTAATTTTAGCCAATTCAAATTCAGAATAGTCTGAAATTATGTAAACTCCGAATTTGAGCTCTCCTTCAGTAACGTCAATTCCAGCATGCGCCATTTGAAGCAATTGATCCTCATTGGCATAAACCTTTACTTTTGAATATTGGATTTGCTGCGATAAGGCAATAGAAAATGGAAGTACAAAAAGTACAAATGATAAAAGTTTTCTCATGATCATTGTTTTTGAAATAACAAAGTTGAGACAACAGAGGCTTCAGGAAAGTTGCCTGCCGAAGAAGCTTAAAAATCCAATTAATCGAACAAGCACCACCATTATTTGTTAATGGGAAGGCAGCGAAACTAAAATGATTCTCAATGGAGATTATTGATTTAACAAAAGAATACGAACGAACATATTTTCTTTGTCTGGAAGAACATCATGAGCAAATGGATGAAGCCATTGCTGCCAAAGAGCTTTGGTATCATGATATGAAGGGAAAGGGTTTACGCGTAAAATTGGGAAAGGATGACCATGGCGAAGTTGGTGGAATGATCCAGTATTTCCCGATTGAGCATTCATGGATAGCTGGAAAAGACCTGTACTTTATTAGTTGTATATGGGTGCATTCCAATAAGGCAGGTGCAGGTAATTTTCAGGGTAAAGGAATGGGAAAAGCCTTGCTTAAAGCAGCTGTAGAAGATGCCCGTTCATTGGGAAGCAAAGGGATTGTAGCCTGGGGTACCTCGCTTCCCACCTGGATGAAAGCGAGCTGGTACAAAAAACAGGGATTTATTCAGGTGGATTCTAAAGGATTTATAGGTGGTGATATGCTTATGTGGATTCCATTCACCGAAGACGCTATTCCCCCGAAATGGATAAAATCAAAAAAGAAACCTGAAAACTCATCTGAAAAAGTTAAAGTTACCTGTATGTCGCATGGTTGGTGTTCGGCTATGAATATGGCCTGCTCAACAGCTAAAAATGTTGCAGCCGAGTATGGCGATAAGGTGGAAGTTGAAGTTATCAATACTTCAGATGGTTCGCAGTTAAAAGAATGGGGAGCCTCCGACTTGCTTTATATTGATGGTAAAAGATTGATCATGGGACCTCCTCCTTCCAAAGAAAAGTTGCGCAAGATCATTGAAAAGAAAATCCGCAGAAAATAATTTTCTATCCTTTTCTTATTGAATTTTTGTACTTTTAAGGTTCATTTAAAACCTTTCAAGCATGAAAAGACCTTTTCTACTCCTCGTCAGCCTTGTAATTTTCATTAACACTCAGGCATGGGAATTAGTCGGCCCGGCCGATATTGTGGCTACCAATATTTGTTTTGCCGGTGAATTGTATAACGGAATAATGATTTGTTCCGACGATGGTATGTATCTGAATGATGAAAACAGCCTTCAGTGGGACCATTATTCCGAAGCGGGATTGCCAGTTATTGAAGGTATTTTTCTGGAAACAGAAACCATACTTGTGGTGATGGGCAACGGCTCTTTTTCGGATGGTATTTATATTTTTAATACTAACACCGGGCAGTTTACATTGGTTGAATATTGCCTTGAGCCGTCTTTTTTACGGTTCGATCCAACAACATCAAAATATTACGTGGGTCATTCCGGCGGCCTGCTGGTTTCGGAAGAGGGAACAAACTGGAGCGAAGTAAGCTTTTTCAGTGGTAAACAATGCCTTGAAATAGCCTTTGATTATGTTAACCTGGTAGTTACGGTAAACCAGCTTCCACCCAATGTTTACAGATCAAATAACAGTGGTGATACCTGGCAAACATCATCTTCATTTTCACCACTGTTCAGGATGGCATCTTATTACGGGCCAAATTTCTTTGGTATGTGTCCGTTAAATACGGTATTATCCGGGTTTTATTCAACCTCGGATGGCGGAAATACCTGGGATATGGAATTTGCATCAAACAATATCAGTGATGTTTCTTACGATCAAAATGGCTTTTTACTTGTAACCTGGCAAAATTCCGGATCGGGGTACGAAGGACTTGCAATTTATGAGCCCGGAACAGGCACATCCGGACTCACGTTTCTGAATGATGGCCTGCCAAGCACTAATATTTTAAGGGTAAAGCAAAGGGAGGGAATCGATGTTCATTTTGCTTATGCTTGTACGGATATGGGAGTATATAGTATTTTGTTTCTTGGAGTTGAGGAAAACCTAAATCAGGATTTCACTATTTCACCAAATCCAACCGTCGGTAAAGATCAGATCAAAATAAGATTTGATAAGGTAAAATATATTAATTCTATTCAGGTGTTAAGCCTCGAAGGACAAATTGTAAAAGACAAAACCTGCAATAATTCCATTGATCAATTGGAATTAAAACTGGATGGTTTAAAACCGGGGATCTATTTGATTAATATAAATTCAGGGCAAAACACCCAGACCGGCAAAATTATTTTGAAATAGCCATAGGACTAAATATCTTTCCACCTGAAAGTTTCAATCATATGATTGATGTCTTCTTCCAGAAATTTTATGACGGGTGCTAAGGAATCGTTATTTGGAACGGTATTAAAATAAAGGGCACCCCGCACAAAATTCTGTACACTGTCAGTAATATAAAACTGGTAAGGTGAAGCAGCTCCCGATCCGGAAATGTTATAAATTAACCCGTAAACCTGGTTTTCTTTATCAACGAACTGTTTGTTTTCAATACCGCTGGCCTTCGGAATATGCTTCATAGCAAGGGTTCTGGTGTCTTCCAGGTATTCATGAAGGTTATTATCCACCTCCTTATAGCTTAGGTGAAGCGTCCCCTTAAATTTATTGAATTTGAGGTTAATCCAATAAGCTTCGGTATTTTGAAGTGTATCAAAAATGATTTTTGAGTAAACAGGATACTCGAATTGATAGGGGAAATTTGTATCAAACAACTGGTAGTTTTTTTCAGGAAGATCAATCCGAAAATATCCCCTGGGTTTTGGATAGTAATCGTTATTGCAGGATATCAAAATCAGTAAAATAGCTGAAATCAAAAACAGATTGCTAATTTTCATTTTCACCAGTTTTATTCAGTGAAACACCCACCATCTTGATTCTTCGTTTATCAACAGTAACCACTTTAAACTCAAAGTACTGGTATTTAACGGTGGTATTTTTTTCCGGAATTTTCCCTGTTAGTTCTAAAATGATGCCGGCAATTGAATCAGCATCGCCTTTAACTTCATCAAAAATGCTATCATCGGCTCCAACGATTTTACAAAAATCATGAATGCTGGTTTTAGCTTCAAATATATAATTGTTGTCATCTATTTTCGTGTAACCAATTTCATCTTCAGGCGAATCAAATTCATCCGAAATCTCCCCAACGATCTCTTCAATGATATCTTCGAGTGTAACAATACCGGAGGTTCCACCATATTCATCCACTACAATTGCCATGTGAACTTTTTTCTCCTGTATTTCCTGAAGCAGGTCATTGATCTTTTTATTTTCAGGAACAAAAAATGCAGGTCTGATCAATTCTTTCCAGGCAAAGTCGCCATTGTTATTAATATGTGGAAGCAGGTCTTTAACATACAAAATGCCGTCAATTTTATCAAATGTATCGGTATAAACAGGTATTCGTGAATAACCAGATTCCCTTACAACATTGAGTACCTCCTCAAAGGACACCGATGAGTCAATAGAAACGATATCAAGCCTCGACCGCATGATCTCCTTTACATCAATGTCGATAAACTTTACAATACCCTTTAAAATCTTGGTATTTTCTTCAGATGCAGCATCATCCACGGTTATATCAATGGCTTCTGATAACTCACTCATGGATATCTCCTTGTTAATTTTTCCCATTTTTTTATCAATCAAGCGGGTCATTTTAACCAGAATTGATGATAGCGGATAAAACAATTTTACCAGGAAACTCAATGGCCTGGCCATAAAGGAGGCAAAAAAGACAGGCCGCTGATTGGCAAATATTTTGGGCATGATCTCCCCAAAAAGTAACAACAGGGTTGTAATTACAACCACTTCTACCACAAAGCCTAAAATTGGGTAATTACTAAAATCAAATAGTGCAGCCGAAACATAGGCACTTAAAATCACGATACCCACGTTCACAAAATTGTTGGCTATCAAAATGGTGGCGAGTAATCGTTTGGGAATATCGAGAAGTTTAAGAATTTGCTTGTTAACCGAGGATTCCTTGCTTTTAATGTCCCGAAGATTTACCGGGCTTAATGAAAAATATGCAATTTCAGAACCGGAAATAAGGGCTGAAAAAAACAGGAGTAAAAGGATTACGATCATACTGATTAAAACTCCCATAGAAAAAATACCTGAAAGGGTATTTACCAAAATACTACCAAATAAAAGGTAAGGATCACTATCAGCTTCTTCCAAAACAGATAAATTAATTTATTAATGCGATCGCAAAACTAATAAATTCTTACAAATACAAAGTTGTAAATTAAAAAGATAAGCCCCTTTGATTTAGAGCTTTAGATTAAAATGGCAGATCGTCATCCGGAGCCTCAATTTCAGGTTCCTGTGCTTTTGGAGCCGGTGAACTTTGCGAAGACTGCATTGGCGCCTGTCCTTCGTTTTCCCTGCGTCCCAGCATAGTCATGTTATCTCCGAATATTTCTGTTACATATTTTTTAATTCCATCCTGCTCATACGAACGGGTTTTTATTTTCCCTTCAATGAACACCTGGTTTCCTTTCCTAAGAAACCGCTCAGCTATTTCTGCAAGGCCTCGCCATAGCACCACATTGTGCCACTCGGTTGTTTCTACCCTTTGTCCTTCGCGATTTTTATATGATTCTGTTGTTGCCAGGGGAAACGACGCTTTTTTTACGCCATTATCAAATGTCATGATTTCGGGGTCTTTCCCCAAATTTCCTACTAATATTACTTTATTTACGCCTGCCATATCTCAATATTATTTGATTGGTTTTGACATGCAAAAATAGCGTTTTTTAATTTTTATGTTGATGCTTCATTTAATTTATTCTCCTTTAAATATCGATCTGTCAATCTCGAAATACCATATTGATCAATGTTTTGAATTTTTATGGTAAAAGCACTTTTAAAACCCATGGCGTTCATAAATGCGTCGGAATGGTGAGGGGTAAGCCAAAGAACAAAAAAGCGGGCATAAATATGCTGGTGTGTTAAAATGTGCTTGTAATCGTGAACCATTTTTTGAATTTTTACCTGTTGGCCATTAAATCCCGATTGATCGATCTTTTTTTGCAGCAGCTCTTCACTCATTGTATTGTGGCTCTCCAGTAGCGGAAATTCATAAAGGTTTTGCCAAATATCCTTTTCTGTGCGTTTTTGAAGCCAGGTTTCATTTGTCTCTTTTGAAATGATTACAAGATAGTTGAAATAGCGTTTTTTCGTTTTCACCTTCCCGTTCTTTCGAGGAAGTTCGTTTACAATCTTGTTTTTATAAGCATAACAGTCTTCTTTAAAAAGGCAGGCTGAGCACTCCGGATTAGCTGGTTTACAATACAATGCACCAAACTCCATCACGGCCTGATTAAAGGTTCCAGGATCATTTTTATCAATCCACTTATTCATCAATGTTGTAATTTCCTTGTTGCCATCTGTACTATCTATGGCTGTTTCTATCCCGAAAATCCTTGAAATAACACGCATCACATTTCCATCCACCACAGGATACGGCTCACCGAATGCAATAGAGGTAATTGCTGCAGCGGTGTAAGGCCCTACTCCCGGTAATTGCAAAACATCCTTATAGTTATTTGGAAATACTCCATTGTGTTGCTCAACAATTTGTTTGGCAGCCTTATGCAAGTTGCGCGCCCGGGTGTAATATCCCAGTCCCTGCCACAACTTAAGTACCCGGTCTTCACTGGCCATGGCAAGCTTATGCACTACCGGAAAGGCATTCTTAAATTTAAAGTAATAATCCATGCCTTGCTCAATGCGGGTTTGTTGTAAAATAATTTCTGATAGCCAAATCAGGTAAGGGTCGGATGTTTTTCGCCAGGGTAAATCGCGCTTATGTATATGGTACCAACCAGTAATTTTTTCTCCAAAATTCATAGGGAACAAATTTAATCACAGTCAGTTAAAAAAAGCACCATATTCTATTGCATTTGAAAAAATTTATATATTTGCACCCCTTAAGTGAAATTATTGAATTACAGAATATAAAAAACGAATTATCATGACAAAAGCAGAAATCGTTGCAGAAATTTCGAATAAAACAGGAATTGAAAAAGTTACTGTACAGCATACTGTAGAGGCTTTTATGGATGTAGTTAAAGATTCGATGGTTAACGGTGAAAACGTTTATCTCCGCGGATTTGGCAGCTTCGTTATAAAACAACGTGCAGAAAAGACCGGAAGAAATATTTCCAGGAATACTACGATTATTATCCCTGCTCACAATATACCAGCTTTCAAGCCGGCTAAAACTTTTGTAAACGAAGTTAAAAAAAGCGTTAAATAAATTTATTGATCTAAAAACTTTGGATTATGCCAAGCGGGAAAAAGAGAAAAAGACATAAGATGGCGACCCATAAGCGTAAAAAACGCTTACGGAAAAACAGACACAAAAAGAAATAATTTGATCTGAGAAAGTTTAAAACATAGTGCCTCCGCATTATGTTTTAAACTTTTTAATACCTCCAATTACTTTCGGCTCTCTCCAAATCATGTCAACGACCTTTTGTCGTGATACTGAACTGAAAAATACATATTAATGTGAATAAAGAATTAATTATTAACTCTGGTGCTTCCGAGGTTGATATTGCATTGCTGGAAGAAAAGCAACTGGTTGAGTTACATAAGGAGAAGAACGATACAAGTTTCGCAGTAGGAGATGTTTACCTGGGTCGGGTTCGGAAAATTATGCCCGGACTCAATGCGGCATTTGTTGACGTTGGTTACGAAAAAGATGCCTTTCTGCATTACCTGGATTTAGGTCCGCAGGTTCAATCACTCAATAAATTAACCCGATTAGGCCTTCAGGGAAAACTCAAAGGCTTAACCCTTGATAATTTCAAGCAGGAAAAAGATATTGAGAAAACCGGTAAAATTACTGAGGTGCTTGCTGCCGGACAGCAAATTCTGGTGCAGGTTGCCAAAGAACCTATTTCTACCAAGGGCCCACGGGTTTCTTCCGAATTGTCATTCGCAGGAAGATTTCTGGTACTTGTTCCTTTCTCAAACAGGATTTCAATTTCTCAAAGGATCAAAAGCATTGATGAGCGCAAAAGGCTTAAAAGACTCATTTTGAGTATTAAGCCCAATAATTTCGGTGTTATCATCAGAACGGTAGCTGAACATAAAAAAGTTGCCGACCTGGATAATGACCTGAAATCGCTGGTGAAAAAATGGGAGCAGCTTGTGAAAAAAATGCACAATGCCCAGCCTCCTTCCAAGATTGTCAGCGAAATTGACCGTACTTCGGTGATCCTCAGGGATGTTTTAAATGAATCGTTTAACAGCATTATTGTTAATGATCAAACCCTGTTTGATGAAATTCGAAATTATCTTGGTTCCATCGCCCCTGAAAAAACAAACATTGTAAAGATCTACAAAGGTAAAAAGCCGGTTTTTGAAAATTTCGGGATCGATAAACAAATCAAAAATTCATTCGGCCGCATCGTTACCATACGTAGTGGAATATACCTTATCATTGAGCACACAGAGGCGCTGCATGTGATCGATATAAACAGCGGTCACCGGGTAAACAAAGAAAACAGTCAGGAAGAAAATGCCCTGGCCGTAAACCTGGAAGCTGCTGCCGAGCTGGCTCGCCAACTGAGGCTTAGGGATATGGGCGGTATCATTGTGATCGACTTCATTGACATGAAGCAATCGCATAACCGCCGGAAATTGTACCAGAAATTGAGGGATGAAATGGCCAAAGACAGAGCCAAGCATACCATTTTGCCTCCGAGTAAATTTGGGCTGGTGCAAATTACACGTCAGCGTGTTAGGCCCGAGATGAGTGTTGAAAATGCTGAGAAATGCCCGGTTTGTGAAGGTTCTGGTGAAATCAAGCCAAGCATTATGTTTACCGATGAAATTGAGAATAACATCCGTTATCTGGTTCAGGAGCAAAATGAAAAATTCCTGAAACTTTCGGTTCATCCATACCTTTACTCGTATTTGAAAAATGGCTGGCCATCGCCCCGTATGAAATGGTACAGGAAATACAAAATATGGGTCAGGCTCATGGAGGTAAATACCTATCACTTACTCGAATATCATTTTTTCAATAAAAATGATGACCAGATTAAAATCTAATCAGTTTTCAAACATCTTCTGATTTTCGGATATTTGCAAACTAATTTTTAATTCAGAAAAACTGAACCGATGGATATTGTTTTAAGCGGAATCAGACCAACCGGTAATCTGCATCTTGGAAATTATTTTGGTGCATTGCGGAATTTTACAAAAATGCAACATGAAAATACATGCTATTTTTTTATTGCTGATTATCACTCTTTAACCACACATCCCACCCCTGAACATTTGCAGGATAATGTGAAACAGGTGCTGGTTGAATATTTGGCTGCCGGCCTCGATCCCGAAGTGGCAACCATTTATGTGCAAAGTGATTTACCGCAAACTGCAGAACTATATCTTTTTTTAAATATGAATGCTTATAAAGGGGAGCTTGAAAGAGTGACTACCTTTAAAGAGAAAGCAAAAAAACAACCCAATAATATCAATGCCGGTTTACTCACATATCCGGCGCTAATGGCTGCTGATATCCTGATTCACAGAGCACACAAGGTGCCTGTGGGAAAAGATCAGGAACAACATCTCGAAATGACACGAACATTTGCCAATCGATTTAACAGGCTTTATAAAGTGGATTATTTTCCGGAACCTGTGGCGTACAATTTTGGTGAGGAACTCATTAAAATTCCTGGTTTGGATGGTTCCGGCAAGATGGGAAAATCAGAAGGGGAAGGCAATGCCATTTTCCTGGCTGATGAACCGGCTGTGATCCGTAAAAAAGTGATGAGGGCGGTTTCTGATGCCGGCCCAACTGAAAAAAATTCGGTAAAACCGGAGCCCATCAGGAACCTGTTCCTGTTGATGCAAGCAGTTTCTTCTGCTGATACCGTTGCCTATTTTGAAGAAAAATACAATGCCTGTGAGATTAGGTATGGGGATATGAAAAAGCAACTGGCCGAAGATATCATCATTTTTACGGAACCCATTCGTGAACGTGTAAAAGAGCTTTCTGCTGATGAAGCGTATATTAAAAAGGTAATGGAGATGGGAAAAGAAAAAGCGATAGCATCAGGTGGAAAAACAGTTAAAGAGGTTCGCGAAATTATTGGATTCAGGCCATAAGAATTTAAAAATCCATAACAATTTTCAGTTATGCCGGAAATGTTCGATACTGCAGTTCGTAGCGAAACAGCGGTCCTTATCGGGGTGATAACCCACGACGAAACCGAGGAACGAGTGAATGAATATCTCGATGAGCTTGCTTTTTTGGCTGATACTGCCGGTGCAATTACCAAAAAGCATTTCGTTCAGAAACTCAATAATATTGATCCACGCACTTTTGTTGGCTCGGGTAAATTGCTGGAAATTGCCGATTACATTCAGGAACATAAAATTGACATTGCCATTTTTGATGATGAGCTGAGCCCTTCGCAAATGCGAAATATTGAACGGGAACTCAAATGTCGTATCCTCGATCGCAACAATCTTATCCTCGATATTTTTGCCCGCAGAGCGCGTACCGCCCATGCCAAAACGCAGGTGGAGCTGGCTCAATATCAGTATCTGCTTCCCCGTTTGACCCGCATGTGGACCCACCTCGAACGGCAGCGTGGGGGTATTGGATTGAGAGGTCCCGGTGAAACAGAAATTGAAACCGACCGCCGGATCATCCGTGATCGAATTTCATTGCTTAAAAAGAAGCTGGAGAAAATTGATAAACAAAAGTCTACCCAAAGGAGCAACCGTGGAAGTATGGTCCAGGTAGCGCTGGTGGGTTATACCAATGTGGGTAAATCTACCATCATGAACCTGTTGAGTAAGTCGGATGTTTTTGCAGAAAACAAGCTATTTGCAACTTTGGATACTACCGTTAGAAAAGTAGTTCTGGGAAATCTTCCTTTTTTACTTTCCGATACGGTAGGGTTTATTCGCAAACTGCCCCATGATTTGGTGGAGTCGTTTAAATCTACCTTAGACGAAGTTCGTGAATCTGATTTACTGATCCATGTGGTTGATATTTCACATCCCGATTTTGAAGAGCAGATCAACGTGGTGAAACAAACCCTGTCGGAAATTGATGCTAACGGAAAGCCAACCATCATGCTTTTTAATAAAATTGATGCCTATCATTTTGTGGAAAAAGAAGAAGATGATTTAACGCCCGCCACCAAAGAAAACCTGAGTCTGGATGACTTAAAAAAATCATGGATGGCTGCGTCGGAATTTCCCAGTTTATTTATTTCTGCCATCGAAAAGCAAAATGTGGACGAACTGTGCAGGGTGATTTATGAAGCGGTGAAAAAGATCCATATCAAACGGTATCCTTACAACAATTTCCTTTTCGAATACCCGGAGGAGGAGAAGTAGGGATTCAAATTTTTACCACTAAATTGAAATCAACTTCATATCTATCGCCTTACACAGTCGGGCCGGAAACTTCAAACCTACATGTCAGGCAGGCAATCTTCAAACCTCGAACTTCAAACTTCAAACTTCGAACTTCGAACTTCGAACTCTCCCCCCTTTTCAATATCTTTGCCATCAAATTATTTCCTGAACTATGAAGAAAAAGCACCTGGTTTTACTTTCAATGCTTTCCGGCATATTGTTTACCCTTGGCTGGCCGGTAAATGGATTTCCGGCGTTTTTGTTTGTGGCTCTTGTGCCCATGCTCATCATTGAGGATCAGATCAGCCGCAATCCTGATCAGTTTAATAAATACAGTGTATTCTTTTATGTGTACATTGGCTTTTTCCTGTGGAATGTGGCCACTTGCTGGTGGATATGGAATTCAACACCTGTTGCTGCACTGGCATGGCTTTTCAATGCCATGTTCATGGGTATTGTGTTCCAGGTTTATCACTATGTCAGGAAACATGTTTATGGGGTAAATAAGGGATATTTTGTGCTTCCTTTTTTGTGGATTACCTTTGAATTTATTCATGTCAACTGGAAACTTACTTGGCCCTGGCTCAACCTGGGAAATGGTTTTGAGGTTTACGGTCATTGGGTTCAATGGTATGAATACACCGGAATCTTGGGTGGAACATTGTGGATCATAATTGTAAACTTACTCCTTTTCCTGGCTATCCGTCCTGTTCAAAAAACTAAAAAGGTTATTTACTTAAATGTAGGTTTGGCCCTAACAATTCTGCTGGTTCCGATGCTCATTTCTTATCTGATTTATTACAATTATGAAGAAACTGTTGATCCTATCGTCGTGATAATCAGCCAGCCGAATCTTGATCCATACACTGAACAATATACTGTTCCACCGGTGGAGGTGGTAGAACGGAACCTGAAACTTGTAGAGCCCTTGCTGGATTCCAATACCGATTTTGTGGTCGCTCCTGAATCGGCTTTGCAGGAAGCGATTTGGGAAGGACATCTGGATTGGTCGCCCAGCTTGAAACGACTCAATGGTTTTGTTGAAGAAAATCCCCATCTTGGCATAGTGATCGGGGCATCCACTTTCCGGCGTATCCCTGATGGTGAGAAAATTCCTTCTTCAGCGCGTTATCATGAGAAGCAAGAGTTTTACTACGACCGGTACAATACTGCCTTTTTGATCGACACCGCTCAACTTTATCAAAAACATCACAAGTCGAAACTCACACCCGGGGTGGAGTATATGCCTTCCTGGGGACCGCTAAATTTTCTGGAGCACCTTGCTTTGGACCTTGGCGGAACGGTTGGTTCGCTTGGAATTGATGATGATCAAATTCCGTTTCCCTGGAGGGATGGCATTGTGATTGCTCCACTGATCTGCTATGAGTCGGTATATGGTGAGTTTACGGGCAATTTTGTGAAAAACGGTGCCAATGTTATATTTGTGATCACCAATGATGGCTGGTGGGGGCATACACCCGGTCACAAACAACATTTGTATTTTTCATCCTTACGTGCCATTGAAACCCGAAGAAGTATTGCGCGGTCTGCCAATACGGGTATTTCCTGCTTTGTGGACCAGCGTGGCGACTTGCATCAGGCCACCAAATATTGGGAACCCGCTGCCATAAAACAATCTATTAACCTCAATTCGGAACTTACATTTTATACCCGCATGGGCGACTACCTGGGACGTATATCCGCATTTTTAAGTGTCATTTTTATATTGATCGCAATCGTTTTTAAAATCAGGAACCGAAAAAACAAACTGGCATGAAGCTTTTTTTCAGAAGATTTGGCGAATTAGGCCAACCGGTGATCATTTTACACGGCATTTTTGGAATTTCGGACAACTGGGTTACTATTGGGCGACGGCTGGCTGAGCGGTTTGATGTGTATATTCTGGATCAGCGAAATCACGGGCAATCGCCCCACAGCGATACCTTTAATTATTTTGCCCTGGCCGATGACCTCTATGAATTTATTCAGGATCATCAGTTGGTGAACCCGATATTAATAGGCCATTCAATGGGCGGCAAGGTCGCCATGAATTTTGCACTTGAAAATCCTCAAAAGATTGACAAGCTGATCGTGGTGGATATGAGTGTGCGCAAATACCCGCCGCGACAGGAACACCTGGAGATCATGCAGGCCATGCTGGCTGTTGATTTTAACGAAGTATCCACCCGTGAAGAAGTGGAGGAGATCATCTCCAAAAGGATTAAATCACCGCGCATCCGCATGTTTATTTTGAAAAATCTTTATCATATCAGCCAAAACCGCATGGCCTGGCGATTGAATGTTCAGGCCCTTTTCGATAACATCGATAATGTATTTGAAGGGGTAGAATCGCCTTATACCTACGACCGCGCTACCCTTTTTGTAAAAGGCGGGGATTCAAATTATATCCGGGAAGAGGATAAGGATTTGATCCTTGCAAAATTTCCAGGCGCCATTTTTAAAACCATCATTGGGGCCTCACATTGGGTGCATGCCGATAAACCGGATGAGCTTTGTGCTGTGTTCAGTGAATTTTTGGAAAAGGAGTGTGAG
>ERZ795053.2307-NODE-2307-length-23385-cov-21.992199_pt1 | contig 23385 bp, 21 predicted proteins | sample MGYA00375137_ERZ795053 | MGnify/ENA primary metagenome ERZ795053 (study PRJEB30182, sample SAMN05720284) | activated sludge metagenome | isolation source: Anaerobic digester | place: Hong Kong | collected 2014-12-17 ...
GGTGGCGCAGATGGTGTCCCAGAGCGCGCCCAGCGCCTCGGTGGCGGTCTGTGCGCGTGCCGGCAGCGTGGTGCTGGCCAACAGCAGTGTCAGGGCGATCCATGGAATGCGTCGAGAAGCCTTCATGCAGACATCCCCTTTGTCCGGCTGGCCCCGACTATGACACGGAATGTGATGCGGGTCGCGGTTGTGATGCGAGGTGGCAGGATGCAGCATGAGCCGATGTTTTGAAATGGAGGGGCTGTATGCGACTGCTCTGTCTGTCGGGAAGTCTTCGCCGGGAATCGTTCAACACGAAGCTTTGCCACGAGATCGCGACGGTGGCGGGCGAGGGCGTGGACGTTGCAGTAGCGACACTGCACGGCATTCCGCTCTACAACGCCGACGACGAGGCGGCCGATGGCTTGCCCTCGGCGGTAGCGGCGTTGAAGGAAAAGGTCGTCGCCTGTGACGGCCTGCTGCTGTCGACGCCGGAGTACAACAACGGCATCCCCGGCGTGTTCAAGAACGCCATCGACTGGCTGTCGCGACCAACGTCGGACATCGGCCGCGTGTTCGGCGGCAAGCCGGTGGCGCTGATCGGCGCGTCGACAGGCGGCTTCGGCACGGTGAACGCGCAGACGGCATGGTTGCCGGTGCTGCGCATGCTGAAGGTCCAGCCATGGTTCGGTGGCGCCTTCCGACTGTCGAAGGCCGCGTCGGCATTCGATGATGACGGCCGACTCGCCGACGACGTACAGCGGGAGCAGCTGCGTGCTTTCTTGGCGGGGTTTGCGGCGTTTTGCTGCTGCGAAACACAACGCTGAAGCATGTCCGGTCAGTAGTGATCAAGGGACCTCGAAACCATCTCCGAACAGGCTGGGAAATGGTGCTACGTCACAAGCGTTTTGCTCCAGCAAGATGGTATAGGCAGGGCAGCCACTCGATGCGATGATCTCGTGAACAACAATGGCCGCACTTGCTCCTGCTTCCAGGGTGAAGCTGTTCTGAAGACGTACCGTGGAGCTGTAGCCTTGATCAGAGATAACGTTGTTGCCAGGCAAGCTGGCGTTGAAACTGCTGTATACCACCAACTGCGTCGAGTTTCCGCTGCATCCACTGAAGTCTGCGGTGGCTGTGACACAGGTGCGATGTGCGGCCGCATTCACGATGGCGTAGGCGTCGTAGTGCAGTGCCGTTGAGCTGAACAGGTTGTTGGTCTTCGGATGAGTGCATAGACCGACGACGCCATTTCGGTTGATGCGACCAGTCTGCTGGAGGTCGCTATTGTCGATGGCACCCGTGAGCTGGGTACGTTGATAGCAACCACTGTCGGAGCCAGTTGTTTGCACGTCGATGCACCAGCCGCCTGCGATGGTGCCGGTAGGTTGTGGGTTGACTGCGTTGCTGAGGAGCCCTTGCTGCACGAACAGCGACCAGTTGCCATTGGGGTTGCTCCCGATCCGGCTCGATAGAAGTTGTGAAGGCAGCTCCGTGGAGGCAGGCGCGTCGAACAACGGCTGGGAAAAGTCTCGCGGCCGATAGCTGCCGGTGACCGTTGGTGAAGGGCTGGCCGTTTGTGGTAAGCCGTTCCGAACGAACAAAGCATAGTCATCGGCGCTATCGGCAAAGGTCCAGTCCGCCAGGCTTGCGGTCGGCATCGGTGTCGGAGGGTCGGTGTTCTGAATGAAATTGGCGGACGGCGACCCGCTGATCGCGATTGGATGTCCCGAAGGGGGAACCAGCTGGATGGCGATGGTGCTGGTATTGGCGTGCGTTACGTCAAGTAGTCTGACCTTCAGGTCGCTGATCACGCCACTGACTCCGTTTACGTTGATCGTGCTCGGATAGAGGCTGGCGGGTCCGGCCGCGGGCATGTTGATCGGCGTGGCATTGCAGAAGCTGACCGAGGTGGTCTCAGCGGATTTGGCCACGGCCTTGCAACTTCCGCCAAGGGGAATGGGTGAGCCGAAAAGAGGACCACTCGTGACGAGTGCTGCGAGCAGCAGGGCAGGCTTGATGCGCATGAATTGATCTCCACGGTTGGATGCTTCCGTTGGTCGCGGCCCTCCATGGCAGCCGCCAGTATACGCAGTCGTCTCCAGAACACCGGGTTCGGATGGTTCGGGGTAGCATTGCGCCCATGACTGAGCAGCCGCATCCGCCAAAGGAAACCCAGTATCCGCTCGACGCGCACATGGCCGAGCTCTATCCGGTCGTGCAGCGTTTGGCGGCGGCGCAGCTACGCCAGTACGCGGGGATGACGCTGGAGCCGGGCGATCTGGTCAGCCAGCTCTACATCAAGTTGCAGCAGTCCGAACCGGATCGGCGCATCGGCCGCACGCATTTCGTGTCGCTGGCCGTTCGCGTCATTCGCCAGCTGATCGCCGACCATGCCCGTGGTCGTTCGCGACAGAAGCGCGGTGGCGACCAGGCACCGCTGACCATGACCCTGTCCGGCATCAGCGACGAGCAGGGTAGCGTCACCCGCATCGCGCGCTTCGACGAATGCCTGGAGCGGCTGGAGCGAATGGATGCTGCTGCCGCCGAAGTGGTTGGCCTCAAGGTCTTCGGTGGCCTTTCCGGCGAGGAGATCGCCGAGGCCATGGGCATCGGCAGCGCCACCGTCACCCGCAAGTGGGCGATGGCGCGTGCCTGGCTGGGCAACGAACTGGCAGCCTGATCATTCGAAGCCGTCGCTGAACATCGGGGCTTCGATACCGATGAAAAGTCGCTTGTCTCCGGAGTTTTCGCTGGCAAGCACGAACAGATAGCCGGAAAATGAAGCTGCCCCGTGACATTGACCATAGGCCTCGCCGTAGCGTGGCTGCTGCGTTTCCCAACTGCCTTCGCTGTAGTGGTCGACGCGAAGCACATAGCCGCCAAGGTCGCGATAGGCGCGGTGCACGTAGTGAGGCTGGCCGTTGTGCAGCAGGACGTGCCAGCCATAGGGGCCAAAGTCGAGGTCGCTGGCTGTCGAGGTCCCGCCGGCTTCGTACATGACACGGTGACGGACCCGCAGGAACCCGCTGTTGTCGATCACGTAGAACAGATGCACCCGCTGTGCATCATCCATGAGGCTGGCGAACTGCTGGATGCCATAGGTCGTGCCGGTAAAGCCATAGTCGATGACCCGGGTGCCGCCCCAGGTCGCCCCATCGTCATTCGACACCGCGGCGAACACAAAACCATCCGGCGCATAGGCGCTGGCGAAGACAGGCGCGGTGCCGTCCGAGCTGGCCTGGATTTCGAGCTGGCTGTAGTTGCTGCCCAGCAGTGAGGTGACCGGGTGGTTGGTCGTCGATCCGCCTGCATGGCGTGCGTACTGCAGTTTCCCGGTAGCGAAACCCATATACAGCATGTGCAGCGCGCCGGACTCATCGAAGTCAAAGGCGGTGATGTTGCTCTCCGCGCCGTTGGCATAGACCGTCCGGACCCAGTTGGTGCCGATGTATTCGTAGCCGACAACCTGGAAGGTGGAGGGCGTGTCGGGGTTGTCGTCGTCCGGTTCGGGCTCCGCGCCCAGCGCAATGGCGCGCCCGGTGTTCGGATTGGTGGCCAGTTCGTTGAGCACGAAGTCCCACGGAATGGTGTTCGGGAGTTCGCCGCTCCAACTGCCTTCGGGGCTGCGCACTTGCGTGAAGTTGTTGGAATGGCCGTCGCCGGTCAGAAGTATCAGGCGCCCGAGGCTGTCGATGGTCACCGGGTCGCGCTGCGAGTCCGGTTGCTGATAGGCAGCAGGTGTGTCCTCGATCCATTCGTAGTGAGACGCCATGGCGTTGCTGGCGACGCAGGTGGTGAGGAACAGGGTCGTTGTTGATAGAAGGCGGACGGCAAGGGAATTCATCAGACGAACTCAGTTGGGCTCGTCTCTGGTTACGCCGTTGCGACGCGAATTCGATCACGCAGCTGCTTATGGTCGTAACTTACTGATTCTTTGTTATTTACTTTGGGGTGTTGCGGTTGTCCGCAGCGTTCCGGACATCAGCAAGCAGTTCACGGGCCCGGACCGTGCTGGGGTGGTCGTGCTCGTAGTTGGCTTCGCGCAGGCTGATCTCCTGCTGCAACTGGGCGATGGCCTGTTCGCGATGGCCGCTGGTGGCCAGGAAGCGGGCGCGGTCATGCATCGCGTTCAGGGTGTCGAGATGGTGCGGGCCGCGCGTGGCGGTCCAAAGTGCGATCACCTGATCGAGGATTTCCACGGCCTTGTCCGCTTCGCCGCGATTGCCGATGCAGCGGGCGAAGACCTTGAGCGGGTAGCCGGGTCGGTGGCTGTCGGTGCCGTCAACTTCCAGCGAGGTCTGGTATGTCTCCCAGGCCATCGGACAGGCGCGCGCGGTGTCGCCGTTATCGGACAGGGCATTGGCGAGGTTGCTGCGCGCGATCAGCGTGCGCGGGTGACGGGGGCCCAGCGCCTTTTCGCGCCCGGCGAGTACGCGCTCGAACAGCATGGCGGCATCGCCGAAGCGACCTTCGTTCCATTGGAATACGCCGAGGTTGTTCAGCGCCATCAGCGTGTCGGGCGCCTCGGCGCCAAACACGCGCTCGGCGAAGTCGGCGTTGGTGGCGAGGAGTGTGCCGGCCTCGTCCATCTGCCCGAGCTTCTGCAGGGTGCGGCCGAGATTGTTTCGGGCATCGAACAGGTAGGGACTGTCCTTGCCGAGGAATTCGGTGATATCGGCGAGGATGCCGCGCTGCTCGGATTCGGCTGCGGCGAGATCGCCCTTCTGCGACTGGGCCAGCGCCTTGATCTGCCGCGCGACCAGCGCTTCGACCCGGTGTTCGTTTTGCTGGCTGGCGTGGATCCGGAGCGCCTCGTCGATGGCGTTGATGGCGCCGTCCATGTCGTCGGCGAAATAAATGCGCGTGGTCGCCAGCAGGCGCAACGCCTGTGCCAGCAGCTCCGGCTGCGGCGGATCGGTCCGGCGCAGGCTGTCGCTGATTTGTTCGAAAGCGTGATGCGCGGACTCGTAGTTGCCGCGCTCCAGTTCGATTGTGGCGGCATGCAGGCGGGTAGCCAGTGTCGACGTGGCTTGGTCGCCGTCACTGTCGAGCCGATGCGCCAGCGCGCGCTGTGTCAGCCGCTCCGCATCCTCGAAACGACCCAGATGCAGCAAGGTCTGACCAAGCAGGTCGTCAATGTCGGCGCGGACATCCGGGTCGAGATCGTCGCCGGCATCAAGCCGCGGCAGCATGCCGTCGACCAGATCGACCAGCCGCACCTCGCGGTTGCCGCGATAGGGATCGGGGCTGGTCAGCATGTCGCTGAGGACGCTGGTCACCGACTGCAGTCGTCGCGCCTGCGTGGCGGTCTTCTGCGACTGGACCACATAGGTCCCGGCACCAACCAGCAGCGCCAGCAGGGCGGCGGCCGAGCCGATGACCAGCGCGCGGCGCCGCGCGAAGAAGCGCCCCAGTCGATAGCTGATGGTCTGCCTGCCGATGCTGATCGGCTGGTTGCCGGCGATGCGCGCCAGGTCGCTGGCCAGCGTGGCGGCGCCGGGATAGCGTTCGGAAGGCTCGTTGGCGAGGCAGCGGTCGATCACGCGGCGCAGGTCGCGGCGCTGTCCGGTGTTGAGCGAGGCACACCAGCTTGCACTGTTGCCGGTGGTGATGCGCGGCGCGTGCCAGGCCTGCATGGCGTCCAGGCGTTCGCGGATGTCGAGGCCGATGTCCGCGAATGGTGGCTGCCCGAAGATCGTCTCATGCAGGATGCAGCCCAGCGAATAGATGTCCGTGGCCGTGCCGATCAGTGGCGAACGTGCAAGTTGTTCGGGGCTGGCGTAGTCGGGCGTGCAGGCAAAGGTGGTGGTGTGGCCTTCATCGCCGTCACTGTCGTCCAACTGCTTGGCGATACCGAAGTCGAGCAGCTTCGGCGTGCCGGTGTCGGCATCGACGAGGATGTTGGAGGGTTTCAGGTCGCGATGGACGATGAGGTGGCGATGGGCGAATGCCACGGCCTGGCAGACGCGCTCCAGCAGTTGCAGCACCTCGCCGGCCGGACGCGCCGGGCCGGTACGGCCGTCGATGAAGCGCTTCAGGCTGGGGCCACGCACGCGCTCGACCACGACATAGGCAAGGCCTTCCTCGCTAATGCCGGAATCGATGTACTGCGCGATGTACGGATGCGACAGCCGCGACAGCACACGCTGCTCGCGAAGGAATGCCTGCGAGGCCGGCGAGCCCGGGCGGAAGCGGCTGTGCAGCACCTTGACCGCGGCTTCGTGCTCCACATCGCCCACGCGCTGGCCCGCATAGACCGTGCCCGCGCCGCCACTGCCCAGTTCGGCGGTCAGGCGGTAACTGCCCAGCGTGTGGCCGATCATGTCGGTGAAGGCGGTGGTATTCAGCGCATTGCCGGCGAATCCGGCAACCGCGTTGTCGATGGACTGCGTCGGCGCGTCATGGGCGGACGACCACATCGAACGGAACAGGCTGGCCGCGGAAGGCGGCACCGCTTCCTGGGTGGCGAGGAAGGCCTCGGCGTCGGAGACGCCGGCGGCTTCCGCGCGCTCCCAGAGGCGCTCGGCGGCCTGCCAGTCTTCCGCGGTTGGCGTGTTGTCGCCCATCGTCGATCCGTGCTTCCCCGCGCCAAGCATATCGGGCAGCGAGCGGCGCGTCACAGGCGTGGCGATGCTCCTCCGTGGGTGATGCCAGCCGGCGGATGCGGTCGTTGTGGACGATTCAGACACGCCATCGCAACGTATGCAGCTGATTCATCACTCCAAGGAGCTGGTCATGAAGTGCTGGAAGGAACTGTCTCTGATGGCTGCATTACTGGTGGGAACCGTGGTGGCCACGCCGGCTGCCGCCGAAGGCGCGCAGCTGGACTGTCGCCTCGACTACGACCTGCGCGGCTGGTCGCTGGTCTACAAGCACGCCACCGGCGAGGGCACCGTCAGCTGCGAGAACGGGCAGCGGATGCGGGTGCAGATCAGCGCCAAGGCGATTGGTGTAACGGCCGGCAAATGGCATATCGACAACGGACGTGGTCATTTCTCGGACATCCACGACATCCGCGACGTGCTCGGCAACTATGTGCAGGCCACGGCCAACGCTGGCGTCGGCAAATCCAGCGAGGCGCAGGTGCTGACCAAGGGCACGGTGTCGTTGGCACTGGCTGGCGATGGCGAGGGCGTCAACCTGGGTGTTGATGTCGGCAAGTTCACCCTGGATGCCATCGAGTAGGCATCGGCTGCCGCGCTGGCCCCGCGTGGTCTACCTTGGGTGCTACCGACTCGTGCTTGGGAGAACATCATGATCAAGGCATTGCCGGGTTTCCCGGATGACGTGCTGGCCTTCGAGGCCAGCGGGCAGGTCAGCGCCAGCGACTACGAAACGGTACTGATGCCGGCCGTGGAAGCCGCGCTGGAAAAACATGATCGCCTGCGCATGCTTTACAGCTTTGCCGCCGGCTTCAGCGGTTTCGACATGGGCGCCATGTGGGATGACGCGCGGGTCGGTTTCAGCCACTTTAACCGCTGGGAACGCATCGCCGTGGTGACTGATCTGGAATGGCTGAAGCTGTCGGTGCAGGGCATGGGTTTCCTGATGCCGTCCGCCGTCCGGGTGTTTGGTCGCGACCACTTCGAGCAGGCGAAACGCTGGGTGACGGAAGCCTGAGCTCGCCCGAGCGCGGCGCCGGGTTCAACGGAAGCTGAATGTCCCGGCGCTGCGGTGACGCCATCTGCCTTCCTGCCGCGTTTCCATGGATGAAGCGGCGGCGATGATGGCTTGCTGAACCCGGGTTCAGAAGCCTGAACGTCGCCCGCTGTGCAAACGGTCCTCCGGCGAAAATTCAATGCCAATTCAGCCGGTTGGTTCAAACATGCAGGGCAAGCGGCATCGGTGCCGCGGTAACGAAGCCGTCAAACCAGGGCGGCACGAGTCGCGAGGAGACAGGAACCATGATCCACACCACTCTGAACAAGCTGCTGGCCGCCACGCTGGGCGTTGGCGTTCTGTTCGCGGGTGCCGCCCAGGCCGAGCGACCGATGGCGGAACGCGCCAAGCAGCACCAGCGCGGCCAGGTCGCCGACAACGCCAAGCACGGCGGTTACGACCGCCGCGATGATCGACACGACCGTCGTGATGATCGACGCGATGACCGCCGCTACGTGCGTCGTGATGATCGCCGGGATGACCGTCGTGACTATCGTTACGACAACCGCTACGACCATCGCTACGACGACCGCCACTACCGTGCGCCGGCCTACAGCTACTATCGCAGCCCGGAACAGGTGTACCGCCAGTACTCGCGCTATGCCTCGCCGTGGCGCTATTCGCACCCGCGCGGCTACACCTATCGCAACTACTACAGTGGCTACTACCTGCCGCGTCCGTACTTCAGCAGCGGCTACTACGTGGATTACCACCGCTATGGCCTTCGTGCGCCGCCGTATGGTTACCACTGGGTCCGGATCGATGGTGACGTGGTGCTCGCGGCCATCGCCACCGGCCTGATCATCGACGTGGTGCACGACCTGTTCTATTGATCCGGAAGCTCACGGGTTGCCTTCGAGGGCCGGCATTTGCCGGCCCTCGCTGTTTTCGTGGCTGCGACAACTGCGTACCATCCGGGCTGGATTTTTCTGCAGGACAAGTTCATGCCGAGTTTTGACGTGGTTTCCGAAGTCGATCGCCACGAACTGACCAATGCCGTCGACCAGGCCAACCGCGAGCTGGAGAAGCGCTTCGACTTCCGCGGCAGCAACGCGAAGTTCGAGCTGGATGACCAGACCATTACCCAGCGCGCGCAGAACGAATTCCAGCTGCAGCAGATGCTGGAAATCCTGAAACAGCGACTGCTGGCGCGGAAGATCGACATCCGTTGCCTCGACATCGCCGATCCGGAGAGCAACGTTGCCGAGGCGCGCCAGCGCATCAGCGTCAAGCAGGGCATCGAGCAGGCAGATGCGAAGAAGATCCAGGGCCTGATCAAGGACAGCAAGATCAAGGTCCAGGCGCAGATCAACGGCGACAAGCTGCGCGTTACCGGCAAGAAGCGCGACGAGCTGCAGGAGTGCATCGCCATGCTGCGCGGCGCGGAGCTGGAACTGCCGCTGCAGTTCGACAACTTCCGCGACTGAGCGAAAAGCTCGTCTGGCACCAGGAAAGGCGCCGGATTGACCCTGGTCAAGACCGGCATGGCGATGCGCGCGTAACGTGGCGCCATGTCCACTGATGACTTCCCCGAACGTTTGCGCGGCGGGTGCCGGCAATCCGGATTGCCAGGCAAGGGTTCGGCCCATGCCCGCTGATCGCGACTGGCTGCGCACGGCGCTGGACCGGCTGGCTGCCGAGCAGGCGCGTTCGGCCGACACCCATCTGCTGCGCATCGAGTTTCCGGCTTTTCCCGGCATCCCGATCTACTTCAAGGACGAGTCCACCCATCCGACCGGCAGCCTGAAGCATCGACTGGCCCGCTCGTTGTTCCTTTATGGCCTCTGCGATGGGCGTATCCGACGCGGCCAGCTGGTGCTGGACGCATCGTCGGGAAGCACGGCGATCTCCGAAGCCTATTTCGCGCGACTGCTGGAGCTGCCCTACGTCGCGGTGATGACCCATGACACTTCGCCGCGCAAGATCGCCGAGATCGAGGCGCTGGGCGGGCAATGCGAGTTCGTGGATGCGGCCGACCAGGTCTATGCGCGCGCCGAAGCGCTGGCAGCCAAGCTGGGCGGGCATTACCTCGATCAGTTCGGCATGTCCGAGCGCGCCACTGATTGGCGCGGCAACAACAACATCGCCGAATCGATCCTTGCACAGATGCAGCGCGAACCCGAGCCAGAGCCGCGCTGGATCGTCTGCGGCGCCGGAACCGGTGGCACGTCGGCCACCATCGGTCGCTACCTTCGTTATCGCGGCACGGCTACTCGGCTGTGCGTGGCTGATCCGGAGGGTGCGGCCTTCGTGGAAGGCTGGCGCTCGCGGGACAAGGCGGTTGCCGCGCGCTGTTCGCGCATCGAAGGCATCGGTCGACCGCGCATCGAGCCCAGCTTCCGCTTTGACGTGGTGGACCGCGTGGAGGCGATTGGCGATGCGGATTCCTGCGCGGCTGCGTGGTTGCTGGAAAAGATCACCGGACGGCGCTTCGGTGGCTCGTCCGGCACCAATCTGGTTGGCGTGCTGCGGCTGGCACGGGAGATGCGCGAAGCCGGTGAGTCAGGTGCCATCGTCACGCTGCTCTGCGATCGCGGCGAGCGCTATTCGGAGACCGTGTTCAATGCGGACTGGCTGGCGGCGCAGGGTTTCGACATCGCACCGGGGATGCGGCGGCTTGCGGAGGCGCTTGGCCTGTCTGTGACGGACTGAGCTTTCCCGCCGCGACGAAGCACCGCATGCTGTGCGCCCCGACTACGCGGAGCATCTGGTGTCGCCGCAACGATCCGCCCTGCTGCAGGTTCACTTCTGCGTGCTGCTATGGGGCTTCACCGCTATCCTCGGCAAGCTGATCAGCCTGCCCGCCATTGCCCTGGTGTCGTGGCGCATGCTGGTCGTGGCACTGTGCCTGCTGCCACTGCCGCGGGTGATCCGCGCCCTGCGCGCGCTGCCGCCGCGCCTGATTGCCGCCTATGCCGGCATTGGCGTATTGGTCGCGCTGCACTGGCTGACCTTCTATGGCGCGATCAAGCTGGCCAACGCCTCGGTGGCGGCGACCTGCATCGCACTCGCGCCGGCGTTTCTGGCCTTCATCGAGCCGCTGTTGAATCGCAGCCGGATCAATCGGCTCGAAGTCCTGCTCGGCGTGCTGATGGTGCCCGGCGTGGCGCTGGTGGTGGGCGGCATTCCGGACAGCATGCAGCCTGGCCTGTGGCTGGGCGTACTGTCGGCGCTGCTGGTTGCGCTGTTCGGTAGCCTCAACAAGCGACTGGTGGAGCACGCGGATGCGCTGACCGTCACCGGTATCGAGCTGGGTTCGGGCGCGCTGTTCCTGATTGTCTTCGCGACCCTGCTTCCGGGTTCGCCGTCACCGCTGCCGATTCCGGACATGCGCGATATCGGCCTGCTGGCGCTGCTGGCCTTCGGCTGCACGCTGCTGCCGTTCGCCTTGTGTCTGCACGCCCTGCGGCAGATGAGCGCCTTCAGTGCGCAGCTGGCGGTGAACCTGGAGCCGGTATACGCCATCCTGCTGGCGATCCCGCTGCTGGGTGAACAGCAGGAGCTGGGCTGGCGCTTCTATCTGGGCGTGGTGGTAATCCTGTTGCTGGTGTTTGCGCATCCGCTGCTTTCGCGTGGTAGCGCCCAGCGACCGGCGCCGGAGCTGCTGGCCACCGCCGAGGCGCATGGTCTCGGCGACGAGTCGCGCTGAGTTGCACGGCGCCCCTCGTCGCGCGAGCGTGTCGGTAAAGCGTGGATCGCGGCCTGCGCTATCCTGCGCGGCATCCTGTTCGTCCACCGGAGTGTCGCCATGGCTCGTCAACTGTTGTCCGTCCTGCTGCTGTCGTTGTCCGTCGCCTTGCTTGGTGGCTGTGGCGATGGCGGCGGCGCAGCGTCGAATAACAGCGCCATCGACGCGCGCGCAGCGGCGGAACGGCAAAAGCTCGCCGCAAGCTTTGATGACGTGATCGCTGCCGGCAACAAGCCACTGGCCCTGAGCATGGGCAAGACGCTGCTGCGGCGCTGGCCCGACAGCAGCGAGGCAAGAGCCATTGCGGCGCGCGTGGCGGAGCTCGAAGCCACGGTGGCGGAGGAGAAGGAAGCCTCCCGGCTGAAGAACCTGTGGGTCTACCATCGTCTCGGCGACGAGGGCGACACTGCCTTCATCTACCGCTTTGGCGATGGCGATGCGGACAAGGGAGGTCGTGGCATCCGCCTGGTGTTGCGCGACAAGCCGTCCTGGGGTCGCGACATCTTCCTGCTCACCGCGCGCGGTCGCTTCGACTGCGCGCCGGACTGCAAGGTCGAGCTGATTGTCGATGACAGGCCGCCAATGCAGATCGACGCTTTTGCCTCCGAGCCGAACCAGAACCCGGCGCTGTTCTTCAAGGACACCGAAGGCTTTCTCGACATCCTGCACGGCGCCAGGCGCATCGAAGTGGCCGCACCGCTGCAGGATGATCCGTCGAATCGTGCGAGTTTCGAAGTGGGTGGCTACGACGAGGCCTCGTGGCTCGGCGATGCCGCCGGCAAGCAGCAGCCTGCAAACGGCGACTGATCCGCTCGCCAGCTCTATTCGGAGTTGTTGTCGCTATCGGGATCGAGGCGATAGATCACGCGATCGCGGTAGCCACCGAGGTGCTGCACGCGGTATCCATGCTGGGCGGCGATCTTCTCGAAGTGGGGCGCGCGCGACTTGCGCATGATGAAGGCGCGAGGTCCTTCGTCCTGCTGCATCTCGCTGGCGAAGTCGTCGTCGAAGGTGCCGCCGGAAACCGGCTGTGGTTGCGGTAGTGGGTCCAGCGAGACCTTCTCGATGCGGCAATGGCAATAGGGAGCCAGCGAGTAGCGCGTGTAGTCGTCGATGAACACAAGTTCGGCGGGCCATTCGCCGAGTGTCGGCAGGATCTGCGCCGCCAGCTCGCGGCCGTCCTTGCTGTGGTGGTAAAAGCCGGTGGCGAATTTCAGCGAAAGCAGTAACAGGCTCCAGATGCCGATCCCGACCAGGCTGGACCGCCGGAACGGGTGATCGCGAAAGGCCACGGCCAGCAGCACGGCCATCGGTGCGAACAGCGGCAGTACGTACAGCGGCAGTCGCGAGCGGGCGATGAAGAACACCAGCAGCGGTAGCAGCAGCCAGAGCCACAGCAGGCGGCGCTCGGCGGGCAGCGCCGACCATTGTTCGCGCCATGCGCTGACGCGTGGCCGATGACGAAGCCATCCACCGCGACGCAGGCCCGACCACAGCAGCCACGGCAGCGTGCCCAGCAGCAAGGTCAATCCGTAGACATAGAACGCGCCCCACCACTCGGGGAATCGCTGCATCTTGGCGCTGGCGATGCGGTCGGCCACCTCGTGTCCCACGAAGTAGTCGAACAGACCGGGCACCTTGAGCATCGCCCACACGTACCAGCTGCCGCCGACCAGCAGGAACAGCACCACGCCACTGACGGAAAATATGCGCGGGGAATCGCTGTCGCGGCGTCGCCTGCCGAGCCGCCAGGCCAGCAGGCCCAGTAGAGGCAAAAGCGCCGGAGGTCCCTTGACCATGAAGGCGAGGCCAAAGGCTGCCCACATGGCCAGCGCCCAGCGCCGTGCTGTTGACGTTGAATGCCCTCCGAACAGGGCTTCGACGCAGCAGAACAGGGCCAGCGCCTCCGTCGTCGCGAGCAGCGTGTCGGTCGTCACCCAGTTGGCGGCTAGGAAGGGCAGCGGCAGCGTTGCGTAGATCAGCGCCGGCAGCCACGGTCGTTCGGGAACCAGGCGGCGACCGATGCCGAAGCAGAGCAGGATGCTGAGCACGTAGGCCAGCGTGTTGGGCAGGCGCAGTGCCAGTTCGCTGGTACCGAACAGGCTGGCGCTGGCGGCGATGGCCCAGTAGGTGGCGGGTGGCTTGGTGAGATGCAGGGTGTCGGGATGCCGGCGCGGCAGCGACCAGTCGCCGCTGTCCACCATCTGCAGCGCGACATTGACGTAGCGGCCTTCGTCGGCGTCCCAGATGCCGCGGCTGCCCTGGAAGGCGAAGCCGAACAGCAGCGACAGTGCCAGTACCCAGAGGAAGCTGCGGTGGTTCGCCGACAACGGCGTCATGGACGCTGCTGCCTGCCGTGCTGGCGGGCGTACTCGTACAACGCCACCGACGCTGCGACCGCTACGTTGAGGCTGTCCACGGATCCCCACTGCGGGATGCGCACGCGCTGCACGCGCTCATCAGCCAGCACTTCCTCGCTAAGGCCGCGCAGCTCATGACCGAGGATGAAGGCAGACTTGGACGGCAACTCCACATCGCCAATCAGGGCGTCGGCAAACGGGTCCATTGCCAGCAGGGTGTAGCCGTCATCCAGCAGCTCGCGCAGGCAGTCGTCGAGCTGCTGGTGGAACCTGGCCGGCACATGCTTGAAGCCGCCCTTGGCCGGTGCCGGGTCGAACGGGCCGATGTCGATCATGTGCACGGCCCGCGCGCCGAAGGCCTCGGCGCTGCGGAAGATCTTCGGCACGTTGAAGTCGGCCTTCAGCTTTTCCAGCACCAGTACCACGTCGTGCGGTCCGGGCTCGGCCATCAGGTTGCGCCGGCGGTGCCGTTCGTAGCGCCAAAGCGCATTGGCATCGCCGACGCTGCCGCGGCTGGGCGTGGTGCCGGGAGCGATGTTGCGATCGGGATCGCGGGGTGGAGAAGGTCGGGCCATGCCTGCACTGCCATCGGACGGTGGGCGTCGCCGGTCATCGGCCAGCGACGCGACGCGCAGGATAGCAGGCGCTCATGACGCGGGCTTTCGATAGCGATGCACGAAGCGGTCGGTGCGGCCTTTGATGGCCGGGTCGGGGGCGCCGATGCGACGGTCATCGTCGGCATTGCGATAGAGGTCGAGGCTGCCGTCGAAGACAAAGCCGGCCTGCAGCAGCTCGCGCCGGATGAAACTCTCGTCGATGCGGTGCAGCGTCTGTGCCGCTGTGGCATCGGTTCCGGTCAGGGCGCTGTGATCGACCACCAGCAGCATGCCGCCGGGCTTGAGGCCGTCGAAAAGCTGGCGGATGAAATGCGCGCTGTCGATGGCCGGCCAGGCATTGGCCGGGTCCGCGTAGTAGATGTCGTGCAGCGACTTGATGATGATGATCCGGTCGTAGCCGTCCTTGCCCAGCTGCAGGTTGCAGCTTTCCACGGTCAGGTGCTCGACATTGGGCAGGCGGTTGCCAGCAAGGCGCGGCTGGAGCTGGTCGCGCGCGAAATGGTCGTAGGCAACATTGTTGATCAGTGCGACATGGCCGTCGTCGCCGACGATGCGGCCCAGAAGCTCGCTGTAGTAGCCGCCTCCGGCGAAAACGTCCGCCACGCGCATGCCGGGCTGGATGTCGGCGAAGGCCAGCAGCTGGCCGGGATGGTCGCCGAGATCACGCTCGCGGTCGGCATCGCCGCGCGCCACGTCATCGACCGCCGACTGGATGTATGCAGGGACATTGTTGGCTGCCCACGTGGGGCAAGCCATCAGCAGATGCCAGGTGAATGCAAGCAGCAGGGCAAGTGTGGTGATTGGCTTCATGATGGGGCTCCTGGACGGGTGCCCCATTGTGGCGACAGCCGTCGCCTTTCCCGCTGGCAATCCTTGCGCGTTGTTTCGCCTTCAGGCGTCAGGACGTCTTCAGTGGCAGGCGCACGCGGAGTTCGCTGCTGTCTTCCGCGCCGCGGCCGCGGCTCATGCCATAGCCGTTGCCGTACAGGCGTTGGATGCGCTCCTCGGTGTTGCTGAGTCCGACATCTTCGCGATGGGCGTCAGCACTGCCAGCCGGGCCATGATCGCGAACGCGGATCAGCAGCTGGCCGTTCTCCTCGCGGGCTTCGACCTGCACGCTGACCAGCGTCATGGTCGGGTCGGCTGCATGGCGCAGGGCGTTGTCGACCAGCGGCTGCAGCAGCAGTCGTGGCACCCGCGCCTGACGCAGCTCGGCCGGCACGTCGACGCGCACGAACAGGCGTTCGGCGAAGCGCACCCGCATCAGATCGAGATAGAGATCGAGCAGGCGCACTTCCTCGCCTAGGGTGGTTTCCGGATCACGCTGCGGCTTGAATGCGTGCTTCAACAAGGCCGATAGACGGCCGATCATTTCGTCGGCGGCCTTGGGCTTGTTGTAGATCAGCTCGGAAATGGTCTTCAGCGTGCTGGCCAGGAAATGCGGTTCCAACTGCCGCTGCAGCGCCAGAAGCTGGGCTTCGGTCAGTCGCGAGCGCAGCTCGGCGGCTTCCAGCTGGCGGTCGCGGGCGGCGCGGTAGCGGTCGAAGATCTGCGTGGTGGCCAGCGCGATGGTGTAGGCGATCAAGTGGATCGGCAGGCCGCGCGCATAGCGGGCCAGCAGTGGACCCGGATCCCAGGGCTCCAGTCCCAGTGCCGGCAGCAGCGTGTTGCGCAGGCCCAGCATGATCAGCGTATGCAGCGCACCGAACAGCGCCGCGCCGAGCAGATGCAGCGGCACGTGCAGCACCCAGCCGCGCCCGGACAGCGGAAAGCGCCGGGCGGCCCAGATGATGCCGGGCAGCAGCACCATCGCGGCGTAGCTGCCCGACAGTTCCTTGACCAGCGGTCGCAGCCAGTTGCCGGCATCGCCACTGGTCAGGTCATCGAGGTACTGCTGGGCGAACAGCAGCAGGCCGATGGCCGTGCCCAACGCGAACAGCTGCAGCGCGGCGCGACCGCGTCGCCAGGCTGGGCTAGCCATGGCGGGGCAATCCGGTGTGTGCGCCGCAAGCGGGCGGGCAGTGGTCTTGGCGTCGGCTGTCGCGCGGCGCGGGCATGGTCAGCGGGTCCGGTACGGGAATCCGCCAAGCCTACACTGCGTCGGGTTTCCGGCGAAGGCCTGCGGCGGCAGGGGCCGGCCCGGGTTCAGCCTGGTCCATGTCGCGAATCCGGGCATGTGCCGGGTTCGGGAAAAGGGTGGCCGTCCGTGGCCAGGTGGGGATCATCCGTCCCGGATCAGTCGGTGCAGCTGGTGATGCAGCGGCGGGTGAAGGCCGGCATCGTCATCAGCAGGCGCATGGCCGTGGCGGTCTGGTTGGACCCGCCGCCGCGGACGGTGTCCTTGTTCGCTTCCGCGCGCTCCATGAGGCTGTCGGCTTTGCGCACCAGCGTTTCGCTGAGCTGCTCGATGCGCTGCTCGGCCGGTGCCGGCAGCGGGTCGCCCAGCGCGGCAAGTCCGCACAGCAGCAGGGCCGGCAGCGCCAAACGCATGGAAAATCGGGCAAGTAGGGTATTCATGATCGACTCCGTCGGGAGTGTTCCAGTAGGGGCGCTTTCCTCTAAGCAAGCGCTGTGCCATCACTAGGATGCGTCCACGAATCAAATGGTTGCATCGATTTCGCAATCTTTTTTTGCGAGATTGCGCGGACACTGTCCGCAAAAGCGGACACCGTTGGTGGCGTTCCGGCCCGTATGCGGACGGGATTCGCCACTGCTCACGGGCAATACCGACGACGCCAAGCGGCGGCTGTGACGACCCCCGCCAAGGGCTCGCCTTGGCGCGCCGCGCCATGGACGCCACAATAGAGGCCTTTCCGCGGCCGCAGGGCGGGCGCGACAACAGAATCATTCGGGAGAGGACATGGCCGAGGTCAAGGAAGCGCGGGTGCCGGATATCGGCGGTTACGACGACGTACCGGTGATCGAGCTGCTGGCCGCCGTGGGCGACGTGATCAGCGCCGACCAGGGCCTGATCACGCTGGAGTCGGACAAGGCCACGATGGAGGTGCCGAGTCCACTGGCCGGCAAGCTGGTCGAGCTCAAGGTGAAGCTGGGTGACACCGTATCCGAAGGCGACGTGGTGGCACTGATCGAGGTCGAGGACGCCGCAGGCGGTGCCGCGTCGACGCCTGAAAAGGCCGAACCGGCTCCGGCCGAAGCCGCTCCCGCCGCACCAGCCCAGGCCGCGCCGTCCCCTGCCGCCAAGGCCAGCGCACCGGCACCGGTGGCCGTTGCTGCGGCCAGTGGCGGCGAGACACGCAGCCCGCCGGTGGCATTCACCGCTGATGAACTGAATCCCGAATCGGTGCCCTACGCCAGCCCGGCGGTGCGCCTGTTCGCCCGCGAGCTGGGCGTGGATCTCGGCCGGATCAGCGGCAGTGGGCGCAAGGGGCGCATCCAGCGCGAGGACGTGCAGAACTTCGTCAAGGCGGCGATGCAGGGCGGTGCAACGGCGTCCTCCGGCGGCGGTGGCGGGGGGCTCGACCTGCTGCCCTGGCCGAAGGTCGATTTCGCCAAGTTCGGTCCGGTGGAATCGCAGCCGCTGTCCCGCATCCAGAAGATTTCCGGCGCCAACCTCGCGCGCAACTGGGCGATGATCCCGCACGTCACCCAGCATGATCTGGCCGACATCACCGACATGGAGGCCTTCCGCAAGCAGCTGGGCAAGGAGAATCCGGAGCAGAAGGTCACGCCGCTGGTGTTCCTGATCAAGGCCGCCGTCGCTGCGCTGAAGGCGTTCCCTGCCTTCAATGCCTCGCTGGACGGCGACAACCTGGTGCTGAAGCAGTACTTCCACATCGGTATCGCCGTCGACACGCCCAATGGCCTCGTCGTGCCGGTGATCCGCGACTGCGACCGGAAGGGTTTGCTGGATCTGGCGGGCGAACTCGGCGTGATCTCGAAGAAGGCGCGCGACGGCAAGCTGGGCCCGGCCGACATGAGCGGTGGCTGTTTCTCGATCTCCAGCCTCGGCGGCATTGGTGGCACGGCCTTCACGCCGATCATCAACGCGCCGGAAGTCGCCATCCTCGGCGTCTCGCGTAGCAGCATGCAGCCGGTCTGGGACGGCGACGGTTTCGAGCCGCGCCTGATGCTGCCACTGTCGCTGAGCTACGACCACCGCGTCATCGACGGCGCTGCCGCGGCACGTTTCACCAGTTACCTGGCGAAGGTGCTGGGCGATCTTCGCAGGCTGCTGCTCTGACCGCCATGAGCGGTCTTGCCCGCGCCAGCGAACCCGCCGTCGACCGCGACCTGCATGGTTGGTTGCAGCGCCTGTCCGAGCTGATGAGCTGGGAGTTCGGCGTCGGCGGCACCACGCTGACCGTGGGCGCCGTGTCCGGTGCGCTGCTCAGCCTGGTGCTGATCGTGCTGCTGGGCCTGTGGATTCGCAGCCGCGTCAACCGCTACGCGGATACCCGCGAATTCAGCCGCCGCGCCTCGCTGTACACCGTCGGCAAGCTGGCCTTCTACCTGATGATCGTGGTCGCGGTGCTCATCTCGCTGGCCGTGCTGGGCATTCCGATCAGCCGCTTCGCGGTGGTTGCGGGCGCGCTTGGCGTGGGTCTCGGGTTCGGCCTGCAGGCGATCTTCAACAACTTCGTCTCCGGTCTGATCCTGCTGTTCGACCGCGCCTTGAAGGTTGGCGATTTCGTCGAGCTGCAGTCGGGCATCCACGGCGAGGTCAAGGACATCAACATCCGCGCCACGAGGATTCGCACCAACGACGATGTCGACATCCTGGTGCCCAACTCCGAGTTCGTCAGCGGCCGCGTCACCAACTGGACCTACAGCGACGAGTCGCGGCGGATGAAGCTGGACTTCGGCGTGGCCTATGGCGTCGACAAGGAGCTTGTGAGAACCGCCGGCCTTGAAGCCGCCGCTGCCGTGCCGTTCACGCTGTCCATGGATGGCCCGCGCGCGCCCACCGTGCGACTGATGGGTTTCGGTGATTCCAGTCTCAACTTCGAACTGGTGGTGTGGGTGGATTCGGTTGCGACGCGTCACCCGTCGCGCGCCCTTGCCGCCTATTTCTGGGCGCTCGATGACGCGCTGCGCAAGCACGGCATCGAGATTCCCTTCCCGCAGCGCGACATCCGCGTGCGCAGCCTGTTCGGCCTGCAGGGTGAAGGCGCGCTGCAGGCCCTTGCCACGCCACGACATGGCGCCACGCCGGCGGACGCTGGCGACGCGCAAGACGACAGTGATGCGGGCAAGGTGCCGACCACGTCGACGCAGGAGACTCCAGAAAAGCAATGACCAAGCCCAGTGACAGTGACAAGGCAAAGCTGACCATCCGCCACGCGAACGAGCAGGACGTGCCCGGCATCGTGGCGCTGTCCGAGCGGACCTATGGCGAAGACTACGGCTATCTGCAGGAAATGGTGTTCGGCCAATTGGCCCGCTTCCCTGAAGGCCAGCTGGTGGCCGAATACGACGGCGCCATCGTCGGCTACTGCGCCACGTTCCGCGTGGCCGAGGAGCTGGCGATGCGACCGCACACGTGGAGCGAGATCACCGGTGGCGGCTACGCCTCGCGACATGATCCCGGGGGCGACTGGCTGTACGGCATGGAAGTCTGCGTCGATCCGGAGCGGCGTGGCCTGCGCCTGGGCCGCCGTCTCTACGACCGTCGCAAGAAGCTCTGCCAGAAGCTGGAGATGAAAGGCATCGTCTTTGGTGGTCGCCTGCCGGGCCTGGCGCGGCGGCGCAAGCAGTATGAGTCGGTGCAGGACTATGTCGACGCCGTGAACGCCGACCGTATCCGCGACCTGGCGCTGAGCTTCCAGTTGCGCAACGGCTTCGAGGCGATCGGCATCCTGCCCAACTACCTGCCGTCCGACCATGAATCGCTGGGCTATGCGGCTCACCTGGTCTGGCGCAATCCCAAGCGCTCCGATCATCCGGTGATCCGCAGCGCGCAGAAGAGTGGCAACCTGCCGGATTCGGTGCGCGTGGCGACCGTGCAGTATCAGCAGCGTCGCATCACCAGCTTCGAACAGTTCGCCACGCAGGTGGAATATTTCGTCGACATCGCCGCCGATTACCGCAGCGACTTCGTGGTGTTCCCCGAACTGTTCACGCTGCAGCTGCTGTCGATCGAGAACCAGCCACTGTCGCCGGCGGATTCGATCCGCACCCTGACCAAGTACACCGACCAGGTCAGCGCGCTGCTGAATCGCCTGGCCGTGTCCTACAACATCAACATCATCGGCGGATCGCACCCGACGCAGATGGCCGATGGCGACATCCACAACGTCTGCTACGTGGCCCTGCGTGACGGTTCCGTGCACGAGCGCGAGAAGCTGCACCCGACGCCGAACGAGCGCCACTGGTGGAAGATCACCGGCGGTGACGCCGCTCCGGTGATCAACACCGACTGCGGACCGATCGGCGTGATGATCTGCTACGACTCCGAGTTCCCGGAGCTGGCGCGCCACCTCACCGACCAGGGCGCGATGATCCTGTTCACGCCTTACTGCACCGACGTTCGCCAGGGTCACCTTCGCGTGCGCTACTGCTGCCAGGCGCGCGCGATCGAGAACCAGGTCTACGTCGTCACCTCGGGCAACGTCGGCAACCTGCCGGGCGTGAACAATTTCGACATCCAGTACGCGCAGAGCTGCATCATCACGCCCTGCGATTTCCCCTTCGCGCCGGAAGGCATCGCCGCCGACACCACGCCAAACGCCGAGCAGGTGGCCTTCGCCGACCTGCGCCTCGACGACCTCGTCGCCGCACGCGCCTCCGGCACCGTGCAGAACCTGCGCGACCGCCGTCACGACCTCTACCAGACCCGCTGGAAGCGCAGCTTCTGAGCCGGCCAACCGAACGCATCAAGGAAAGCATCATGGCCAAGACCCAGGACATCACCGTTCCCGATATCGGCGGCTACGACGACGTGCCGGTGATCGAAGTGCTGGTCGCCGTTGGCGATCGCGTCGAGGTCGACCAGGGACTCGTCACGCTCGAATCGGACAAGGCGACGATGGAAATGCCGTCGAGCGCCGCCGGTATCGTCCGCGAGCTCAAGGTGAAGCTGGGCGATACCGTGTCCGAGGGCAGCCTCGTGGCGGTGCTGGAAGTGGAGGGTGCTGACGCATCAACGGGCGTTGCTTCACCCGAGGCAACGGCTGCGGCGGCTGAAAAGCCCGCCTCGCAGCCGGCCCCGGCAGCAGCGAGCGTTGCTGCGCCGAGTGCTGCCGGCGACTCCGGCCGCAAGGCTGATGTGGAGTGCAACGTGCTCGTCCTCGGCGCCGGCCCGGGCGGCTACACGGCGGCATTCCGCGCTGCCGATCTCGACCTCGACACCGTGCTGGTCGAACGCTACCCGAGCCTCGGCGGTGTCTGCCTCAACGTCGGCTGCATTCCGTCCAAGGCGCTGCTGCATGCCGCCAACGTGATCGACGAAGTGGCGCACGCCGGCGATTACGGCATCGACTTCGGCAAGCCGAAGATCACCCTGGACAAGCTGCGTGCTTACAAGGAGAAGGTCGTCGGACAGCTGACCAAGGGCCTTGCCGGCATGGCCAAACAGCGCAAGGTGCGGGTCGAAACCGGCACCGGTCGCTTCATCTCGCCGAATGAATTGGAGGTCGAGCACGACGGAGCGACACGCCTGATCCGCTTCCGGCACTGCATCATCGCCGCCGGTTCGCAGGCGGTGAAGCTGCCGATGTTCCCCTGGGACGATCCGCGGGTGATGGACTCCACCGATGCCCTCGATCTGTCTGACGTGCCGGCCAAGCTGCTGGTCGTCGGCGGCGGCATCATCGGTCTCGAAATGGCGACGGTCTATCGCGCGCTGGGTAGCGAAGTCACCGTGGTCGAACTGATGGATCAGCTGATGCCGGGCGCCGACATCGACCTGGTGCGGCCGCTGGCCAAGCGCCTCAAGGACCAGGGCGTCAACGTGCACCTGAAGACCAAGGTCGTCGAGGCCAAGGCGCAGAAGAACGGCATCAGGATCGGTTTCGAGGGCGACAGTGAGCCGGAGGCAAAGATCTACGACCGCGTGCTGGTGTCGGTCGGTCGCGCCCCGAACGGTGGCAAGATCGGCGCCGACAAGGCCGGCGTGTCGGTGACGGATCGCGGCTTCATTCCGGTTGATCGGCAGATGCGCAGCAACGTGCCACACATCTTCGCCATCGGTGACCTGGTCGGAAATCCCATGCTGGCACACAAGGCCACGCACGAGGGCAAGCTCGCCGCCGAAGTCATCGCCGGTGAAAAGAAGGAGTGGGTTGCACGGGTGATTCCGTCCGTGGCCTACACCGACCCGGAAATCGCCTGGGTTGGCGTCACCGAAAACGAAGCGAAAGAGAAGGGCCTCAAGGTCGGCGTCGGCAAGTTCCCGTGGGCGGCATCAGGTCGCGCCATTGGCCTCGGTCGCACCGAAGGCTTCACCAAACTGATTTTCGACGAAGCCACGCACCGCATCGTCGGCGCCGGCATCGTCGGCCCGCATGCCGGTGACCTGATCGCCGAAGCCGCCCTCGCCATCGAAATGGGCTGCGAAGCCGCCGACATCGGCCACACCATCCATCCGCATCCGACACTCAGTGAATCCGTTGCGATGGCGGCGGAGGTGTACGAAGGCACGATCACGGATCTGTACGTGCCGAAGAAAAAATGAAGGCCCGGCTTCAAGCTGTTATGACTTCACTTGTTGTGCTGGTTGGTGTTGCTTCCTGCGCCGTGAATGAAGAAGAAAAGCTTCTGGGGCACTGGAAGTCTGATGAGCCGCGAACCTTGGCTGAGCTGAGAGATGACAGAGATAAGGGAAAGCTGACGCCTTGGGCCGAGGAACGCATTGACGTTCTCTCTGAAGATTTTTTTGGCCGGCTTGAGGTCGAGATTGAGCCGGGACGGTCGCGGACTTGGTTCCCGGACGAAAGCCCAGAGAATGTTGAATGGACAACGAGCAGGATCGAACTCCTTGGAAGCGGTCACTACCGAGTGACGGAAGTTCCTAGCGACAGTGATGTTCCTCCACGAGAAATATTGCTGGAGCCCGACGGGCGCTGTTACCGCGTCAACCAGCCCGAGTTGGGTTTCTCGGAATGGTTCTGCAGAAGTC
>ERZ795053.2311-NODE-2311-length-23346-cov-5.425615_pt1 | contig 23346 bp, 18 predicted proteins | sample MGYA00375137_ERZ795053 | MGnify/ENA primary metagenome ERZ795053 (study PRJEB30182, sample SAMN05720284) | activated sludge metagenome | isolation source: Anaerobic digester | place: Hong Kong | collected 2014-12-17 ...
AGCGATGAGGGTCGTGTCTCGTATCTCCCTGTTGTTACTTATCATTCAGCGCCGCCACGCCGGGCAGTGTCTTTCCTTCTAAGAACTCAAGGCTGGCACCACCACCTGTGCTGACATGAGACATCTTATCTTCCAGGCCGGCTTGGGCGACAGCGGCCGCGCTGTCGCCACCACCAATAATGGTCGTTGCATCTTGCAGACCGGCCAGGATTTCGGCGATGGCAACGGTGCCCTGGGCAAAGACGGGAAATTCAAAGACTCCCATCGGGCCATTCCAGACGACCGTCTTGGCGCCGGCGAGGCGGTTGCTGTAGTGGGCAATTGTGGCCGGACCAATGTCGAGGGCCATCCAATCGGCGGGTACATCTTCGTTGCTGACCACCTGATTTTCGGCATCGGCCGCGAACGCGGTCGCAACGCGCAGATCGACCGGTAGTTGGATGATGCCGGCGCCTTTCTGCATCAGTTCGGCGGCGGTCGCCAGCACATCGTGCTCGACTAAACTTTTGCCCATGTTGTGCCCTTCCGCGGCCAGAAAGGTGTTGGCCATGCCGCCGCCGATGAGAATAGCATCGACCTTGGTGAGCAGCGTCTCAATCACGGCAATCTTGTCGCTGATCTTGGCACCACCCATGATGGCCACAAAAGGCTGTTCAGGATTTTCGAGCGCCCCGCCCAAATATTCCAGTTCCTTTTCCATGAGAAAACCCGCCACGGCAGGAAGATGACCTGCCACGCCGGCAGTGCTGGCGTGGGCACGGTGGGCACTGCCAAAGGCATCGTTGACAAAGACATCCCCGAGCCTGGCGAGTTCGGCAGCCATGCTATCATCATTCTTCTCTTCCCGCTTGTCGAATCGCGTGTTTTCCAACACGAGCACTTCGCCGCTGTTGAGGGCCGCCGCCGCCGTTTCTGCCTCTTCGCCAACGGTTGCGCCGACGAAATGAACAGGCGCATCGATCAACGTGCGCAAATGATCAGCGGTCACCTGTAAGCTGTACTTGGGATTGGGCTCTCCTTTGGGACGGCCCAAGTGACTCATGAGAATGACCGCCGCACCCTCGTCGAGGAGATAGCGAATTGTGGGCAATGCCGCCTGAATACGGGTATCGTCGGTAATGTGGCCATTATCCAATGGCACATTGAAATCGACCCGCACGAGCGCCTTTTTGCCCTGCCAATGGATATCACGAATTGTTTGTTTATTCATAATGGCACCTGTGCGTTCGCAATTGCAAATGACGGGCGGCCCGGAGATTGCTCGTTCGCCATTCGCAACTCGCTCTTCAATTAGAACCCTTGGTCGGCAATGTATTTCGCCAGGTCGGTGACACGCACGCTGTAGGCCCATTCATTGTCATACCAGGTGATGACCTTCACCAGATCGCCGTAAAAGGCGGTGAATTCGGCATCGATCGTGCTGCTGAAGGCATTGCCCTTGTAGTCAACGCTGACCAGCGGCTCTCGACTCACTGCCAGAATGCCCTGCATGGGGCCGGCGGCGGCGGCATCAAAGGCCGCCAACAGCTCTTCCGTGCTGCCAGGGCGATTTACTTTGGCGACAAAATCGACCACACTCACCGTCGGCGTGGGGACACGCATCGCCATGCCGTCGAACTTACCTTTTAGCTCGGGCACGACCAGCGCCACTGCTTTGGCCGCGCCGGTGGTTGTGGGGATAATGCTCATGGCGGCGGCACGGGCACGGCGCAGATCCTTGTGCACCAGATCCAAAATGCGCTGATCATTGGTATAGGAGTGAACAGTGGTCATAATCCCCTGCTCAATGCCAAAGGTATCATTCACAACCTTGGCCGCGGGAGCAAGACAATTCGTCGTGCAACTGGCGTTGCTGATGACGTGGTGGTTGGCCGGGTCATACTTTTCGTTGTTGACACCCATGCAGATGGTAATGTCTTCCCCTTTGGCCGGGGCGCTGATGATCACTTTTTTGGCACCGGCGCTCAGGTGTAGGGCCGCTTTTTCGCGGTCGGTGAAGATCCCCGTGCTCTCGACTACCAGGTCGACCCCCATGTCCCCCCAGGGCAATTTGCTGGGATCGCGTTCGCTCAACACCTTCACCCGGTCGCCATCGATCACAATATCACCACCGTCCACGGTGACATCGCCTGCGAAAATGCCATAGTTGCTGTCATATTTGAAGAGATGTGCATTGGTTTCCACATCGCTGAGATCGTTGACAGCAACCAAGTCGAATTCGCCACGATATTTTTCGAAGAGTGCCTTGGTAACCTGACGTCCGATCCGACCAAAGCCATTGATTGCAATTTTCGTAGCCATCGTAATTTTCTCCTTCACATGTTACGGTGTGAACGCCGTTTTTTGACAGGGTCTGTGAAACCCATTTTTCAAGTAATACAGTTGGCTCATCTGTGAAAAATGTGAAAACCGATAGTTTTACTGTCGGGAAATGATTGTATTTTCACACGTTCGGCTGATGAGCGAATATCGGTAGTCTCCCCCAAAGGAGTTGTTCTCACGTGATTACACTGGAACTATGGGCACTGTTTACACCTGAACAACTCCGTCCCGGTAGACTACCCGAATATCGTTATGCCTGAAACATGCTTGAGATGCTTTACTGCTCTGGCTCATCCATCGCAATCACCTGTTTCGGACATGAACATTTCAATAAATCCACAATAATCATTCAATAGATATTAGACCTATTATATCCGTATTCTAACATACTTATAGTCAAAATCACACATTCTAACCGGCCACGGGTGCATTCCAAAAGTGGAGCCGGCCAAGCGTCCCGCCCCCGCCCCCTGCAATCTCTGTAGACTAGTTCTTGTTGCAAAACGCAGAAGATTTCTCACAAAGGCGCAAAGGTCTTATTGGTCTTTCTTGGCGATCTTAGCGCCTTTGCGTGAGCAGCGACGTTTCACAGCAGAAACTAGCGAGTTAGCTCTGCGTAGACCGCCATGAGACGGGCTGCCAGCTTTTCTGGGCTGTGGTGCCAGGGGCGCTTGTCATCGACCAGATCGCCGGTGAAGAGCTGAAAGTTTCGGGGTTCGCTCTCCGGCAGGGTAACCCATGCCCCGATTTGGTAGGGGGGCACGGCCGGATCGTAGTGATCATTGGCCAGTACCATTGGAAAGGCTCCCGGTGCATGTTCGGCCAACTTTTGCATGTGATCCGCGACCGTATAGCCGTCGGTTTCACCGGGCTGCGTGGCCACATTGCACAGGTAGATACGGGGCACGGCCCGTGCGCAAATGGCGTCGCGGATCGCCGGCACAAGCAGATTGGGGATGACACTGGTGAAAAAACTGCCTGGTCCCGCAACAATCAGATCCGCCTGCAAAATGGAATGAATGACCTCGGGGTAGGCCCGTGGGGCATCCGGGCGCAGGTAGACACGCTGAATTTGGCCACCGGCATTGGGCAGGTTGCTCTCCCCTTCAATGACGCGCCAGCGTTCCTTTCCCTCTTCATCGTGAAAGGCAATCTCGGCACAGAGCACGACATGCTCAAGTGTGCTGGGCAAGACCCGACCACGCACTGCCAGCACCCGTGCACATTCCGCCAGTCCCTTTTCAAAGCTACCGGTAATCGCAGCCATTGTAGTGATGAAGAGATTGCCAAAGCTGTGGCCCGCCAATTCGCTATTCCCGCCATTGCGGTCCTGTTTGGGGAAACGGTACTGAAAGAGGCGCGTCATCAGTTCTTCCGCGTCACTAAGCGCGGCAATATTGTTGCGGAAATCACCGGGCGGCAACACGCCCATCTGCGTTCGCAGGCGACCGCTGCTTCCCCCATCATCCGCCACCGTCACGATGGCGGTAATCTCATCGGTATAGGTCCGCAGGCCGCGCAGCAGTTGAGGCATCCCGGTGCCGCCACCGATGGCCACGATCCGCAAATTTTTTTGATGTCTGCTCCCTGTGGTATCCAGAGAGTGGCCAATGTTTTGTGTCATTCTCTACGCTATCTCCCTGCCTTAGTCCCCACTCAATATCTCCCTGCCATTAATCAGTAGTCAGTTGACAGTTTCCAGTGTAATTCCTGGATTAATCAACTGAAAACTGGCTACTGATTGCTGCCAACTTCATGGTCATGACTCAATATCTGCCCATCTCCCAATTCGTTCCGCGAGAGCGCGTAACTTGGTTGCGCGACCGATCCGTTTTGCGTCCCGCAAACTCTACGCTACAATCGAGGCAATCACGCAATGCGCAATCTGTACCTATTCGCAACACGGAACTGGTGTTGTGATTTCCGTGTAGGCAATGCCTTTTCTCACGAGAATTTCATGTTGGGTCACCAAATGCTGACTTATCGTCCTTCTCTGTTACCTTTATTGGTCGCTTCTCTGCTCTTGCTCGGGGGCTGTCTTCAAGAGCGCCAGGAGGAGGTGACTGCGGCGCTGCCTCTCAATGAAAATTTGCCACCGTCATGGACGCCATTGAATGATGTTTTGCCGGTCAACATTGATGGTGATGACGCGCGCGAATACCTGTTATACTTCACCTATGATGGCAGCAATGGCCCCGTGGGTGCTGTCATCTATAATACAGAGACCGACGAGGAGCCGGTGAGTGATGAGCCCGCCGCCGGCCGTCTATCAACCTCGTTTATCCCCTATGCCGTGCTGCCGAGCTACCAACCGGGGGCAGGACAGGGGTTTATCGCCGAGCCAGGGCAGCAAAATGCGATTGGCACCTTCCCCGTTGCCTTTCACGAAAGTTTGACAACCGATACTGAAGCCGGTGTTGTGCCGGATGCCCTGGCCATTCTGGGTGGCACCAACTATCTTACCTGGGTATGGTGGCAGCCGCAGCGTGACAGCTATGGCGTCACCCAACTGCATGCCGCCGACCGTTTTGAAACGCCGGCGTTGGAACCGTTTAACTGGGAGACCTGGCGGGAAACACCCGAACCGATTCGAGATATTGTGACGGTTCATCCGCTCTACGATCGCAACCGGATCTGTCGCCGGCGTCGGCATCGCATGGTCGCACCGGCTGAAACGTTGCCGTCCGGTGAGCCGCTCAATCAAATTCTCTATCAGGCCTTTGACCTGGGCATGAGTTTCTGTCGCGGGGTGCCTGAACAGCCATTTTATCCCGAAGGGGTGGTATTGGCCTACCTGTCGACGGGAGAACCTTCCCTGTGGGATCAAGCGCGCCTCGCTGAGGCAACGCTGCAACAACAGCTCGATCTGGTGGCGCAACCCCAGATCATCCGGGTCGACGATCTGGCCGGCTACAAAACAATTCCCGGCACAGAGCGCACTTCGGGCAACGGCGTTGATCAATCGTCCAAGCCGGCCGAGACTAAGGTCTGCGTGGAACTGATTATGCCGGCGGACTTTACAGGGGAAAAGCTACAAACCGTTATATTGGACGATGTGTTACCGGGCGCAGCGTTGGGCGCGGACGTGCTCCAAGGCGACAGTAGCAACCAATTCGTCCGTCGCTGGCTGCTCTTTACCCTATACCATGAGCCGCCTCATCGCGAGCCGGCAACGGCGGACCGTCTTTACATCCACAATGTACAAGCGCTTCCTGTCTTACCTGCCAACGGTGCGGTAGACTGTAGACAGCGTCTGGAATGGCAAAATCAGTAAAACTATCCAGCAATGCGAAAGAGAGTTGCTGGGGAATGTAACCTATGAGCATTCGGCGACGATATTCTTCCTTATCTTCAGCAGAAGTAACCGCATATTTGAGCAGTGGCCAAAATGACCGCGTGGCCTTTCTGACCGCGGCGGCAAAGCATGAACTGATCGCCGAGACCCTGGCCGCCATGGCCAATGCCAATGGCGGCATTGTCTTGCTAGGCGTTACCGCGAAGGGGTTGCCGCAGAAGAATAGTGACCCTACCTCGCTGCGTGAATCGGCGGTCGAGGCAGGGTTGCTTACCGATCCACCATTGATTTTGCCCTCACCCCAGTTGGCTGCATCAGAGAAGGGCGATGTGGTCATCGTGCAAGTGCCGCCGGGGTTGCCCCATCTCTACAGTTTGCAAGGGCGCTTTGTCACACGAACCGCGGGGCAAAACCGTCCCTTGACGACGCCGGAATTGCGGCGTCTGTTATTGGAGCGCAGCGATGCCGGGTTTGAATCCCTGCCGCTCGCCGATGCCATGCTCGACGATTTGGATCAGACACAGATTGAGCGTTATGTAGATCGCATTGCCGCCGCCCCCCACGAGGAATTTCTTGATGTTTTGCAGGCGCGCGGCTGTGTCACCGTCGATGAGCGCAACAAGCTGGTGCCAACTCACGCCGGGATTCTGCTCTTTGGCCGCTTTCCCCAGCGCTTTTTACGCAATGCCGAATTTATCTGTGTGCGTTATGCCGGCGAAACGATGAGCGACGAATTTGTACGCCAGGATATCGGTGGCACTTTGGTGGAGCAAATTCGTCAGGCCGAAGCCTTTGTGGCAACCAACATGCGACGGGGCATGCGGATCAGCGGCTTCACTCGCGAAGAAACAACCGAGTATCCGCTGGCGGTTGCGCGCGAGGCAATTGTCAATGCGATTGCCCATCGCGATTACAGCATCCGAGGAGAAGGGATCCGGTTGCTCATGTACGGTGACCGCATGGAGATTTACAGCCCCGGCCGTCTCCCCGGCCACGTGACGATCGACAACCTGAAAGATGAGCGGTACAGTCGCAACGAAACCATTGTTGCGGTGTTGAGTGATCTCGGTTACATCGAACGCTTGGGATATGGCATTGATCGCATGATCGCCACCATGCAAGAGGCTAGCTTGCCCGAACCAATCTTTGAGGAGACCGCGGCCGGCTTCCGGGTGACGCTCTATTCGCAAAGCGAAGATATTGTCAGCGCGGCGCCGGAGACAGAGCAGTGGGCTCATGGCTTTTTGAATGAGCGTCAGGAACGCGCGCTGGCCTATATTCGTCAACATGGCAAGATCACCAACAGTGATTACCAGGCGCTTTCACCGGATGTCAGCGCCGAAACGATTCGGCGGGATCTCTCGGATCTCGTCGACAAGAATCTGTTGATTCGTATCGGCAGCAAGCGAGCGACGTATTATATTTTGAAGTGATGTATAAACCGTAAAACGTGAAGCGTAATTGGTGAGTACCACTTCCACGTCACATCGCACGTTTTGCGAAAAAGGAGTTCTTTATGCGAAGTGTTTCCATTGTCGGCATTGGCCAATCACCGGTGGGTGAGTTGTGGAGCCGCTCGGCCCGACAGATCGCGTCGGATGCGATCACGGCTGCCATGCGCGAGGCCAACGTCGATAGCGTCGACGCGCTTTATCTCGGCAATATGTTAAGTGGCAGCCTGCTGGACCAGGAGCATTTGGCTACCCTTGTTGCGGACTACTGTGGGCTGGTCAACGTGGAGGCGGCCAAGATTGAGGCGGCGTGTGGCAGTGGTTCTGCTGCGTTGCGCATCGGAATGATGGCGGTGGCCAGTGGTTTTCACGATATCGTTATTGTTGCCGGGCTGGAGAAGATGACGGATACCGTCGGCAAAGACACGACGGCGGGGTTGGCGACAGCAGCGGATGCGGAGTACGAAGCTCTGCACGGCGTAAGTTTTGTTGGCTTGAATGCATTGCTCATGCAGCGTTACATGTATGAATACCAGGTCCCGATCGACGCCTTTGCCGGCTTTAGCATCAACGCCCACCGCAACGGGGCCAACAATCCCAATGCCATGTTTCAGGCGCCGATCACGCTGGATGACTATGTCAAGGCACCGGTCATTGCCACACCGATCAATATCATGGATAGCAGCCCTGTATGCGATGGCGCGGCTGCTGTCGTGCTTGTGCCCACGGCTCGGGTACATGAATTTACCCGCGGGCACCACCCCGGTGCCGTGCGCATTCTGGGGAGTGGGGCGGCGACGGACACGTTAGCGGTCCATGATCGCCGTGATCCCCTTTGGTTGCAGGCCGCCTACATCAGCAGCCAAAAAGCCTACCAGATGGCCAATGTTGCGCCTCATGAGCTTGATCTCTTTGAGGTCCATGATGCGTTTACCATCATGAGTGCTTTGAGTTTGGAGGCGACCGGCTTTGCCAAACGGGGGGAGGGCTGGCGCATGGCGCAAGAGGAAGCCATTGGGATCAACGGTCAGTTACCGCTCAGCACAATGGGTGGGCTCAAGAGTCGCGGTCATCCGGTCGGCGCGACTGGGGTCTATCAAATTGTCGAAGTTGTGCAGCAACTCACGCAGCGGGCCGGCGCCAACCAGGTGAAAAGTGCCAGCATCGGGATGGCACAAAATATTGGCGGCAGCGGTGCGACGATTCTGACCCATATCTTGGCCACATAGTCGGCGAGTTCTGCACCAACAGTTTCTTTTGGTGGGCCGTTCGCCAGGCGTGAGTCCCATTCATTTCACAATATAAGGCACACAACTGACCTCATCCTCACCGTGCGTTAGGCAGAGCTGATTGGTAATTGGTTGGCGTTCGGAAAATGGTGTAGGGGTGGGGCGCACGGAAACGGGCCAGCGTGCCTCCTGCCCCATGACAGCTTGGGGCAAGATTCCGCGCACCGTGCGCAGACTGTTACGCCAGAGTGTGCGCCCCTTGGACAGCAGGATGGCACCATAGGTTGTCTCTCGCGTGACGATATAGGTGGTGCATGCGCCGGATTCACTGCCGGCCAGCACGCAAAGTGTTCCCTCTTCTGCAATGGATGTGGCTGTCCTGGACCCTGCGTTTTTTTGCTCAAGCGAAGACCGTGCAAAGATCAGTGGCTGGTCCTCCGGTACTGTTGCTTGAAAGGTAGTGAGTTGCATAAAGAGCGGGCTGGTGCGAATCTGCGTAGAAACTTGATGTAGGTAGTTCACAAAGATGGCAACGCAAGCAATAGTCGCCGCAGTGGCCGCATAACTGGGCATGGCCTGCACCCACTGCATCCAGGCATTCGCCTTCCCGCCCCGGCTCCAACGCGTGATCTAGCCTTGTTGATTCATTGTAAAGAAGGCGTAGATCTTGGTCACCGCGGACCAATAGCTAAAGGTGATATACCAGGGGAGCACACGAATATTCTTCCAGTCGCGGCGGAGATGGGGCCCAATCTTAATGGTTCGCGAAATCGTCCACCAACCGACCAGGAGAAGGACCGCAAGCCAGTGACCCCGCGAAATTGCATACCCCAGGTAGATGGGTGCAATGAGCGTGGTGAGTGGTTGTAGGAGGCGATCAAAGAGATGGAAGGCAAGAAACGGCTTTCGCCAGGCCCAACGGCTTCCCAATGCTTTTAGATCGGCGCGCCAACTATTGCGCGCCCACCGTAGACGTTGTTTGAGAAAGTCCTTCATTACCGTGGCGCCAGGGGTGTAGACACAGGTGTTATCCTGATACCGCACCTTCCAACCACGGGATTGGACAGCGAGAGTTAATGCTTTATCATCGCCACTGATGACCCGCCGCCCCCAAAATGTCTCTTCCATGAGATCTTCAAGCGCTGTTAAGGCAACCGCGCGCCGGTAAACCGCGGTCCGCCCCGACAGACAGGTCACGGCGTCCCCAAAAGCCGTCAAGAAGCGGATCTCGTCAATGTACCGGATGTCCAGGTAAACATCAAAAATGCGTTGCGCGGTGGAGTGAGGGTTCAACACACGTTGGCGCACCGTAACACCACCAACATCCGGATCGATAAAGGGTGCCAGCGATTTGGGCAACACATCCGGATCCCACACGGTATCACTATCCACAAGAAAAACCACATCACTGGTTGCCGTCAAGATGCCATCGGCCAACGCAGGTCGCTTCCCCGGTGTCTTGGTGATCAACATCTTCAAGTCGATGGGCGTACCGGCGATCTCTTCTTCAAACTCGCGGAACTGTTCCATGCAGCGGGTATCGGTGTGGTCGACAACAGCGATGATCTCTTTGGGCTGATTGGCCGCCCATGAGCGCAGCGCGGCGCGAAAGAGATCCGGATCCTCATTGTAGACAGGCGTAATAACCGCGGTACTTACCCAATACCCATTTGGCTCCTGTGCGCGATACCAGTGACCAATCAAGCGGCGCAATCCCCAGATGCTCCAACGCCATCCGCCAATCAGCCCAATCGGAATGGGGATATGCAGGTAGAGAAAGAAGGCCCAAATCAGCCGAAAAAGTTCTGTGATAACTATAACAATGTGTTCGAGGCTATCTGATGGAAAAGGCATGATCCCATTGCCGCAGTGCTTGTAACGATGATTAGCAAAGCAAAAACTTCTACTCTCAACTGGGGCTGTCGAGCTATCGCGCAACAAGAGAGTATCAACGGTATCGTAACAATAATAGGCTGTATTATTCTACGGAAAGCGAAGGTAACAATTAGTGCATCGGAGTGAGTAGGAGTGTTGAAGACGGCGATTCTCCGCTGAAGCATTGCCCACTTTGCTATTTGCGGTCCGTTCGGACTAGAAAATTATGCAAAAGCTAACAGGCTAGTTCAGTACATTACTATACATTTTCCTTATGAGCAATAAATGACATCTGAATTTATATACAACGTTCAGCCTATGCGAATTAAATGAAACAGTCTTTTTGCTGAGCATCACTGATTTAAAAGATATAGGTAGAATACTGGATTATTCTACCATTTTGCGGTTTGCTTCCCTCCATTTGGGCAACGATTTGCTTTTTGGGAAATCATGAGCGATACTATTGTAAGGTTTCTCGTAAGCTTGTCCAGTTAATCCTATTAGACCAAAAACTGAATCCCTTGTCAATTCTCCGTTCCACTCTGGGTATGCACCCCATTGGGAGGCTTACACTGGACGCTCAATCTGGCCCTCCGCTGGAATCCCTGAAAATGGGACGCACCCCGCCACTCTCCATCCAGTGATGAAGAGTTAATCAAATCTTGTAAAGTGGGTGGGGAAGAGATGATCTAATGGGCAACACAGGCCCTGCCGGGCGCGTGGCAAGGCGCGGAAGCCGAAAATTTTCAGGCAGATGCTAAGCCATTTGACACAAACGCGCAGTACTTATGTACTATTGACGAATGTCGTAACAGCATTGTAGGATTCGTTCAGAACCTGTCCGCAACTTTGGTTGTAGTGCGGCGGGAACAGAGCAGCGTGTGCCAACAGAGAAGTTGTGGACAGGTACAATACAGAAGTCATCGATAAACATTATTCCGATTTAATTTTGTCAGTGAGAAATCGCTCCTTGCGGATTGTCAAATCCGCAAGTCACCACAGGGTTTGACAACCCTGTGGGAGCAAATCGGAATAAACTCTGATAATCTATCGTAAGTATCCATCCTGAAAATCTCTGTAGTGATCACTCGTGTCGGAGTACGCCGTAGAGCCCACCCGATTTTCAGGAAAGGGTATCAGCGAAAGAAAACCTCTCAAGCTCATTTTGAGGTAATGTGCCAATCAAATTTGTACGTTGCGCAACGAAAGATCGATACGATTTTCATAGGCGATGCTCCATCTTTCGTTTGCGCCTTTCTCCTTCGTGAGATCTATCCGCGAATCTCTGCTTCCGCTGAGCCACAACCCCAATTCGCGGATAGATTTTGAGTTAACTTAAGGATGATGTTATGACCGCTATCGCCTCCCTCACTCAAATTGAACAGGGTTACCAACAAGCAATCCCGCTGCTAGACCTACGTGCCCAATACCGTCAAATCCAACGCGATATCCAAGATGCCATGGACCGGGTTTTGGAGAGTCAATATTTTATCCTCGGGCCGGAAGTGGAAAGTCTCGAAGAAGAAGTGGCGGCCTATTCCAATTGTCGCTATGGCATCGGGGTTTCCTCTGGTACGGACGCACTGCTCGCCGCCCTGATGGCATTAAACCTGGAGCAGAACGACGAAGTCATTACGACGCCCTATACCTTCTTTGCCACAGCCGGCAGCATCGCCCGTTTGGGCGCAAAGCTCGTCTTTGTCGATATTGACCCAGAGACATACAATTGCGACCCCGCTCTCTTGGAGGCAAAAATTACACCGCAGACGCGGGCCATTTTGCCGGTTCATCTTTACGGCCAAATGGCGGACATGCAGCCCATCCTGGAACTCGGTTTGCGCTATAATATTCCCGTCATTGAAGATGCTGCACAGGCGATTGGTGCAGAATATCATGGCTGGCGCGCGGGTTCAATGGGTTCGATGGGTTGTTTTAGCTTTTTTCCTTCAAAAAACCTGGGCGGCTTTGGCGACGGTGGCATGGTTGTGACCAATGACGCAGAGCTGGCAGAGCGTGTCCGCATGCTACGCAGCCACGGGTCGAAACATAAATATTTACATCGCACCGTTGGCGGCAACTTTCGCTTGGACGCATTGCAAGCGGCCGTGCTCCGGGTGAAGTTACGCCATTTGGATATTTGGACCGCCGGTCGGCAGCGCAATGCGGCGATCTATCGCCGTCTTTTCCGCGAAATGGCTCTGGATTCGATCATTACATTGCCGACGCAGAGGACCGATGTTCGTCATATTTACAATCAATTTGTGATTCGCTGCCCGCACCGGGATGGACTCATGGCCCATCTCAAAGCGCACGACATTGGCTGTGAAGTCTATTATCCCGTCCCGATGCATCTGCAGGAATGTTTTGCACATTTGGGCTATAAAAAGGGAGATTTCCCCTTTAGCGAGGCAGCTGCCAATGAGACAATAGCATTGCCTATCTATCCGGAGTTGACAACGGGGATGTTGCAGCGTGTGGTAGAAGTAATTGCCGATTTTTACCAAGACAAGTAGCATATATTGCACATATCACTGAGAATCAGTTGCTCATTGATGGTCCTTGCCGAGCAAATTGATAGTACGCTCACGCGTAATCACAAGCGCGGTGGGATGTCGGTAGCAACTGTAGCGTCCATGAATAGAATTCAATGAACATCGCGTCTCTGCGTACCCTGGCACTTTCCAAACTTCATAACCAGCGTTTTCTCCGCAATAGTGGTCTGCTGATGTTGGCGAACATTATCGTCACGGCGCTGGCGTTGATCCGTACGCCAACCGTCACCTGGCTGCTGCCCAAAGAAGAAGTGGGTATGATCGGCGTGGTGGGCGCGTGGCTTTCCTTTATTTTGCTTTTGTCTCTACCGGGACTGGACTCCGCTTCCTATCACTATGTGGTGAAAGGGTCGCAGTGGGCGTTCCTGGTGAATGTCCGTCACAAAACCCGTTGGGCGCTTTTGAGTACGGTGGCGTTTGTTTGTGGTGCGGGCTACTGGTGGTGGCGCGACGATCCCGCGCTCAGCATCATCTTTCTCATCGCCGGCGCGGTCTGTCCGATTGTGTTGGGGTTGAGTGCTTGCAGTGGCACGCTGGCGGCTCGTGAAAAGTTTGGGGCGCTCTTTTGGTATCGGATCGCCGACAGCCTCACTGATTTTGTGGGCTTTATTCCCCTGCTCTTTTCGATCTGGTGGATCAATCGGGCCATAACCTTCTATACCGTCAATCAATTGGCGACAATGGCCATGTTGGGCTTTGTCGCCTGGTGGCTTGTGAAAGAGCTGCCGACCAGTGAGCGACAGGCACCGGATAAGGCGGTTGAGCGTGAGATGATCCGCTATGGCCAACACTTGACGTTGATCGCGGCACTGGGGGTTGTACAGTCGCAGGTCGACTCTCTGCTGGTTAGTGCGCTGTTGCCCCTCACGGTTATGGCCGATTATGCGATTGCGACCATGATTTACAATCAGATCAAAACGCTGTGGGGCGTCTATCTTTCCGTGCGCTATCCTGTCTTTGTCCGTTTGGCCTTGGCGCGGCGGCGGCGACGCATGTTGTGGGAAGGAGGGCTGGTTTGGGTGGGCTTTGCCATCACCGGCGGCATGCTCTATCTTGTCGCCCTCTGGTTAATTCCCCTCCTGTTGCCGGACAGCTACCGTAGCAGTCTGCCCTACATCGGGCTCTTAATTCTGGCTTTTTTGACGCTCTTGCCCGGTGCTTTTGTGGAAGTTTACTTTCGCACGGAACAAGATCAGCGACAGCAGTACATTTTGCGCGGTGCGTCAGCCACTGCCGGCGTTCTTCTGCCATCCCTCATGATCAGCAATTGGGGTGTCATTGGGGTGGCTTTTGGAAGAATTCTGGCGGGGGTTGTCTTCTCCGTTGTGGGACTTTGGCTCTTTTGGCGCAGTGGACAGTCGATAACAGAACATTCGATCAGGTAAGGAATTTGCGATGGCAGTAGCACTTCACCAGACAGCGCGACAGGTTCGTGCCTATCTACAACAGCAGTACCAAAGCTATCGGCAGCAAGTACGTAATCGACAGGTTGTACAAACACACACCAAGCTGCCCAAGCTGTTTCTCCGGCAGCAGATTACGCAGTTGCTCGGATGCGACGATACCTGGTTGGAAGAGACCGCCGTCGAGTACAGCGCCTGTGGCGCGGCGTGGAAGTTGCTCAGTGGTCTGCGTAGCCCATCGCGCCGCACTGACGGCTTTGCCAAAAGTTTGGATGTTGCCGAAGGATTTGCGCTTTGGGCGTTGGTCAAACATCAGCGGCCACAGATTGTGGTTGAACTGGGATCGCAGTATGGCATCTCGGCGCGCCTCTGGAAAGAAGCGCTCAAAGCGTATGTGCCCGGACATGAGTTGATTCTCTGCGATCTCGAGGACAAGCGCCGTTTTATCGATGACACGGAATGTACCTTTTTGCAGGGCGACGCCCGCGAAACTTTACGCACCGTTTTTGCCAATAGCCAAGTCTCATTGCTCCACAACGATGCCCATCCCTACGATCTGATCGAATGGTCGCTGACGGAAGGGTTGCGGCAAGAGATCCCCATCTTTACCTTTCACGATGTGGGGGGATATCAGTTGCGCGGTGGCCCCTTTAAGCCGGAGAGTGGCGCCTTGCCCTTAGCTGAAAAGCTGCAACACAGCGAGGAATATGGCCCCCATGGAACGTGGGAACGCCATCTGATGGCAGAGGTCTTCGACCGCCGGGTCATTACCCAGGATTTTGTTGTTACACCGACATGGCGTATGCAGATCTTTGATTCCCTCTTCGGTTTTGGCGCCATTCTGCGCGCGGATCTGGTGCAGGATCAGCCATGAAGATCACAAGCATAGCCAAACGACTGCTGGCATCCCTCAGAAATCGCATTGCCATTCTGCGCCATCGTCGTCGATTACGCACGTTGGCACAGGAACAAAGCGCAGCCACCACCTACGACTACCTGGAGACGCAACTGCGCCGTACCTACGATAAACGCAACGCCCCCTTGCAAAAACGGACGGCAATTCTCATTGATGCGATCGCCGAACGCGCTGCCATTGCAGGCAAAGATGTGCTCTGCGTTGGCTGTCGTACCACCCAGGAACTGCACTACTTTCATCGCAAAGGGGCCAAATCGGTTGTCGGGATCGATCTGTTCAGCGAAGATCCGTCAATTCTAGTGATGGATATGCACCAGATGACCTTTCCGGACAGCAGCTTCGATCTGATCTACAGCTCCCATTCGCTGGAACATGCCCACACACCGGCCCAAGTGGCGCGGGAGATGCTGCGGGTGGCCAGGACCAACACTGTGGTGGCGATTGAAGTTCCCATCCGCTATCAGACGCGTGGCGCCGACTTAATTGACCTGCAATCGGTGGACAAGCTCCACGCACTCTTTGCGCCGCACATTCAGCAGGTGTTGCTCCAGGAAGAGTACGAGGTCGATACCGCAGCCAATCCCGGTGGGACGCCAATCGCTAGAACCATTTTCATGACCGATTAATCAACAGTTTAGGTTGCTCCATCACAATCGTCAATTGTCGCTAATTTGAGTTGGTCGTTGTGCTGGGTTGCCCGGAACGAATTTGAAATGTCAGATTTGAAATGTCAAAGCCTTTTGCCGTAACCGTCGATGGTCGTCGCTATCAAGGTAAGCTTTATCAGCAATCGCAAGCAGCGAGCACCGCGCCGCGTTTGGTGATTGTCGCCTATCAACCGACGCCATTGGCGCAGGAAGTGTTGCGTGTCTGCATTGAAACAATTGAGCGCTATACACCGGAAGCCCACGAACTCTGGGTGATCGACAACAATTCGCCGGCTGCCAACAGCGCGTGGTTGTTGCAGTATCCGACAGTGAATCTTGTCTATAATCAGACGGAGCCGATTCCGCCCGAGCAACGCAACTGGCGCGCCCAGGTGATTGGACGGCTCCGGCAGCGCTACCATCAGCGCTCGTGGGGTAGCTATGCCAACGCCATTGGGCTTGAAATTGCCTTGCAACTCATCGATCCGGCGACCCAACTCCTCATGCCCCTCCACATGGACACGATGCCCAGCCGCGAGGGGTGGCTCTCATATCTCGCCGGCAAAGTGGATTCTCTCGCCGGCGGCACCATCGCCGCGGCAGGGGTGCGTCTTGACCATGGCCGGGTGGCGGCGGGGGTGCTCCATGTCTTGGGTTACCTGGTGGACTACCAGCTCTTTCGGCAGCTTGCGTTGGATTTTCTCCCGGAGCTGCCGGCCTTGGATGTGGGGGATCGGGTAACCGTGGCCTTGCGCCAGGCCGGCTATGGCGTCTTTGCCTGCCGCAATACCTTTAACGAGCCGGCGGTCGCGACCTTGCTGGAGGATGACTCGCCCTTCAAAGCGCTGGCCGTGGACCGGGCTCTCGATGACGAAGGTAATGTGATCTTTCTGCACCAAGGGCGGGGCGTGCGCAAATCAACCGATCAGCAGGTACGCGGGGTGTCAACGGCAGAGTGGATTCACTTTGCGAATGAAGTCCTTTTGCAGCCGGGGAAAGGTCGGTGATGCAATGACCTCGCTGCGCTACTCGATTCGACGCCAACATGTGGATGTCTTCTTTCGCCGGCAAGCGGAAACGTTTGCCGCGGGGGCGCGGGTGTTGGACCTGGGTGGCACAAAAATTGATAAACGGGGCACCTTTGATCTGGATCGCTACAACCTGGCAGTTGTCTATGCCAACCTGGGGGCCGAGAAGCAACCCGATGTGCAGTCCGACGCAGCGCAGTTACCCTTTGCTCCCCAAAGCTTTGATCTGGTGATCTGTGGCGAGTTGCTTGAGCATGTACAGAATCCTGTTCCGGTGCTGGCGCAAGTTTGGCGCGTGTTGCGGCCTGGTGGGCGCTTGCTCATTTCTGTGCCCTTTCTCTATCACATCCACGGCGATCCCTATGACTACGGTCGTTACACCGATCACTATTGGTTGGAACAATTAGCCGCGGCCGGTTACGCGCCGGTCATGATTGAGCGACATGGGCTTTTCTTCTCGGTGTTGTTGGACATGGGCAAGCAGTTCCTCAATCGCAAAGTGCGACGGCCCTGGCGCTGGTTCTTGCCGCCATTGCTTGATCGGTTGCAGCGAGCGGCGGAACGGTATGAAGCACAAAGCCATGTGCAGGCTGATCCTTTCATTCGGAGCTATACAACCGGCTTCGGGATTGTGGCAACAAAACCGACCCACGGCGGTCGTGCGGGATGAACCGCGGAGTAGAGTAAAATCATGGCGAAACCCAAAGTGTATCTCACCGGCGGCGACAATATGAATTGGGCGCTCGACGATGACTTGCGAATGACCCACCAGGCAATTCAAGAGCTTGTCGAATTTACGAGTCTCAAAGAGTGTGATGTTGTTCATTCAATGTGGTGGGCAGAGTTGGGTGAGATCCCGGACGAGCTGTTGCTGGGGAAACGCATCATTTGCCACGTGCCGGGTGAACCCTTTCGCTACTTGAAGCACCCCGCTTTTAGCGCCATGATGGACAAAGTGGGGCTGTGGATTGGGCAAAATCAGCAGGCCGTTGCGCAACTCAACGCCTTGCGCGTAGCCAAACGCTACATTCCCTACGCCGTCAATGCGGATCTCTTTCACCCTCTCCCCCCCACCGATCCTCAGTTGGCGGCGTTGCGACAGACATGGGCTATCCCCGATGATCGGTACTTGATCGTCAACTTTCACCGCGACACCGAGGGCAGTGATCTGGCGGAACCGAAATTGGTCAAAGGGCCCGATATCTTTGCGGAGATCGTCCACCTGCTCAACAAACGGGGCCAAAAGATCCACGTGATATTGGCCGGCCCGCGGCGCTTCTGGTTGCGCCGTCGGCTCGAGGCATTGGGGGTGCCCTACACCTACATCGGCAAGGAAGTGACAGGGCAGGATGATATTGCAATCAACATTTTGCCGCAAAGTGAACTGAACCTTCTTTACAACCTGGGCGATCTCTATATTGTGAGCAGCCGCTCAGAAGGGGGCCCGCGGTCTATCCTCGAAGCGGCGTTGGCCCGGTGTAAAATGATTAGCACCGCGGTTGGCATGGCGCCCGACCTGTTGCAACCGACTTGCCTCTACCGCACGCCCATGGAAGCGGCCGCGCTCATTGAGGCAGATATTGCCGGCAACACCCTTGGCGAGACGCTGGATCTGCACCAACAGCGTGCCCTGGACGCTCATCTGCCCGCCGCGGTCATGCCTCGTTTTGCGGACATCTATCGCGATATCGCAACCTTGCCCATCTATCGTGGGCGACAAGCGCGTCGCCCCCAATTCACGGAAACGCAGCTGCGTCCAGCCGCGCCCAAAGTCACCACGTGGGCGGCCCGTCTCAAGCACAACCGTACCCTCACCCGTATCTGGCGCAAGGGCTTCAAACCGTGGCTTGGGCGGGGCAGTCGCTATCTGGCGGCGATCAATCGCCTGGCACAGCAGCCGGAGACCCAGTTGACGGTGAGTCTCTGGCACAAGTTTTATAAACCACCCCACGGTGGTGGCAACCAATTCATGTTGGCATTGGAAGAGTGGCTGGCCCAAGAGCACGTGACGGTGCTGCACAACCAGTTGCACGAAGGCATTGACGCGTATCTGCTGAATTCCATTCATTTTGACGTCGATAGCTTTCTCGACTTTCAACGGAGCCATCGGCTGGCCGTCGTTCATCGCATCGATGGGCCGATCCATCTGATCCGCGGCTACGACCGCGACAAAGATGAGTTGGCCTTCCGCCTCAACGCCACCTTTGCCTCGGCAACCGTGTTGCAATCGCATTGGAGCCATCAACGGCTCCTCGAGATGGGCTTTGATCCCGTGAACCCAGTGGTAATCCACAATGGTGTCAATCCACAGCTTTTTCATAGGCGTGGCAAAATTCCTTTTGCCCGCGATCGGAAGATCCGGTTGATCTCCTCCAGTTGGTCGGATAACCCGCGCAAGGGCGGGCCTGTCTACAAGTGGATCGAAGAACATCTGGATTGGGCGCGCTTTGAGTACACCTTTGTGGGACGCGCCTCCGAGGAATTCACTCGGATCAAACAGATTGAGCCGGTGCCGTCGGAGCAATTGGCCGACCTGCTTCGTCAACATGATATCTATATCACCGCCAGTCAAAACGATCCCTGTTCCAATGCACTGATCGAGGCGCTGGCCTGTGGTCTACCGGCCCTCTATTTTGATGACGGCGGCCACCCCGAGCTTGTCGACCAAGGGGGACTCCCCTTTCGTAACTGCGAGGAAATTCCCCACCAACTCGACCAACTGGTGGAAAATTATGAGATTTTTCAGTCGCTGATCACAGTCGCCACGATGCGCGATGTTGCCCAGACCTATCTGACGCTGCTGCGCAATGTGGCGCGATCCGCGTGAGCCACGGTGGTATGGCACGAATGGCCAGCGATAGGAGATTCTTCGTCATAAAGAAACCAATATCTATGTCAATCAAACGGCTGCTATTGCGCATCTTCAATACCATCCTCGACAAACTGCCGCCGGAACAGACGTTGCGTCTGCTCTTTCGTCTCGACCGTTGGCTCTATTATGTACAGGGCAAGTTGGCGGCGGCCTATGGCGAGGGAGTCCACACCAAGCATCGCCACATGAACTACCACCGCTTCTTTGTCCAGCGTATTGCGCAGGGGGAACGGGTATTGGATGTCGGCTCGAACCACGGCGCCGTCTCCTATGATATTGCAGAACAGGCCGGCGCAAGCGTTGTGGGCATGGAGATCAACCCCGTGCTCGTTGCTGAGGCGCGCCAACGCCACCCCCATCCCAAGGTCGAGTACCGGGTCGGTGATGTGTTGACCGATCAAATCGATGAGCATTTCGACGTGATCATCCTCTCCAATGTGCTTGAACATCTACCCCAGCGACCGCAGTTGCTCAGACGTCTACAAGAGGAAACCCATCCCGCGCGGTTTCTCATCCGGGTGCCCCTCTTTGAGCGTGATTGGCGGGTACCCCTTAAACAGGAATTGGGTGTGGAGTGGCGTCTCGATCCCACCCACGAGATTGAGTACACGCTGGAAAGCTTTGCCGAAGAGATGGCCGCCGCACAGTTGCAGCTTCTTCATCAGGAGATCCGCTGGGGCGAAATTTGGGCCGAATTGGCGCCTCAGGCCGATGCACAACCGGGGCAACCATGAAGCTGACAGATCTACACCTGGTGCTCTTTCTCACGCGTGGCGCATCGCTGGAAAAGTGGGACCACACAGGCTCCCTGGCGCGGGAACTCTATCTCTACAAGGAACTGGCCAAAGCGCTGGGCTCGGTGACCGTGCTCAGCTACGGCGATGAGCGGGAACTTGCCTATTTACCCCAGTTGCAGGGGATTCAGGTGGCCTACAACCGATGGCGGCTGCCGCTCCCACTGTATGTGCTCTTGCTGCCCTTTTTACATTGGCGTCTGCTGCGCAAAGCAACCATCTTCAAAACCAATCAGATTCGCGGCGCGGAAGTGGCGTTGTGGGCCAAGATGGTGCACCGCAAGGCGTTGATTGTGCGCTGTGGCTATGTCTGGTCGCGCAATGCACAAAATCAGGTCGCTCATCAGCTCAAAGGCTCCTCGTGGGAAGTGCGCCAGGCGCGGTGGATTGAGCGGCTCACCTTCAGCCGTGCCGAGCTGGGCGTGACCACCACCGACGCACTGAAAGCCTATCTGCTCGACGCTTATCAGCTCCCACCGGAACAGATACAGGTTATCCCCAATTATGTGCAGACGGAGACCTTCACGCCTAAGGCTGCTACCGATTCGCTGCAGAAACGGCTGATCTTTGTGGGGCGGCTCAGCGCGCTGAAAAATCTCCCGGCGCTGTTGGCGGCCACCCAGTTGACCGATGCCCAACTCACCCTCATTGGTGAGGGCCCCGAACGGGCGGCTCTGGCTGCCCAGGCCGAACGCGAGGGGATTGCCGTCACCTTTCTCGGCACCGTTCCCAATCAGGAAATTGCCGCACACCTGCAGCAGGCGGATCTCTTTGTCCTGCCCTCCAAGTGGGAAGGCCATCCCAAGGTGCTCATTGAAGCGATGGCCTGTGGCATGCCCGTGGTGGGCACCGATGTGGCCGGTATCCGCGATGTTATCATTCATGGACAAACGGGACTGCTCTGTGGGCTATCCGGCACCGAGATCGCAGCAGCTATCGAACAGCTCTTTGCCGATCCGGCGTTGCGGCGCAAGTTGGGCCAAAACGCTCGCCGCTTTGTCGAGGAGCATTACGCGGTGCCGCCGGTACTGGCCCTGGAGGTAGCGGCATTGCAGGAGGCCGTTGCACGGAACCAGGGGCATGGCCGATCGTCCGTAAACAGTGGGGCCGCCAGATGACGAAGCCGATGATCCTCTGTTTTTCCAGCTCGGACTGGGAGGGGAAGTGGGGGAGCCGCCAGCAGGTGATGCAACGCCTGGCACAGCGCGGTTACCCGGTACTCTTTATTGAACGGCAGATTGGGCTGGAGCATCTCTGGCGCTATCCGGAGATGCGCCGTCACAAGTGGCGACGGTGGCGTGAAGGGCGCCAGACCATCGCCCCCAATTTGACCATTGTCAGTCCACCCCTCCTGTTGCCGGGTCGCTATCATTTCAGAACCGTGGCCCGGATCAACCAGTGGATTGTCATCCAATGGACCCAGGCCTATCTACGCCGCAACGGCCTCCAACCGCAGGTCGTGTGGGTCTATCGCCCGGAGGACGGCGGACTCTTTGGCCACTTCGGCGAAACCCTCAGGGTCTACCATTGCATCGACGAGTTTCGCGCCGGCACGGTCGGTCGTAAACGTGCCGTGATCGATGCGCTGGAACGTGAGACGCTGACGGGAGCTGACATCGTTTTCACCAACTCGCTGCTGACCCATCGCGAAAAGCTGCCGTTTAATGTGCAGACCCATCGCATTCCCAGTGGCGCCGATGTGGCACACTTCGCCAGGGCACTGGACAAAGAGACGGTGGTTCCTGAAGCCATTGCGCAGATTCCTCCACCGGTCGCCGGGTATGTGGGGAATATCAACGATAAGCTGGATATCGCACTCCTGACTGCCGTGGCCCAGCGCCTGCCGAACTGGTCCTTTGTCTTTGTGGGGCAGGCGTACCCCCAGGCGATGGATTTGCATCCGCTGCAAGCGCTGCCTAATGTCTACTTTCTGGGGCGCCAACCCTTTGCCGCGGTGCCGGGCTTTGTCAAGTCGATGCAGATTTGTCTGTTGCCCTACACCGACAGCGAATACACGCGCTACCGCAGCCCGCTCAAGCTCTATGAGTATCTGGCTGCCGGCAAACCGGTGGTCAGCACCAGCCATCCTGAAGTAGCGGAATTTGCCGAGTGGGTGACCATCGCCGATGATGCAACCACCTTTGCCGCTGCCATTGTGACCGCCGCTGCCGCTGATTCACCGGCACAACAGCAGCAGCGCGCCGCCATTGGGCGCTGCCACGCATGGGACGCGCGCGTCGACATCATCGAACGGGTTTTGCAGGAACATTGGGGTGAGTTGCCATGACGCGAACCAAGATTCGGGTACTCCATCTCATTACCGAACTCGACGCCGGTGGCGCACAGACTGCGCTACTCCGTTTGCTTGAACAGACCAAGGATAGCCGCATTCAGCCGCGCGTTGTCTGTCTGTACAATGAAAATAAGGTCGTGGCGCAGCAGATCCGCCAACTCGGTATTTCGGTGACGGGCCTGGGGATGAGCCAGAGCTGGCGCGTGGATGCCCTGTGGCGTCTCTACCGTCTGCTCCGCGCCGAGCCGGTTGACATCCTGCATTGTTGGATGTTTCACGCCGATATCCTGGGACGTCTCGTCGGTCGCATCGTCGGTGTGCCGGCGGTGATTACCTCGCGGCGCAGCATGGAGGTCGGCGGTGCGCGACGGGAGCAGATCAAACGGTGGACGGCCTGGCTCGATGACCGCGTCGTGGCGGTCTGTGAAATGGCGCGCACCGCCGAGATCAGCCGGACTGGTGTTGCGCCGGAAAAAGTGCGCACCATCTACAACGGTATCGACAGCGCCCCCTATCATGTACCCGCAGCGCGTGGCTTGCAGATGCGGCAGGCATTGACCATTCCTGGCGATGCACTGGTGGTTGGCACGGTTGGTCGACTTCATCCCGTGAAAGGGCACCGGTATCTCTTGCAAGCCTGGCCGACTGTCCGGCAGCAGATCCCACAGG
>ERZ795053.2316-NODE-2316-length-23330-cov-6.286101_pt1 | contig 23330 bp, 19 predicted proteins | sample MGYA00375137_ERZ795053 | MGnify/ENA primary metagenome ERZ795053 (study PRJEB30182, sample SAMN05720284) | activated sludge metagenome | isolation source: Anaerobic digester | place: Hong Kong | collected 2014-12-17 ...
TCTCGCGGAATACTGGCACATTGCGAAATCCTGGCTCGGAGCGGCCTACGCTTCCCGTCGTTCTGGTCGTCTGGTTCCTGATCCGGCGGATCCGTCGGAAATTTCACTGACCGTCCGCAACCATACCGGCTTCCGGCATTCCGGGACCAGATGAGCCCCGCTTTCGAATTGCCGTTGCATCGCAAGAAAAAGCTTACACCGATGTATATTGGCGGCAATGCTGGGGTGAGTTTGAACCTCTATAGTTACCGGGATGCGATCCACGGCGATTCCACAAGAACCAAACAGACCGATGAGAATTCCGCTTTATCAGTCAATCCTGACAAGTCTGGCCCTGCTTGCAGCAGTCGGCCCGGCCAACGCTTACCAGTCTGATGACCTGGGCCAGCGCACGGTTGGAGAGCCAGTCGCTGTCGACGTCGCTGTTTCCCTCAGCGAGGCAGTGCGCCTTGCGGAGGAGGCGGCTTCTGGCCGCGCCATCGCAGCTGAAATCGAGTCGAGGCAGGGCGCGAACGTCTATTGCGTCCGTGTTCTGAAGGCGAATCGGACCGAACAGGAGGTGCTTGTCGACGCTCAAACAGGTAGTCTTTCAATCGAAAGCAAGCCGGACTGAAAAAGTGCGGACAGAAAATAAAAGAGCGATCGAATGAAGGTTCTCCTCGTAGAAGACGATCAGGTAACGCGCGAGTATATCCTATCCGGGCTCAAGGAAGGCGGTCATGCAGTCGACGACGCTGCCGACGGTGTGGACGGTCTCGCCCTCGCGCTCAGAGGCAACTATGACGCGGTGATCCTGGACCGGATGCTTCCGGGCATGGACGGGCTTTCAATATTGAAGGCTATGCGTGCCGCAAAGATTACGACGCCAGTGATCTTTCTCACCGCAATTGGTGGTGTCGATGACCGGGTCGAGGGACTAGATGCCGGGGCCGATGACTATCTCACGAAACCCTTCGCCTTCTCGGAGCTTGCTGCCCGTCTCGGCGCCATCAGCCGGCGTCCAGTGCAAGCCGTTGAACAAACGACGCTCGCCGTTGCTGACCTCGAAATGGATCTTGTACGCCGCAAGGTGACTCGAGCCGGAACGCCCATTGAGCTGCTGACCAAGGAATTCCAGCTTCTGGAATACTTCATGCGCTCGCAAGGCCGGGTACTTTCGCGGACAATGCTCCTGGAGCAGGTCTGGGATTTTCATTTCGATCCGCAGACGACCGTCGTTGAAACCCATGTAAGCCGACTGCGCGCAAAGATCGACAAGCCGTTCGACGCTCCCTTGCTTCATACAATCAAGAATATCGGATACACGCTTCGTGCGCCTGAATGACATCCTCCGAAGCTCATATCTGCGTTTGACAGGTCTTGTACTGTGCATTGTCACTTCGACTTACATTCTTGCCGGATGGGTCGCCTTCAGCGCAGTCAGCGCCGACTTGCAGAACCGCATCCGGTCAGCCGCTCGCCTGACGGTCTTGGAACTTCAGGATGTTTATGAAACTGCAGGTGAGGCAGGACTTGTTGCTACGCTGAATGCCCGAGCCTCGACAGCCGACAAGGACGATGTAGTCCTCTGGCTCGGGACCCCATCGGACGACCGCCTTGCCGGACAGGACCTCATATCGCCTATCCCGGCGCGAACCGGCGACTATCCGGGGCACGTTATTGGTCGGGATCCGGCCGATGAATACTTCATCCTTGCACAGGATGTCGGAACAAACCGTCTCCTGGTCGGCCGCAGCTACGAAGAAAGCGACAAGCTGAGTGAGAGCATCCTGTTTGGCTTCCTAAGTGCGACTTTTGGTTCAGCCATCCTTTCATCGTTGATAGCGCTATTGCTTGCTGCACGCTCGCAACGCCGCATTGCATCCATCGACCGGACCCTTCGGGCTGTCGCTGAAGGCGACCTAGATTCGCGCATCCAGGTGAATGGTGGAAGTGACGATCTGTCCCTTTTGTCTCGGAAGATCAACTCCGCGCTTGAGCGTCTGTCAGCAACGGTCGAAGGCATTCGTCAAGTCGGCACTGATATTGCGCACGACCTCCGTACACCAATCAACAGATTGAGCATCCGACTCGAGACAATCTTGAACCGGCTCGATGGCTCATCGGATATGCGGGAAACGGCCGAGGCCGCCCTGGAAGAATCGCGGCGCATCATCAGAACCTTCGATGCCCTGCTCAGGATCTCGCAGATCGAGGCGGGCGCCCGCCGCGAGAGGTTTCAAATTCTTCCCATAGCCGACATCGCGTCATCTCTGAGGGATGTCTACGAAGCCGTTGCTGAAGATGCAGGCCAGACGCTGCATCTCTCCTTCCAGGAGCAAAACGGGCCGTGCCTTGTATTTGGTGACCGCGAACTTCTCACGCAAATGTTTGCAAATCTGATTGAAAATTCGATCCGGTATGCCGGCGAGGGCGCGAAGATAGTGATCCGTGTCGCCGACAATACGAAGGGGGTTTCTGTGACCATTTCCGACAATGGACCCGGCGTGCCTGCCGGAGAACACAGTCGATTGCTCGATCGCTTCTACCGGCTCGACAAGTCCAGGAACTCAGAAGGCACAGGACTCGGCCTGTCGCTGGCAAGAGCCATTTCAGTTCTGCACGGCGCCGAGCTCACCCTAGAGGACGCTGAACCCGGTCTGAGAGCTCAAATCGTCTTTCCGCACTTTCCAACTGCAATGCAAAATCTGGGACAAGCCAATTGAGACTCGTCACACTCCTGCTGCCCACAGCCCTCGCCCTTACGGGTTGTGCAACCGCTCCTTCGGCCTACTGGCCGCCGGATGTCGTCCCGCACGGACGCGGCCTCGACCAATTGCGCGAAAGTTCGTCAATAGCAGATCGCGAAGCCGTGCTATCCGCTCAGGCGCTTGGCGACCTGGCGGTCCTGTCAAATCCGGACCTCAAGGCGATGCGAGCGCGAGCAGGCGTTGCCGAGGCACAAGTTTTTGCCGCCGGTCTGCTGCCTGACCCAACCGTCAGCTTCAGCGCCGATGCTCCGCTCACTGGCGCAAATGAACTGGTCGCGCTCGCGGCAAGCATCGGCATCGATCTCGCCTCCCTTTCGTCGCGCGGCGCTAGGTTGGATGCGGCAATCGCAAGTTCAGAAGCGATACATCAGGACATAGTCTGGGCAGAATGGCTGACCCGACAGAACGCCCAATTGCTTGCCGGACGCATCGCATGGCTCGAGACAATCAAGTCAAAGACTGGCTCGTTCCGCCAACTGGCCGAGCAGGATCTGGCGCGCTCGGTCGCCGCTGCGGCCCGGGGCGACATCGCGGCGATTGAAGTTGATGCACGGCGCCTCGCTGCTGCAGATGCCGCCGACAGGGACCGGTCCGCTGAAAGCCAGCTCGCTGCAGCACGCCTGGACCTGAACCGCCTGCTTGGAATCTCACCGGATGAAAACGTACCGGTCCAGACCCCATCGCCCATGAGCTCTTATGACCCCCAACCAGACTTGCTTTATGCGGATGCCATAAAGCTTCGCGCCGATCTGGATGGTTTGCGCGCAGGACTGGGCGGGGCCAATGATTCAATTTCTGTCGCCGAGGCGTCGCGATTTCCCCTACCCGGGATATCACTCAATGCAGGACGTGATTCAGGCAATCTGAAAACGCTCGGGCCGACCGTCTCATTCACCCTTCCGGTATGGAACAGGGCACAGGGGGACATCGCGGTCGCTAGGGCCGACTTGTCTGCTCTTGAAGCAGAATATCTCGCGAGAACGGAAACGGTGAGAGCGGATATCGGTGCTGCAGCATCTGCCTTCATCATCGCGCGACGACAGCACCTGGATGTCGCAACCGAACTCGGCGGTATCGCTCAACAGGCTGATCGAGCCGAGGCCGCCGCTCTTCGCGGCGATATCTCTCAGACTTCGGCCGCCGCAATTCGGCTGGCCGCGCTCGACAAGGACATACTTGCGGACACGCTATCCCTCGCGGCCTTCGAAGCCTTCATCGCACTTGAAACAGAAACCGGCAAACCTCTGGAAACCAGCGAATGACAAGACCAAAGCGAATATTCCTGGGAGCGCTCGCTCTTGTTCTGCAGACGGCATGCTCCGAGCCTGCATCGGAAGTTGTTCCCGAACCTGTCGCAACCGTAGAGGTCGCCCCGGCAATCAGGCACGATCTCGAACTGAGTGTATCAGGATACGGAAGTATTGAGTTTGATCCGGCCCGACAGAAAGTGCTGTCGACCGAAATTGAATCGCGTGTCGCCCAGGTGGCAACTCAGCCTGGCGCCAATGTGTCAGCTGGCACAACCCTCTTGCGTCTCGTGCCCTCATCTGCCTCGAGCCTCGAACTGAACCGGGCGCAGGCAGATGCGACCGCCGCGGAAGCGGAGCTCGCCCGGCAACAGCGTTTGCGGGCAGATGGACTGGCGAGCGACGCGGATGTAGAACGCGCACGGGTCGCCGCGCGCGACCTCACCGCACAAGCCGGCACGATCGGACAAAACGTCGGAGCCATTCGAGAAATCCGGGCGCCGCAAGATGGCGTTGTAGATGCAGTCCTCGTGTCTCCGGGAGATGTCGTCACACCCGGGAGCCCTCTGGTGCGGCTCTCGGCGCCGGATGCAATTCAGGCACGCATCAATCTTGAGCTTGAGGACGCAACACACGTGTCGCAAGGCGCAAGCGTACGAGTGACCGGCCTCGACGGCGGCGCCCATGAAGCGGATGGACGCATTTCTGAAGTCGATATGCGGATTGATCCTCAATCCAGAATGGCTTCAGTCATTGTCCCGATTGCCCCAGGCAACGGCTTTCTATCTGGCGAAGCTGTCCGCGCAGCCGTGATCGCTGAAGTGCTGCCCGGCGTCCTTGTCGTGCCGAGAACGGCGATCGATACAGACGAGCTTGGAAGCTACGTCTTCGTGGCCGAGAATGGTTTTGCCCTCCAGATGCGAGTGGAACTCGGCGAGACTGATGGTTCCCAGACAGAAATCGTATCAGGTATTCGGGAAGGCGACCTTGTGATCATTCAGGGCGGCTCGATCCTTTCTGACGGCATGAAGCTCAATATCGAAACTGCAGATCAGCCGGGAGCTCAGCAGTGATGAAAACCTGGCTCGACTCGCAGGCTCGCTTCGTCCTGGCGGCCTTTTCTGTGCTGGTCTTCGGAGGCATCTTTGCTCTGAACAATCTTCCGGTCAGCCTCTTTCCAACCATTCAGTTCCCAAGACTTGCAGTGACGTTGGAAGCCGGTGACCGGCCGGTCGACCAGATGGAGGCGACTGTCACCCGCCCTGTGGAAGACGCATTAAGAGCCGTCCCGGGTGTCCGCAACATCCGGTCTCAGACAAGTCGTGGATCTGCAGAAGTCTCGGTCATGTTTGACTGGGGATCGGATATCGTAACGGCCGCACTGCAATCTGAATCCGAACTCGCGCGCTTGGCGCCTTCGCTTCCACCGGGATTCTATTTCGAGGTCCGTAAGATGGACCCGACAATTTTCCCGGTAATGGGCTATTCACTGACTTCCGATACTCTGTCCCAGGCCCAGTTGAAGACGTTTGCCCAGTATACACTAAGGCCGGTCTTTGCTTCGCTCGATGGTGTGGTCGAGGTTTCCGTGCTCGGCGGCCGAGAAGCGGAATACCAAGTCCTGCTTGATCCGGCGAGGATGCAGGCCCGCGGCTTGTCCTCCTCCGATGTGGAAGCGGCGGTAACCTCATCAAACATCGTTGCCGCATCCGGACGGCTTGAAGACTTGTCGAGGCTCTACCTGACAATAGTCGACGACCAGCTCAAAAGTGCTGAAGACATCGGCAGGATCGTCGTGAAATCCGACTCCGGCGGCAGCATTGTTCACGTGGATGATATCGCGGATGTCAGTCTTGCAGTCGCCCCGGAATGGACCCGCGTCACAGCAGACGGTCGCAATGCAGTTCTGGTCAACATACGCCAAGCGCCTGACGCCAACACACTCGCACTAACCAAGGCAGTCAAAAGAGCGATCGCGCGAGAACGTCCCTCCTACCCCAAGGATCTTAATCTTACTTCATACTACGACCAGTCAGATCTCATCATTTCAGCTTCCACAAGTGTAAGGGACGCCATTCTCATCGGAACGGTACTGGCCGGGTTGATCCTCCTTTTGTTTCTGCGGAGCCTGAGGCTGGTTCTAGTTGTTGCCATCCTCCTTCCGTCGGTACTGGCGGCCACGGCGTTGCTCCTGATGTCGCTCGGGCAGAGCCTCAACATCATGACCCTCGGCGGAATGGCAGCCGCTGTCGGACTGATCGTCGACGATATCGTCGTAATGCTGGAACACATCTGGCGCCGCCTTGGCGAGGGAACGATGAGCGTGCTTGAGGCCGCCTCCGAAATGACCGGCCCATTGGTTGGCTCATCCTTCGCCACCATCATCATCTTTGCACCGTTAGCGTTTTTGTCGGGCGTCACGGGTGGATTTTTCAAGGCTCTTGCAATCACCATGGCGGCGGGCCTGGCCTTTTCCATGGTCTTCGGACTGTCCGTTGTGCCGGTTCTGGCTCGCGCCCTCGCCCGTCCGGGGCATGCCAAGCATGCCGACCAGCCGGTTGGCTGGCTTGGCATGGTCGGACGCGCTTATGGCGCTCTCATGTCCCCCTTGCTTCGGCATGCAAGAGTCTCATCTGTTGCCATCTTTCTGCTCGCACTCATGGCTGGCACGCTATCGTCCACCCGGATTGCTTCGGGGTTCATGCCCCAGATGGATGAAGGGGGTTTCGTCCTCGATTACGTCGCTCCTTCCGGAATGTCCCTTACGGAGACCGATCGCCTTGTCCTTCAGATGGAAGCGATCATCGGATCCATTCCCGATGTGGCGAGCTATTCGCGGCGCACCGGTGTTCAGCTGGGCGGCGGCCTGACAGAAGCCAACGAAGGCGACATGTTCATCCGGCTGAAGCCATTTCCTCGACGCCCCATTGAGGACGTCATGTCTGAAGTTCGGCAAAGGGTCGCTGAAACGGTTCCTGGCCTCGAAATCGAAACAATCCAGCTCATGGGCGACCTGATTGGCGACCTGACAGCAGTCCCGCAACCGATCGAAGTCAAGCTCTACGGAAATGACCCGGCGTCCCTCTCTTTCGCCGCGGATCAGGCGCTGTCCGCTCTTGAGGCCGTCCAGGGTGTTGTCGAAGTACAAAAATCCGACCGAACTGCCGGCGACGCGGTCGTTTTCAATCTTAACCCGGACGCTCTGGCGATCGAAGGTCTGACGCCGTCAGATGCAGCGACCCAGCTGGAGTCCCTGATCGGCGGACGGTCTGGTGGGACCATCCTTCAGGGTCAGCGAAGCCTGAACATCAGGCTATGGTCACCTGCAGAGCTTCGAACCCGCGTTCCACAACTCGAAGACCTGATGTTGCGCTCACCCGACGGTCACCTCGTTCCGCTTGAACGTGTCGCGCAGACTGATGTGGTATCAGGCCAGCCTCAGTCCAGTCGCGAAAACCTGCAGCCGATGACGGCAGTTACGGGTCGGCTCGAGGGACGCGACATGGGGTCTGCGATGTCAGATGTCAGAAAAGCCATCGGCGCACTAACACTTCCTGCAGGAGTCCGATACGAGTTTGGTGGCCTGTATGCCGAACAACAGAAGTCTTTCAACGATCTCATGCTTGTGTTCGCGGCAGCATTCCTTCTCTCCGGATTGTTGCTGGTCTTCCTCTTCCGGAGTTTTTCTCAGGCGGCCTCAATTCTTCTTGTGGTCGGTCTGTCCGTATCAGGTGTTTTCTCCGGCCTGGTTCTCACAGGTACGGAATTGAACATTTCTTCTATGATGGGTCTGACCATGGTTGTCGGAATCATTGCCGAACTCGGCGTTTTCTACTTCGCTGAACTTGCAGGCGCCGAAGCAACCCCCGAAAACCGAATCCAGGCAGGACTGGCGCGTCTGAGACCCATCATGATGTCTGCGTTGATCGCCATTCTTGCTCTTATGCCCCTCGCGCTCAAATTCGGGCAAGGATCTGCGCTTCTCGCGCCGATGGCTACCTCCATCATTTCGGGACTCATCGTAGGTGCGCCGCTCGTGCTAATTGCGGCACCGCTGTTTCACGCGGCCTTGACCCGGCACCCGACGAAATCGAGCGCGAGCGTGGCATGAGGACACTCGTCCAGGCCAGGCGATCACTTCGCCATTGGAGTACGTCTGGCCAAAGACACGATCTTTTTGTCAGTGGCGCAATGCTGGATTATGGCTCGCCACCCGGATTCGTACGAATAATTATCCGGATGATAGCCTGGCGGAGTTCTGATGGTATGCCTGAAAGGGCGCTGTGAAAGCTGCTGTGTTAGGGGAGTTTGGTGACCCCCTCACCGTTGTGACAATCTCCGACCCAGTCCTCGGCACCGGCGAGGTGATTGTCGATATGGTGGCCGCCGGGGTTGCAAGCTACTCGCCTGGCGTCTTCTCAGGCGCGAGAAATTACCTGCTCGAGCCACCAATTGCGCCGGGCCTAGGTGGCATCGGGCGTGTACGTGCCACCGGTCCGGATGCAACGCGCCTTTCAGTTGGCGACTGAGTCTATTGCGACTCGACAATCCGTTCGCGCGACGATGCACTCAATCCGGATACGAGCCTCCTCGGCTGGACCGCCCGCAGTGAAGGAGCGATGCCCCTGCATCGCTTCTACCACCATGGTTCCTTTGCAGAGCAAATGTTGGTGCCAACCGAATGCGTCACGCCGATCGGAGAGATTGACTCCGAAGATGCGGGCAGATGGGTCGCACTTGGTCAGCTTCTGGTACCGTACGGAGGCCTCCTTGCCGGGAACTTGCGCGCGGGAGAGACCCTGGTCGTCAATGGGGCGACCGGCGGTTTCGGCAGTGCCGGAGTCGCCGTCGCTCTTGCCATGGGCGCTGGCCGGGTTGTCGCCACGGGCCGGAATGAGCAGAAACTGGAAGTGCTCCGCACACGCCTTGGTCCCCGGGTCGTGCCAGCCCGCATGACGGGAGCCGAAGCGGATGATCGCCAGAAGATCATCGACCTTGCCGAAGGACCCATCGATTTTGTCCTGGATTTCCTGCCGCGTGAGGCGGTCGCCTCGCAAGTGCTTGCGGCCGCGCTGACTGTGCGCCACGGCGGGCGTATCGTTCTCATGGGCGGCGTCAGAGGGGCTGCAGGCGGTCCGGTCTTGCCGTATGATTGGATGATGCACAACGACATCACTGTGCGTGGAAAATGGATGTACCCGCGCGAAGCTGTTGTTCAGATGGTGCGGATGGTCCGCGCAGGATTGCTCGATCTCAGTCAATTCGACCTGGCGGAATTTTGTCTAGACCAAGCCAACGAAGCAATTGCACATGCGGCAGCAACGTCGGAGCCCTACCAGCTGACGGCTCTCCGACCAGATCGACTTCAGTCATAGGATTGAATCCACTGGTCAGGCGCGATTTGCGATCCGACCCTGGCGCCCTTCGGCGCAGATCTTGCAATGGATGTCGAAAACTTCTTGTCCTTTGCCATCAATTTTGCCGCATCCGTTTGTGACCGGATGCTATTGGAAGTGAGTATGGCAAGCTGGGTGAAACGGCGAGGCAGGGGTAGGAACACCCCACCCTTTCACCCAGTCCCGCAATGGGTCATTTCTCTGAAATGACCAGCAGTCGGAAGCTGTCAGGTGCGGCATCAGGCAGCAGCTTTTGCCCGGGCACCGCTTCCGGCCACACAAGGTCCGCCGTCGATGTGAAGATCCTGTCAGTAACCGGATCGATCGCAATCGTCTTTGCATATTCTTCGGTCGGCAGGTCCTGTTCCACGGAATAGACATCCTGGCCGTCCTGCCGGACGATAGTCATGGCGCCGTCGCGATTTGAAACGTAAACCCGGTGGCGCTTCGCGTCGTACTCTGCGCCGTCCGCATCCTCGCCGATGGGCAGTTCTGCGATGATCGCTCCATTATCTGCATCAACGACCTTGAGGACATGGTTTCCGCACCCGCTGAACAGCCGGCGATTGCCCGCATCGAAGGCAAGAGCCGCAGCGCCTTCGCAATCAGGGAGCTTCCAGCGATTCACGACTTCCATCGTGCTAGAATCCAGTTCCGCGATTTCGGCAGCTTCTTCGAGATTGACCCAGACTTTTCCCTGGCCATCGGCGCGTGAGAACTCGGGCTTGTCGCCGAGCGGGATCGTTTTGATCACTTCGGCCGTGGCTGGATCTATGACCGACACATCCTGGGTGGTGCCATTGAACACAAAGACCATGCCGGAAGCGGGGTCTGTCAGAATACTATCCGGATTTTCTCCGGTAATGATTTCCTTAAGCCGCTCCCCGGTCGTCAAATCGAACATGACGACGTTGTTTGCAACGCCATCGCTTGCAAAGCCATGTCCCCGAGCGCGGTCGAGTGCAACGCCATGCGCTTTTCCGAAACCGCTTACGACCGCAACGGGCTCGAGCGTGTCCAGATCCAGAATATGCACAAGCGCGGTATGGGTGACATAAATACGGCGCCCCTCCGCATCCACAAAGATGTAGTCACCGCGCCCCTCGCCCGGCAAGCCCACCCGGTCAATCTGATAGGCGGGAACGGAGACCGGATCTGCCGCGCTTTCAGAAGCGGCAGTGACAGGACTTTTCGTCACTTCTGTCGAGCCTGGCGCAGCACCGGTGTCCGGCTGACAGCCAGCGAGTGCAGCCAGCATGGCTACAGTAATCATGGGTGAACGCATTTTCTGATCTCTTTCCTTTTGATCTTTCCGTTCAGAATTTCGTGCGGATATCGGACTTGGCTTCGATTGTTCGCCTGAGCCGGCCCCGCGTATAGGATTGCTTCAGCACGCACCGTTAAAGAGTGCATTGTAGCAGGGGATGCTGCCCTGGAGCTCATCGCGCAGGTCCATCGAAGCAGTGAAGTACTCACGCTCTCCCCATGCAGGATGCGCTTCCTTCTTGAACGCATAGACAATCAGTCCAATGTTTTCACTGGCGGCATCACGCAGCGGCATCAAGATCACGAATTTGTCGACAGTGTCGTTTGTGCGATGCCAACGCGGGTCAACGATCGTGATCCCTTTGGTCTGGACATCAATATCATCCGGGTCATCGACATTGCCGATACGATCCGGATACGAACCGGCAAACATCGTGTAGGCTTCTGTCATTCCAGGTGGCACACCGTGAAACGTGACTGAAAGGAGGTCTGAGTGGTCACTCATGATCTGATCGGACAGTTCCTGCGCGTAGATCGGCTCAGCGGGCGGGGTCCAGTTCTTTTCGGCATGCGCTACAGAACCGCACACCGAAGCTGCAACCAAAAGACCGAGTGCATTCATCCGACGAGACATTTCGATTTCTCCCAATTTTGTTGTGTCCCAAACCTGTAGGGTGAATCTTACACAAGGCTGTCATCCCTGAAGGCCGCACCGTCGCTAATGGTTGCAGCATATCGGCATAGAAGGTGATCAGCATCGCTTGAGGCTGGCGGACGGCAGCGCGCGCTCAATGCGTCAGGGCAAATTAGGTCGAAGGCTCCAGCGGCACCGGGCTATTGCAGCCAAGGTTCCGGACAAAATTCCCCTAGACTACACGGGTTATGCGCCCGGCGCCCTAATTGCCGCCGGACTTCGAATGATCTTGCGAGCGGACCCAGAACATTCTGAGCGCGCTTCGATCGGGATCAAGGAAAATGTGTTTTGCCGCGCCTGCGACATGCAGGACAATCAACGGCCAGAAAAGGTTTGGCGCGAGTTTATGGACGAGTTCCGCCCCGTCATGAAGCCACTCGATCCGGGACGAAAATGGGCTCGGGATTGAAACAAGGTCGAATATCTTGAGTGGCCGCATAGCTGCCCACTCAATCACGGGGCCGGAAACGATCTGTACCGCAATCATGGCAAGAAAGGCCCAGATCACCGCTCGAGCCAGGTGATTGAGCCAAGCATATTGAACAGGCTTTTCGGGCTGCGTCTGAGAAACATGCCAAACAATGCGCGCGGCAAGCGCAAGTAAAAAGATGAGGCCAATCGAAATGTGATAGTCGATGATCAAACGGCGCGCCTCACGCGGCAATTCGAGCTCGCGCGCGTGTTCAATATTTTCTCCCAGAAAATAGAGCCATATCACGCCAATGGCTGAAACCCAGTGGAGGAAAATGGAAATCCATCCGTACCCCGATCGCGTATTGTTCAGTTGCATGGCATCTTCTCCGAATTACGAATGGCTTAGAATTTCAGCCCCAATGTCGGGTATCCAAGCAGGTAGCAGAACAGGGTAATCAGGACCACACCGACACAATTAAGCACGAGCCCACCGCGCGCCATCTGGGAAATGGTTACTGCCCCCGTACTGAACACAATCGCGTTCGGCGGTGTTCCTACAGGCAACATGAAGGCACACGTCGCAGCAAGCGCAGCTGGAACCAGGAGTGACATGGGATCCATACCGATCCCAAGCGCAACACCCCCAAGGACCGGTATAAAGGTCGCGGCTGTCGCCGTGTTGCTCGTCACTTCGGTAAGGAAAAGGACCAGCAGGACAACTGCTGCAATCAGGAGAACCACTGGCAAGGCTCCCAGTCCCACAACCTGGCTGCCCAGCCACGCATCAAGCCCGGTCGAGGCAACAGCACTTGCCAGGCTGAGACCGCCGCCGAACAATAGCAATACGCCCCAGGGCAATCCGTGCTCGGCATCTTTCCAGGTGAGAACCATTTGTGAACGCCTCCGGCCAGGAAGGATGAACAACGCGATGCCAGCGCCAATAGCGATTGCCGCATCGTTCATGTTTGCAAACCAGCTGAATCGCTCGGAAAACCCGGCAACATTGGAAAGCAGGCCCGGCGCAATCCACAAAAACGCCGCACTGGCGAAAACCGCGCTCACCATTGCTTCGCCTTGGCCAAATGGACCCAGCCCCTTGATCTCTTTATCGATCAGTTCGCCACCGCCTGGAATTTCGTCGAGCTCGAATGGATAAAGAACGCGGGTCATGAGAACCCAGCCGACCAGGATGAAAGCCGTGGCAATCGGGACGCCAAGCAGCATCCAGTCGAAGAAATCGATGGTAGTTCCGAGCTCGGTCTCCGCATAGCCGGCGATAATGGCATTGGGTGGACTTCCCAGGAGTGTGCCAAGTCCTCCCATCGTTGCAGCCCAAGCTATGGACAGCATCAGGCAAATCGAAAACTGTTTGATATTCTTGTCCTCGATCGCATCGACGTGCCCATGACGGTGGTCCGCATGCTTTGTGGCACCGTCCTTTCCGCTTGTGGACGACGCATTTGTAAAGAGCGCGATGATCGAAAGGCCAATTGGCAACATCATGAGGGTGGTCGCCGTGTTTGACACCCACATCGACAGGAACCCCGTCGTCAGCATCATGCTGAGCACTATTTGCTTGGGCTTGATGCCGAAACTCCGAAGCGTAATCAGCGCAATCCGGCGATGCAGGTTCCACTTTTCCATTGCGATCGCAATCAGAAAGCCCCCGAGAAACAGAAAAACGATTGAATTGGCATAAGGAGCCGTTGTCTCGGATACGGACCGGGCTGTACCGATCGGAATGAGGACAATGGGAAGCAGGGAGGTTGCGGCGAGAGGGATTGCCTCCGTTGTCCACCAGATCGCCATCAATACTGCAATTGCGGCCACCCAGCGTCCATCTTCACTCAATTCGGCTGACGCGCCCAGGAGCAGCCACACCACAGCAGCCGCAGCCAGACCGGACAGCCTCAGTACCCATACAAGCTTTATGTCCCGGCGAGCACCGCCCTCTGTTATAGACGATTCCGCCTCCAGATCGGTATTACCGTCATCCGCCACCGGTATTTTCCTCCCCGCAGTGTTTTGGCTGCGCCCCTTGCCACGTTTTCCGCAGCATAAGTTATCATGTGCCCGCATGAGCCATGCATGCTAGCCAACCAGTGCACACGCAAGACTTTTGGCCATCTGGAATCCTATTCCGTGCGGCTGTCGTAACGCTGTCATTCGCCAGAACGGGCACGCTCCGCATCCGCGCCAGATAATCTCGGCGATCGCCCAATCAATTCGTTATCAATCGCATGGCACGCTGCCTCATGGACAGTCCTCAGCGGCGCCCTGCCGGGAATTGCCAGGCGGTAACAGCTTTTGCAGTTGCTCCTTGGCTGCCTCCTCTGTCAGCGGAAGATACTTTCCGTCTCTCTGAATAGCTGCCTGCCCCTGCTGGCTGAGAATGTATTTCATGAATTCCTCGGCCGGCTCGCTGAGAGGACGCGCCTCAGATCTCAGAAAATAGATGTAAACATCCCTGATCAGCGGGTAGGTTCTGTCCTGGACTGTATCAAGCGTCAGCGGAATACAGGCCCCTCCTTCGTTAGGCGCCAGCGCGATTGCCTTGGTCCCGGAATTGAGAAATGGAACCCCCGTATAGGCGATACCCCCAACATCCCCCGCCAGACCGTTCATGATGAGCTCACCACCAGCTGTCAGGGATCCATCCGCTTTGAGCCCGGCAACATTGGAATAGGCCCGCATGGATTCGACCCACTTGCCGGACCCCTTGAGCACTTTCTTGTCGATCTCGTCATTGAAATGGTATTTTGAATTGTAACCGTAAACAGTAATCCCTCTGCCTGACCACTCACCCGAAAGTCCAACATCGCCCCACGTGCGGATGTTTCCTTCCGCTGTCCTGGCAAGATCCGTGCGCCATGTGAGGCCGTCCCATCCACCGTCTCGTTCCGCACCAAATATGCCATCCAGCTGATCCATGGACAGGCACTCGATCGGATTGTCCTCATTGACGAAGACGCCCAGCGCAAAGGTCCAGCCCCTTACATTGTAGGATCCTGTTGCCATGACGATTTCGACGAGCTCTGGAGTATCTGCCTCGAGCGAGGCATCTCCTGCGACAGTTCGTTCAACGCCCTTCAACTCATCCCACAAAGCCTGCCGGCCCATAAGAGCAAGGTCCGCTGTTCCGGCGATCAAGCCGGGGAAACCAACCGACGAGCTATACAGCCGTTCATCAAAAGTGACATCGGGATGAAAAGATGTGAATTCCTCCTTCCAGACGTCCAGCAGGCCGCTATCGGCAACATAGTTGTTGCCCCAAAGGCTGATATTTCCCTCGACTTCCCGTGATGGGTCGTAAACAGGCAGGCCGGAGAGATCGAACTCCTTCTGATAAAAGACCTTCTGCGAGCGCGCCGAGTTTCCAACGCTTCGCGCACGAGACAGCGCATCGGCATCCGTTGTCTGAGCCGTGGCTTCGAGCCCAACTCCTACAGCCAATGCAATGAGCGCTACGATTTGCTTCATCTGTCCAATCCGTTTTCTGCTGTCCCAATCGCTTCGAGCTTTCGGATTTGCCGATCTGCCACATCCTGGGTCAAAGGAAGGTACTTGCCATCCTTCTGTATAAGCGCCTGCCCCTGCCGGCTGAGCACAAAACGGATGTATTCAGCCACGAGCGGATCCACAGTGCCTCCGACGGCGCGGTTTGTATAATAATAGACCTCCCGCGACAGTGGGTAATCTCGCGCCTGCACGCTCTCTAGCGTCGGAAGGACATACGGACCACGGTCATCTCGAGCGAGCGGCACCGTCTTCACGCCCGGCTTGTCCTTATACAACATGGACGTATAGGTAATACCGTATTCATCCGTCCCAAGAGCATCCATGATCTGCTCACCGGCTGTCAACAAGCGCCCAAAACTCCCAATTGGGCCCGCCTGGGTCTGATTGCTGTATTCCTTCAACGTTTCGTTCCATTTGTAGCCCCCACCGAAAACCTTGTCCGCAAAATCGCGTGGAAAATGAAAGCTCAGATTGTAGGCATGCACATTAATCGGCTTGTCGGCCCACTCGCCGGTCAAACCGAGCTGTCCCCAGGTACGAATGTTGGCTTCCGGTCCTCTCGCTGACGACGGATCCCAGTTGTTGCCATCCCAGCCGCCGGTCCGCTGCGCACCGAATATTCCGTCCAGCAGCTGGAGCGTCAGCTTGTCGATGGGATTGCTTTCATGGACGAAGGGCACCAAAGCATAGGTCCAGCCAGATACATCATAGCTTCCCGTTGCCATTTCGATCTCGACTGGCGCTGTGCCGAAAATCCTTTGATAGGCCTGAAGTTCTTCCCAGCTGGCCCTGCGCCCCATTGCCGCAATATCGGCCTGCTTGGTGTACAGGCCGGCGATGCCGATGAACGTGCTCGACAGATTGTTCTCGAACCTGACATTCGGGTGGTACTTCTGGAATTCCGCTTCCAGATACCCTTCGAGAGGGCTGTCAGCCAGATAGTTCGACCCCCACTGCCGGATCACACCGCTCAATTCCTCTTTCGGGTGATAGTCCGGCAATCCAGAGAGATCGAATTCGACCTCATACGCCCTGCGATACCCCTTGGTCTTGAGCGCCTCGGCGCGGGCTTCCTGCAATTGGATCGAATCGACACGAACTTCCTGCGCGCTGGCGGGAAACATGGCGAGGCACGCCAAAAGCGCGAACAAACTGCCTGTCCACTTCACCACCGTCTCACTCGTCAACCGCTTCCAGTTTCTCCATCTGCGCATTAGCCGCTTCTGCCGTCAGAGGAAGATACTTTCCGTCCTTCATAACAAGCTTCTGACCTTCGCGGCTTACGACAAATTTCAGGAACTCGATGACAGCTCCTGATGCTGCGCCGCCGGACTCCGGATCGACATAGGCATAAATTTCATCATAGAGCGGATAGGTCCGGTCCTGTATGGTCTCAATGGTGTAAGGCACATACGGGCCGCCATCATTGGCAGACACGGGAAGGATTTTCTGCGTCTCGGCAGATCCGCCTCCACCGAGACTAGTGGTAGGCGCAGCAACAATTCCGATACCGTATTTGTCAGCAGCGAGATCCTCGTTCATGTTCCTTGCGAGCTTGCCGTCTGTAGTGACATAGTTCGCATACATTCGAAGTTTTTCGTTCCACTTGTCGCTGCCGCCGAGCACCATATCCGATACCTCCACGGATTGGTGGTAGCGCAGATTGAGGCCATAGACATTGATATCCTTGTCGGCCCACTCGCCGGTCAGACCGAGATCTCCCCACTTTCTGATATTCAGCTCCGGTCCCCGTGCCCGTTCCGGATGCCAGTCGGTTCCCTCCCAGCCACCTGTGCGTTCGGAACCGAAAATCCCGTCGAGTTGCTTCATGGAAATTTGCCCCAGCGGGTTTTCGCTGTGAACAATCACACCATAGCCGGGCTGCCAGCCCGGAACATTGTAGGATCCAGTCGCAATTTCGATTTCAAGCGGATCTCGGTCCATGTAGCGCTGAAAGAGCTGAAGTTCTCCAAAAGTGACCTTTCGCCCCATTCCGACATCGCTCACGCCAAACACGAGCGATGGTACCGCAGCCCTTGTGGTTTTCATGTTCCATTCGAACGACACACCGGGATGATACGCTTTAAAGGCTTCTTCCCAATAGGCGCCGACTTTGCCGTCCGTGATGTAGTTGCTGCCCCAAAGACGAATGGTGCCGCTCACCGACTTTCCGGGTGCATAGACTGGCAAGCCAGAAAGGTCGAATTCGTTCGCATAAGCAACTTTTTCTCCGCGGACTGACATCATCTCGGCGCGCGCAGCCTGCATCGCCATTCCTGTTGTCGACTCACCCGGCCGGGTCCCCTCCCCGCCAGGATTCTTCTGAGCAGAAGATTCAGTGTCGCCCGCCTTTGCTTCCCCAGACCGACCAACCGGCGAGGTATCGGAGCCTGTTGTGCCTGGAGAGCACCCTGCAAGCAAAAATGCAAGCATGCACGCTGACGCCATGCAGGATATGACGCGAAACTGCTTCTCGGTGCAGATCATGTTTTTTCCCATGTCCCTAGTCCAGCTTTTCACGCTGCTGCACGGCGACAGATGCTGTGAGCGGCAACCACTTTCCATCAGATTGAATAGCTTGCTGCCCCTGCCGGCTCAGAACATATTTCAGGAATGCGTCGATTTGAGCGGGAAGCGGCTTTTCTGGATCCTTGTTCGCATACAGATATACTTCCAGGAACAGGGGATACTCGCGGCTACGAAGGGTATCGAGGGTAAGGGGTACAGGTTCGCTCGAATTATCCCTTGCAATCGGGATGTACTTCACGCCTGGCATCAGCGAACCGAGGTCGGCATAGCTGATACCGCCGGGATTGTCGCGAACGGACTGAACAATGGAGACGCTCGAAAGTGCCCGCGATCCGTCCGGCTGAAGCTCATGCGCGTATTCCTGCAGGTTTTCGTTCCAGATGCTGCCGCCGTCAAATACCTTCCGTTCGAAATAGAGCTGGATATGGTATTTCAGCGGACGTCCACTCGGGATGATCTCCCGGTTAGCCCAGTCTCCCTTCAATCCAAGTTGCCCCCAGTTCCGGATGTTCTTTTCGGGTCCCCGCGCCGCGTCCGGATTCCACACCGTGCCGGTCCAGCCGCCCCTGCGGGGGCCGCCGAATATCCCGTCCAGCTCATCCATGGTCAGATACTGCACCGGGTTTTTCTCGTTTACGAAGATGGCAAAGGCCGGCGTCCACCCTGGAACGTCGTAGGACCCGGTCGCCATTTCGATTTCAAGAGGATAGTAGCCAAATTTGGCCTGGAATGCGTGCAACTCTGACCAAGTGTATCCACGCTTCTGAATAATATCGACAAGACCGGATTCAAGTTCCTGATCCACGATCTCAAATTCAACATCGGGGTGGATTGCCTTGAATTCTTCAATCCATGTCTCAAGCACCCGGCCGGTTGTAAGATATTTTCCTCCGATCCGGATCTTGCCGCAAAGTTCGGCATCTGATTCATAGACCGGGAGATCGCCCAGATCCCATTTGTCGGCGGGATAGAAGGATTTGTGAGCACGGCCTCCAACCGAGGCAAGGTGAGCATCGCGCAGGAGTTCAGCTTTCCGTTCGACATCTGTTTCCTGAGCCACGGCGGAATTCCAGCTTGCGGCTTGAAGGGCGATCGCTGCCAGGATGGCGGTTATCTTCAGCTTCATCAGATTGTCTCCAGTTTGTTTCTTTGTTCCGCAGCAATTGTCGCCGTCAGGGGTAGGTAGCCCGGCTGGTGGCGGAAGACGGCTTCTTGTGCATTGCCGCTCAGCAGATAGCGTACGAATTCCACATTCTTCGCTTCTGTGTTCTGTCCGGAATTCAGGTAGAGGGTTATTGTCCGGGTCAGCGGGTATTTCCGGGTACGGACCGTGTCATAGGTCTGGGGCACAAAAGGCTCTCCCGGACCAAATGAAATAGGAACCGGAACGAGATCAGGGTGCGAGTAAAGCATGCCGCCATAGCCAATAGCCGACGGATCATCCGCCATAGCATCCAGCATGATCTGGCCCCCGTCAGTCTCGCCGCCCTTTGACCCCTTGAGATCAGCAAAGTCACGAATTGCCGGATTCCATATTCGGCCGTTCAGGAAGACCGCCTCTTCCACATATCTGGCGAAGCCGCGGGAAATATCGATGCCATAAACATTGATTGAACGTTCGCGCCAGTCGCCACCGAGACCAACATCTCCCCACTTCCGGATCGGCGTCAGCCCCCGGCGGCATTCGGCGCCGAAGATGGCATCGAGTTCTGCCAGGGTGAGCCCCTTCAAAGGATTTGATCGATGCTTGAAAATAGTAATGGCATAGCCTTTGTTTCGAACATCGTGGCTGCCCGTCACAATGTCGACACCGAAAGGATCACGCCCAAACACTTCCCGATAGGCGTCGATTTCCGGCGGCCAGATTTCACGGCCCATCAGGGCTATGTCCCCCCTGCCCGTGTAGAGCGCGCCAATGGCGGACGCAGTGCCGTACATGCAGTTCTCAAACTCGATCTCCGGATGGTGGCTCCGAAATTCGTCCTGCCATTCTTCTACCAGCCCCTCCATGAACTCCGTCTCACCGCCATACGAGCCATGCCCCCAAAGTGAGATTGTCCCGCTCACGGACTTTCCGGGCCGGTAGGGCCGCGGCAAATCGGAACGGACACGACCTGTCGCACATCCCACGAGGCCAGCCGCAAGGCAGGAAGCGAGAGCCGTTCTCCGGGTCAGGTCAATCATGCGGAAATCCTTCCGTACGAGGCTTTTCGAGACTCGGCGCTCAAACGGATCAGTCCGCCAACGTCCTCAATAATGCGCTGACCGGTATCTCCAAGAACGAAGCCAAGGAAGTCCTGGAGCAACTGAGAGGAAGCCAGGATCGATCCTTTCAAATAGATCTCCCTTGTCCGCGTCAGAGGATATTCTTCCGATCGAATGGTCCACCGGCAGGGTATGAATGCGTTGCCTCCCTTGCGATCCGCGAGGGCGACTGACTTGACGCCCGCATGCGTAAAATTCATCGGAACGATCGCAATTGAGCCTGGGTCCTTGCCGACTTCATTCACAACATCTTCCCACCCTGAGAAGACCTGGCGAATGTTTGGATTCCATTTGAAACTGTTCCGGAGGCAGAGCTGCCTGACATGCAGCATTTCCACGCAGTCCACTGGCGCCGTTACTGGTCGGATCGCGCCCGAATGTGATGAAGTCACTGGCTCCAGTTGTGACCACTTGGTGAGGCGGTCGAGACCGCGCCTGCACTCCCACCCGTAGATCGCATCAACCTCATCAAGGCTAATGACACCAACGGGGTTTGACGGATGCACAATGACGCAAAGCTGGGTACCCGGAGCCTGTGCTTCCATCCCGCCATGAGCGAATGCGACCGGAAAAGGCGCTTCCAGCATTGACCATTGATACGCCATGATTTCCTGCCGGTCCCGGATTTCACGGGCCATCCATGCAAGATCGGCAACGCCGGTATAAACCCCGGCCAATACCGCTTCCGGACCGTAGAAAGTGTTCTGGAACTTTGCGGTTGCACGGCTTTCCAGAAACGCAGCCTGCAAAGCTTCGATCCATGACTGGTCCCGGCGATCAGACCAGGATCTGATCACTTGCTCGTCACTTCCGACCGTGACGGCATCCGCCGCTGGCGCAGGCGCGTCAGCGACGGAATTCGTGTCAGGATGCGCTTCCGGCATCATGCAAGGCCCTAGTCCAGCTTCTTGCGTTCAGCTTCGAGCGTTTCGGCGTCGAGCGGGTAGTAGTATCCGACGCGGGCAATGATCTCCTGACCTTCGCGGCTCAGGACGAAGCGCATGAACTCCCGGACTTTCGGATCAAGGCCCGTTTCCGGCGACTTGTTCACGTAGAAATAAGCGTCACGGGTCAAGGGATAAGACCGGTCCGCTACTGTCTCAGGTGTTAGTGGGATCCCGGGCTCACCCTTGTGTTCGGAGATCCGCAGCACTTTCAAGCCAGGGTAATTCCGGACATGCATGAGTCCCGCAATGCCGATCGCGTACTTGTTCGACTGAAGGTCAGCAAGCGGCACGGTGCTTGCGACCGCAGCACCGGCTGGATCACTCACCGTTTGCTTTTCCTCGACATATTCGCGGAATTCCTGGCTCCACTTCTTGGACCAATGGAACCAGTTCCGCTCGAAATAGGTCGCGAAGCCGGGGGCAGCATACCCGAAGGGTTCGATCTTCTTTTTCTTCCACGCCCCTTTCAGGCCAAGCTCGCCCCAGGTCCGGATATTCTCGGATTCATCACGCGCAAACTCTGACGTGAACTTGTAATTGTGATCGGAGAGCTTCCACCCGCCAGTTCTCTGTGCACCGAATATGCCCTTGAGCTCATCAACCGAGATTTCCTCAAGCGGATTATCTTCGTTCACGACGATAGCCCATGCAAACAGGGACCCGCGCTTTTCGTAGCCGCCGGTCGCAACCGAGATTTCAGTCGGCATGTACCCGTACGTGTTGTAGAATGGCATCATGTCGGTGATCTTGGCATCATCGCCCATTGGAGCGAGGTCAGACACGCCGAGATAAAGGCCTGCAATCCCGCCTTCGCTGCTCGGAATGTGACTGACTGACATTTTTGCGCCGGGGTGGAAGCTATTAAAGCCTTCAGCAAGCTGCTCCACCGCATTCTTCAACTCGCTGCCAGTGATCCGGAAGCCGCCGACGACTTCAAATTCGGGCTGATAGGCCGGCAGAGACTCGAGGAGCGGCGGCGGCAGCTCGCGGTAGCTCGCAAGAGTTTCGGTGCCGTCCTGGCGAAGTCGCTCCTTGATGCCATTATACATCGCGTAGGTCGAATCCGTTGCCATCAGATTGGCTCGGATGCCTTCTTTCAGGCCCTCCGACTTGTTGAATGCGACGCCGTCGCGATACTCCATGAGGAGCGTTGCTTCTCGTCCAGTCGCGTGGTCGAGGAACATGGTATAGCGCATCATAAGCTTGTCATGGATCTGCGCATCCATCAGGGGGCGGATATATCCTTCTGAGTACTTCTTGTATTCCTCTGCGGTGGTCGTGACGCCATAGGTGTTCACCTTGAAGACCGACCGATTTGAATCGCGCGGTGTCTTTTCGCCATGAACCAGAGCGTCAACACGCTGAATATCGAGGCCCGGACCGAGCTTGGACCGCTCGGTCTTCTCCCAATTGTCGAGATAGGTCTCGTTCGGGAACTCAAGTGCAACAAACAAGGAGAAATCTGGATTCTCCTGCCGGTCGCTTTCGAGCCAGAGCACATCTGAAACGACACCAGAATGTTTCCAATCCGAAAGCTGGCTCGCCAGGCTTGCCGGCTGTGCTGCGCCTTCTGGGAGCCGGAGCAGAACGTGAGCCCGCTCGGCACTCGCGGCGAGAAACATGGTTGCGAACCACATCCCTATCGAAACCACTATGACCCTCAAGGTCACACCCCCTGGGAAGCTAAACATCGCATGTCCTTTCATTCTGGTGATGTCTTGACCGAGCACCTAGTCGTCCAATGTCTGTAACTGTTCCTGACGGAAATCTTCCGGCAGCCGATAAAAGCCGATGTCCTCGACGATTTTCTGTCCTTCATCGCTGAGCGAGAACTCAAGAAAGCTTTTGACATCGTCAGGCATCGGCGAACCGGGAGCCCGGTCGAAGAAGATGTAGATGTTGCGGACAAAGGGGTAAGATCGATCGCGGAACGTTTCAGGAGAGGGCATTACCGCTGACGCGCCGCCGCGCGGCGCGATTGCGATTGGCCTGATACCGCCGATTCCCTTGGCTTGGCTCATGATCGACCAGGCGATGCCGTATGGATTCTGAGCCAGTTCGTCTGCTAGCATGTGGATCGCGCCAAGCGATTGGGTCTCGCGATCTTCCGGAGCAATCATCTTGCTGCCGGTCTCGACATATTCTCGGTAGTTCGGATTCCATTTGTCCGAATTGCCAAGCACGTGGAGCTGAAAAAAACGTGACGCGCCCGACGGGGCATGACCGTATGTCTGAATTTCCTTGTCAGACCATTCCCCGGTCAGGCCAAGCTGACCCCACGTACGAATATTCTTGTCCGAACC
>ERZ795053.2317-NODE-2317-length-23328-cov-19.753104_pt1 | contig 23328 bp, 18 predicted proteins | sample MGYA00375137_ERZ795053 | MGnify/ENA primary metagenome ERZ795053 (study PRJEB30182, sample SAMN05720284) | activated sludge metagenome | isolation source: Anaerobic digester | place: Hong Kong | collected 2014-12-17 ...
TTAAATTTGAATTCGTTATCTGATAAAAAGGTGCCTGGTTTTCGCACCTTCAGTCGTTACGAAATTATATCAGTTATTGGTTGAAATATACATTGTTGAGGCATTGCCGGTTCCAAACCATTGACGAGACGTCTGATCAGGCAATAACCCGGGGTCTGTTATATAAATAAAAGGCCGTTTCCATTCCGGAACGGCCTTTTCATTACCAGGGCGAAATCCCTGCCCCGGAGGGTTGGTTACTTTCGGCTGAAGTCACTCATTACCCTGATATTAAACCAGGCCAGGGTGTCATTGGTTTCTGCTTCACTTTTCAGCAGTTTCAAATGTCCGTTGCGCAACAGATAGTACCTGTAAATATGGTTTTGTGGGGCAATTTCCCAGTTCAAGGGATCATATTTTCCGCAATTACTGCAGTATCTGTATAGGAGGCAGCCGTCGCGACGGGAAATAAATTCCATAAACACTTGGCAGAGGGTGTCGCCCTGACAGGTAAGCAACGGTAGCAACTCATACTGGTGCCCGTTCATCCGGTAGGCTGTCACGCTGTTGTTGGGGACTTTTAGAACCTGGCCTTCGGTAGTCATAACCCGGGTGTGCGAAAATCCGGTCGTCATGTCCAGAATCTGGTAAGTCATCCCTTCAGCGACAATAAAACCCTCCCCTGATGAATTTGCATGACCTTCCGGCGATAACAAAGCCAGGATCAGTATTATCAGAATAGCTTTCATGGCGTTGATCTTTAAATGGTTAATACGCGTCCCGGTCAATTCCTGTTTATGCAAACAGTCCCGTTTTTGACAATTATATCGCCTTAATCCCGAAGAAGGGAAGGACTGTTCCGGCATTTTTACAATCCACAAGTAAATAGAACGCGCCATCTTTGAAAACATAGTAAACAGTCTGCAGGTGAGCCGGTTGATAGTTGCATTTCAACAGGTCGCCACATTCGCCGTACTCGCAGTATTTATAGAGCCTGAGCCCGTTACGCGAGGTTATATACTCCATAAGGGCAGTTTTCCCCCTTACCGCACCTTCATAAATCACAGGGAGGCGTTCATAGAGTTTTCCATCACGGTAAACCGCATCCACTTTGCTGTATGGAATTTTAAGGGTAAATCCATCGCTTGTTACGATGTTTGCACAGAATAATCCGGATCTTACTTTCCGGCAGAAATAGGTCTTACCACCGGAAGTCAGGTAATTGGTCGTTTCTTCGCCTGCTTTCAAGGCAAGGGCTGTCATGACCAGCAGCAGCACAGCTAAAACTTTTTTCATGGTACATTCCTCCGTTTTTCAGGTTGATTATTGGTGAAGTAAAGTTATGTAACATGCTGGTCTATAAACAAATATAATCGATTACCTGTTCAAACAAATCGGTAAAGGTTTCACCGGATGAAGAGGCCGTTACACAGACTTCAGGGGCCGGTTTACCGATTTTAAAGGAATTTATCTTTTTCTGGCAGGGAGTTGAAGCATCCCCTGAAGTATATTTATTGACGGGGTTGGTAAATATGGAGGATTTTCCGGAAGAGCCGGGATTGTTTTTTCAGCAAGAAGGCTGTTGCCTTTTCTTAATTTGACGGCAGGTAAACCCTGAATTCACTTCCTTTGCCTGGTTCACTGCTCACGTCTATTCGGCCTTTATGCATTTCGGCCAGTTCTTTGCAAAGGATCAGGCCAAGGCCTGAGCCGGGCTCCTGGTCTGTGCCCCTGGACTTATGCACGGTCCCTAATTCAAAAAGTTTGCCAGCTTTATCTGCAGGGATACCAATGCCGTTATCTCTTACACTCAGTATGCAGAAACCCCGGCTCTCCTGAATGCCTACATCGATTTTGCCGTTTCTGTTGGTGAATTTCAGGGCATTGGTCAGCAGATTCCGCATAATGGTATTAATCATATTGACATCCGCCTGAATGGCTCTGCATTTATTGAAACTGGTGCTGATTTCTATATTTTTACGAGCCGCCTGCACCGTGATATGTCCGATGCTTTCCTCTGCAATGGTTTTAAGATCTACTTTTTCAGGGCTGTAAGCAATTGATCCTGTCTGCGTGCGGGCCCAGAGCAATAAATTTTCAAGCAATTCATGCGCCTGTTGCGAGGATGTCTTTATATTTTCCAGCGCTTTCTGCAGTTTAACCGGATCCATATTGTTGAGTGTTATCAACAGGACATCTGTAAGTCCGATAATGGTATTAAAAGGGTTGCGCAGGTCGTGGGCGATGATGGAGAAAAACTTGTCTTTGGCGGCATTCAGTCCATTGAGTTCTGCATTCTTATCCAAAATTTCTGACTTTTGTCTTTCAATCAACTGCGTTCTCAGTCTTACCCTTTCTTCCAGTATTTTGCGTTCCCTGATAAGGTGCCTTTCTCTTATCCTGATATAGAGGAAAACCAGGAACGCAAGCATGAAAAGGTAAGCAGCAATGGCCACCCTGCTTTTCCACCAGGGAGGACGGATGATGATCGGCAGGCTGACGCCGGTTTCATTCCAAACCCCGTCGTTGTTGCATCCTTTTACCCTCAGGGTATATTCACCGGGGGGAAGATTGGTAAATGCCACAAAATTCCGCGTGCCGATTCCGGTCCAGTTATCATCAATCCCTTCCAGCATATAAGCATAGGCATTTTTCGAAGGATTGGTAAATTCCATCGCGGCAAACTCTATGGTAAACGTGTTCTCGTAGTGCTTCAGTCTGACTCTTCCGGTCTCTTCCAGATTGATATCTATCCTGTTTCCTTTGCTGATTTTATAAGCAGAGGTTATGGTAATAGCCGGAATATGAGGATTTTCGAGGAGCGAATCAGGGAAAAATGAGTTCAGGCCGTTCATCCCTCCGAAGAACATCTCTCCACGTACGCTTTTAAAAGCTGCACCAAGATTAAACTCCTGTCCCTGCAGACCATCCGCTTCGGTAAAAGTTCTGAAATTGTTGCCTTCCGGATTGTACCGGCAAAGACCGTTGCCTGTTGCAAACCAAAGGTTATTCCGGTTGTCCCTGAGTATGCTGTATACAAGATTGCCCGGAAACCCATGCGCCCTGGAATAGCAGGTAAACTTACCTTTCCCGCGCGAGTAAAGGTTGACATAGGAATTCGTGCCTACCCAGATATTGCCTGCATGATCTTCGCACAGTGCTGTTATGAAGTTATCAGACAGCGAGCCGGGTTTATTGTCGGTTTTTCTAAAATGGGCAACTACCGGGGTGCCGGGCGTAATCACATCCAGACCGTTGGCCGTGCCAATCCAGATGTCGCCTTTGCTGTCCTCAAGAACTGCATATACAAGATTTGCACTGATCTCACGCCCGGAAGGCCCGTCAGAGTGAAGATGTTCTGTAAGTTTTCCGTTTTCAGCAAGATTATAAACGCCCTGATTGGTTGCAATCCAGTAATTGCCCCTTCCGTCCTGTAACATGCTGGTAATCCTGAGTCCGGAGAAATCAGGGAAACTGGTCAGGGCCGGGAATTCAACGGGTCGCTTAAACATTCGCTCTTTCGTGTCAAATACCATAAGCCCGTCTCTGCTGCCAATCCAGATGTATTGCCTTCTGTCCTTGAATATTACGTGTACAAAATCATTCGGGATATAAGTTCTTCCGTTACCAGCAGTTGAATAGTGCTCAACAAGGCCTGTTTTTCTGTCAAAAAGATTCAGGCCCTGTCCCCAGTTGCCGATCCACAACACGTTATGATCGTCCAGGTACACCGAAGCAATCACATTTCCGGCAAGGTCAACGGAATAGGGAGAGTCGTTGCGCTGATACAGGTTGAAGTTTCTTTTTTTCAGGTCGGTTTTATTCAGACCCGACAAAGTTCCTATCCATAAATTACCGGAGTTGTCTGCCAGAAGGGAGAGGTTGATGTTGTGATTCAGCCCGTTATCCTCTGCAGTATAAGTTTCCGCGATCCGGAGTCCCCCTTTGCCGGATTTTAGCCTGTTCAGGCCACCGCCTTCGGTAGCTACCCAGATATTGCCTGCATGATCGGAAAGGATGGCCCTGATGAAGTTATTGCTGAGCGAACCGCTGTCACCGGGATGGCTCGGAAAACGGATAATCTTGTTATCCCCCTTTTTCTTGCAGTTCAGACCTGTGCTTGTGCCAATCCATAAATTCCCCTGCCGGTCAAGGTGCAAAGCTGTGATATTGCTGCCTGACAAACTTTCGGGATTGCCGGGCCGGTGAAGATAAGTTCTGAAGGTTTCGGTTGCGGTGTCGAAAGCGGCCAGCCCTTTTGTTGACGCGACCCATATTTTGCCATTGTTATCCTGAAGCACAGGTATGTTGTTATCTTTTACACTTGGATCATACTCAAACGGAACAAGAAAATGACGGAATGATAAGGTCGCCGGATTGCAGATTGTAAGCACCGGAGGTGTATTGATGATAAGGTGCCCGTTTTTTTCACAGCTGACATCGTAAACATAATCAGTTACAGGCTTGTCAAAAGGGATTTCGTACCTTACTGAGGTAAAGCGGTTTTCTTTTCTGCTGTACCTGACAAGCCCCCCCTTTGTACCTATCCAGAGATTTGCTTCTTTGTCTTCCGTAATGGCATATATCCAGTTGTTGGGGATTGAACAGCTGTCATCCGGATTATAGGTAAAAACTTCAAATTTATATCCGTTAAACCTGTTCAGCCCGTTTTGTGTGCCTATCCACAGATATCCCCTTGAATCCTGAAAGATGCAGTTAACGACACTCTGCGAAAGGCCGTCGCCGATAGAGTATCCTGTAAAATAGAACTGCTGTGCCATCGTCATTGAAATGGCGGCCTGGAGCAGGATAACGGTTAACGCAGACTTGATTTTCATTTCCAGCTGATGGTTAAGGGTTTTTTTCCGGAAATTATTGTTGCTTGCAGGTTAGAGCAGAGAAGAACAGTCAGCAAACGCTTTTTGCAGATGATCTCAAATATACAAAATATTTATAAGTGTTTCAAGCTGAACTGATAAAAGATAATGAGTAATCGCCCCGTGCATTTACTGAACCATCGACAGGGCTGATTTTTAAACTGAATTTTTCCCCGGGCTCAGGATATTCTGATTAATTATTGGCGGGGGAGTTCTTGAACCGGATCCGTCGTGAATACTAAGTCAGGGTGGCCTGTAATAATGGCAATGGTTGACAACAAGACTTGCGGAAGTAAATACTATTTTTTTCTTTTCTCTATGATGTCGAAGAAATTTTTCAGGTATGTGTCACTGACAGGTATGCGCTGGTCTCTTATTTTGATGTGTTTCCGTTCCACAAAGTCGATTTTATCAATGGCAACGAACCATGACTTGTGTACCCGGCAGAACCTGGGTTCGTGCAGGTTTTCTTCAATGCCGCGGGCGTTCATCAGGGTCATTATTCTCCTGTTTGTAGTAACGATGCGCCAGTAATCGCCCATACCTTCCACATAAAGCACTTCTGAGGTGTTAATCTTTTCGATGCGGGTTTCGGTTTTTACAAAAAAATAATCCTGCATTCCGCCCGTGGTCTGAACCTGGTTTTCCTGTTTTATAAACGGGGTGGTTTTTTCTCTGAGCATCCGTTCATAAACTTTGTCAATGCCCCTGACAAACCGTTCAAATGAAATGGGTTTCAGCAGGTAGTCCGCCACGTCGAGCTCGAAGCCTTGCAGGGCATAATTGTCATAAGCCGTGGTAAGGATCACATAGGGCTTTGTCTTCAGGGCATTGAGGAGTTGAATGCCGGTGAGGTCTTCCATCTGTATATCCAGCAGTAAAAGGTCCACACTGTTGTTGCGCAGGTATTCAAGCGTTTCCAATGCATTGTCAAAAGTACATTGAAGATTAAGGAAGGGTACCTTGGCACAATATTCCCTTAAAATATCGAGGGCCAGGGGCTCGTCATCTACGGCTATGCAGCTGATTTTCATATTAATCCATGATTTCAAGTTTGATGCTGAATGTGTCTGCTTCTTCGGTAATCTTCAGATGATGCTTATCCGGATAAAGAAGTGCCAGCCTTTTTTTGATCAGGTTCAACCCGATGCCGCTTTCACTCTCATTCCGTGCCAGAGATGTTTTCCGCAGATGATTGACCACCTCATAGGCAATGCGGTCGTTTTTGACCGCTAACCTGATCACTACAAAGGGCTGATGGGTTTTGCTGCCATGTTTAAAGGCGTTTTCAACGAATGAGATCAGCATCATGGGTGCAATGGTCCTGCCGTCGGTATTGCCTTCAATCGTAAATGAAACGGACTCCGGATGCCTGATCCGCAGTTTCTGCAATTCGATGAAACTCCTGAGGTATTCAATTTCTTTGTCAAGCGGAACACGGTCGCCGGTTGCGTCATAGAGCATATACCGCATGATTGACGATAGTTTCATTATTGCCGGTGGAGCTTCGTCCGACTTTTTGTAGACCAGTGAATAAATGTTGTTCAGCGTATTGAAGAGAAAATGCGGATTAATCTGCGACCTGAGCAGAGCCAGTTCTCCCGCCTGTTGTTGTTTGACAAGTTCATCACTGAGTTTCTGCGTTTCAAATGAGCGGATCATAAACCATATCAGCACGGCATAAATTCCGGTAATAATCACCAGCCGGAGGTTATTCCAGAAATAAGCCCATTCGAAAACCAGCTCTTCCGGAGGCATACTGCCGAACAATTTCCAGGAGATGAATTCCAGTGGAGTTCTGAAAGATGTCAGTATGGCGATAATCACCAATCCTGAAATCACGGCAGCAATCCGGTTTTTAAAGTTCATCAACCCCGGAAATGTAAAGTAGATTGTATAAAACGTAATCACATTCATCAGCGTAGCCAGGCAAACCTCAAACAAGTATTGATGATTGTCCAGGAAAGATTTGTCAACTTTCCCGATGTACATGGGGAATAGGGCCTGATTGATGATGTAGAACCAGTAAAAAAGATGGATCAACAGCACATATTTTCTCTTCATCGCTTTTTAGGTTGCTGTGATTTGCTTGCTCAAATATAAGCAAAATAAGGGAATTCAGGGTGTTGTGAAATGATCAAATCGATGAAACCGGAAGAACAAACGGTAAAATAATTGCAGGACTCTGTGAAGCATCAATCAGGTCATCAGGGTTTATATAATAACCCGGAGATTTTTGTTTTCCTGGTCAGATTTCAGAATGAGATAAAGCTGATGAATATTTAACACAACTCCTTCTTATCATAATATGGTCAGCAGAAGGGCAGCATGAAATCAATATGGTAATTGTATCTTTGCAATAAAGATTTGCCTTTTATGTTCGACCTGCAGAAAGAGATTCCGGCTTACCTGATGCTGAAAAGCAATATTGTCAGACTGATTCTCTTTACGGCATTCTTTGCTCTTATTTTCATCAATGTTTACGCGCCTTTTGGAGTTGATGTGTGGTTTCATACCACACGCTGGCAATTGTTGCTCTATTCGAGTGTAATTACGCTGACCGGAGTGCTGGTGGTGGTGATCAGCCGCATCATTATGTATCATACACGAAGGGCAAAGCTGCTAAGGCTCTGGCAATACCTGATATGGGTCCTTGCCGAGGTATTTTTCATGGGGTTGTTTTATACCCTCTACCAGAAACTGATTTTGCATGACCACAGGTTTTTTCCCGATCTGCTGACATTGTCGGTTCAGAATACTGCCCTTGTGCTGTTGCTGCCTTACAGCGTGCTCTGGCTCTACTTTTCGTGGGAGGATAAAAAGACCAGGCTTGAAAAGATAAGGGAGGAAGGAATTCCTGCTGAACCGGTAAAAGGAATGATTCATTTCTGCGATGAAAGAGGGGGGCTGCGCTTTTCATTAAAGTCGGATAATCTTCTGTACATTGAAGCAGCCGATAATTATGTTTATATTCATTATCTCGATAACGGGAAACTTAACCGGCATTTGCTCCGGAGTAATCTAAAAAGGTTGGGCGAAGAGTTACATGGCTCAGCTTTGGTGCGCACGCATCGTTCGTATATGGTCAACAGTGATAAGGTAAGTCTGATCCGCCGCGCGAAAGAAGGGCTCCGCATAGAAATGGAAGGCCTTCCCGATCTGTCCCTTCCCGTTTCGCCTACTTATACTTCCGTGGTATTAGACGTTTTTACTCAGATCCGCAGCTAATCTCTCCGTAAACAACCGGATGATCAACCCTTATTGAATAAATTTCACGGCTAGTTTCTTGTATAAGCCCTGATTTGGTTGTATATTTAGCATGGGATTTTTAATATATGTCGATATGGAAAAGTATGCAGTCATTGAGCGTTTTGGTGGTCTGGTAAAAGAAGAGTCACTTACCTGTCTGGATGATAAAAGCATGATGCCTCACGCCTGCATGCTGGAGGCCATCGCTCCGTTTTCAGGATATTACAACGATGTGCGGGGCGTTATGAAACCGATATATCTCTTTCTGGTTCTGGATGGACATTATCCGCTCGAGAAAATTATCCGTGCTACTTTGGCCGTGCATCAAAAAATTAAAAAGCCTTTTGATGCGGCGTCAGGTAGTGTAACGCTGTTTGATCATACCTGTGAGGTGATCAGGATACGCGACCTGAAACAGTTTGACGATATCCGTGAACTGCAGGTACTTTATACTGAGCATGGGTTTAATTACAGGAAGAAGATGAGAAAAATCAGCAACGACAAAGGAATAATCAAGCTGAGGAAGTTTTTCTACCTGGAGCCTGCCGGCGATGGACTTTATATTGACAGGGCTCAGTCGCATCATGCCTATTTCACCATCCCAAGGGCATTGGAGTTCGAGGAGTTCCTCGAAGTGACGAAAGAGGCAAAATATGATACGGGGATTCTCTATTTTGATGCAGCCTACGCCTGGTTTTACGAAGATAAAGGCATTAAGGAGATGGTCAGGGTGTATCGGGAAAACCTGACCCTGGATAAGCTGAAAGCCATCCGTGACCGCTATCTGACTGTTATGAAATAATTGCCGGATTGAAAAGCTGCTGATTCAGGCCTGGTTCTGAAAGAGAAGGATTAAAAAGGAGGACCGGGTTTTTACCGGAAAGGCTTTCCGGCCTCACAGTTTGCGGTTAATTGTCAACGCGGCGGGATGAACTCCTGCTTTTAGCTGCATAAAGCCGGTTTAACCCCTGTTATTTACGTTTCACTTATAATTCTTTACCTTCCAACGGATTTACCTTTTTCAAAACAGGGAATTCATCTTTAATTTGCTGAAAAATTGTGATGAGTGTTCCGCAGAACCGGAGTTCATTAATTTGAATGCCGGAACCCTTATTGTCGGGGAATTATAAAAACGTTAGTGTTTAAAGACAAGAAGGTTAACCAGGAATCATTGGGAGGTTAGCGGTTAAAAATTGAACTGAATATCTGATATACACCATAATACTACACCTATGAAAACAGCAGTCGTTTACCGTTCGCACCACGGAACAACCGAAAAGGTTGCCGGTATGATTCAGCAGGCGCTGGGCGCCGGGAACTGTGCCCTTTTCAATCTGAAAACGAATACAAACATAGATCTTGGCGCCTACGACCGGGTGATCATCGGAGGCTCCATCCATGCGGGGAACGTTCAGAATAAGGTGAAGGAATTCTGCAATAAAAACCAGGATGTCCTTCTCGAAAAACCCCTTGGATTGTTTCTGAGTTGTATGGATGAACAACAGGCGCAGGATCAGTTTAACCGGGCTTATCCCGAAGTGCTGAGAAGCCATGCGAAAAGCTGTAAAATAACGGGTGGTGAATTCAACTTTGACCGTATGAATTTTTTTGAGAAACTCATTGTCAGGAAGGTCTCGGGGGTTGAAGGTTCGGTTTCAAAAATCGACGGGGAAAAGGTGCAGGAGTTGCTCAGTGAAATGGCGGACTGAAATTTCAGTGTGTTACAAAGAACAATCCATTGACCACAATTTGATTATACAGAAATGAAATCCCCGAAAACCATTACCATTCTTTTGCTGGCAACCGCCCTGCTGGCCGCCGTTGCTTCGGCCGGAGGGATTTTAATTGACAAAGGCAATGGCCCGTATAATTATACAACCATTCGTGGTGAGCAGATTACCATATCCGGAAGTGGTTTGTATCATCATATGTCGGCAGATGTCGCAATTCAGGGCGTGGCACAGGATTTTGTCACGCTTTTTACAGGAGTTCCTCTTTTGCTGATATTGCTCTGGTTAACCGTGAAAAAGAAAGACTTATGGTTACTCATTCTGCAGACTGGTTTGACAGGATATTTTATGGTAACATATTTCTTTTACCTGGCCATGGGCATGTACAATCAGTTCTTCCTGCTTTACGTGGTGCTGGTAACGTGCAGTTTCTTTGCATTTTACCTTCAGATGCAGCGGCTGATGAAGAGTGACTATGCCGGTTGGTATGGAGATAAAAGGCCCGCTTTTGCCGGCTGGTTTCTGATGGCCAATGCCGTTATGGTAGGCCTGATGTGGCTGGGTGTCATCGTGCCTCCGCTGCTTGATGGCAGCCTTTATCCGGCCGGACTTGACCATTATACCACCATGATCGTTCAGGGTTTTGATCTGGCCGTTTTATTGCCTGCTTCGTTTGTGACCGGGCTGCTGTTTGTCAGGCGTCAGCCCGCCGGATTCCTCTGGGCTCCGGTATACCTGGTGTTCCTTACTTTGATGATGACAGCGCTCACCGCCAAGATTGTCGGCATGGGGTTAACAGGGGTGGATACCCGGCCGGCGATCTACTTTATCCCCCTTACAGCCGTGCTTTCAGCAGCAGGCGCATGGATCAGCCTGAAAAGTATAAAAGCAAAGGCCGGGGAATCTGCCCGGCCCTGAAATAAGTTGTCTTAAAGTAAAAGGTTTAATCCGTTATGATTACCAGGTACTTTGATGCAGACCAGAAAGCTTTCGGATTTGTAATCACGATGCTGTCGACAGTTTTCTCGCCATAAATTTTGTACGATTGAGCAGGGTGGGTTGTGATGATGTCTGCTTTTTTGCGCAATACCGGGATTGCTCTTAGTTGTGTGATATCCACACGGGTGAAATAATCCTGGCTGAAATCTTCTTTCATCTTTTTATTTCTTCCGATTCCGGCAAAACCACCTTCCATGGTAATAATGTTCTGATCACGCAATTCCTTCTTTGTGCCGATCACATAATACGCTGTATTCAAAGCCTCTGTCTGCTCGTCGATTACCTGCGATTTGGCTTCGCCTTCAGCGGTCAGTGTTTCAATGTTTGAACTCAGTATCTCAATCTTGATGTTCATCTGTTCAAGCTTATCCCTGAGTTGTCCGATTTCCACATCTTTTTCTTCCATTTGCCTGGTCATCCGGTTAATCATTTCTTCGAGGGACGAAACCTGCGCATTTGATTTTTTCAGTTTCGAGCGAAGGTCAGCAATGGTTTTTTTGTTCTGCTGCAGCATCTCGTAGATCATATTGATGTCGCGGTTGATCTGCTCTTTCACTTCAGGCTGCACTTCCCCTTCGGTGGTGGCGGTCTGCGTGATGATCATCTCCGCCGTCTTGATTGAATCGAGATTAGCCTGGATGGCATTGAAGGATTCCAGGTAACCGAGAATGGCGGTATCCTTGGTGAATCCTATGGAGAGCAGGCTGTCGTAGCGCACCCTCAGGGCATCATATTCCTTTTTCCTGTTGTTGCAGCCAAACAACACGGGCACCAGCAATGCAATCAGAATCAGCTTTTTCATGTTTGCTATGGATTTTAAATTGATAATACAAAGGTATGTTAAATATTCATTGTGAATAAAACCTTATTCAATGCGAATGCGTTCGTTAAATCATTGTGCTTAAGGGTCATGCCATCCGGTCGGCAACCCTGTAAATCTCAGTAGAGCCGGCGGATAATTTCAATCAGCATGGTTTTCCCCTGATTCCCTGTTTCAATGCTGAGTTTTCCGGTGTTCCCATCCCAATCCCACTTCGAGGGAGACAGGTATGAATCGTTGATCCTGATACCTGCCGGTTTCTCCTTGATATTGTGAACGATCAGCATAATATCATGGCTTGATTTTTCAAAAGTTCCTCCAGCCCTGGTTTTGCTGTAGCTGATTTTCAGGGAGAGGTCGCTTTCGGCGGCGGTAAACTCCGCGATTTCGTAGCTGCCTTTCTCATAGGCGTAGGGGGTCTTACCGTCGTCGTTATAAAGGCTGTACCGGCTTGTTTTTAAGGTGGTATCGGCAAAATAATGCAATTCGAACCGGTTGAGGGAATAATCCGCAGTTGACTTAGCTTCAGGCATCATGGGTATAAAGGATCCACCTTTTACATAAACCGGAATGTTTTCAGGATTCAGCGCGGCATAAATGTATTTTCCTCCCTGATGAACCTCTCCCGAATAGAAATCGGTCCAGGAGGAGCCGGCCGGCAGGTAGATCCGCTGTTGGCTGATTCCGGGACTTTTTACCGGCGAAACAAGGAATGCGTCTCCCCACATATAGGCGGAATCGTATGTAAGAAGCTGGTTGTTCCCGGGTTCATTAAAGAAGAGGGGGATCATCAGTGGTTTCCCTGTCTGGTTGTTTTCGAAAGCCATGTTATAGATATATGGCAGGAGTTTATACCTGAGTTCGATGGCTTTTTTTGCCCTGGCTTTGGTGGTTTCCTTCTGAAAAACGGGTTCAGCCGGGATATGTTCCTGTGCATGGGGCCGGTATATTGGCTGAAATACCCCATATTGCAGCCAGCGGGTGTAGAGTTCATTGTCGATGGTGTCGCCTCCGGCAAATCCGCCGAGGTCGGAATGCATATATGCCAGCCCCTGCATACCCATTTGCAGCGAAATCTCAGGCTGGGGTATCAGGCCTCCCCAGGTACGGTTCACGTCACCCGTCCAGGGAATCATACCGTAACGCTGAGAGCCGGCATAACCGGCGCGCATAAGGATAAACGGGCGGGTGTCGGGGAAATCGCGGCGGTAACCTTCAAAAATCAGTCCGGCCCACTCATGACCATAAGCATTGTGGACTTCATCGGCCGTGCCGTTCACATGCTGCAAACCGGCGGGATGAACCTCCGGTTCCCCAAGGTCGCCCCACCAGCCTCCGACGCCTTGTTGAGTCAGGCCTTTGTAAATATTCCAGAACCACTCCCGGGCTTCCGGTTTGAAAATATCAATCAGTCCGGTATTGCCGAAATAGAAATCGTAGGTGTAGGGCTTCCCTCCGGAGTCAGTGCCGAGTACCTGGTTGTCCACAGCTTCCTGCCAGCGCCTGGAAGTGGTCAGTATAAATGGCTCTGTAACCAGAATGGTTTTTACGCCTTTTTTGCTGAACTGCTTCATCATCCGCTCAGGGTTGGGGAAACTGTCGCGGTACCAGTCAAGATTGCCCATATGGCCCTGAATGTCTTTCCCGAACCAGTAAATATCAATGATTACGGCATCGAGCGGAATCCCTTCTTTGAAAAACTTCCTGACGGTGGCTTCGGTTTCCGCCTGTGAATGATATCCAAAACGGCTGCTGAAATTTCCGAACGCCCAGCGGGGCGGCAAAGGCTGACGGCCGGTGAGCAGGGTATATTGCTCTATCAGGTTATACCAGTCAGTTCCGGCAACTACATAATAGTTTGGTGTGCCCGAAGCAGCTTCGTAAATTACGTCATTGGTCTGTCCGCTGTCAAGGTCCAGAAATCCTGTACCTGCATTATCGAACAGCACGGCATATTGTTTTGAAGAAATAAACAGGGGCAGGGTATAATTCATAAGTTCCGACCGCGTTTCATAACCATAATGAGCCCTGTTGTATAGCTTTAGCCGGTTTCCACGGCGGTTCATGCCCAACACCCGTGCACCACCTCCATAAAGAATTTCATCTTTTTCGATCCCCAGGTTTATAAAATACGTTGAATCGGTGGCTATATAACCTTTGTTCTCAGTGATCAGCAGGCGGTCATTGAAATAATAAGAGATCGAAAACGGTGATTTTGTTATTTTCACCTGAATGCCTTTTGAGACAATGCTCAGATTGTTGCCGGCTTCGGTCAGGGTAAATTCTACCTTCTTGGGCTTCAGGCCGGAGGCATATGAAAAGTCTTTCAGGGTCTTTCCTTCAGGATAAAAGGTGGTGTGAAAAATGCAATCGTTTAAGGGCGCGATCAGATATATCCCGTCATTCACCTTTATTTCTATCTTTTCTTCAACAATCCTGATTTCTTTGAATTGCCGTGAAGATGCCTGAGCCTGCAATTGCTCATTGGGAAACAGCATCATTATCAGGAAAAGAGGCAAACAGGTAATCCGGAAGAATAATTTCATTTTTCTGAATATTTCAGGCAGTGATAAATCAGGTAAATTTATAAAAATTCAGGCAGATTGCCTTTAAGATGGAATTTCGACCCATGGTTTTTAAGACCGTTTAGCTGCCAAAGTAGCTTTGATGATGTTTTTCAAGCATTCCGGGCGATAAATCGGGGTGATGCAACAGATCTGAACCAACACACATGGCGCCGGCTATACTACCCATTTCCATGCATTTTCTGATGCCATATCCTTTCGAAAATCCATAGAGCAATCCGCTGAAGTAGGCATCTCCGGCCCCGTTGCTGTCGGCCATTTTGTATAAGTCAACGGCCCTGACTTCAATCCACTCATTATTTTTCGTCAATCCGGTAGATCCGTTCCGGCCATGTGTCGTTACCACCATTTTTTTACCGGTAGCAATCATTTTTTGCATAAAGCGGCGGTAATCGGGCATATTATCGGAACTTAAGACAATGTAATCGCCCGAATTCACAAAATCATCGTACCAGGGATTCCGGCCGTCATAGTCATGCAGATCTGTCCAGACCGGTTTTCCTTCAGTTTTTGCAACCGGAAGCAGTTTTTTCGTGTAACTGCCCAGGTTAATCACCACATGGTCTGATTCCTTTATCAGGCGATTGAACTGTGAATAGTCAATGCCGGGATTTTCGCTCACATTATTTGTAAAAACCGAGATGCGTTCTCCTGCGGCGTTCATGATGTTCGTGTGTCGTTCTGTGCCGGAAACATCAATATCGTAAAGAAAAGTGAGGTCAGGATGGGTGAGCAGCTTCCGGGCCTTTTCACCATAGCTGTCATCCCCGATCATGGCATGCAATGTTACATCAAACCCAAGTCTGCAGAGGTTAAGGGCTTTCCCGCTTCCTGTGGAGCCAACAGTCTCGGCAAATCTGCAATGGTGAATGGTTTGCGGCCTTGGAGCCGGGAATTCGGGGAGATATATGATGCTGTCGATGGAAACGCCTCCGGCGATAAAAATTTTCTGCATGGACTGGCTTGTTTGTAAGTTGCTGTCCTGGGAAGGGCTGCTCTACAAATTTACGTCATTTGATCTTTAAGCTGTAAATTTGCCAAAAATCATACGATATGGAAATTGCAGCGAAGATCATTCTCAGCAAAGGCCGCGATGAAGCCGTGCGCAGGTTTCATCCATGGGTGTTTTCGGGAGCCATTTCAAGGGCGGAAGGCAAACCTGTTGACGGGGATATGGTCGAAGTGTGCGATTATCAGGGTAATACGCTTGGTTATGGTCATGCCTGCAGCGGCTCCATTGCCGTGAAGCTGTTTTCCTTTGGCGTAACCCGCCCCGGTGATGATTTCTGGTACCGGAAACTGTCCGCTTGTTATCAGTTACGCAAGGATACCGGGTTCACCGGCAATCATCAGAGCAATGCTTACCGTCTTGTTTTCAGTGAAGGCGACGGACTTCCCGGGCTGATTGTTGATTATTACAACGGGGTGGCTGTGCTTCAGGCGCATAGTACCGGGATGTATCTGAACAGGATGCATCTGGCGGAAGCGCTGAAACGGTTGTATGGCTCCGGCCTGAAGGCCATCTACGACAAAAGTGCCGAAGCCCTTGGAAAATCCGGTGCATATTCGGAGGGAGACGGGTTTCTTTATGGCGAAGAAAGTGTGGCCGAAATCCTTGAGAATGGCCACCGCTTTCAGATTGATTTTATAAACGGCCAGAAAACCGGTTTCTTCCTTGATCAGCGGGATAACAGGGCTATGCTGGGCCGTTTTGCCCATGGCAGGAAAGTGCTCAATGCCTTTTGTTATACCGGAGGCTTTTCAGTCTACGCGTTGGCGGCCGGAGCCGTTCATGTTACTTCACTCGACAGTTCGCGCAAAGCGATAAATACGCTGGAGGCCAACCTCAGTTTGAACGGACTGGAGGCTGAAAGGCATGAAAGTGTGGTGGACGATGCCAAAACTTATCTGACAGGAATGCCGGAAGATTTTGACCTTATCGTGCTCGATCCCCCGGCATTTGCAAAGCGCCATGCCGATCGTCACAAGGCGCTTCAGGGTTACCGCTATATCAATGCAGCTGCCATGAAAAAAATTAAGCCGGGCGGCTTCCTCTTTACATTTTCATGTTCGCAGGCGATGAACCGGGAGATGTTTATTTCTATGGCAATGTCTGCAGCCATGGAGTCCGGCCGGGATGTCAGGATTATTCATCATCTCGGCCATTCTGCCGATCATCCCGTAAGTATTTTTCATCCCGAGGGGGAATACCTGAAGGGACTGGTGCTGAGGGTGGAGTAAAGGAAGCGCCAAAGGCAGATATTAAGGCTTTTCGGGCCCTTTCAACCTGTCGATCAGTCGCCTTTCTTTTTTAGTGGGCCTGCCTGTTCCGCGGTCGCGGCGTTCTGCATTCAGTTCCTGCATAAATTTGATGCGTTCGTACTCCTCGGCAGGGGTGAGGTCTTCGAGCGATTCAGGCACCAGTTTTGCAGAAACACGGTTGTGGATCAGTGCTTTAACCTTCACCGTGCGTGTAAGCGGACCAAGGCTCACCGTGATGATATCTTCCGGTTTGATGATCCGTGAAGGTTTAACTGAAATCCCGTCAATTTTAACCTTTCCGGCCCGGCAGGCTTCCCCGGCCATGGTACGGGTCTTATAGATACGTACGGCCCACAACCATTTGTCGATTCGCAGATCGTCAGCCATCACGCTTTATTTTTGCCGGTAAAAGATTTCAATGGGGACGCCATGGAAGTCAAACTGCTCACGCATACGGTTTTCCACAAATCTTTTGTAAGGATCCGCTACATATTGCGGCATATTACAGAAAAATACAAATGCAGGGTATGCCAGCTTGAGTTGCGTGATGTATTTGACCTTTACGAATTTTCCTTTTACAGCCGGTGGCGGGGTTTCTGTTACAATCGGCAGCATGATATCCATCAGCTGGCGGGTGGGTATGTTCTGGCTGCGCGCTTTGTTGACTTTGTTGGCGGTTTCCAGGGTCTTGTGGATGCGCTGTTTGTTAATGACTGAGGTGAAAATAATGGGGACATCGGTGAATGGCGCGATCCGGCTTCGGATCAACTCTTCGTAATCCTTGTGGGTATTGGTTTCTTTTTCCACCAGGTCCCATTTATTCACAACAATCACCACGCCCTTGTGGTTTTTCTGTATAAGGCTGAAAATATTGATATCCTGACTTTCAATTCCCTGGGTGGCGTCAAGCATCAGCACGCAAACATCGCTGTTCTCAATGGCGCGGATAGAGCGCATCACGGAGTAGAACTCGATGTTTTCGGTTACTTTCCCTTTTTTCCTGAGCCCGGCCGTATCCACCAGCAGAAAATCAAAGCCAAAACTGTTGTAACGGGTATAAATCGAATCACGGGTGGTGCCGGCAACGGGGGTAACTATATTCCGTTCATCGCCCAGCAGCGCGTTGATCATGGATGATTTGCCGACGTTGGGCCTTCCTACAAAGGCGATTTTCGGAAGGTCGGGAATATCTTCCTTTACCGTATTCTCAAACTCCCTGACAACATCGTCGAGCAGCTCGCCGGTTCCGGAACCATTGATGGCCGATATTTCATAGATTTTTTCGAATCCCAGGGCGTAAAACTCGATGGCATCCGCCGAGCGGTTGCTGTTATCCACCTTATTGACAACCAGAAATACCTTTTTGGGAGAGCGCCGGATCAGATCAGCCACATCTTCATCAAGGGGCGACATGCCTTCTTTGGCATCTACCATAAAAAGGATCACATCGGTTTCTTCCATGGCAAGTTCTACCTGCTTACGGATGGCATCTTCAAAAACATCCTCGCTTCCAATAACCACGCCCCCTGTATCAATAACTGAAAACTCAATGCCGTTCCAATCTGAAGTTCCATAGTGACGGTCGCGGGTAACGCCGCTCGTCGGATCAACGATGGCTGCCCTTTCGCCGGTAAGGCGATTGAAAAAGGTCGATTTTCCTACATTGGGCCGGCCAACAATTGCAATAATGTTTGACATCTTCAGGGTGGTTTTATCATTCCGGGTTTTTTCAGTAAACGCCCGGTTCAGGTGATGGTGTAAAACAACAAAAGCCTTGATTACAAGGCTTTTGTTTGATTTTGGTAGCGGGAGCAGGATTCGAACCTACGACCTTTGGGTTATGAGCCCAACGAGCTACCTCTGCTCCATCCCGCACTATAATTCCGGTTTTTTAACCGGACTGCAAAGATATATTTTGTTTCTTTGCCGTGCAAATTTATTCTCAATTTTTTTTCCAGATGAGCCATAAGTCGGGTTTTGTCAATATTATAGGGCATCCCAATGTAGGGAAATCCACCCTTATGAATGCCCTTGTAGGAGAGAAGCTCTCCATCATAACCTCTAAAGCCCAGACTACCCGTCACCGGATTATGGGAATCGTAAACGGAGATGATTTTCAGATCGTGTATTCCGATACCCCCGGAATGGTCAAACCTCATTACAAACTTCATGAGTCGATGATGAAGTTTGTGGATGCGGCCATTGAGGATGCCGATATTTTTCTGCTGGTTACCGAAAAGGAGGATGCTGCCTTTGAAGATACTTTTCTTGCCCGGCTCAACTCCCTGAACAGGCCTGTAATCGCTGTGCTCAATAAAATCGACCTCTGTACCCAGGAAGAAGTGGTAGCCCTGCTGGCAAAGCTTGAAGCGCAGTTACCCGGGGCTATCGTAATCCCGGTTTCTGCCCTGCACCGCTTTAATCTTGACCGCGTGTTCGATACACTGCTTGAGAAACTTCCGGAATCACCGGCATACTATCCCAAGGACGAACTGACGGACCGCTCCATGCGGTTTTTCGTTTCCGAGATCATCCGCGAAAAAATATTGCTGTATTACAAACAGGAAATTCCTTATTCTGTGGAAGTCGCCGTTGATGAATACAAGGAGAAAGAGAATATTACCCACATTGCTGCTACAATTTATGTAGCCAGGGAGTCGCAGAAGGCTATTATTCTCGGGCATCACGGCAAGTCCATCAAAGGTTTGGGTATGGCCGCCCGAAAGGATATTGAGGCTTTTATTGAAGGGAAGGTTTATCTTGAGCTCAGGGTTAAGGTGAGCAAGGACTGGCGCGATGATCCGCAACAACTGAAGCGTTTCGGATATGAACTGTGATGATTTTATGAGCATTTGTTCATAATAATCGAACGGTCGAATGCGGATATTTATACAAACTATTGATGTTCAATAGTATAAATAAGTATATAAATACATACATAAATAAATATACTTTTGGCTATTTTTAGTTGATTTTCTTACTTTAGCGCACTTTTAACTTCCAAAAAAAATCTTATGGAACATGGTTTACATGAAAGCATTCCCTTGTATGCTTCTATTCCGTTCTTTGTAATGCTGATGATGATTGCGGTTGGCCCGTTGATGTTTCACCACTGGTGGGAGAGCAACAGAAACAAGCTGATCGTTTCCCTTGTGTTGGGGATTCCTACGGCCATTTACCTGATTGCCACAGGATTTCTTCACAATCTCGAACATCAGTTGATTTTTGACTACCTGCCATTTATTATTCTGCTGGGTGGATTGTTTATCATTACCGGAGGGATAAACCTGAGCGGGGATATTGAAGCGAAACCATCCATCAACACGCTATTTCTGGCGATTGGCGCGGTGCTTGCCTCCTTTATGGGAACCACAGGTGCTGCCATGCTGCTGATCCGTCCGGTTATCAATACCAATTCCGAAAGGTGGTACAAGGTGCATACCATATTGTTTTTTATTGCCATTGTCGCCAATGCCGGTGGTCTTTTGACACCCCTGGGCGATCCGCCTTTGTTTCTGCTTTATCTGAGGGGAGCCCCTTTTACCTGGTTCTTCCAGCTGGCTCCCGAGTGGTTATTTACCAACGGGATGTTGCTGTTGCTTTATTACTTGACCGATAAGTATTTCTATCGCAAGGAACCGCCTGCCAACATTATTTTCGATAAGACCAATATTCAGCCGATAAAGCTCCGGGGCCGGTTTAACTTTTTCTTCCTGGCCGGTGTTGTGCTTTCGGTAGCCTTCCTTAACAAGCAATACATCCCTGCCATAGAGCACAACCATTATCTGGCGTTCGTGCGCGAAGCCGCCATTCTTATCATGGCCGGACTATCACTTTACTTTACCTCAGCTAAACTACGTCAGGCCAACAAGTTTACCTATGGCCCTATCGTTGAGGTGGCTTATCTCTTTCTGGGTATCTTTATCACTATGGTGCCGGCCCTGCTGTGGCTCGAAGCCAATGCAAAATCCCTGGGCGTTGAAACCGTAGCCCAGTTCTATTATGCCACCGGCGCCCTCAGCTCATTCCTCGACAACGCTCCAACGGCCGTATCATTCTACAATCTCGCGCTTGGCCTTACCGATGCGTCCGCTACCGGACTCGTAGCCGGAATCCCGGACTATATGCTCAAAGCCATCTCGGTAGGTGCCGTTTTCTTTGGTTCCATGACTTACATCGGTAACGGTCCCAACTTTATGGTGAAAGCGATTGCAGAAGAAAACAAGATAGATATGCCCGGATTCTTTGGTTATATGATCAAGTTCTCCCTGGTTGTGCTATTGCCTGTTTATATTCTTACACAACTGCTTTTCCTGTAATCTTTTATCAAGAAATCCAAAATAAGAAGGCTCCGGACGGGGCCTTTTTTATTTTAAGACTGATAGCTCATGCTTTATCCGGCCCTTAAATATGTTGACCCCGGCTTAATCTTACGAAAGTGTTTAACGATTAAGTGCTTGTATTCGGCATAATAGTATTTTATAAAACAAACACTGAACCGGGCTTATCTATTATAGATCAAGAGCTCAGCCCTGTTGGATCTTATCAGTGAATCCGGTATTCTGTTTTCATGATTTATGAGCAGGTATTCATACATTCATCCGCTTAAGGTTTGGACTACATTTTTAAACCAGTATTCCAAAAAGCAATAATCTTCCATCAGCAACGCGGATTATTAAATACGACCCGGATCGTCCGAAACCGTCCGCAATACGGCAGAATGGTTATTAACCCGGGGGCGTAATCAATAACCTTCATTCTGATCTTCAACTCCGATATTGGGATTGGCCAGTATTTCACTCAGCGGAAGAGGAAAGAGCATCTGATATGGTTCCGTAACGGTTGAAACTGCATGCATTGCCCTGCCTGTCCTGATCAGGTCGAACCATCTTTTGCCTTCAAATGCAAATTCAATTTGTTTCTCCCGCTCTAACAGTCCAAGAAGTGATATGGCTTCACCAGATGATACCGGTGACAATCCTGCACGCTTCCTGATAAGATTGAGGTCAGACAGGATCAGCTGTCTGTTGGCGGCAGAATCTATGTTAAAAGCTGCTTCGGCCCTGATAAGGTAGATTTCGGCATTTCTGAGCACAATTACCCGGTCGCTTCCGGTGGTAAGGTCGGCATACTTCCTGGTATAATAAACGCCGTTGTGTGAGGCGGCGATAAGTCTGTTTCTTACGTCGGCAGTGTCGGTACTGATAATCGCCGGTGCCGGTGCGTTTTCATGTCTGCCTCCCAGCGTGTTCGGAAAATTGTATTCGGCCAGTCTGTTTTTATCGGTAGCGCTGAAAGGGATATAAAAGATTATCTCCGGATCGGGATCGGTTTTTCCTGAGAAAAGAACAGAATAATCATTGCTTAAAGAGGCGCCCGCCTGAAGTGCAAAATTGGCATACTGATATGCTGCTGTGTAGTTCCCCCGGGTAAGTTCCACGCTGGCAAGCAGGGAATTAGCAGCTTTCCGGGTGGCTTTTTCGGGGGAAATATTGACAATATTCAGCCTGGCAAATCCGAGATCAGCAACTATCTGGTTGTAAACATCTTCAACGCTGCTGCGTTTCAGGAAATTTTCAGGTGAATCGTTCAGGGTCGGCAGGAGCTTAAGAGGAACTCCGCCATAAAGCCTGACGAGATTAAAATAATGCAGGGCCCTCAGAAAATGAAGCTGCCCTTGCATGTCCTTAAGCTCATCAGAATTAAAAAAATCTATATCTCTGATTTCATAGAGCATGTGATTTACGCGGTTAATGGCGACATATATATCTGCCCATATCCCTTCTACGATGATATTATTGGCAAGAAGACTGTTTTTATCCACATCATAGTATTCAACTTTAGTCCCGTTTGCAAGTGAATTATCTGAAGCCAGGTCTCCGACAATAATCAGGTTGCGACCATAATAATGCTGGAGCTGAAGTGCATCGTAACATCCCGTAAGGGCCGCCAGCACATTCTCGCGGCTGCTGAATGCTTCCTCTTCCGATACCTGGACCTTTGGGTTGAGATCAAGGTCAGTTTCGCAGGCAGATAGAATGATCACTATAAAAATCAGAAATTTACGCATATGCCAAATGTTAAACTCATGGGTTGGGGACAGGTAAAAAAGTCGGTTCCCAGGGCCAGGTGATTCAGTCCGTTGTAATTCACTTCAGGGTCCATCCCTGAATATTTTGTAAAAGTGAGCAGGTTTCTGCCGGCTATATATACCTGAAAATCAGATAAGCCTGCACGTGAAACGAATTTCAGCGGCAGATTGTAGTTCAGCCTTATATTGCGAAGGCGGAGAAACGAACCGTCTTCAACGAATCTCGATGAAAACCGCTGGTTGAAAACCGACGCCTTTGGAATGCTTGTTACATCGCCGGGTTGCTGCCATCTTTTGAGTATGGCTGTTGTCTGGTTGCTTAGTGAAATGGTTTCTGTATAGATGCGGGTGGAGTTAAATATTTCATTCCCCTTTGAAAATGAGAAAAGTATGTTCAGGCTGAAGTTCCTCCATTCGAGATTCGAGCCGAAACTTCCATAGAAGTCAGGGTGGGGACTGCCGGTTTTTTTTCGGTCGAGGTCGGTAATTTTTCCGTCTCCGTTCAGATCTTCATAAATCAGATTTCCGTCATTGGGGTCAACACCCAGTGCATTAAATCCATAGAAGAAAGAAACAGGTTCTCCCACTTCAATGCTGCTGGAAGCACGTCCGATATTTCTGATTGGCTGATTTTCATACAATTCTCTGACCCGGTTTCGATTTGCTGTAAAATTTAAGTTCAATTCCCATGAAAACGCACCTGTTTTAACCGGCAAACCTGCCGAGATTTCAATCC